>OGMO01000052.1_pt1:102500-104632 | contig 104632 bp, 85 predicted proteins | sample 1573241 | NCBI WGS metagenome assembly OGMO01 (sample SAMEA2581896, study PRJEB24529) | metagenome | biome: Human gut stool | place: China | collected 2011 | reverse complement strand
GTGCCAAACACCGCCGTCGATATGAACTCTTGGGCGGTATCAGCCTGTTATCCCCAGAGTACCTTTTATCCGTTGAGCGATGGCCCTTCCATACAGAGCCACCGGATCACTATGACCTACTTTCGTATCTGCTCGACTTGTGGGTCTCGCAGTCAAGCACGCTTTTGCCATTGCACTATCAGCACGATTTCCGACCGTACCTAGCGTACCTTCGCACTCCTCCGTTACCCTTTAGGAGGAGACCGCCCCAGTCAAACTGCCTACCATGCACGGTCCCCGGACAGGATGACTGTCCCAGGTTAGAACCTCAAACAAATCAGGGCGGTATTTCAAGGACGCCTCCGCCACAACTGGCGTTGTGGTTTCACAGGCTCCCGCCTATCCTACACAGATCGGTTCAAAGTCCAATGCAAAGCTACAGTAAAGGTTCATGGGGTCTTTCCGTCTAGCCGCGGGGAGATTGCATCATCACAAACACTTCAACTTCACTGAGTCTCAGGAGGAGACAGTGTGGCCATCGTTATGCCATTCGTGCAGGTCGGAACTTGCCCGACAAGGAATTTCGCTACCTTAGGACCGTTATAGTTACGGCCGCCGTTTACTGGGACTTCGATCAGGAGCTTGCACCCCATCAATTAATCTTCCAGCACCGGGCAGGCATCACACCCTATACGTCGACTTTCGTCTTTGCAGAGTGCTGTGTTTTTAATAAACAGTCGCAGCCACCGATTATCTGAGACCTCTTCGCGCTCGGGGTGTTTCTCCCTCCACGCTACAAAGGCACACCTTATCCCGAAGTTACGGTGTCAATTTGCCGAGTTCCTTCTCCTGAGTTCTCTCAAGCGCCTGAGCATATTCAGCTCGCCCACCAGTGTCGGTTTGCGGTACGGTCCCGCTGAACTGGAGCTTAGAGGCTTTTCCTGGAAGCACATCCAATCACTTCGCTCAAAAGAGAGCTCGATGCTTTGCCTCGGAGATCCGCTGACGGATTTGCCTGTCAGCCTCCTACGCTCACAAACCGGGATATCCAACACCCGGATGATCTTCAATACTCCGTCCCCCCTTCGCATTCAGCGGTGGTCAAGGAATATTAACCTTGTTCCCATCAGTTACGCTTCTCAGCCTCACCTTAGGGGCCGACTCACCCTGCTCCGATGAACGTAGAGCAGGAAACCTTGGGCTTACGGCGAGCGGGCTTTTCACCCGCTTTAACGTTACTCATGTCAGCATTCGCACTTCTGATACCTCCAGCAACCCTTACGAGTCACCTTCGCAGGCTTACAGAACGCTCCCCTACCACTCACACACAAGTGTGAATCCGCGGCTTCGGTTATTGACTTAGCCCCGTTACATCTTCCGCGCAGAAAGACTCGATCAGTGAGCTATTACGCTTTCTTTGAAGGATGGCTGCTTCTAAGCCAACTTCCTGACTGTCTTAGCCTTTCCACTTCGTTTTCCACTTAGTCAATATTAGGGACCTTAGCCGGCGGTCTGGGTTGTTTCCCTCTTGAGTCCGGACGTTAGCACCCGGTGCTCTGTCTCCCGTGCTCAAACTTCCAAGTATTCGGAGTTTGCCATGGTTTGGTAAGACGCCATGTCCCCCTAGCCATAACAGTGCTCTACCCCCTGGAGTCATACACGAGGCACTACCTCAATAGTTTTCGGGGAGAACCAGCTATCTCCAGATTTGTTTAGCCTTTCACCCCTATCCACAGCTCATCCGCTAATTTTGCAACACTAGTCGGTTCGGTCCTCCAGTGTGTGTTACCACACCTTCAACCTGGCCATGGATAGATCATCTGGTTTCGGGTCTACGCCTAACGACTGAACGCTCTGTTCGAACTCGCTTTCGCTGCGCCTCCCCTATACGGTTAAGCTCGCCATTAAACGTAAGTCGCTGACCCATTATGCAAAAGGTACGCAGTCACCCCTTAACGAGGCTCCTACTGTTTGTATGTATGCGGTTTCAGGATCTATTTCACTCCCCTCCCGGGGTTCTTTTAACCTTTCCTTCACAGTACTGGTACGCTATCGGTCGATCACGAGTATTTAGCCTTGGAGGATGGTCCCCCCATCTTCGAGCAGGATGTCACGTGTCCCGCTCTACTTATCGCACACTTAGTACCACAGCT
>OGMO01000052.1_pt1:0-100000 | contig 104632 bp, 85 predicted proteins | sample 1573241 | NCBI WGS metagenome assembly OGMO01 (sample SAMEA2581896, study PRJEB24529) | metagenome | biome: Human gut stool | place: China | collected 2011 | reverse complement strand
GCGTAGACATTCGCATCTGACTTGCGCCTCAGGCTTTTGCAAAAGACTCACGCATCACACCTACGTCCCAAGCTCCAGCATTTGTAGAACCCATGACCGCATCCGCCATTCGCTCCGCCACAGGCTGTGCGACGCCCCTCACCAAGCTTCGCCGCGCCCTTCCGCCCGTGCTTCTTCCAATCCTCGCACTGGGCACGTTCGCCAGCATTGATGCGCTTCAGACGCAGATGCGCCTTCCCGAGCACGCCCTCTTCATGAGTACGGGAGACACCGTTGAACTGACAGGCGTCATTCGCGCACCACTCCCGTCCGCACCTCCCGCCTTGCGCCTGACTATCAGCCCCGACTCCGTGCCCGTCACACTCTCCGGCGTCACGACCAGTCAAAGAACGCTCTCAGACGACACCGTCTGGCGTGCCAAACTGACTCTTGGCGAGGCACCTGCACACCTTGCCTTCAAGGCAGACATCAGTTTTCCCGACCTCCATCATGAGGCGTCCCAATCCTGGCAGATTGAAGCCTGGCCAGATCGCACATCGATGCAGGAGGCCAGTCCCTCTCTGCTCGTCTCCAAACTAGGCATTGATCCCCTTCCTGCGGCCTTCGCCTGCCTGATCTCTGCGCTCCTGCTGGCATTGCTCTACCCTGCACTCTACTTCATCGACAGGAGAACACTCGCCCGGAGCGGCTGTCTTCGCGTCTTTCACGCCCGCACGTCAGGGCCCGACACACTCCTCTACTGCGTTCAGCCTGTAAGAGATGCACCCGTTCAAGGCACTGCCTACCGGGTGCTTTCAGCCACCGGGCAGTTGCTCGGCATGGCGGTCCTAGCTGACTCAGGCCGACGACACTGCGTATTCAGACTGCATGCGGCCCGAGCCCGCGCAGGCTGCATTGTCGCCGTGAAATGACAGGGATGAAAATCTCGCCCCATGAATTTAGGGCAACAAAAAGGCCTCGGTTCCTTCGAACCGAGGCCTTCATATTGGTTGCGGGGGGAGGATTTGAACCTCCGACCTTCGGGTTATGAGCCCGACGAGCTACCGGGCTGCTCCACCCCGCGGCAATTCTGTCGAAACGGACTGTTCCGTTGAGGATTTGAATACTACAGACTATTTTTTCGTTTGTCAAGAGTTCGGCAAAAATATTTTTTGACTGGGCTATGATGACAGCCCGACCTTCATCACGAACGCAAGTCCATGACAACAGATTCCGCCCAGGACGACATCCCCATCATCAGCGGCGACGCCGTCGGCTTCGACATGAGGCCCCGCATCCCCGAAGACGAGGAGCGCTTCACATTCTCCACCGTATGCCGCAGCAACGGCCTTTCTTCCCGTCTCATCATATCAGGTTACACGCAGGGTTCCTTCCCCTGGCCTGACGCAAAGGATGCGGACGCGGGACTCTATCCCTGGGGGCGACTCTTTCCGTGCACCATTCTTAAGACAGGACGCGTCAACCTCACTCATTCCATGAGAAGGCGCGTCCGTGACGCCGTCCATCGACACTATTCGGGACTTGAGCTTGAAATTCTCCTCGACTACGACTTTGACAAGGTGATTGAGGTCATTGCCGAATATCACAGGAAGCGCTCGAACGGCACCTGGATGACTCGGGACATGATTGACATGTGGAAGGCCCTCCACAGACAAAGGATCGCCCACTGCGTATCCGTCCACATCGACGGAGAGCTCGCAGGCGGCCTCTACTTCACATCCGTCGGACGGATGCTCTACGGCGAAAGCATGTTCTCCCTTCGTCCAGACGCATCCAAGCTTGCTCTCGCCGCACTGGCAGCCTTTGCAGGCATGGCGCACCTGCCCGTCATCGACTGCCAGATGCCCACCGAACACGTCATCCGCATGGGAGCTGCCGTCGTTGAAGGCAGGGCCTTTCTCAAACTCAACGAGTTTCTTGCGAGGCAATCCCATTTCCCCTGGAGTCGCTCGGAAAGCCTCAGTCTGCTTCCTTTTCTTGAGTCCGTCTATTCCGAATACGCCGAACACACACCGAACGATCTGACCATCGTCCATGAACAGCGCTTCGCACACGCAGGTGGAATGCTTTTCCATACGCTCGCCATCGACGGCACGTGCAACTACTATGAGGACGGTCGCAGATCCACGATGGAAGTCATTCCACTTGCTTCCACCGATCCCCGCGTCACGCCCATGTACAACCGTCTGATCGAGGACGGCTTTCGACGCGACAGCACTTACCTGTACAGACTTGCCTGCACCGGATGCCGTCGGTGCATCCCGACTCGCATCGACGTTCACGCCTTCAGGCCTGACGACACGATGCGCCGCACGATGAAGCGCAATGCATCACTCGTTATGCGCGAGCTCAAGCTGGCCCCCATGACGGAGGAACAGTACGAACTCTACAAGCGCTATCAGGACTCGCGCCATCGCCGCAGCGTCATGGCGGACATGGACCGCAGCACGGTAAGCACGGTGCTCTTCTCCACGTGCTCGGACACCCGCCTCCTTGAGTTTCGGACTTCCCCTGATGCCCCTCGCCCCAACGAGCTTAAGATGGTTTGTATAATAGATCGTTTAGACAACGCACTCAGTGCCGTCTATACGTTCTTCGACCCCGATGTTCCCAAGCTGAGTCTCGGGACTTTCGGCATCCTCTCCGAAATCGAATATGCCCGTCGAAACGGCCTCAGTTACGTGTATCTGGGGTACTGGCTTCCCGGCTATCCAGGCATGGACTACAAGACGCGCTTCCAGCCGATGGACATATTCTGGGAGAACGGCTGGATGCCGGAACGAAAATTTACAGCCGACCCCAAGCTTCTCGACCCAACGTCCCTTTAGATCATCATGCTTTACTCGCTTTGCCGCCGCGTGCTGTTTTCGATGCAGCCGGAAACCGCTCACAACGTCACCATGGCCAACCTCGACTGGGCCACGCATCTCGGACTTCACAAGCTCCTGACGCACATGCCTGACGAGGATCCGGTTGAAGTGATGGGCCTGCGCTTCCCCAACACGATCGGTCTTGCCGCCGGCATGGACAAGGACGGCATCCGCGTGAACGCCTTCGGCGCCCTCGGCTTCGGCCACGTCGAAATCGGCACGATCACGCCGCTCGCCCAGCCCGGCAATCCGAAGCCCCGCTGCTTCCGCGTCATCCCGGCCAAGGGCATCATCAACCGCATGGGCTTCAACAACGAAGGCTGCGACAAGGTGATCGAAAACCTCCGCAGCGCCGACGCCTTCCGTCTGCGCGGCGGTATTCTCGGCATCAACATCGGCAAGAACGCCGTCACGCCGATCGAAAATGCGCTTTCCGACTATGAAAAGTGCCTCGACAAGGTCTACGACCACGCCGACTACATCGCCGTCAACATCTCCTCGCCCAACACGAAGAATCTTCGCCAGCTTCAGGGCGCCGACAAGTTCGACCATCTTGTTTCCGGCATCGTGACCCGCCGCCAGCAGCTCAAGGACGCCCGCAACGGCAAGCACGTGCCCATCGCTGTCAAGCTTGCCCCCGATCTTGAAAACGAAGAGATCCTGCGTTGCGTCGACACGCTCATCGAGCGCGGCATCGACGCCGTGATCGCCACCAACACGACTATCACGCGCGACCGCATTCAGGGCATGCCCAACTGCACGGAAACGGGCGGCCTTTCCGGCGCTCCGCTCCGCGAACGCTCCACTGAAGTCGTCCGCCTCATCGCCGATCACGTTCAGGGTGCTCTTCCGATCATCGCCTCCGGCGGCGTCATGACGCCTCAGGATGCCGTTGAAAAGATGGAAGCGGGCGCCAAGCTCCTCCAGCTTTACACCGGCTTCATCTATTCCGGTCCGGCCCTCATCGCCGAATGTTCCGAAGCGGTCGCCCGTTGGCGAGCCGCTCAGAAGGCCTAATCAACAAGGTCTTCCTTGCGAACAAAAGGGCGCTGCGGCCTCGGACCGCAGCGCCCTTTTCTTTTTCCCTTCAATGACAGGATTTGCCATGCCCCGCGTTTTTGCCGCGCTTCTGCTGCCTCACGACGTGTGCGACGCTCTTGCCCGCGACGCCAAGGCTTTCGCCAGAATCGATCCTCTGGCCCGCTTCACCCGAAGCACCAACCTTCACCTGACGCTTGCCTTTGTGGGCGAGATTTCGACGATCGACGCCCGCAGACTCTCCGCCGCCCTCCGTCCGCTCTGTGCGCTTACGCCGCGCGACATCACGATCGGACGCATCGGTACGTTCGATCGACAGCGCATTCTCTACGCGGGCCTCTCCCCCGCCGAGAGCCTCGATCCCGTCGTCAACGAAGTCAGGAGTACCATCACCCGACTCGGCCTTCCGCTCGACGACAAGCCCTTCAGAGCCCACATCACGCTTGCCCGCGACTGGCGCCGCGGCCATCCGCCCATGACGCTTCCCGCCCGCACAGTCCCGCTCTCAGGCCCCGTTCTGATGGAAACCGTCAAGGATCCACGCACGGGCATGATCCGCTACCGTCAGGTCCTCTGAGAAACAGCCATCGAAGGGAGACTTTCCGCATTGCGGAAAGCCTCCCTTCTTTTTTAGTACAATGACGCCCTCATTCATCAACCCCGTACTGCAGTCCCCCATGACAGACCATCCCATTCGCCCCGCCTTCTGGAACGTGCCCCTCTGGGGCGAAATCGGCGTCTATGTGCTCGGCTTCACCGCCGTCGCGCTCCTCATCGCAGGCATCCTACGCAATCGCCGCCTGTGGCTTCGAGGCGCAGAGGATTCACACCCCGTCAAGGACAGAAGAGCCCGTCTTTTCTCCGTCATCGCCGACGTCCTCACTCAGAAGAAGATCCGCGAGACGAGCGCAGGGCGCCTACACGCAGTGCTTGCCTGGGGCTTCTTCCTTCTCTTTTGCGGCACGGCGCTCGCCACGCTCGACTGGGACGTAGGCCACTACGTCTTTGATGCTCAGTTCCTTCAGGGAGGCTTCTACCTCGCCTACAAGTTCGTGCTCGACTGCGCAGGCATCGCCGTTCTGATCGCACTCGCGCTCGGAGCCGCCCGCCGCTGGTCCAAGGAGTCGGGCCTGCCCGGTGACGCACGATTTGTCTGCGCCTATCTCTCGCTCGCATTCATCGTGCTCACAGGCTTCCTTGTTGAAGGCATCCGTCTGGCGGCCACCCTGCCCGCCTGGTCCGTGTATTCGCCCATCGGGCATCTCGTTGCCAAGATGCTCCTTGCCTGCGGTCTGTCGGAGGCGGAACTGCGTCTGCTTCACACCTGGATCTGGACGATTCACGGCATCTCATCCCTTGCCTTCATTGCAGCCGTTCCGCTTACTTATTACGCGCACGTCTACCGCACACCCGCAGGGCTCTTCACCCGTGAGGAAAAGCCCGCAGGCCTCCTTCGCAAGATCGACGACATTGAGGAGCAGGAAACGTTCGGCGTCTCCAGCTTCAGTCAGTTCACGACCCGCGAGCGAACGGCCTTCGACGCCTGCACGGAATGCGGCCGTTGCACGGCCGCCTGTCCTGCGGTCCGCGCAGGAACGCCGCTTGATCCTCGAGCCCTGATCGTTTCACTGCGTGACCGCATGCACATGGAGGAGAAGACCGAAGAAGCAGCCGCGCTTCCTTCTCTCGAGGAAACCGTCTCCCGCGACGCCCTCTGGTCCTGCACAACCTGCGGCGCCTGCTCACGCGCCTGCCCTGCCGGCATCAGTCTCCCCGAAATCATCGTCAACATGCGCCGCCATCTGGCGCTCGAAGCAGGCGACTTCCCTGAAGGCGTCGCCAATGCGCTCGAAAACACCGCCTCCGTCGGCAATCCCTGGGGACTTGATCCCTACGAACGCCTCGATTGGGCCAAGGATCTTGATGTTCCGATCGCAGAAAGCGGTGTTCACTACGACGTCCTCTACTGGGTTGGCTGCGCCGCCAGCTACGACCGCCGCGCGCGCAAGATCGCACGCAGCATGGTGAGGATTCTCAAGGCCGCAGGGGTCAACTTCGCCGTCATGGCCGAAGAGCGCTGCCACGGCGAGTTCGCCCGCAGACTCGGCGAGGAATACCTCTACCAGACCGCTGCTCAGGAAAACATCGGAAACTTCGCCCAATATGACTTCGACCGCATCCTGACGGCCTGCCCCCACTGCTTCAATACGCTCAAGAATGAATATCCGTCCTTCGAGGACTTCCGCTGGCCCGTGGTCAGTCACGCTGTTTTCATTGACGAACTCATGAAGGCAGGCAGTCTTCCGTACGTCAAGTCCGAAGGGCTCAGTGCGGTCTACCACGATCCCTGCTACCTCGCGCGCATCAACGGCATCGTCGCAGAGCCCCGCAGCGTGCTCAACTCCGTCTGTACCGACCTCAAGTCCCCCGCTGAATCCGGCGAGCGCACGCTCTGCTGCGGTGCGGGCGGCGGGCAGATGTGGATCGACAGGCACGGCTCCAACTCCGTCAACGTCATCCGCCTGAAGGACCTCCGCGCCTCGGGAGCAGACACCATCGCCGTATCCTGCCCGCACTGTCTCACGATGCTCGAGAGCGCCCGAGCCGTTACCCGGGATGCTGAGTCGGTCAGCATCTCCGACATCGCCGAACTCGTCGCCGCCTCGCTTCCTGAAGAGGGCGCCTCCAAATGACGGAGAGCTCCGAATCCAGACACGGCATTCAGGTGCTTGACCGAGCGAACCGTCTGCTTGCCAGACTGGAGGCCTCGTCCGAACCGCTCGCCCTGACAACGCTCGCCCGGGAAACGGGACTATCAGCCTCGACGGCCCACCGAATTCTGGGGTCTCTCTCGGCCATGGGATTCGTCAAGCAGAATCCCGCCGGACAGTGGAGCCTTGGACTCAGGCTGTTGGAACTCGGCAACCTCGTCTACGAGCGCTTCACGGTGCGCCAGCGCGCTCTTCCGTTCATGCAGCAGCTTCACGCCGCAACAGGCATGACGGTGAATCTGGCCATTCGCGACAACGACAGGCTGCTCTACATCGAACATGTGCTTGCGCCTGAATACAAGACCAACCAACTTCGCCGCATCGGGTCTTGGGCACCTCTGCACATCACGTCAGGCGGCAAGCTCTTTCTGGCACGCATGTCACCTGACGAAATTCGCGGCTACACGGAAAGAACAGGCCTGAAGGCAGGGACGCAGAACTCCATTCAGTCCCTCGACCACCTGCTCGTGACCCTTGCGCACGCCCGTGAAACCGGCTGGGCTTATGACCGCGAGGAGTACGAGTCAAACGTGCACTGCGTTGCCGCACCGATCTTCGGTGCCGGCGGCAGGCTGATCGCCACGATCTCGCTCGCCGCCCATCGTTCCAACGAGTTCACCCCCGAGCGGATAGCCAAGCTCTGCGGCATCGCCCAGTCGATATCCTCCGCCATGGGCGCAGGGATCGGAGAGCGCATCAAGGGAAAGGGGTACGGTGACGGCTAACCCCAATGAAAAGCCCGCCTGTCAGGAGAAGCCTGACGGCGGGCAAATTCGTTTCAGCCAAGATGAAGGCTGTCAGAACACCTCGTAGGGATGCATCGAATCGAACTGCTCGTTGATGTGATCCTCATTTTCCACAAAGGTTCGCATGGTCTGCATGTCGGCCGCACGCTGCGCGCTGTTCGGACTGTCAAGGAGCACCATGACGACGCGTCGATCGGCAAACTCACTCTGCACGACCATGCAGCGGCCGGCCGCCGTCGTAAAGCCCGTCTTCTGCACGCCGATGTTCCAGTCGGGATTGCCGATCAGGCGATTGGTCGTCACAAGCTTCAGTTGCCGGCGCCCCGCAGGAACGCTCGCGAACTGCAGCGTAGACGACTCGCGAATCACCTCATGCTTGTGCGCCTCTGCGACAAGCTTTGCAAGATCACGCGCCGTGGAGTGATTTCGATTGTCCAACCCCGACGGATCCGCAAAAACGGAATCCGTCATGCCGAGACGTTCCGCCGTTTCATTCATCTTCATGACAAAGGCCTTGCGCCCGCCCGGATAGGTGCGCGCAAGCGCAGTCGCGGCCCTGTTGTCGCTCGACATCAGGGCGGCCTTGAGAACGGCTCCGCGCGTCATGCGCATGCCGCTCCTCAGCTTTGAGCGGGCGCGGCTTCGCACATAGTCCTCTCGGGAGATGCGGAGCCTTTCATTCATCTGCAGGCCGCTCTCCGCAATGACGAGCGCCGTCATGAGCTTCGTGACCGATGCGATCGGCAGCTCAACGCCGGCATTCTTGCTGAAGAGCTCCTCGCCTGTATCCTGATCGACGGCAAGCGCCACGCTGCTGCCAAGACTCAGCAGGTCGGGCGTCTGCCTGAGACCGGCGAGCGTTGCCTGAGAGGGTGCCGTCACGCGCCTGCGCGCCTGTCTGCGCGGCTTCTTGTTCGACTTCTTGACCGAATGCTTGGCCCTGGCCAGCGTCTTGCGGCTGTTCGTACGCTTGACGGAGGTGGTCTTCTTGACGCTCTTTCTGACCGACGTCTTCTTTACACCCGCCTTCCCAGCCTTCTGAGTCGTCGCCGCCTGCACGGGCGTCACAACAACCGACGGGCCTGCCGCCACGAATGCACCTAGCCCAAGTGCCAACACGAGTTTCTTCAAGCTGAATTTCACAACGCAGACTCTCACTTCGAAAAAAGGTAACTAGGAACCCACTCTAAGCAGAACCATTCCCAAAGTCAACAACAAGACAACACAACAAACAACTGCCACCTTCAGAAATCTCTTTGTTTTTATATATTTATATCGACATTTAGAAACATTCAACGCCAAATCAACTTCAAACGGAACTGAAGCGCCTTTATTATTCACAATTTCTTTAGGGACCTCTAGCAACTTTCCATAATAAATTGCCGCCACACGACGTTGAAAAGATGCCAGACATTGAAAATACCCAACAGAAGCTTCCTCTTTATCAAGGAAAACCCTCAGCCACTCCAAACACTTGCCAATCTCCAAATTTCGAATAAATTTTTCACACGTCACTCCACCTGTCGTAAGACCACTCCCCACACGATATGCATAAATAGGCGACGTATCACAAACTTTATACGAATTCGCAAAGTATGCAATCAAAAACGACGCATATCCATCCTCATTACACGTATACCGCTCATCAACAACCTCAGAATAAGCACGCTTCAAAACATCCGTTCTGTAACAACTTGCCCATAACGTCCAAGAGCGATAAAACGACAAATAACAATCCCTAAGAATTTCCAAACTGCAAGATCGATCCAGACCTTTCTTATTTAACCACCTTGAAAAAGCTTCGCATTCCTTCTCATCTTCACCAAAACTTCTCACCGTAAATCTGTAGATATCCGCTTGATGTTCTTTGGTACACTCCACCAATTGACTCAAGGCCTCAGTGGAAGCGAGGCAATCATCGCCATCAAGGAAAACCACAAACTGTCCCCTAGCCATTTTGACGGCTTTTTTTCTGACAGCCAACAAACCTTCATTTTTCTCATTCCGAACAAGTTTAAACCGCACGTCCCTCTGTGCGAAACCCTCGCATATCTGCTTTGTATTATCCGTACTCGCATCATCTACAACAATAAACTCGGCATCCAAGTAAGTTTGCTGAATCAACGAAGTAAGACACTCATCAAGATATTTGTCTACGTTGTAAGCAGCAACCAAAACACTGAAATACGGGGTGCTCATCCCTCAGACCTCACAAAAAAACAGCTGTTGACTACTCTATCAAAGACGAGTAATGGCCGTCCACACGCGCTCGAGACGCTTGACACTCACTGGCATCGGCGTTCGCAGCTGCTGGGCGAAAAGCGAGACGCGGAGCTCCTGCAACATCCATCCGAATTCATCAAGACGAGAGTCGGGCTGTCCGCGACGCGCCGCACGAGCCCTCATGAGCGGTACGGAAAGCCTCTCGATGTCCGCACGGCGGGATTCGTCGCGTACGGGATCGTCACGATAGCGGTCAAGCCTGTAGTGCACCGCCCTCAGATAGCGGGGATAGTGCGCGAGCTGAGAAAGCGGCACCGTCGTCAGAAAATCCTTTCTGAACAGATCGTTGAGCTGGGCCTCAATGTCATCCGTCAGAGCCTTCTCGCCGCTCAGACGGCGAAGCTTCAGGGGAATGCCTGCGGCCTCCGTCACAATCTCGGTGAGAAGACGCGAGATTTCACCGGCCACCAGCGTGAGGCGCCCCTTCACGTCCTCGCGTCGCTCCCTGAAGCTCGCCTCATCGTGAGGCCAGGGTTCGGCTAGCGCCGTTGCCTCGAGCGCGCAGTCGACGACGGAAGTCGACAGCGTGTCCGCGCTCTCGAAGAGTCTGGACAGTCCTGGCACCGTCTGAGCCTGCATCTGCACGCGGCCAAGATCTCGAAGCGTTCTTTCAACGAACTTCACCTGCTCGCGAAGAGCGAGCCTGAAGAGACGCAGAAGCCCCTTTCTGTGCTCTCGACGGGCCTCCAGCGGATCATCGTAGACCTCGATTGCACAGTCGGTTCCGCGATCCGTAAGCGCAGGATGACCGATCAGGGTCTGCCCCCTGCGGGAAATCTCCATGAGCTCAGGAAGCTCGCCGAAGGTCCAGTCGGTGATGCCGTCCTCAAGATCCTTTGCTACAGCCGCATCCTCCTGAGCGACGTGGCGGAAAGTCTCCTGTGCCGCCTCGCCGAACTCGGCGCGCAGCTGTGCAAGATTGCGCCCCATGCCGATCTGGCGACCATGCTCGTCCAGCACCTTGAAGTTCATGATGAGATGCGGCGGCAGCTGCTCGAGCTTGAAGTCTCCGACAGTGCAGGGAACGCCAGTCTGGGACCGCACGTCGTCGGCAAGCGCTTCAAGGAAGCCCTTCGCCTGCGGCTCTCCCTCCTTCGTTCGCGTGAAGAAGCCGCCCGCAAAATCGGCAATCGGCACGCAGTGGCGCCTGATCTTCTGCGGGAGCGACTTGAGCAGCGTCTGAGCCTTCTCCTTCACCATGCCCGGCACGAGCCATTCGGCGCGTACGGCGTCGAGCTGGTTGAGGGCGTAGAGCGGCACCGCAAGCGTCAGACCGTCCCGGGGACTGCCGGGCTCGAAGTGGTAGTTGAGTGCCATCGAAATACCCGCCATCTCCATCGTCTTCGGGAAATAGCGGTTGGTGACGCCTGATGCGTCATGACGCATCAGCTCGTCACGGGACATGAAGAGCGCCTTCGGATCGTCGCGGGAGGTTGCCTTGAGCCACTTCAACAGCGTCGGCGTGGAGACGACATCTGCCGGAATCCTCTCATCGTAGAAGGCGAACATCAGCTCGTCGTCCACAAGCACGTCGGGGCGGCGAGTCTTGTGCTCGAGATCCTGAATCTCCCTGACCAGCCTGGCATTGTGTGCATAGAACTCCGCACGGCCATCCCACTCGCCCTCAACGAGCGCTTGACGGATGAAGAGTTCACGTGCGAGCTTCGGATCGTGCGGCGCAAAGCTCACCCTACGCTGCTGGTAGATCGTGAGACCGTAGAGAGTGCCGCGCTCGAATGCAACAACCTCCCCTCGGCTCTTCTCCCAATGGGGCTCGGTCCAATTCCTGCGAAGCAGATCGCCTGCAGCCGCCTCGATCCATTCGGGCTCGATGTCCGCCACGCAGCGCGCGAACATGCGGGACGTCTCGACGATTTCGGCAGCCAGAATCCAGCGCCCCGCCTTCTTGGCGCGCGCCGATCCAGGCCAGATCCAGAACTTGATGCCGCGAGCGCCAAGGTAGGGAGGCGCACGAAAGTCGCTTTCGACGGCCTTAGAGCCGATGTTGCCCAGAAGACCTGTCAGCAGGGCGCGGTGCACCTGCTCGAAGGTGGCGGGCGACGTGTTCCTACGCCAGCCGAGCTCGTCGGTGAGCTGCACGAGCTGACGGCGCACATCGCGCCATTCGCGCAGGCGCCTCACCGAAAGGTAGCGCCTGTGAAGCTCGGCCTCAAGCTTGCGGTTGCTTTCCTTCTCGGCATTGGCCTTTTCATACCAGTTCCAGAGCTTGACGTAGGAAAGGAAGTCAGACTTTTCGTCCGCAAGCTTCCTGTGCGCCTCATCCGCCGCCAGCTGTGCATCGGCGGGACGATCTCTCGGATCCTGAATGGAGAGCCCTGCGCAGATCGTCAGCAGCTCTTCAAGGCTGCCCTGTTCGGAGCCTGCAAGCAGCATGCGGCCGAGACGCGGGTCGACGGGAAGCCTAGCGAGCTCCCTGCCCACGCGCGTGAGTTCGCCTTCCTCCGTGACGGCGTTGAGCTCCTGCAGAATGGCAAAACCGTCCGCAATCGCGCGGGGCGGCGGCGTCTGAACGAACGGAAATTCGCGCACGTCGCCCAGCTTGAGCGAAATGGCGCGCAGGATGACGGCGGCAAGGTTCGAGCGCAGGATTTCGGGATCCGTAAAGGCGGGGCGGCGTGCAAAGTCATCCTCGCTGTACAGTCGGATGCAGATGCCGTCGGCCACGCGGCCGCATCGGCCGGCGCGTTGATTGGCGGAGGCCTGACTCACGGGTTCGATCTGAAGCTGCTCGACCTTGTTGCGATAGGAGTAGCGCTTGACGCGGGCAAGCCCCGTGTCCACGACGAACCTGATGCCAGGTACCGTGATGGAGGTTTCCGCCACATTGGTGGAGAGCACGATTCGCCTCGCGCCGGAGGGGCGGAACACGCGCTCCTGCTCTGCAGCCGTCAGGCGCGCAAAAAGCGGAAGAATCTCCGTTGTCGAGGGACGCGACTTGCGAAGAACGTCCGCGGCCTCGCGGATTTCGCGCTCGCCCGGCAGGAACACCAGAATGTCCCCGCGTCCCGAAGCCTCGAGTTCGCCCACCGCATCGTCAATCGCGCCGACGAGGGTCTTGTCGTCGGCCTCATCCATGTCCTCGATCGGACGATAGCGAACCTCGACGGGATAGGTGCGGCCCGAGATCGTCAGAATCGGAGCGGGACGCCCGTCGATCTCAAAGTGTCGGGCAAATCGCTCGGCGTCGATCGTGGCCGACGTGACGATCACCTTGAGGTCGCGCCGCTTCGAAAGCAGGCGCTTCAGATAGCCGAGCAGGAAGTCGATGTTGATCGATCTCTCGTGCGCTTCGTCGATGATCACCGTGTCATAGGCGCGAAGCATCGGATCATTCTGAGTCTCGGCAAGCAGAATGCCGTCCGTCATCAGCTTGATGGTGGCGCCCGGCGACATCGTGTCGGTGAAGCGCACCTTGTAGCCCACGACTTCGCCGGGCTCGGTCTTGAGCTCCTCGGCGATGCGCTTGGCGATCGAGCTCGCCGCGATGCGGCGGGGCTGAGTGTGCGCGATCATCCCATGAACGCCGCGCCCCGCCATCATGGCGATTTTCGGCAACTGCGTCGTCTTGCCCGAGCCGGTTTCGCCGCAGACGATCACAACCCTGTTCTCGCGGATGGCCTTCGCAACCTCCTCGCCACGCTCGGAAACGGGAAGCCCCGGCATGAGCGTAAAGGGCGGGACGGGATTGCGGCGCTCTTCATAGGAAAGACGGCGCTTCGGGGCCTCGGAGGACGCCGTCTTCTGACGATCAGCTCCCTCGCGCGAATGCGTGCGCCCGCTTTGTCTTGCGGTGCCTTCGGAACGCTCGTTCCTGATGCCTGCCTGCTCACCGGAGGGCCTGCGGCCTGCTCGATCCGCTTTGGCATCGTGTCGTTTTCCCTGCGCCTCCTTCGCCTTCGTGGGAGGGGACATCTGCGCATGCTTTCGCACTGCCGACGGCTCCGCCTTCGGCGCCGTCACGGGCTGTCCGCCCCGCGACTTTGCGGGGGCCGCCATGCGGAAGGATGCACCCGACGACTTCGCCGCGTCTGCGAGCGCCGCGCCGAAGCCCCCCGTTGCGCTGAAGGCCGAAGCGCTGATGCTCGCGGTACCCGCCTCGGCCCTCCTTGTCTCGGCCGCCTTCACGACGCGAGTCTTTTTGGCCGCACGCGCCTTCTCCTCTTCAGCTCTGGCTCTGGCCTCCCTTTCACGGATGAGGGACACGGCATCATCAACCTGGGCCTTCACCTTCTGGAAAGCCGCAAACAGCGCACGATCGGACATAGAAAATCTTCGAATAAATGGATGGAGCCTCAGAAAGAGCTCCACGTAGAATTTGACGGACTCGCGCTACAATGTACGAACGCTTCGGGCGGCTTCATGCCGTCCGCCACACATCAATCAAGGAGCAAACAGATGGCCCGCATGGTTAACTGCGTAAAACTCAAGAAGGAAGCCGAAGGGCTCGACTACCCGCCTTTTCCCGGCGCTCTCGGCGCCCGCATCTGGCGTGAGGTGAGCAAGGAGGCATGGGCCGAATGGACGCGCCTTCAGACCATGATGGTCAACGAATACGGCCTCAACCTCGCCGACCTGTCCGCCCGCCAGCATCTGATGCAGCAGTGCGAACGCTACTTCTTCGGTGATGCCGAAGGCGTTCAGGTGCCTGAGAACTTCGTGCCGCCGAAGCCCTGATCCGCGACTGCGAACAGGTCCTCGCCGAAACACGGCCCGAAAAGCCCGCACTTCCCAAGGAAGTGCGGGCTTTTTCCTTGCAGTCGAACGGTCTGTCAGCCTCGTTCGAACGTCTGCACGCCTTCCTGCGTGCCCAGAAGCAGCACGTCGGCGCCGCGGGCGGCGAAAAGGCCCACCGTGACGACGCCGGGCCAGGCATTGATCTCGGCCTCGAGCGCCTTCGGATCCTCGATGCGAAGGCCCGAGGCATCAAGAATGTGGCAGCCGTTGTCGGTGACGAAGTTACGGAGCTTCACGGTCGCGCCGAGCGCCTCGAGCTTCGCCTTCACGGCACGGGCCGCCATCGGAATGACTTCGACGGGGAGCGGGAAGGAACCGAGCACGGGCACCTTCTTCGAGGCGTCCGCAATGCAGACGAAGCGGCCGGAAATGGACGCGACGATCTTTTCGCGCGTAAGCGCGCCGCCGCCTCCCTTGATCATGGAGAAGCCCGGATCTATTTCGTCGGCACCGTCGACGTAGACGCCGATTTCGTCAACCTCGTTCATGTCGAGCACCTTGAAGCCGAGCGCTTCAAGACGCTTCGTGGAGCGCTCGCTCGAGGAGACGCAGGCGGGGATCTTTTCACGAATGCCGGGCAGCTGATCGATGAACTGATCGACGGTGGAGCCGGTTCCGACGCCGAGGATTCGGCCTTCTTCGACATAGGCGAGCGCCGCACGGGCGACCTCGCGCTTGAGTTCCTGCTGGGTAAGAGCCATGGGGGACAATTCCGGTTGGTGGTGAACGGCTCCTATTTTACCGTCCTCGCCAGCCTTTCGACGCCGGCAGCGGACTCCCTTGACCGGTTCCCGCGCCTTTTGCGCCCCTCTCTGCACTACAATGCACCCACAGCACCTTCCCAGACGAAAAACATGGCCATTGACTTCACCGACGAACAAGTCGCGTCGACCTTCCGCAAGCTGAGCGTCTCGCATGACTCGAGCGCCAACTCCCGCGTCGGCATCTACGCCTCGTGGGCCGCGCTCGTGCTCCTCGCCGCCTGCTTCTTTGTTGTCGCGGTCTTCATGATCGACGCCGACCGCCGCGCCGAAAGCGTCCGCCTCCAGCAGTCCACCGACCTCATCGTGCAGGCCGTCGAGTCCCGCCTCATGGGCACGACCGAGCTTCTGCAGAAGTCGAGCATGCGCCTCATCCACATTCCGGGCACTCCCTCGCGCACGGCTGGCGCCGAACTCGCCGCCATGGCCTTCATGCAGGACCGCCGAGAGGTGGTCGACATGGCGCTCGTGGACCGCGACCGCAAGGTGCTTCGCCACTGGGCCTCGACCTCACAGAGCGCGCTGATGCCCGACTCGCCCGAGCGCCGCATCGACGCCTCGGCCATGTACGAACCCGTACGCTCCGTACTCACGCGCGAGGCGCCCGTCGTCACCTCTCCCTATCCCGTCAAGGATACGCGCCAGGTCTTCTTCGACCTCTTCGTGCCGACTCCTGCCGACGACCAGGTCCTCATGGCGCGCATCAACCTCTCGCGCCTCATCGCCGACGCAGCCAACAGCGTGATCGGCACGACGCCCTACATCTTCTATCTTGAGGCGGACGGCAAGCCCGTCATCGACCGCAAGCAGTTCCGCACATCCGCCCGCTCGCTCACCTATTCGACGAACATTCCGCTCCTCAACGATCCGTCGCTCAGGCTCGTGAGCCTCAGCAACGAGCATTCGCTCTTCACGACGGACAACCTGAAGTTCTGGGCCATCATCGCGCTCGCAGGCCTTCTTGCCGTCGCGCTCGGACTTCTCGTGAGCAACCAGCGCCAGCAGCACAAGGCCCACCAGAAGCTCTTTGCCGAGAACTCGCTTCGCGTGGCCATGAGCGACTCGTCCGTGGCAGGCATCCGCGTTACGGACCGCGAGGGCAGAATCCTCTTCGTCAACGAAACCTTTCAGAAGCTCGTCGGCTACCGCACGCAAGAGCTCATCGGCGTCATGCCTCCCTATCCGTACTGGGAGGACGACATCTCCGCAACGCTTCAGGACATTCTTGCGCACCCCGAGGACCGTCAGGTGCGCTCAATCGAATTCCGCGTCCGCCGCAAGGACGGCCTGCTCTTTGACGGACAACTCAACGTTTCTCCGCTGCTTAACGAAAACCGCCGCGTGATCGGCTGGATCGGCGAGCTTTACGACATCACCGAGCAAAAGCGTGCCCGCGAGCGCATGAAGGCCGCGCACGAGCGCTTCACGCGCGTCGTGCAGTCGATGAATTCGGCGATCTGCGTGCTGGGCGGCGATCCCGATCGCCCCCGCCTTCTCTTTCGCAACACCCCCTACGAGAAGCTCTTCGGCGGCTCGCCCGACGGCGCGATCCGCCTCGTGAAGCTCATCTCCGAAAAGCACTCGTTGATAGCCCGCGAAGGCGTCTACGACGCAGAGACCAACCGCTGGTTCGACGCCCGCATGCAGTGGCTCACCTGGACGGACGACACGCCCGCTCGCATGATCATCGCGACCGACATCACCAACCAGCGCGAAACCGAGCTTGCGCTCGAGGCCCAGATGAAGCGCGCCGAAACGACACAGCGACTCGTCACGATGGGCGAGATGGCCAGCTCCCTCGCACACGAGCTCAACCAGCCTCTCGCCGCCATCTCGAACTACGCCTCCGGCGCCAGCATGATGTTGCAGGCAGGCAAGCTCACGCGCGAGGACACGATCGGAGCGCTCGACAAGGTGAACCGTCAGGCCCAGCGCGCAGCGGCCATCATCAAGCGCATCCGCGGCTTCGCCGCCACCAAGAAGACCGAGCCGCAGTTCACGTCGCTCACGCCCGAAAGCGTCGTCAATGAGACGATGGAGCTTGCACTCATTCAGGCGGAGAAGCTCAACGCACGCATCAACACGACCATCGAGCCGAACCTTCCCGCCATGACCGGCGACTCCGTCATGCTTGAGCAATTGCTTCTCAACCTGCTCAAGAACGCCATGGAGGCCGTGCAGCCCTGTCCCAACCACACGATCGATCTGGACGTGAGGCTCCACGAGAGCGGCAGCTTCATCCAGTTCAGGGTGGCCGACCACGGCACGGGCATTCCGGACGACGCCAAGACGATGCTCTTCGACGCCTTCTACTCGACGAAGGATGAGGGCATGGGCATGGGCCTCAACATCTGCCGCTCAATCGTCGAAGTCCACCACGGCCGAATCGTCATCTCCGACACGCCGGGTGGCGGCGCCACCTTTACGTTCACCGTACCCGTGGCTCGTGAACATCCTGATCTGATGTAGAATCAGGGTACTTTTTCTGAGGAGAGATTTCTTTCATGTTTCCCTATGACTACGGTTCCGAAGCCCCTGAAACACTGGGCACGGTCTATGTCGTCGACGATGACGACGCCGTCCGCGACTCCCTGAAGTGGCTCCTCGAGGCGAGCGACTACCGCGTCGAGCTCTACGACAGCGGCGAGAGCTTCATCGCCAAGTACGACCCGAAGGCCATTGCGGTTCTCGTGCTTGACGTGCGCATGCCGGGCATGAGTGGTCTTGAAGTGCAGGAACACCTTCTGGCCCGCAAGGCCGAGCTGCCCATCATCTTCATCACGGGCCACGGAGACGTGTCCATGGCCGTGAACGCCCTCAAGCGCGGCGCCGTCGACTTCATCGAAAAACCCTTCGAGCAGGCCGCCCTCAAGCAGCTCGTCGAGCGCATGCTCCGCGAAGCCCGTGAACGCCACATGGAGAAGGAACGCCGCAGTCTCAACGAAGCCCTGCTCGCCAAGCTCACGCCGCGCGAGCAGCAGGTTCTCGAGCGCATCATCCACGGCCGTCTCAACAAGCAGATCGCCGACGACCTCGGCATCTCCATCAAGACCGTCGAAGCCCACCGAGCCTCCATCATGGACAAGACCAACTCGGGCACGGTCGCCGACCTCATGCGCGTCGTCATGGGCACGAAGCTGCTCCACTGAGCATCAATTGCCGATACACTGTGGGATGTGCGCCCGAGGATCAGCTGGAAACGGCTCCCGCGGGCGGCCTTCCCGCCATCAAGGCCTCTCCGCTTCAACGGCGCGGGAGGCCCTTTTGTTTTTTGAATTCGACAGAACATTGTCAGCTGTGGACCGGAGGTTTCTTAATGACAGCCAAGATCATTGACGGCAAGGCGCTTGCCGCACGCATCCAGGACGAACTCAAGACCCGCGTCGAGGCATGCACCGAACACGGGCACCGTCCCGGACTCGCCGTCGTCCTCGTGGGCGAGGATCCCGCCAGCCAGGTCTACGTCCGCAACAAGGTCCGCGCCTGCGAGCGCACGGGCATCCGCTCTGATGAAATCCGCATGCCCGTCGAAACGACCGAAGCCGAACTCCTCGCCGTCATCGACAGACTGAACCATGACGACGCCGTGGACGGCATCCTCGTGCAGCTTCCGCTTCCGAAGCACCTCTCCTCCGAACTCGTCATCGCTGCCATCTCTCCCGAAAAGGACGTCGACGGCTTCCATGTCGTCTCCGCCGGCTCTCTTCTCACGGGGCGCACGGGCTTTCGTCCGTGCACGCCCTACGGCGTCATGAAGCTTCTGGAGGAAGCGGGGTGCGATCCCGCCGGCAAGCATGCCGTCGTGATCGGCCGCTCCAACATCGTGGGCAAGCCCCAGGCGCTGATGCTTCTCGAAAAGAACGCCTCCGTCACGATCGTGCACAGCCGCACGACGGACCTGGCCGAGCACACCCGCCGCGCCGACATTCTCGTCGCCGCCGTCGGCCGCGCCAAGATGGTCAAGGCCGACATGGTGAAGCCCGGCGCCGTCGTGATCGACGTCGGCATGAACAGGGATGAAAACGGCAAGCTCTGCGGCGACGTCGACTACGAAAACGTCCGCGAAGTCGCATCCGCCATCACTCCCGTCCCGGGCGGCGTGGGCCCCATGACGATCGCCATGCTGATGACCAACACCGTCGAGGCGGTCGAACGCCGCCTCGGTCTCTGATGACAGGGAGACGCACCGCCATGACCGAATCCGTCAATCCCCTGCTCAATGCGTCGGGCCTGATCGACTACGCTTCCGTCCGTCCCGAGCACGTGGCCCCCGCCGTCGAGACGCTCTCGAAGAATCTTGAGGAGACGCTCGCACGCGTCACGGCACCCGAAACGCCCGCCACGTGGGAGGCCGTCGCCGAACCGCTCGAAAAGGCGACGCTCTCCTTCACGCGCGGCTGGGGCGTCGTCGGCCACCTGCAGAGCGTCGTCGACACGCCGGCGTTGCGAGACGCCTACAATGCCGCGCTTCCCGCCGTCACGCAGCTCTTCATCGATCTGTCTCAGAACGAGGCGCTCTTCGCCAAGTACAAGGCGATGAAGGCCTCCGACGGCTTCGCCTCTCTCCCGCCCGTCCGACGCCGCATCATCGAGCGTGAACTCCGCGACTTCCGCCTCTCGGGCGCCGAGCTGCCCGAAGCCGAGCGCGCACGCGTCAAGGCCGTCGGCGAAAGGCTCTCCATGCTGAGCCAGAAGTTCAGCGAAAACCTGCTCGACACCACCAATGCCTGGGAGCTTGTCGTCACGGACGAGACGCGCCTTGCCGGCATTCCCGAGGATGCCAGGGCGCTCTTCGCCGCCAACGCGAAGTCCGCAGGAAAGGAAGGCTGGCGCATTACGCTTCACTTCCCGTCCTACCTGCCCGTCATGCAGTACGCGGATGACCGCTCGCTTCGCGAGACCCTCTACCGAGCCTTCTCGACCCGAGCCTCCGAATTCGACGGCGGCAAGTACGACAATACCCCGCTCATCGGCGAAATCCTCAGGCTTCGCCGTGAAGAGGCGGCCCTTCTGGGCTTTGCCGACTATGCGGAGTCGTCGCTTGCCACCAAGATGGCCGACACCCCTGCCAAAGTCATTGCCTTCCTTCGTGATCTCGCCTCCCGCGCCAAGCCCTTTGCCGAAAAGGACATGGCGGCCCTTCGTGCCTTTGCTGCTGATGAGCTCGGCATCGCCGACATGCAGCCGTGGGATCAGGCCTACACTTCCGAAAAGCTGCGTCAGGCCCGCTACAGCTACTCCGATCAGGAGGTAAAGCAGTACTTCACCGAACCGACAGTCTTCGCAGGACTCTTCAAGCTTGCGGAAACGCTCTACGGCATCCGCATCCGTCCCGCCACGGCCAGCGTCTGGCACTCCGACGTCAAGTACTTTGAAGTCTGTCGCGACGACGAGGTCATCGCATCCTTCTACGCCGATCTCTATGCGCGAGAAGGCAAGCGCTCCGGCGCCTGGATGGACGCCGACCGCACGCGCTGCGTCATGGACAGCGTCCTGCAGACGCCGATCGCCTATCTCGTCTGCAACTTTGCCCAGGGCGTCAACGGCCGCCCCGCCACGCTCACGCATGACGACGTGACGACGCTCTTCCACGAATTCGGCCACTGCCTCCACCATCTCCTCACGGATCAGACAGAGGTCGCCGTCTCGGGCATCAGCGGCGTTGAATGGGACGCCGTCGAACTTCCGAGCCAGTTCATGGAGAACTTTGCCTGGGAGTGGGACGTTGTCAAGGGACTTGCGAAGCATGTCGAGACGGGCGCGTCCATTCCCGAGTCACTTTTTGAAAAGATGCTCGCCGCCAAGAACTTCCAGTCCGGCATGGCATGCGTGCGACAGGTCGAGTTTGCACTCTTCGACATGCTCCTGCACACGAGCTTCAATCCCGACACGGATGACGTTCAAGACCTTCTGCAGGACGTGCGCCGAGAGGTTGCCGTGAGCTTCCCGCCCGACTACAACCGCTTCCCGCAGAGCTTCTCCCACATCTTTGCCGGCGGCTATGCCGCAGGCTACTACAGCTACAAGTGGGCCGAAGTCCTCTCCGCCGACGCGTTCTCCGCCTTTGAGGAGACGGGCGTGCTCAATCCCGAGACCGGCGCACGCTTCCGAAGGGAAATCCTCGGACGCGGCTCCAGCCGCGATGCGATGGAAAACTTCATCGCCTTCCGCGGCCGCCGTCCGGAAATCGACGCCCTGCTGCGCCACAGCGGCATGACTGTCAACTGACCGACGCCGAAACGGCCCCTTCTTCCAAACGGCGGAGGGGCCGCCGTTTTTTCCCATCTTCATCCAGAAAAGGTGCCCCTTGTCCAACATCACGCTAGCCAGCTGGAACGTCAACTCCCTGAAGGTCCGCCTTCCCCAGTTGCTCGACTGGCTGAAGACCTCAGGCGTCGACGCGGTCGTCCTGCAGGAAACGAAGCTCACCGACGACCTATTCCCCGCTGAATCCATCAGAGAGGCGGGCTATGACGTCGTCTTCACAGGCCAGAAAACCTACAACGGAGTTGCGCTCCTTTCGAAACGCGATGTTTTCCTGCCTCCCGAGGATGTGCTTCTCGGACTTCCCGACTTTCCCGACGACCACAAGCGCTTCGTGGCCGCCACACTTGTAACGCGACGCGAGGGGAAAGAGATCAGGTTCATCGGCGGCTACTTCCCGAACGGCATGGCGCCCGGAAGCTGGAAGTACCTCTACAAGCTCGACTGGATCGCCGCCTTGACGAGGCATCTCAAGGACACGCTGACGCAATGCCCCGACCTCGTCCTTGGCGGCGACTTCAACATCGCCCCTGAAGACGCCGACGTATGGAACCCTGCCGAGCGCAAGGACGACATTCTCGTGAGCGCTCCCGAGCGCGCCGCCTTCAGGGAACTGTTGAAGCTGGGGCTTTCCGACAGCTTCAGGCTCGTCTCCCAGGAATCCGCCCGCTATTCATGGTGGGATTACCGCATGAAGGGCTTTGAAAACAACCACGGACTTCGCATCGACCATCTTCTGGTCTCCGAAGCCCTGAAGGAGCGCGTCAAAGCCGCAGACATCGATACGGGGCCGCGAGGCAACCTGCAGCCCTCCGACCATGCTCCCGCAACTGTGACGCTCGAGCTTTGATCAGCTGCTCAGCGGCGTGCCGCATTGTCGGCATGCCGCAGAGTGTCGGTCCAGCGTGCGAATTCGGCCAGCGCTCCCTCGCCGTCAGGATGCGCCTCCAGCCATGCTGCTCCCCAGGCAGCGAGGTCCGCTGCATCGTACGTTTCAAAGGGAATCCCCGCCGCTTCGTCAGGCTTCCTTGTCGGAATTCCCGTCAGGGCATCCGAAAGTCCTTCAACGCCATTCACCTCATCCACCGCCACGCGCACGCTGTCTCTGCCGAAGAGCACCTCAAGCCCGAAGGGCTCGGATCTTTCGGGATCATGCACCAGCAGCTCCGCCTTCTCCGTCCAAAGCTGACGGTCTCGAACAAGTCGCCATATCCAGAAGAGAGGCCAGAGCACAAACGCCAGCCAGAAGGGAGCAGTCAGCAGAGCAGCCATGCCCAGCCCGCCAAGGCCCTCGGTTCCTGTCGTACCCTCCATCGTGAAGGCAGTGCCGAGCATGCCCCATATCGCCCACACCATCCAGGCGCGCCCTGCCCTTGTTCCTGACATTCGGCAGCGAAGCACCTTCCTCCAATCGTTCATGATCCTCCTCGACAGTTGACCAACCCGGCTCTCACCTGCTTTCGTGCATGCCGGCCGTCCTGCGCATCATACCGACACGCGTGCAGACCGTTCATCGCAACACGCGCAAACCAGCCTCACTCCTCGATTCCCAGTTCCTGAATCTTTCGCGTGATGGTGTTGCGACCAAGCCCCAGACGCTGTGCGGCTTCGATCCTGCGACCGTTCAGCACGTTGAGCGCCGTTCGAATGACCGTTCTCTCGAAGTCGGGGAAAAGTTCAGTCCATATGCCGCTCTCCCCTGCCGCAAGCTTCGCCGACACGAGCTCCTCCAGAAGAGCCATCCAGTCGCCAGAGGCTGCTTCCGAAGAAGAAGAACCGGCCATCCTTGCAGGTGCATTCTCGGACGCCTCCCTGAATTCCTCGGGAAGGTCCTCGACACGTACCTCGACGGCGGGCGCCATCACGAGAAGCCATCGGCAGAGATTCTCAAGCTGTCGGACATTACCGGGAAAGCGAAATGCCTCCAGCCGCGCAAGTGCCTCCGGCGTCAGGCGCTTCGCCTCCACGCCAAGCGCACGTGCCTCGGTGCGCAGGAAGTGTTCGGCCAGAGGCGCAATGTCCTCCGGACGTTCACGCAGGGGCGGCAGACGCAGCCGAATCACGTTCAAACGATGATAGAGGTCCTCTCGAAAGAGGCCGTCCTTTACACGTTGCTCCAGATTCTGATTGGTGGCGGCGATGATGCGCACATCCGCCTTGATCGGCTGATGACCGCCCACGCGATAGAAGAAGCCGTTGCTCAGAACGCGCAGAAGCCTGGTCTGCAGTTCCATCGGCATGTCGCCGATCTCATCGAGAAAGAGCGTGCCGCCTCTCGCCTGCTCAAAACGCCCAAGGCGCTGTGCGGTAGCACCTGTGAACGCTCCCTTTTCATGACCGAAAAGCTCGCTCTCCAACAGATCACGCGGAATGGCCGCCATGTTGATGGCGATGTAGGGCTTCGCCGCCCTCTGGCTGTGGCGCCAGATGGCCCGGGCCACGACCTCTTTACCCGCCCCGGACTCACCTGTCAACAGCACCGTCACAAGGCTGTGGGAAAGTCGCCCGATCGCGCGAAAGACCTCCTGCATCGCAGGCGCCTGACCGATAAGGTCAGGGACGGACTGCGACTCAGACTCTTCCGATGCAGGCTGCTCCGGCTCCGCTTCTACGGCAGGCGTCGTGTTCTGCGCCTCCTTCATGGCGCGCTCGATGAGCTCGACCGCCTTCCTGATGTCGAAGGGCTTTGCCAGATACTCGAAGGCCCCGCCCTGAAAGGCTGAGACTGCGCTCTCAAGATCCGAATAGGCCGTCATGATGATGACGGGGAGATTCGGCATTCTGGCCTTGACACGGGCCAGCAAATCCACCCCCGACACACCCGGCATGCGGATGTCACTCACGAGCACCATGGGCGCAGAGTCTTCAAGCGCCTTCAGTACGGACTCCGCCTCCTCGAAAAGCCTGCATTCGATGCCCGCCTTGGAAAGCGCCCGTGAAAGCACCCACCGGATGGCATGATCGTCATCAACAACCCAGACAGGGGCGCTCTGTGCATTCTGTTCCTTGTCAACCATAGGACTTTTCTCGCTCACTACTTGAATTCTTTCTCAGATCAGGAACCGTCAGGGCTGCGAAAACGGCAGCAGCACGCGGAAGACGGTTCTCCCGGGAACGCTCTCGAGCGTGATCGTGCCGCCCGCCTGCCTCACGAAGGTCTGGGCCAGACTGAGTCCAAGCCCCGATCCTTCGGCCCTTCTCGTCACCAGCGGGTAGAAGATCTTCTCCTGCATGTCGACGGGAACGCCGGGGCCGTTGTCGATGATGTCGACGGCAAGCGCCATTCGGGCACGCTCCGTTCCCGCCATCACGTCCCGCACGATGCGGGTCCTCAGTACAATGGCCGCCCGCCCCTCCGCACGCTCCCCGTCCATGACTTCCGCCGCATTGCGGACGATGTTGAGAAACACCTGCGTGAGTCTGGCCCGGTCGCCTCTCACAGTCGGCGCCGAAATGTCATAGTCGCGCACAAAGGAGAGCCCATCGGGGAACTCCATCGCAACCAGGCTTCTCACGTGCTCCAGCACCTCATGAACGTTGACCTCCTCGCACTGCGCCTTCTGGCGATAGGGCGCAAGAAAGCGGTCGACCAAAGCCTGCAGACGATCGGCCTCTCCAATGATGACGCTCGTGCATTCCCGATCCTCCTCACGAACGAGGTCGGACTCAAGGAGCTGCGCCGCACCGCGGATGCCGCCCAGAGGATTCTTGATTTCGTGCGCCAGATTTCGCAGAAGCTGCCGGTTGGCGTCCATCAGCTCGCAGTTCATCCGCTCCCTGTCCTGATGAAGCGTTTCCTCGACATCAACGATTTCAATCAGAACACCGGCATCCCTGCAGGCGGGCCAGCCTTCGGGCAGGCGCGTCAGCACGGCCTGAACGCGGACGTCGTCAGGCTGAGCGCCGGGATGCGCCCTGAGCAGACGCCCAAACACGCGGGCGGACTCCACGGCCGCCCCCGACGCCAGATGCGCATACCACTCGGCACACTCCGCGAGACGGTCGCGAAAGTCCGTGCCGACAAACGTTCGCCTCGAACATCCCAGCAGCACTTCGGACGCACTGTTGCCCCAGAGCACCCTTCCCGAAGCATCGGTCAGCAGCACCGTGGCAGACATCATGTCGAGAATGGCAAACGGGGCCTCCGCCCCTGCTGCGCTTTTCGAGTCAACCATGGACGGTTCTCCCAAACAAAAAGGCGGGCGACGGCTTGAAAATCGAGCCGCCACCCGCCTGTCAGGTCTGCGTCACTCCGACGGCTGAGGTCAGAGGCTGTAGTACATGTCGAATTCGATCGGCGTCACGGCGAGGCGCCAGCGGTTGACCTCCTCCATCTTCACGGCGATGTAGGCATCGATGAAGTCGTTGGAGAAGACGCCGCCGCGGGTCAGGAACTCGCGGTCACGGTCAAGATATTCGAGCGCCTGATCAAGCGAAGAACAGACAGTCGGAATCTTGGCGTTTTCCTCAGGCGGCAGATCGTAGAGGTTCTTGTCGGCCGCTTCGCCCGGATGGATCTTGTTCTGGATGCCGTCGAGACCTGCCATCAGCAGCGCGGAGAAGGCGAGGTAGGGATTGGCCGTCGGATCCGGGAAGCGAACCTCAACGCGGCGGGCCTTCGGGCTGTTGACGTGCGGAATGCGGATGGAAGCCGAACGGTTGCAGGACGAGTAGGCGAGCTTCACGGGTGCTTCAAAGCCGGGCACGAGACGACGATACGAATTGATCGACGGGTTCGTGATGGCATTGAGGGCGCGGGCGTGCTTGATGACGCCGCCGATGTAGTAGAGCGCAAGCTCGGAGAGACCGGCATAGCCATTGCCCGCAAAGAGGTTCTGGCCGTCCTTCCAGATGGACTGATGGACGTGCATGCCGGAACCATTGTCGCCCTCGATGGGCTTGGGCATGAACGTAGCCGTCTTGCCGTAAGCGGCGGCGACGTTGTGAACCGTGTACTTGAGAATCTGCGTCCAGTCGGCGCGCTTGACGAGCGTATTGAAGCGGGTGCCGATTTCGCACTGGCCTGCGCCACCCACTTCATGGTGATGGATTTCAACGTCAACGCCCTGCTGTTCAAGCAACGTGCACATTTCAGAGCGCATGTCGGCAAAGGAATCGACGGGAGAGACGGGGAAGTAGCCGCCCTTGACGCGGTTGTGGTAGCCGAGGTTGCCGCCTTCCGTCTTGAGACCGGTCGCCCAGGGACCTTCTTCGCTGTCGATTTCGAAGAAGCTCTTGCCCATGCGGTGTTCCCAGCGGACGCTGTCGAAGATGAAGAACTCGGGTTCGGGACCGAAGTAGGCCGTGTCACCAATGCCCGTCGACTTCAGATAGGCTTCGGCGCGCAGGCCGAGGGAACGCGGATCACGGTCATAGTCCTTGCCGGTCTTGGGTTCATGCACGTTGCACTGGAGAATGAGGGTGTTGACCTCGCGGAACGGGTCCATGCGGGCGCTGTCGGGGTCCGGCATCAGAAGCATGTCGGAGGCTTCAATGCCGCGCCAGCCGACAAAGGACGAGCCGTCAAAGGGCTGGCCAAGCTCGAACACGTCCTCGTCAATGCAGTCGGCGGGAACCGTCACGTGCATTTCCTTGCCGAGCGTGTCCGTGAGGCGAAGGTCCACGAACTTGACATCGTTGTCCTTGATCATCTGCAGAACATCAGAAGCGGACGTCATTTGATTTTTCTCCTAGAGATTAGCCGGTAAGGCGATCCATGCGCCTGACCTGTGAGGAATTGTCTGCCGAAGGGGGTGCCCCCGACGGTCGTACTCCAATATAAGCAAAAGGCGTGCCAAAACCCGAAGACTGCACTCTCACGCGCGTTTTCCCGATTCTGACGCCTGTGCCGATGCCTGCGCCCAGAAGGCTTTACCCCTGCACTGCGCTGAACGCACCGACTTGGTTGCGGACGCTTTATTATCGCACCAAATCAGTGCATTTCAACACCTCAGGAGCGCCTTCTTCAAGTGCGTGCGGGCTGCGCCATCCGTCAAAGAAAGGCCTCCTGCAGATCCGAAAGAAAGGCCCGCCCTCTGGCTGTCGGACGAATCACCGACTCATCCGCCGCCAGCAGCCCCTGCGCACGCAAATCGGAAAGCGTCGGCTCAATGACCTTGAGCGAAAGTCCCGTGCGAGCCTCAAAAAGTTCTTCAGGCACGCCTTCCGTGAGTCTCAGGGCGTTGAGCATGAATTCGAAGGGAAGGTCCTCAGACTCGACGACCCTGCGTTCGGCAATGCCGCTTCCCGTTTCAAAAACCGAAGCCATGTACTTGCGGGGGGATGCGTGCCGCACTTCGCGGAGAATTCCGTCCTGCGTCGTAACCTTTCCATGCGCGCCCGCTCCCGCAGCGAGATAGTCGCCGAAGGTCCAGTAATTGAGGTTGTGGCGGCAGCGGCGCCCGGGTCCGGCATAGCCCGACACCTCGTAGTGCTCGAAGCCCGCTTCTTCGAGCGAGCGAATCACCAGATCAGACATGTCCGCACAGAGGTCATCGTCAGGAAGGTCCTCCGGGACGCGCTTGGCGAACGCGGTCCCGGGTTCAATCGTGAGCTGGTAGAACGAAAGGTGCGTGGCACCGGTAGCAACCGCCGTTTCCACCTCCCTCGCCACCTCCTCGAGTGTTTCCCCAGGCAGCGCGAACATCAGATCAAGGTTGAAGTTTCCGAACACCTCACCCGCATGCGCGGCCGCGCGCAGGGCCTCATCTGCGACGTGAATCCTTCCGAGCTTCCGAAGCTTTTCGTTCATGAAACTCTGCACGCCGACGGAAACTCGGTTGACGCCTGTATCGCGGAAAGCCCTGAAGCGCCCCTCGTCCACTGTGCCGGGGTTGGCTTCAAGCGTAATCTCACAGTCGGATGTGAACCCGAACAGTCCGTCGGCCCCTTCAAGGAGTCTGGCCACGGCATCACCGCTCATCAGGCTCGGCGTGCCGCCGCCAATGAAGACCGTTTCGATTCGACGTCCGCCTGCGACGGAAAGCCAGCCCTCCAGATCCTTCAACACCATGTCGACATATTCCCTTTCAGCCAAATCAGCAGGCGCGGCATGGGAGTTGAAGTCACAGTAGGGACACTTTCGCATGCACCAAGGCCAGTGCAGATAAAGCGACAGCGGAATATTCGCAACCGCTTCAGCCGTCCACGAAGATTGAGCGCTCATCACCAGCCCCAGGCCTCGCGAAGCAGCTTGTGCATCAGCACAAGGGCCTTGCCGCGATGGCTCACGCGGTTCTTTTCCTCTGCGGTGAGCTCTGCGGCCGTTCGAGCGTACTCAGGTACAAAAAAGTGAGGATCGTAGCCGAAGCCGCCCTCACCCGCAGGCTCGTCACAGATTTCGCCGTACCAGCGGCCGACGGCCACGAGCGGTTCGGGATCGTCGGGCGTGCGCACGGCCGTCAGCACACAGGTGTAGTGCGCCCTCCTGTCGTCCTTGCCCTGCAGTCTCTCGACCAGAAGACGGTTGTTGGCCGCATCATCGCTCGGCTCTCCCGCAAAGCGGGCCGACAAAACGCCGGGCATGCCGTTCAGGGCATTGACGCAGACGCCCGAATCGTCCGCCATGGCGGGGCGTCCCGTCATCTTCGACGCATGACGAGCCTTGGCGAGACAATTTTCAATGAAGGTGCCGAAGGGCTCCGGGCAGGCTTCGACACCAAGCGCGCCCTGATTGATCACATCGACGCCGAGCTCGGCGAACATCGCCTGAAACTCACGAAGTTTTCCCTTGTTGTTGGAAGCAAGCACCAGAGACTTTTCCATCCCCATCTCCCCTTACTCAAACGCGGCACGCTGCAACGCCATGATTTCCAGATTGCCCTTTTCGGCAAGACGCAGCAGTTCGTCAAGTTCTGCACGACTGAAGGCCGCGCCTTCCGCCGTCCCCTGAATCTCGACAAAGCACCCCTCGCCCGTCATCACGACGTTCATGTCGGTGTCGCTGCCGCTGTCCTCAACATAATTGAGATCGAGGACGGGACGACCGTCAACAATGCCCGCCGACACGGCGCTCACCTGAGTGAGGATCGGGTCCTCCGTGATCTGTCCCTTTTCAAGCATGCCGTTGACAGCATCCCTCAACGCAACCCAGGCGCCGGAAATCGAGGCGCAACGCGTGCCGCCGTCGGCCTGCAGAACGTCGCAGTCGATCTGGATCGTAAATTCGCCGAGCTTCCTGCGGTCGACCGCAGCACGGAGACTTCGTCCGATCAGACGCTGGATTTCCTGCGTGCGGCCTGACTGCTTGCCCTTGACCGCCTCGCGATCGCAACGCGTGCCCGTAGACCTCGGAAGCAGACCGTACTCGGCCGTCACCCAGCCCTCACCCTTGCCCGTCAGGAAGCGAGGCACGCCCGGCGTCACGGTCGCCGTGCAGAGCACGCGGGTGTCACCCGCCGAAACAAGCACGCTACCCTCAGCATATTTCGTATAACCGCGCACAAAAGTCAGTCGTCGAATATCACCTGCTCCACGCCCGTCCGCTCTCAGAGCTGTACCCTTCTCGCCATGCATTCTTCATCTCCTATGACTGATCTTCGCAACAGGAATAAAGCCCAAAAGGTATACCCATTTACAAGTCGGCGATACCCACCGATCCTTCCATAAAGGAATAAAACCAAAAAGGGTTATCTTCCTCGTCCTTGCGCAAGCCTCATTATTTGATATATACCCATAATTCGAATAAGCTATCGCCTTTATCATCAAATCCCGATCAAGCATTTTTTGCCTCTGGCGACTGCTTGTATTTCCATCAAAACTCCTATATTTAACCAACGGCTCTTCTATATTATGAAACATAGTATAAGGCATCAACCTTATACAGATCATATAGTCCTCTGCAGGTGAATACTGAGCCTCATAGCGAACACGACAGTCATCAAGAACAGACTTGCGTATCATCATTGCTGTATGAGGGACACAGTTTTCACGCATCAAAGTTCGTTTTATATCAATATTTTCAGATGGTGGTTTATATAAACCATTCGACAGCATCTCCAAAAACCAACTGCTGCAAACCCCCACCTCAGGATGCCCATCTAAATAAGCAACTTGTTTTTCAAACCGCGAAGGATAGCACACATCATCATGATCAAGGACAGCAACATATTCCCCCGAAGCCAAATCAAGTAAACGATTACGACTTTCGGAAATACCAAGATTCACCTCATTAGTACAGTACCTTATTCTTTCATCGCCATAGGAAAGCACAATATCCTTCAAAGAAGAATTATCGGGGGAATCATTCAAAATGATAAACTCAAAGTCACCGTAAGTCTGATTTAAAACAGACTCTATCATTTCCCTAAGGTGCGAAGCATCAGTATTATAAATTGGCGTCAGTACAGATATTTTTGGCATAGCTATAATTCCAACCCCAAAAAAAGCAAGTTATTATCTATCGCAAATTCACAAACTTCAAGAGGACAATTTTCTGCCGTTCTCATGTCAGCATTGACATTGTGACACATTCTTATTGTACGTCACATCTTAGCCTCTCCCTGTCACTATCTAACTCTAACGCTACAATAGTGGTGCCTGCCGCAGCCCCTTACTCATGCTCTGCAGCGCAAACAAACTCTGACTGCTCTTGATGGAGATACCCAATGACCGTTGCCAGCATGACCGGCTATGCCGTCGCGTCGGGCGCCACGCCGCTCGGAACCGTGACCCTCGAGTGCCGTTCCGTCAACTCCCGATTCCTTGACCTGACGCTCCGACTCAACGAGGACCTTCGCTTTGCCGATCCTCTGATCCGTGAAACCATCCAGAAGCGCATCGCCCGCGGCAAGGTGGAAATCCGCGGCTACATCACCCCAGATGAAAACGCCGCCCCCGCCCGCATCAACACCGCCGTCCTGAACCGCATTGTCGAACTGCAGCAAACCGTTCGCGACGCCGTGCCCAACGCCCGTGAACTCTCCGTTTCAGATCTCCTCTCGATGCCCGGCGTCATGGTGAACGATCGCATCGATCAGGACGCCGTCTCAAGCGCCGTGCTTGCCGTGCTCAACAACGCACTCGACGCCTTCACCGCCTCCCGAGCCCGCGAAGGCGAGGCGCTCGCCGGCGTGCTCCTCAACAACTGCCAGCAGATTGAAGACGTCGTCACCGAAGTCAAGGGCCGCATGCCCGAAATCCTCGCCCACATCGAAGGCAAGCTCAAGGAACGCCTTGAAAACGCCCTCAGCACGGCACTTACCGAAACGAGCACGCTCACCCGCGAGGAAGTGAGCGACCGCATACGTCAGGAAGTGACGCTATACGCCATGCGCATGGACGTCGAGGAGGAAATCAACCGACTCTACACGCACGTGGCCGAAGTCCGACGCATTCTGAATAAGGGCGGCGCCGTCGGCCGCCGACTCGACTTCGTCGTGCAGGAAATGAACCGCGAGGCCAACACCCTCGGCTCCAAGGCCGCCGCCATTGAAATGACGAACGCCTCTCTGGCGCTGAAGGTCGTCATCGAACAGATGCGCGAGCAGATCCAGAACCTCGAATAACCGTTCATTTGCGAGACTGCTGAAAAATCATGGGGAGACGGCGCCACAGAAGGCGCCGTCTCCCTTAAAATATTGACCTTTCTTTTTTCCGACCTGCCCTCGGGCGGATCCCCGACGGCGCGCGCCGCATCACACGCGCCGTCAGCCATTGATGGAGAACACGAATGTCCAGTGAATCCGCTGCCCGTCCGCTACACGCAGGCAGGCTGTTTCTCGTGACGGCGCCCTCCGGCGCCGGCAAGTCGTCGCTCGTCAACGCACTTCTCAAACTCGAGCCGACGCTCAAGCTCTCCATCTCGCACACGACCCGACAGCCCCGTCCGGGCGAAGTCAACGGCCGCGAATACCACTTCGTGAGCGAACACGAGTTCCTCGCCATGCGCGAGCGCGGCGAATTCCTCGAGTCCGCCCTTGTCCACGGCAACTACTACGGCACGAGCCGCATCTGGATCGAAGGCCAGATGGCTCAGGGCAACGACGTTCTGCTCGAGATCGACTGGCAGGGCGCCCGTCAGGTCCGTGAACGCTTCGACGGCACGGTCGGCATCTTCATCCTGCCGCCCTCCATCGAGGCGCTCGAATGGCGTCTTCACCACCGCGGCACGGATTCCGAACAGACGATCACGCGCCGTCTGCTCGGCGCAGGTGCCGAAATGTCGCATGCGCCCGAATTCGAGTACGTTATAATCAATGAAGATTTTGAAACGGCGCTTTCCCAGATGCAGGCCGTGGTTGTTGCAAGCCGCCTCGCCTTCGGTCAGCAGGCCGTCCGCCATCGCGAACAGTTCGCCTCGCTCGGCATTCCGCTCTGACCCTCACGTCAAACCGCCGATTTTCCGTTTTTCCCCATCTATCCAGCAAACAAAATGGCCCGTATTACTGTTGAAGACTGCCTGAAGAAGATCCCGAACCGCTTCCAGATGGTTCTCGTGGCTGCCTACCGCGCCCGTCATCTGACGCAGGGCTACGCCCCGAAGATTGAAGCCAAGGACAAGCCCGCCGTCGTTGCCCTGCGCGAGATCGCCAAGGGCGAGGTCGGACTCGAAATGTTGAAGCGCGTGCCGTAAACTGTCAGTTACGCACCAAGCTTTCATCAGGTCAGGCACGTTTTGCCGCGAAAGCGGGCGAAACGCCTGGCCTTTTTGCATTCTGGGCGGTCGATAGTGCGAAGCGACGGGAGGCGAAAGAAACTCCCGCAACGACTGAAGCCCTCCTCATCAATACGGAATCCCTGCCGTTATGACAGCCGAGCAAATTCAATATCCTGACGACCTCTACGCTACGAGCGAGGACGGCAAGACGCAGGCCCCTCAGCCCATTCCTTCAACGCGCAAGGCAGCCTCCGTCAAGCCTGCCGTCAAGGCTCCCGTGACCGCCGTGGCGCCTGCCGCCATGCCTGAGGCCGACCTGCCGCTCTTCACGCCCAAGGCGCCTGCGGCCACCGCCACCGCCTCCGCGCTCGTCGAGCTCTGCCGACAGTACCTCGCCACGCCTGACGTCGAAAAGATCCGCGAGGCCTACCGCTACGCCGACGCCGCCCATCTCGGACAATTCCGGAAGTCCGGTGAGCCCTACATCACCCACCCGATCGCCGTCGCCTCCATTCTCGCTTCCTGGCGCATGGACGCCCCGACCATTCAGGCGGGCCTCATGCACGACGTCCTTGAGGACACGGGCACGAGCAAGCAGGAGATGGCGGAAAAATTCGGCATCGAGGTCGCCGAACTCGTCGACGGCGTGAGCAAGCTCGACAAGCTCCGCTTCTCCTCCGCCGCCGCGGCACAGGCCGAAAGCTTCCGCAAGATGCTCCTCGCGATGTCCCGCGACCTTCGCGTCGTCATCGTCAAGCTCGCCGACCGCGTGCACAACATGCGCACGCTCGGCGTCATGCGCCCCGAAAAGTGCGCCCGCATCGCCAATGAGACGCTCGACATCTACGTGCCGATCGCCCACCAGCTCGGCATGAACAACGTCTTCCGCGAGCTGCAGGAGCTAAGCTTCGCCAACCGCTACCCGCTTCGCTACAAGGTGCTCTACGAGAACGTGCTTTTAATGCGCAACAACCGCCGCGCCGTTCTTGAACGCATTCTCAACGAAACCAAGGCCTTTCTGCCCAAGCAGGGCATCCGCGCACGCATCATCGGGCGCGACAAGACGATCTACGGCATCTACAACAAGATGCGCGAGAACCACCAGTCGTTCTCGGACGCACTCGACATCTACGGCTTCCGCGTCATCGTGCGCTCGGTCGACGACTGCTACCTGGCGCTCGGCGCCCTGCACCGACTCTACAAGCCCATCCACCGCCGCTTCAAGGACTTCATCGCCATTCCGAAGCTCAACGGATATCAGAGCCTGCACACGACCGTGATCGGCCCCTACGGCACTCCCGTCGAATTCCAGATCCGCACCGAGCAGATGCATCAGGTCGCCGAAAACGGCATCCTCACGCAGTGGATGTTCAAGAACGACTTTGACTCGAGCGACATCCAGTCCCGCACCGCCGCCTGGCTCCAGAGTCTGATGGAAATTCAGCGCACGAGTCAGGACAGCAGCGAATTCATCGAGAACATCAAGGTCGACCTCTTCCCCAACAGGCTCTATGCCTTCACGCCGAAGGGCAAGATCATCTCCCTGCCCAGAGGCAGCACCCCCGTCGACTTCGCGTACCAGATCCACACGGACGTGGGCAACCACACGAACGGCTGTCGCATCAACGGCGAAGACCGTCCGCTCTCCACTCAGCTTCACAACGGCGACATGGTGGAGATCATCACGTCTCCCGGCGCCAGCCCGAGCCCCGAATGGCTTGACTTCATCCACTCCGGGCGCGCCCGAGCCGAAATCCGCCAGTATCTGCGCAACTGCCGCTTTGACGAGGCCGCAAGCCTCGGCCGCGACGTACTCGAGCGTCTGGCTCAGGGCAACCACCTGTCTCTCGACGCCATTCCCGACACCGTCTGGCAGAAGGTCCAGAACGAACTGAGCGTCGAAAGCAGGGAGGCCCTTTATGCCTCCATCGGCCTCGGCAAGGACCTGCCCGCCACCGTCATTCACCGCCTCGTTCGCCTGATGCACGACACGGAAAAAGAGGCCTTCGCCACCACTGCACTGCCAGAAATCGTCATCCGAGGCAATGAAGGCGTCGCCGTCGAGCTCTCGAAGTGCTGTCACCCGATCCCCGGCGACAAGATCGTGGGCTTCAGCCGCGCCGGTCACGGCCTCGTCATCCACCGCGCGGACTGCCCGCACGTCGAGCGCGGCCGCAAGGCCGATCCGTCCCGTTGGGTGGACGTCCAGTGGGCGCCCGATCAGCGCAACGCCAACTTCGCCGTACCGCTCGAAATCCGCGTCGAGGATCCTCACGCTTCGATCGCACAGGTTGCGACGAGCGTCGCTGAAGCCAACTCCAGCATCGTCGGCATGATGATCGACGACGAGGACGCTCAGAAGTTCATCCGCATCACCATTCAGGTCCGCGACCGCGGTCATCTGATGCACGTGATGCGCACGATCCGCCAGAACGCCAACGTCGAGCAGGTCAAGCGCGTCTTCGAGGCGGGCATTCCGTCGGACCGCCGCCGTCAGGCACGACGCTGACCTCCCGCACATCCCCATGAACCAGAAGGCCGGAGCATTGCTGCTCCGGCCTTCCTGCATTCATCACCTGTACACCTCAGCGAGGCTGCCTGCTCGTATACGTCACCTCAAGAATCTCCAGCGTCTCCACGCCTGCGGGGTGCGTCACGGTTGCCGGCGTCGGCAACTTCACTTCGTCGCCCTCGCGAGCCTTGAGGAAAACGCGGGCGATCGGACTGATCCAGCTCACGTCACCGTGATTGGCATCGGCCTCGTCAATCCCGACAATTCGGATCTTGTGCTCCTCGCCCTTCTGATCGCAGTAGAGCACCGTCGCCCCGAAGAAAATCTGGTCCGTAGGCGGACGGGAGTCGGGATCCACGACCTCGGCCGACTCGATGCGCTTGTTGAGGAAGCGAATGCGCCGGTCGATTTCACGCAGACGGCGCTTGCCGTACTGATAGTCGCCGTTTTCACTTCTGTCGCCGTTGCTCGCCGCCCAGGACACGACATTGACGACCTCGGGACGCTCGACATTGACCAGATGCTCACGCTCGTCGAGAAGCCGCCTGTAGCAGGTGGGCGTCATGTAATTCTTCGTATTGGGCGGCAGTCCGGGAAGCCTGACCTCGTCGTCATCGTTTTCGTCAGCCATGTCATCTCTCCGAAAAAGCTCCGCTCCCGAATTCCCAGCGTCACTACGCAGGCTCGAAAAGGCGGAGTGCAATCCATGCGCGAAAAAAAATCCCGCTACGGCAAAACCGTACGGGACTTCTTGAAAGGCCTTTGGTGGAGAGGAGGAGGATCGAACTCCCGACCTCTGCATTGCGAACGCAGCGCTCTCCCAGCTGAGCTACCCCCCCTGGAACCTTTCGGATGCCTGTGCTTCGACGTGCGATGCACAGGTATTGCATTATGCACCGTTTCCGTCCGGCTTGGTATACCGCGAATACGGTACCCTTATTTTTTCCAACGGCCGCAACGGAGCACCACTCGATAGCCGTCAGGGTCCTCATAGGTGGCCGTGCCTTCGTCGGCATAGAGCTGGGGAGGCGTCACCTGCTGGAAGCCCGCCTCAAAGAGCGCCTTGAGACGCTTCTGCCAGTATTCGCCCTCGGGGATGCAGAAGACCAGGAAGTGCTCGGGCGTCGGTGCAGGCGGCACCACGGACTCGTCGCGACGGGCCGTGAATTCGAACTGGTAGGGCCAGTCGCGGTGACCGAGAATCACGCCGTCCCATCCCTGCTGATTGTCAAAGCGGTCGAGAATTTCAAAGCCGAGCCCGTCGACGTAGAACGACAGAATGGCTTCAAGATGGTTGGTCGGACGGGAAAGTCTGAGTTTCGGCTGTGCATCCATGGGAAGACTCCTAAAAGCTGAACTTCTTCATTATCGGACAGGGCGGGGTGAAATGCCATTGACCCTAGGGATAGTTAGAATGGAACAATGTCGGCCCTACGGCCATCCCGCAGTCTTCAGGAAACACGCATGACTCCCGCTCTTCGATTTCTTTCCGCCGCCATCACGACGGCCTCGCCCGATGAAGCCTCGGGCTCCCTCTTCATCGCCGGCGTCTTTCTGAACGGCGGCAAGCCTCGTCTGACGCCTTCCGCCGCTGCATTTGATGAAGTTCGCGGAGGCGCTCTCACACGCATGATCGAATGCGGCGCCTTCGACGCCAAGGCCGGCAGCACGCTCTTCCTCGGCGAAACGGAAGCCTTTCCCAACGGTTTTGCCGTTCTCGGTCTTGGCGAGAAAAAGGACTTCTCCCGCAAAGTGTTCGCCGAATGCGCAGCCAAGGCCTCCCGCGCGTTCGCGTGGGCGGAATCCCAGGCCTACGCCGTTCAGGAATGGCTCCCCCCGAAGACGAGCGGCAAATCTTCCGCACGTCTTTTCTCCACTGCCGTCCTCAATGCGCTCACGCCCCGTGTCACGCTCAAGACGGAACACGATGACGGCATCCGCACCAAGCGCATCCTCTGGATCGATGACTTGGTCACCGACAAGCTTCTGCAGGGGCTGGACGAAGGCGTTGTGACGGCAGAGGCCATGTCGATCTCCCGAGGTCTTGCGGATCTGCCGGGCAACGTCTGCACGCCCGCATATCTGGCCGAAGCCGTTCAAAACGCTGCCGCAGGCATGACGACCGTCGAAGTTGAGGTTCTTGACGAGCATCAGATCGAGGAACTCGGCATGGGAGCTTTCCTTTCCGTCGCCAAAGGCAGCACTGTTCCGCCCCGCTTCATTGCCATCCGCTACCGCGGCACCAATGCCGCCCTTCCGCCCGTCGCGTTCGTCGGCAAGGGCATCACGTTCGACGCGGGCGGCCTTTCGCTCAAACCCGCTGCCAACATGGCCGACATGACCTATGACATGTCGGGCGCGGCCGTCGTGATCGGCACCGTGATGGCTGCCGCCCGTGCCAAGCTACCCGTCAACCTTCTCGGCGTCGTGGCGGCCTGCGAGAACCTTCCCTCGGGCAGCGCCGCCAAGCCGGGCGACGTCGTCACCTCCCTCTCGGGCAAGACGATCGAGATTCTCAACACCGACTGCGAGGGCCGCATGATTCTCGCGGACGCCCTGACGTGGACCGTGCGTCAGAAGCCCGAGCTCATCATCGATGCGGCCACCCTGACGGGAGCCTGTTGCGTTGCGCTCGGCGCCCCCTACAGCGGCCTCTTCACCTCCGACGATGCGCTCGCGCACGACCTCATCAAGGCCGGCCGCGACTCGCTCGACGACGTCTGGCGCCTGCCCGTCGGAGCCGAGTATGCCAAGCTGATGAAGACGCCCGCCGCCGACATCGCCAATCAGGCGACCGTGCGCGATGGCGGCGCCTCCAGTGCCGCTGCCTTTCTCTCCGTCTTTGCGGAGGACGTCCGCTGGGCGCATCTCGACATCGCGGCGACGGCCAACACGTCGGGCCGAGACAGGCATTCGACGGGGCGCCCCGTGCCGATGCTCATGCGCTTCCTTCTCAAGAAGATGCGCTGATCATCTCACCTCGGGAGCTTCTCATCGGCCATAATGACAGACATGCAGAAGATCGACTTTCACTACAACGTCCCCGACCGGCTCCGCTACGCCTGTCTCGTCGCCCGCACCGTTTACCGGCGCGGGCTCACGCTTGCCGTCTGGACGGCGGACGAGCGCAGGCTCCGCGAGCTTGACTCGCTCCTCTGGCGCTTTGACGATCTGGCATTCCTGCCTCACGTGCGTGCAACCAGTCCTCTCGCAGGCGAGACGCCCATCAGGCTTTCCAGCCGTCTTGAGGAACTTGAGGGCGACGTGCTTCTGCTTCTGGACGATCAGCTTCCTCCCGAGTGGCAGGAGCGCCTCGACCGCTTCAGCCGCATCATCGACGTGGTGAGCACGAAGCCCGAGGAACTTCAGGCCTCCCGCAGCCGCTTCCGCGCGTACAAGGCCGCAGGCGTCGAGCTTGCAGCATACGACCGCCGAAGCTGAGACGACTTTTTCATTGGAGACCCATGCCCATGGAACGCAAGGAACCCGTCATCGACTCCCGTGCCGTCGACCTCACGGACCGCGTGAAGCTCACCTGGCGCGACGTCAGGACGTTGGCCGACGAAGCAGCTGCTTCCACGCAGCCTCAGATCAGGGCGGACGAACCGCCTTCGCCAGAAGTGCTCACCGCCGAGACCGCCACATCTTCCGCCCGGCTCACGCCGGATGAGCGAGCGGCCATCGCCGCACAGCTCGCCCCTGCCGTTGAAGCCGCCGTGAAGCATGCGCTGCGCGAGACGCTCGATCTGGCACTTCAGAACGCACTCGCACGCGTCAGAGGGGATGTCGAGCGCTCCGTGAACGGACTGGTCGCCGAGGCCGTTTCCCGAGAACTCGAGCGGCTTGACCTCGACAAGATCGCCCGCCGCTGATCCAGCGCACCACGGCCCGCCTAAAAAACTTCGGCGGGCTTTCTTTTCATCCTGCAATTCGTGCGACAATAACAGAATTTTCATACTGTCTGCCCAAGCGTCCCGGTTCAGGCCGAAGCTCGCCTCCTGCAGACTCCTCATCGTCCTTTTACTGGCTAACAATGACTGATACGAACACTCAGGAGCTCGCCAAGAGCTTTGATCCGGCCGCCATCGAAGCGCGTTGGTACCCGATCTGGGAGGAACGCGGCTACTTCAAGGCCGGTCTCGACCCGAAGAAGCCGAGCTTTTCCATTCAGCTTCCGCCGCCCAACATCACGGGCATTCTGCACATGGGGCATGCCTTCAATCAGACGGTCATGGATACGCTTACGCGCTATCACCGCATGGCCGGCTACAACACCGTCTGGATTCCGGGCACGGACCATGCCGGCATCGCCACGCAGATCGTCGTCGAGCGCAAGCTTGAAAAGCAGGGCATTGACTACAAGTCCCTGACGCGCGAACAGTTCATTGAAAAAGTCTGGGAATGGCAGAAGTTCTCGGGCGGCACGATTCTCAACCAGATGCGCCGCATCGGCGACAGCGTCGACTGGGACCGCACCTACTTCACGATGGACGAAAAGCTCTCCAAGGTCGTGATTGAAACCTTCGTTCGTCTTTATGAGGAAGGCCTCATCTACCGCGGCAACCGCCTCGTCAACTGGGACCCGAAGCTTCAGTCCGCCGTCTCCGACCTTGAAGTCGAAAGCGCCGAGGAAAACGGCCACATGTGGGAGATCCGCTATCCTGCCGCCGACGGCACGGAAGGCGTCGTCGTTGCCACGACCCGTCCCGAAACGCTTTTCGGCGACCAGGCCGTCGCCGTCAACCCCGAGGACGAGCGCTACACTGCTCTAGTCGGAAAGGAACTCGTCCTGCCGCTCACCGGCCGCACGATCCCCGTCATCGCCGACAGCTACGTGGACCGCGAATTCGGCTCGGGCTGCGTGAAAATCACGCCCGCTCACGACTTCAACGACTTTGAAGTCGGCCGCCGTCACAATCTCGCAATGCTCAACGTGCTGACGAAGACCGCCCGCATGAACGACAACGTGCCCGAAAAGTACCGCGGCATGGACCGCTACGAGTGCCGCAAGGCCGTGGTCGAGGACCTCAAGGCCGCAGGCCTTCTCGTCGGCATCAAGGAACACCGCCACATGGTTCCTCGCGTCACCCGCACGGGCGAGATCGTCGAGCCGATGCTCTCCGACCAGTGGTACATGGCCATGAGCAAGCCCGCTCCCGAAGGCACCCTCTATCCGGGCAAGTCCATCGGAGAAGTCGGCCTGGAAGCCGTCGAATCCGGCGAAGTCAACATCTTCCCGAAGGAATGGCGCGGCGTCTACCGCCAGTGGCTCGAGAACATTCAGGACTGGTGCATTTCCCGCCAGCTTCTCTGGGGCCATCAGATTCCCGCCTGGTACGACGAAGCCGGCAACGTCTACGTCGCCCGCAGCGAGGAAGAGGCTCAGAAGCAGGCAGGCGAAGGCGTGAAGCTCACGCGCGACGCCGACGTGCTCGACACCTGGTTCTCCTCCGCCCTCGTCCCCTTCTCCACGCTCGGCTGGCCCGAACCGCAGGGCGACGACCGCACGGCGTACGATCTCTACCTGCCGAGCACCGTGCTCGTCACCGGCTACGACATCATCTTCTTCTGGGTCGCTCGCATGGTCATGATGACCAAGCACTTCACGGGCCGCGTGCCGTTCCACAACGTGTACATCCACGGTCTCGTGCGCGATGCCGAAGGCAAGAAGATGTCCAAGTCCGAAGGCAACACGCTCGACCCGCTCGACATCATTCAGGGCATCGGTCTTGAAGACCTCGTGAAGAAGAACACGATGGGCCTGCGCCAGCCCGAAAAGGCCCCGCAGGTTGAAAAGAAGCTTCGCAAGAACTATCCGGAAGGCATCGCCGCCCACGGCGCGGACGCCCTCCGCTTCACGATGGCCGCCTATGCTACGCTCGGCCGCAACGTCAACTTCGACCTCAAGCGCGCCGAAGGCTACCGCAACTTCTGCACGAAGCTCTGGAACGCCACCCGCTTCGTGCTGATGAACGTCGAAGGTCAGGACTGCGGCATCGGCGCCACTGCGAATGAACCGATGACGTTCTCCTTCGTCGACCGCTGGATCCTGAGCGAGCTCGAAAAGACCGTCCGTGACGTTCGTCAGGCCTATGCCGACTATCGTCTCGACGTTGCCGCCAACGCCATCTACTCCTTCGTCTGGAACGAGTACTGCGACTGGTACCTTGAGCTCACCAAAGTCCAGCTCAAGGGCGACGAAGCGACCTGCCGCGCCACGCGTCACACGCTCGTGACGGTGCTCGAAACGGTTCTGCGCCTCGCTCATCCGATCATTCCGTTCATCACGGAGGAACTCTGGCAGAAGGTCTCCGTCATCGCAGGCACCCGCGCCGAAGATGAGGAAACCTCCGTCATGGTGCAGGCCTACCCCACCTTTGACGAAGCCCGCCTTGATGCTGAAGCCGATGCCCGCATGAACGCGGTCAAGGCCATGATCGATGCCGTGCGCAACCTGCGCAGCGAAATGCAGCTTCCGCCTGCCAAGCGCATCCCGCTCGTCATCGCAGGTCCCGAAACGCAGTGCCTCGAAGCCTCCCCGTACATTCATTCCCTCGCCCGCCTTGAGGCCGTCGAGCACGTTGAGGACATGAACGGTGCGAACGAAGGCTCGATCGCTCCCGTGGCCATCGTCGGCGACTTCAAGCTGATGCTCAAGGTTGAAATCGACCTCGCCGCCGAACGCGACCGTCTCACGAAGGAAGTCACCCGCCTCGAAGGCGAAGTCGCCAAGTGCGAAGCCAAACTTGGCAACGAACGCTTTGTTGCCCGCGCCCCAGCTCAGGTGGTCGAAACGGAAAAGAAGCGTCTTGCCGACTTCACCGCTCTGCTTGTCAAGGTTCGCGAACAGCTTGAACGCCTGCCGCAATCCTGAGCAACTGGAAAATTTTGCGATAATTAAAGGATCTTTCTGCAACACCATCACAGAAAGATCCTTTTTTCATTTGAAGTCCTCCTCCACCATGGCGCTTCGCATCAATCTCCGCAAAATTCGTCCTGGTTACATTCTCAAGCCTCGAGGCAAAAATCTGAAGTTCGTCTACTACGTCCGCTGCGGACTACGGCATTTCATCCCCTCCTTTTGGCTTCGACGACACAAGGCCGAGTTGCTTGCAACTTTGGATGCACGAACCGACAAAGAACAGATTCTTGACCGCGTCAATTACTACAACAAGCTGACGGGAATTCGCGAACTCTCCGGGCTTACGCATGTCAGCGACGTCACCAACAGCAACGGCACCTACAACTGCGACGCCTTCGAGTTCACACGCTACTTTTCTCCAGATCTTCTTCTGGACAAGCACTTTGGCGACTGGACCACGATCTGTGAAACCCCGAGCATCGTGAAGACACGCCCTCTGGCCGGAGACAACAGCAACAATGTCATCCTCAATCTCGACAAGGTTCGTCACTTTGTATTTCTGAAAGACAAGCGAACTTTTGCCTCCAAATGGGACAAGGCTGTCTTTCGAGGAGCGGCCTATCAACCGCATCGCCGACGCTTCATGGAAAAATTTTTCGGCCACCCTCGGGTTGATTGCGCGAATACGGCAGAGAAAAGTGACCTTCCCAAGGAGTGGAGCGCCCCTCTCATCACGCTCTACGACCATCTGAAATACAAGTTCGTCATTTCACTCGAAGGTACCGACGTCGCCAGCAATTTAAAGTGGGTTATGTCTTCCAACTCGATTGCCGTGATGCCTCGTCCCAAATATGAAAGTTGGTTCATGGAAGGGCGACTGCAACCAGGAGTCCACTACATTGAAATCAAGGACGATTACTCCGATCTGGAAGACAAGATTCAGTACTACAGTACACATGTTGAAGAAGCAGAAGCCATCATCCGCAATGCCCATGCGTTTGTAGAACAATTCCGTGACAAGGAACGGGAAGAGCTAATTTCCATTCTAGTGTTGGAGAAGTACTTCCGCCATACCAAGCAATAAAGAGAAAACCCGGTGTCAATACCGGGTTTTCTCTTTTTGCAAGCATCTTACGGAACGATCCTCAACTCCTTCAACGCGTTCCAGACCTCGTCCATCGTCAGCGCATTCAAACAATCCGAATGACTGTCACGGCGATTCAAACACCCCATAGCCCCCAGACACTTGCAGTGCTTCTGGAGAAGGATGACATTTCCACGGCGTTGCGGCGTGCCGTCATTGGTATTTTTAAAGGGCTCTGTCTGCCCTTTGGCCCACGGTCCCCAGACATTTGGATTACTGGGACCGAAGAGCGTCACAATGGGAACTCCCGTTGACGACGCCACATGCGTCGTCCCCGTATCCGGGCCAACAAACCCTTGGGAATGTGCGATCAATTCTGCCGTCTGACCAAAGCTCAGCTTGCCTGCAAGAATAACGGCATTAGCCCCTTCCGGAACTATCGCCTTAATCGCCTCCACTTCAGCAACATTCCCGCTGCCTGTCAAAACAACCTTCAAACCTGCATCGTTCAAACGACGAATAAGCTCGCTCCAATTGTTCGGAGCCCAAGCCTTGTAGGCAAAACGCGGCATCGCGTGCACCACGACGTACGGCATGTCAAAACAAGCCTCAGCGAGCAACTGCGCATGCGGTTGCGGCACATAAGGTGCCTTTGCGGGCTCGGCTCCTGTTGCCGTAAGAAGCGAATCAAACTGAAGGATCTTCGGTCCCGGAACTTCCTGCACATGCTTCGTAAGAAGCATCTTTTTCCACCAGTTGCGCTTGGTGAACCCCGGCGTAAAACCGATGCGCTCCCGGGCCATGAAAAAGCCGTAAAGCCCCGGTCTGGTACTGGTTTGCGTTACAAACGCCAGATCATAATCATTCCAATGAGCCGCCATCCAACGGAACTGCTCCCATTTACCGGGCCGCTCAGGCACAGTCAGAATCTCATCGATTGTCTCAATGCCTTCGAGCACCCCAGCGACGCTGTCAAACACAAGATACGTAATGTGCGCGTCCGGCCAAAACTCACGGATGCGTACGGACAGTGAGGCCGAAATCAGCGCATCACCGAAATAGCGGAAATTGATGACCAGTATCTTCTTCATCAGTCGTCTCTCCTGACGTATTTCAAATGAGGGAATAGTCGTTGCTCATTAGAACACAAGGACGGATGCCTTTCCATGGCCGAAATCACTCAACCACCTCGAGAAGATCAGTACAAAAGCATCCGCCTCAAACTCAAACCGGGTTCTTGGGATCCAGCCCCGTCAAGTTATCCACACCGGACTCTTCCTCCACGGCCAGATTGTCTTCGGCGCGATTGCCTTCCCAGTAGGTCGCATTGGCAATGCCGAGTTGTTCGGGATGGAAGACGGGATTGAGCCCGTCCTTAAGCTGGCGCTCGTAGTCCTTGAGCGCAATGAAGGCGGGCTTTTGCAAAAGCATGATGGCAATGAGGTTGAGCCACGCCATCGTACCGACACCTACGTCCGCCATGGTCCATATGAGCGTGGACGAATTGATGGCGCCAAAGGCAACCGTGCCGATGAAGATCGCCTTGCAGGCCGACATGAGCACAGGCTTCCTGATGTAGCGGTTGAGATAAGCCATGTTCGTCTCGGCCATGTAGTAGTAGCCGAGGATCGTCGTGAAGGCAAAGAAAAAAATCGTGATGGCGATGAAGGGACCGCCCCAACCAGGCATCAGCTGATCAATGGCCGCCTGCGTATACACGGGACCGGCTTCGACACCCTTGAGTCCTTCAAAGATCATGGAACCGTCAGGAGCCTGCATGTTGTAGCAGCCCGTCATCAGGATCATGAAGCCAGTGGCCGAACAGACGAAAAGCGTGTCGATGTAGACGGAGAAGGCCTGCACAAGCCCCTGCTTGGCCGGATGAGAAACAGCGGCTGCCGACGAAGCGTGCGGCCCCGTACCCTGACCTGCCTCGTTGGAATAGATGCCGCGCTTGACGCCCCAGGCAATCGCAGCGCCCAGCATGCCGCCCGTCAGGGAGTCAAAACCGAAGGCACTGTTGACGATCAGCGTCATCACGGCAGGAATCTGCTCCCAGTTAACACCGACGATGATGAGTGCAACGACGATGTAGGCCTGCGCCATGAAGGGCACGACCCAGGACGTGAAGGTGGCAATGCGGCGCAGGCCACCGACAATCACAAAGCAGGTGATGGAGGCAACGATGGCAGCCGTCACTTCAGCATCAAGACCAAAGGCCTCGTTCCAGGCAAGCGCGATCGAATTGCTCTGCACGCCGGGGCAGAAGAAGCACGAAGCAAGAATCGTAACAATAGCGAACGCCCAAGCATAGGCCTTGAGCTTCAGGCCTCGTTCAATGTAAAAGGCGGGACCGCCGCGATACTGGCCCTCAATGCGCTCCTTGTAGATCTGACCGAGCGTCGACTCCACAAAGGCAGATGACGCCCCCAGAAAGGCCACCACCCACATCCAGAAAAGCGCGCCGGGGCCGCCAAAGCAGATGGCCGTCGCCACGCCTGCGATGTTGCCAGTACCGACACGACCTGCGAGTGTCAGAGAAAGTGCCTGAAAGCTGGAGAGGCCGATCTCATCCTCCTTCTTCTGAAAAAGAAGGCGCCACATTTCGGGGATCAGGCGAAGCTGGACAAAACGAGACCTGATTGAGAAAAAAAGACCAGCGCCCAGACAAAAGGCCACCAGAGCGGGCGACCAGATGACGGCGTTCAAGGTGTGGATGAAGTCTTCCATGCTGATTACTTGCTGTGCGAATGGTTGAGGAACACCGGCACCGTCGGGGCATGCGTTCCGGGCATTGCGTCTTGCGACGCCGAGAGAACAGAAGAGCCCGAAACTTCGGGCTCTTCTTTTGGGGATGCCCCGGACTAAAACCCGGTCAGCCCTTGGGCAGCCTTGCTTTCAGACTCAGGCAGCCTTGGCGGCGCGCTCGGCGATGATCGCCTCCCAACGCTCGACCTGCTTCGCAACCTGAGCGGGAGCAGTGCCGCCGAGATGGTTGCGGGCGTTGACGGAGCCTTCGAGCTTGAGAACTTCGTAGACGTCCTCTTCGATCGCGGGACTGAAGCTCTTGAGCACATCAAGCGGAAGGTCTTCAAGACCACAGCCGCGTTCGGAGGCTGCGCGAACCGTCTGCCCGACAATGTCATGAGCCGTACGGAACGGCGTGCCGTGACGGACGAGGTAGTCGGCAAGGTCGGTGGCCGTCGGATAGCCGGCCTGAGCAGCGTGATGCATGGCATCGGCCTGCGGTTCGACGCCGGCCATCATGTCGCAGAAAGCACGGAGCGTGTCCTTGACCGTGTCGATCGCATCAAACACGGGTTCCTTGTCTTCCTGGAAGTCCTTGTTGTAGGCAAGCGGCGTGCCCTTCATGAGGGTCAGCATGGCGATCAGGTCGCCGTAGACGCGACCGGCCTTGCCGCGAGCCGTTTCAGGAACGTCAGGATTCTTCTTCTGCGGCATGATCGAGCTGCCCGTCGTGAAGCGGTCCGGAAGCTTGATGAAGGCGAAGCGCTGGCTCATCCAGATCACAAGCTCTTCGGAGAGACGGGAGATGTGCATCATCAGAACGGCGGCGGCCGAACAGAATTCGATGGCGAAGTCGCGGTCAGAAACGGCGTCGAGCGAATTCTGGGCAACAGCTTCGAAGCCGAGCAGGCTTGCGGAGTACTCGCGGTCGATCGGATAGGTCGTGCCGGCCAGAGCGGCGGCACCAAGCGGGCTGCGGTTGACGCGACAACGAAGGTCAAGCATGCGCTCACGGTCACGCTCAAACATTTCGACATAAGCCAGCATGTGGTGACCGAAGGTCACGGGCTGGGCGACCTGCATGTGGGTGAAGCCCGGCATGATGAGGCCGGCGTGCTGCTTGGCCTGATGCACCATGACTTCCTGAAGGTGTTCGAGGCGGGCGACGATCACGTCGATTTCGCTGCGCAGATACAGACGGATGTCGGTGGCCACCTGGTCGTTGCGGGAGCGACCGGTGTGCAGACGCTTGCCAGCGTCGCCGATGAGGGCCGTCAGACGAGCCTCGATGTTGAGATGCACGTCTTCGAGCTCAAGCTGCCATTCGAAGGCGCCGGAGATGATTTCCTCACGGATCTGAGCCATGCCGCGGCGGATGTCGGCGAGGTCCTGTTCGGTGATCACGCCAACCTTGGCGAGCATGGCCGCATGAGCCAGCGAGCCGTCGATGTCGGCCATGGCCATGCGCTTGTCAAAGTCGACGCTGGCCGTATAGCGAAGCACAAAAGCGTCCACGGGTTCCGAGAAGCGGCCGGACCAGGCCTTCTTCTTGGCATGCAGCGGATCGTTGGAGTTGTCGTGTTCTTGCGTCATTGTTTGTCCCTTTTTTCCTATCAAAAGAGGAGAGAGTCTCCTACGCGTCATTGTACCGTTTTAGCAGATGCCGCACACTGCACCCAACGGGTCCGCAGACCGAGCGGGAACCCTGACGATGAGAAGTCCAGCCCCCTTGAACAGGACCGGCAGGCCCGCTGATTTTTTCCTGTTGCATTTTTTCTTTTTTCGTGTAGAATTCGACTTCTACCCGGGGTGTAGCGCAGTCTGGTAGCGCGCCTGCTTTGGGAGCAGGATGTCGGGAGTTCGAATCTCTTCACCCCGACCAGTTTCCAGACATGCATGGACACCAATCGATCTGCCCGTAGCTCAGTTGGATAGAGCACCTGCCTTCTAAGCAGGTGGTCGCAGGTTCGATCCCTGCCGGGCAGGCCACAAAATTCGAATTCTGGTGGGAATAGCTCAGTTGGTAGAGTCCCGGATTGTGATTCCGGTTGTCGTGGGTTCGAGTCCCATTTCCCACCCCAGAACAAATCCCGCACGGTTTCGCCGTGCGGGATTTTTTTTTTCATTTCAGCCGTCAGTATTCGATTTCCGTGCCCGTAACTTCGCCGCTGTTGCGAAGTTCCATTCGCAGTTCATCCACATTGCCGACCGTAAAGGGCAGATACATGCGGCCGCTCGCCTTCTTCGTACGGATGTCAAGCGCCACCGTCACGCCCGTATCGCGTTCCGATCCCCTCAGAATGCTCTCGATGCGCCTGACGTCATGCTTGACGCGACCGTCAATGTCCACACGCAGGCAGGACGCCGCCATGGAGCGGAATTCATCAAGCGACATGGCGTTCTCCACATTGACCGACATGCGCTTGCTGAACTCGTCATAGCGAACGCGCCCCTCGATGCAGACGACATCGTCCGACGCAAACTTGTTCTTGAGCTTCTCCCAAGCTTCGGAGAAGCAGACCACCTCCAGCACAGCCGTGCCGTCGTCGAGCTGAACGACACCCATGCGACCGCGCTTGCCCTGAACGACACGAACGTTCGTGACCACACCCGCCAGCTTCACGCTGTCACGGCTCGGCTGAATCTGTCCGAGAGCCAGCGACGTATAGTGGGCCACCTCGTGCTGATAGAGCTCGTAAGGATGGCCAGAAAGCCAGAAGCCGAGCGCCCCCTTCTCCTCCTTGAGCTTTCGGCGTTCGGACCAGGATGGAGCCTCCACCCAGTTGACGATGCGCTTGACCTGTACGTCATCGGCAAAGAGGCTGTCCTGCCCCTCGCTGGCCGCCACGGCCTGACCGGCCGTCATGGCCTGCGAAACGTTTCCGAACAGGAAGCCTCGGTCAGGATTGAGCGAGTCAAAGGCACCCACGCGAATGAGTCCCTCGAGGTTGCGGGAATTCAAGCCCGAAACACGCGCCGTCACGTCGAACAGGTCGGTGAAGGGGCCGTCCTTGATGCGGGTCTCCATCATGTCCTCAACCTGCTGCCTGCCCAGTCCCTTGACGCCGCCAAGACCGAAGCGAATGTGCTTTTCGTCAGGCGCCGTGAAGAACCAGTCGGAGAGGTTGATGTCGGGCGGCAGAATTTCGATGCCGTTGGAACGGGCATCATCCAGAAGCGCCTTCATCTTGTCGCCCTGATCCATCACCATGCAGAGGTTGGCCGCCATGAAGCAGGACGTGAAGTGCGTCTTGAGGTAGGCCGTCTGATAGGCGACATAGGAATATGCCGCAGCATGCGACTTGTTGAAGCCGTAGCCCGCGAACTTTTCCATCAGGTTGAAGATTTCGGTTGCAACCGACTCCTTCACGCCGCGCTCGCCTGCGCCCTTCACGAAGACCGCACGCTGGCGCTTCATCTCCTCGACGTTCTTCTTGCCCATGGCGCGGCGCAGAAGGTCGGCGCCGCCCAGCGAATAACCGCCCACCACCTGGGCCACACGCATCACCTGTTCCTGATACACCATGATGCCGTAGGTTTCGGAAAGCACGGGCGCCATGCGCTCGTCCAAGTACTCCACCTTCTCCCGCCCGAACTTTCGGGCGATGAAAGACGGAATCAGATCCATCGGACCTGGGCGATAAAGTGCGTTCAAGGCCACCAGATCCTCGAGACGGTCGGGACGCGCCTGCCGCAGTAGCTGACGCATGCCTTCCGATTCAAACTGGAAGACGGCGGCCGTATTGGCGTTCTGGAAGCAGTGGTATGTCTCCTCATCCGTGACGGGAATGCGCTCCAGCTCGAATTCCCTTTCGGGATAGAGCTTGTCGACGTACTCCTTGCACTTCGCAAGAATGGAGAGCGTCGTAAGCCCCAGGAAGTCGAACTTCACGAGACCGACGTTCTCCACGTCCTTCTTGTCGAACTGGCTGATCGTATTTTCGGGAGCGCCGTCAGAGTTGTAGAGCGGACAGAAGTCCGTAAGCGCCCCCGGAGCGATCAGTACGCCGCCCGCGTGCATGCCGAGGTTGCGGGTGATGCCCTCAAGCCCCTTGGCCACGCGCATGAGTTCCTTGTACTCATCGTCGCTCTCAATCGCCTCGCGAAACTCGGGCACCTCCTTGATGGCATCATCGAGCGTGACGTTCTTGCCCGGCTGCATCGGAATGAGCTTGGCCAGACGGTCCGCCTTCAAGAAGGGGATGTTGAGCACGCGTGCAACGTCACGCACGACAGCCTTGGCACCCAGCGTGCCGAAGGTCGCGATCTGACTCACGGCGTCCGCACCGTACGTCTCCTTCACGTATTCGATCGTGCGGTCGCGGTTGTACTGGCAGAAGTCCACGTCAAAGTCAGGCATGGACACGCGCTCAGGATTCAGGAAGCGTTCGAACAGAAGGTCGAACTTGAGCGGATCAAGGTCCGTAATGCCGAGCGAATAGGCAACGAGAGAACCAGCGCCCGAACCTCGTCCCGGACCCACGGGAACGCCATGGGTCTTCGACCAGTTGATGAAGTCCTGAACGATGAGGAAGTAGCCCGGGAACTGCATCTTCTTGATGATGCCGAGCTCATAATCAAGACGCTCCACGTATTCCGGGCGCTTGGCGTCCCTCACCTTCTCGTCGTCATAAAGGAAGGCCAAACGCTTCTCCAGACCCTCACGGGAGAGATGGTCCATGTAGTCGTCCAGACTCATGCCGTCCGGCGTCGGGAAGAGCGGCAGCTGCGGCTTCGAAAGCACCCCGTCAAGATTGCAGCGCTTCGCGATGATGACGGAATTGGCCAGCGCGCTCGGAACGTCCTTGAAGAGCTCGCACATCTGCTCCTCGCTCTTCAGGTACTGCTCGCGCGTATAGCTCTTGTCACGACGAGGGTCGGTGATCGTGAAGCCGCCCGCAATGCAGCAGCGCACTTCGTGTGCCTCGAAGTCCTGCGGCTCGAGGAACTGAACGGGATGAGTCGCCACAACCGGAACGTCGAATCTGGAGGCCACCGTCACGAGGAAGGCATTCTGATTTTCGTCCTTCGGTCTGTTGGCGCGCTGAAGTTCGATGTAGAGACGGTTCGGAAAGAGCTTCTTCCAGCGTCCGACAATGCCGCCTGCCTGACGCTCGCTACCCGTGTCAATGAGCTGCGACAGGCGTCCCTTGGGGCCGCCCGTCAGTGCGATGAGGCCGTCCGTGGCACCGGGCACATCAAGCCATTCGTCACAGATCTGGCCGCGATACGGATCCTGTCCCTCCAGAAACGCCTTGGTGAGCAGAACGCACAGGGAGTGGTACCCCGTGTGGTTCATGCAGTAGAACGTCATCCTGTAGGGATTGTCGGGGAACTTGTTGTTCTTGATCTTGACGTCGCAGCCGAGGATGGGCTTGAGACCGGCGGAGAGTGCATGCGTATAAAAGCGCAGGCCGCCGAAGACGTTCATCAGGTCCGTAATGCCGAGCGCCACCCCGCCCATTTCAAGAGTCTTGTGAATGGCGGGGTCGATGCGCACGAGTCCGTCCGTGACGGAATACTCGGAATGAAGGCGAAGATGAACGAAACGGGGCTCAGTCATGACCTAAAACAATGCTCTGCAGGGTTACTTCAAAACGGTGAGTTTAACCGAGGGATCGGCGGACGTCACTGAGGAAGCCGCCGCAGGCGTCATCACCGCCTGCTTCATGTCAGCGTGCATCACCAGCGCCTTCAACTCGGGATGGATGCGCAGGAAGGCCTCCGCACGATCCCAGCCCATTGCAAAGAGGGCCGTGCAAAGCGCGTCCGCTCGTGCGCCGTCGCGATCAATGATCGTCACGGACGAAATGTCAGTCTTCGCAGGCCGCCCCGTCTTCGGATCCAGAATATGGGAGTAGCGCTTGCCGTTCTCCTCGAAGTAGCGTTCGTAGGCGCCTGACGTGATCACGCTTTCATCCTTCACCGAAGCCACGGCGAAATAACCGCCGCGGGACTCCGCGGGATGTTGGACGCCGATGCGCCAGGGGCGGCCATCCGACTTCTCGCCCACGGCAACGATGTTGCCGCCGAGATCGAGAACACCACGCGTCATGCCTTCGTGCTTGAGAATGTCGGAGAGTCTCTGGCCGATGAAGCCCTTCGCAATAGCACCCATGTCGATGCTCTGTCCCTTGGCGATTTGCATCATGCATCGCCCGCCCTCGCGCCAGACGCGAACCTTGGAGCGGTCGACCTTGGAGACCGCCTCGGCAATGGCCTCATCGGACGGCACGTGCTCGCCGCCGAAGCCGATCTTCCAGAGATTTACGACAGGGCCTATCATTGGCTCGAAGGCACCGTTCGTCTCATCGGCAATGGCAAGCGCCTGCTTCGTCATGTCGGCGATTTCACAGGGCACTTCGACGGGCTCGCCAGCGCGGCGATTGACCTCATTGAGAGGGGTATCCTTGTGGACTGACATCAGATCATCATAGTCCGTCACCTTGTCCTCGAAGACAATCGCGTAATGCTTGACAGCCTCTGGCGTAGCACCGAAGAGTTTCGCGTTGATGAGAGTGCCCATGTGAAGCGTATGACGCTCAAGAGCGTATTCCCGAGGCTCCACAGTCTGAGAAGTCTCGGCGGGGGGCTCCCCTTCAGCCGAGAGGATCGGAGCAGCGGATGAAAGACCCAGAGCCAATAGAACGACAGCCAGAGATGCTTTGAAACGTTTGGTTTTCATGATGTCAACAGAACAAAACACGAGATGCCGAGACAACAAGGGGCGGAGCATCAGCCCCGCCCCTCTTCGGCAATCCGACGATTCAGGACATTACTTGCCCCAGGAATCCTTCAGGCCGACGGCCAGATTGAAGACAGGCTTTTCAGCCGTGTGATCCTCACGATCGGCCACGAAATAGCCGTTGCGCTCGAACTGGAACTTGTCGTCACGGGCAGCCGCAGCGGCTGCAGGCTCGACGTAGGACGAAAGCACCGTCTTCGAATCGGGCGTGAGGCGATCAAGGAAGCTGCCCTCGCCTTCGTCCGGATGCGGCACGTTGAAGAGTCGGTCATAGACGCGGATTTCGGCAGGAGCGGCCGTCTTTGCATCAAGCCAGTGGATCGTCGCCTTCGTCTTGACGGACATGGAGCCCTCTGAACCGGAGCGCGTTTCAGGGAGATACTCGGCATGAACCGCAGTCACGCGGCCGGACTCGTCCTTTTCGAACGAGGTCGGCACGATCACATAGCCGTAGCGCAGGCGAACGGGCTTGGCGGGCGTGCCGTCGGCAGGCACCGTCAAACGACGGAAACCCTTGGGCGGGACTTCGGCGAAGTCGCCTTCCTCGATCCACAGTTCACGCGAGAACGAGATCCTGCGCGTGCCCATTTCGGGCTTCTGCGGATGATTGTTGGCCTCAAGCTCCTCGGTCTGACCTTCAGGATAGTTGTCGATGATGAGCTTGAGCGGGCGAAGCACGGCAACGCGGCGCTCGGCGCGCTCTTCAAGATCCTCGCGCAGGCACTGTTCCAGCACGGAATAGTCGATCCAGCCGCCGGAGACCTTGGAAACGCCGCAGCGTTCAGCAAAGTTCTGCAGGCTCTTCGGCGTAAAGCCGCGGCGACGCAGACCGACGATGGTCGGCATGCGGGGGTCGTCCCAGCCGTCGACATACTTTTCCTGCACGAGCTGAATGAGCTTGCGCTTGCTCACGACGACATACGTCAGATTCAGGCGGTTGAACTCATACTGATGCGAGAGCAGGAAGAAGTTCGGACGAACCACGTCGAGCGCCGCCTGCATGAGCGGTGTGAAGTTCTCGGGGAAGCAAAGCAGCGTGGCAAAGAACTGCGTGACCGTTTCGTCCTTGATCGTCTCGGGCAGGCCGTTCTCCCACGCCTGCATCAGACGGGCCACGCCCTCTTCGGGCAGGCTGCCGCCCAGCTTGGCGCGGCTTTCGAAGGCGGCCTTGACAAAGACCATGGCACGATCGTCCTCACCATCGGCCATCGCACGAATCACCTTGAGGGCCTCCTCGTACTGCGGCGTGCGCAGAAGCGGAATGATGCGCTCAAGAGCCCAGTTGTAGAACGCGCGCTGATCCTCGAACTCCAACGTGCAGATGGAGTGCGTGATGTTTTCGAGCGAGTCCTCGATCGGGTGCGCAAAGGTGTACATCGGATACACACACCACTTGTCGCCCGTCGCATGATGATCGGCAAAACGGATGCGGTAGATGGCAGGGTCGCGCAAATTAATGTTGGGGCTCGCCATGTCGATCTTGGCACGAACCACCATGGAGCCTTCGGGATGCTTGCCGTCGCGCATTTCATGGAAGAGCTTCAGATTCTCCTCGGCCGATCGGTCGCGGTAGGGAGAATTCTTGCCCGGTTCCTTGAGCGTGCCGCGGTTTTCGCGCATTTCGTCTGCAGTCTGTTCATCCACATAGGCATAGCCCGTGCGGATCAGATGCTCGGCAAAGCGGAACATGTCGTCGAAGTACGAGCTCGCGAAGTAGAGGTTCGTTTCATTGCCGAACTTCCAGTCGAAGCCGAGCCAACGGACGCTGTCCATGATGCCGTCAACATACTCCTGATCCTCCTTGACGGGATTGGTGTCGTCAAAGCGCATGTGGCAGGCGCCGCCGTAGTCACGGGCAAGGCCGAAGTTCAGACAGATGCTCTTGGCATGGCCGATGTGCAGATAGCCGTTGGGCTCCGGCGGGAAGCGCGTGCGAATGCGGGCCGCGTCGGGCTCGCCCTTTTCGAGCTGCTCGGCATAGGGCGCGGGATGCCCGCACCAGAAGCGGGGCAGGTTGGCGCCGCGGGCCAGATCGTCGTCGATGATGTTTCGAATAAAGTTGGTGACCTGCGCTTCGGCGACAGGTGCTTCGGTTTCAGAAGACATTGATCTAATCCGAATTCAATGAAGGTAATCTGTGTATTGTAGCCGCAAACCCCGGGAGGCTGACGAACGCGGATTCGTCACTCCCCCGTCGCCTACGGCCTGGGAAGGCGTGTAATGAGGCTTGACGTATCCCAGCGGGCGCCGCCCGCCTTCTGAACCTCTTCGTAGAAGCCGTCGACCATCCTCGTGACGGGAATCTCCGAGCCGTTGCGGGCCGCCTCATCCTTGACAATGCCAAGATCCTTGCGCATCCAGTCGACAGCAAACCCGAAGTCGAACTCACCCTTCACCATCGTCCTGCCGCGGTTCATCATCTGCCAGGAAGATGCGGCGCCTGAGCTCAGGGCCTCGATGACCTTCGGCATGTCAAGCCCGGCATTCATGCCGAAGGCGATGGCTTCGGAGAGTCCCTGCACACAGCCTGCAATGCAGATCTGGTTGACCATCTTGGCGAGCTGACCTGAACCAGACGGTCCGAAGTAAGTCACCGCGCCCGCATATGCGTCAAGCACAGGCTCAACGCGCCTGAATACAGCCTCGTCTCCGCCGCAGAGCACCGTCAGGCACCCGTTTTCAGCGCCAGTCTGACCACCGGAGACCGGTGCGTCGATGAAGGCAATTTTCCTCCTCGCTCCTTCGGCCTCAAGCTCGCGTGCCACGGTGGCGCTTGCCGTCGTATGATCGACGAAGACCGTCCCTGGCTCCATGCCGGCAAACGCCCCCGTTTCTCCAAGCACGACGCTTCTCAGATCGTCGTCGTTGCCCACGCAAGCAAAGACTATACCTGCGCCGCGGGCCGCTTCAGCCGGCGTCACCGCCATGCGGCCTCCGAACGTCTCAACCCACTTCTCAGCCTTGGTCGTCGTACGGTTGTAGACACAGACGTCATGTCCGGCCAGCTTCAGATGCCCCGCCATCGGAAATCCCATGACGCCCAGGCCGACAAACGCCACCTTGAGGGAGGGAACGCACGCATAAGTCTTGTCCATCTTCATAACCGTCTCCTTCTTCAACAGACTCAGAACGCGCAGGCTTCACCCGCACGCTCGCCCCATTCGTAAAGCGCCTCCAACACGAGCTGCTTTTCTTCATCTTCCAAAGTGCTCTCTTGCAGGCGGTCAATTTCATCAAAATAGGCCGAAACGGTCAGAGCGCCGTCGGCTCCGTCCATCAATCTGGATCGGCAAAAATCCGTCCACTGGCTGCGTTCTTCATCATTGAGCGTTTCCTGCCAGTTTCGGGCGCGGTAGCGCACGAGCAGCTGGTTGAAGCGTTCATCGTCAAAATGAATGCCGCCCTTCGCAAGACTCTCAGGCGTCATTCCGCGCACCCGAGCCATCATCTCCACATCATGCCCGCTGGCAAAGCCGCCGTCATAAAGTCCGAAGTCAACGTCCTTCGGCGCAGGCCTTTCACGCCTGCCCATCAGTCCGGCCAGTCTTCCCGCAATCACGTTGCCGAGCTCCTTGAAGCGCTCCCAGTTGGCAAGAATCTCCTCCAGCTTCAAGCCGAACCTGTCCATGCGCTCGGGAGAAAGCACCTTGAGGCTTGCGCAGACAAAGGGAGAGTTGTTCATCGCAAGCCTGTAGACGGGCAACGGCTCCTCACCGTCCGCAAGGTCCTCCCTGCGGGCGAAAAGGCGTGACTTGATCTCTTCGTCGCTCAGCTTCGTCACGATCAGCGGATCCACGGACAAGTCCCACATCAGCGCGGAATTGCCGCTCTCGCCGGGGAACGGAATTCTGGCGGCTATGCGCAGAAAGCCTCTTGCCTGCCCGAACTTCGGAGAGATCCAGACGACGGGCCCCTTCGTCACGGCCGCCTTCACTGCCTCCCTGTTGCGGTTCTCCAGCGCCCACTTCCAAAGTCTGGGTTCCGTTTTGCGGATGAGCGCCGCCAGTCCCAGCGTGGCCATTGCGTCACTCAAGGCCTCATGCGAATGTGCGTGCACGATCTCGTTGGCCTTGCTCAGACACTCCAGCCTGAAGCTGACGCTCTTTTCATCATTGCTTTCGGGATCCACATCCTTTCTGAGCGGCCACTTGATGCCGTCGCCCCGAAGCGCCCAGACGGCGCAGACAAGCGGGTACAGGTCCCAGCATGAACATCCGTTCCGGTGCTGATGGGAATACGGATCGAGAAAATTGCGCCAGAAAAGGAAGCGCGCGACCTCGTTGTCGAAGCCGGACGCGTTGTACCCGATGCTGATCGTTCCGGGCCTGTTGAGCCGACTCCAGACTTCGCCCGCAAACTCGCTCTCGGGAATACCCCTTTCCTCGCAGATCTGCGGCGTCATCCCCGTCAGAAGACAGCTCTCTGGGCTGGGCAGATAGTCTCCCGAAGGCTTGGAATAAAACACGTCCCCCTCTCCCTGCGGATTAAGATCCATGTCCGTGCGAATGCCAGCAAACTGTGCAGGCCTGTCCCTGCGACAGTCGAGGCCGAAGGTTTCGAAGTCATACCAGTAGAAGGTGGTGCTTTTCATCATATACAGGTCCTTAGCGGCACTTCGTAAAATCCGAGAAAAGAGCGCCGGCTTTTAAAGCGGGGGGCGGCAAACCCACTACAATGTGAGCAGTCAATTTTGAGCGCAACGTCGCAGGCAGGCAAGGAGCCGCCATCGTGGAACATATTCTCATCAACTGCACGCCCCGTGAAGTGCGTGTCGCCATTGTAGTGGATGGCGTTCTTCAGGATCTCTTCATCGAGCGCGACTGCGCGCGCGGCCTCGTGGGAAATGTTTATCTCGGCAAGGTTGTCCGCGTGCTGCCAGGCATGCAGAGCGCATTCGTGGACGTAGGGCTCGAACGAACCGCCTTCCTTCACGTGGCCGACATTGCGGAGGCGCATCGCGAGGGCGAGAAGCCCGTGCCCATCGAGACGATCCTTCACGAAGGCCAGTCCCTCATGGTGCAGGTCGCCAAGGATCCCATCGGCACCAAGGGCGCCAGGCTGACGACGACCGTTTCACTCGCGGGCCGCAAGCTCGTCTATCTGCCCAGAGACAACCATATCGGCGTCTCCCAGCGCATCGAGGACGCAGAGCTTCGCGAATCACTTCGCGCCATGATGACGGAGCTTCGTCCAGAAACCGAAAAGGGCGGCTACATCATCCGCACGAGTGCCGAAGAGGGCGCGACCGAGCAGGAGTTCAAGGATGACATGGCTTATCTCGGCCGTCTGTGGACCGACATTCACGAGCTCGCGGGGCGAAGCACCGGGCCGAAGCTCCTCTATCAGGATCTGTCGCTTGCCCAGCGCGTGCTCCGCGACATGGTTCATCAGGACACGCAGACCGTCGAGGTCGACAGCCGCGAGAACTACGAGGCCCTGCTGAACTTTGCAAGCCGCTTTGTGCCTGCGGCGAAGGACAGGCTCACCCTCTACCGGGGCGAGAGGCCGCTTTTCGAGCTACACGGCATCGAGACCGAAATCGAACATGCGCTTGAGCGCAGGGTAGACCTGAAGAGCGGCGGCTATCTGGTCTTCGATCAGACGGAGGCCATGACGACGATCGACGTCAATACGGGCGGCTACGTCGGCAAGCGAGACTTCAGCGACACGGTCTTCAAGACGAACCTTGAGGCTGCACAGACCATCGCGCGCCAGCTACGCCTGAGAAATCTCGGCGGCATCATCATCGTCGACTTCATCGACATGAGCTGCGACGAGCACCGCGAGGCGGTTCTTGCCGAACTTCGCCGTTCGGTCTCAACCGACCGCACCCGCATGACGGTGAGCAACTTCACCGAGCTCGGTCTCGTCGAGATGACGCGAAAGCGCACCCGCGAGTCGCTTGCACACGTCCTCTGCGAACCTTGTCCCATGTGCGGCGGCAGGGGAGAGGTACGTACGGCACGCACCGTCTGCTATTCGATCATGCGTGAGATCGTGAGGCTCTGCAAGCAGTATCAGGAGACGAAGGAATTTCACATTCAGGCGAGCCAGAACGTTATCGACATGCTGCTAGAGGAGGAGTCGCAGGCGCTCGAGCTTCTGCAGGCCTTCGTCGAAAAGCCCGTGCATCTTGAGGTGGAGCCGAGCTACACCCAGGAACAGTTTGACGTGATTCTCGCCTGAGGTTCTTTCTTGATTAGCGGGAAATTAAAGGCGGCTTCCGACCGTTAAGCGGGCCGCCTTTTAGAAAATTCAGGCTAAAATCGAAGGATCCTTCCTCCGTCATATGTCAAAATGCTATCTTTTCGGTTTTATTTTGATTGCGTCAATAAAAGGTTAAGAATTTACCATGAAGGGCATTATTTTAGCGGGCGGTTCTGGAACAAGACTTTATCCGCTCACGCTTGTGACAAGCAAACAGCTCCTCCCCGTTTACGACAAACCGATGATTTACTATCCGCTGTCTGTTCTGATGATGGCGGGAATTCGTGACATTCTGATCATCTCGACGCCCAATGATCTGCCGAAGTTTGAAAGACTGTTGGGCGATGGTTCGGCGTTCGGTGTTTCTCTTTCCTATGCCGAACAGCCTTCTCCAGACGGTCTTGCACAGGCGTTCATCATCGGCGAAGCCTTCATTCAAAATAAACCGTGCGCCTTGGTGTTGGGCGATAACATCTTCTACGGCAACGGTCTTGGTCGGCAGTTGAAAGAAGCCGTTAAAAACGCTGAATCTGGCAATGGTGCGACGATTTTCGGTTACTACGTTGATGATCCCGAACGCTTCGGCGTGGTTGAGTTTGACGAAAGCTTCAATGCCGTGTCGATTGAAGAAAAACCGCCCAAGCCGAAGTCGAACTATGCAGTCACGGGACTCTATTTCTATGACGCCAGAGTCTGCGAATGGGCAAAGCAGGTCAAACCTTCTGCCCGCGGTGAACTTGAAATAACGACTCTGAACGAAATGTACCTCAAGGATGGATCTTTGAATGTGTCGATTCTAGGTCGTGGTTACGCATGGCTTGATACTGGGACGATGGAGTCGCTCTTTGAAGCCACCAACTTCGTTAGAACCGTTGAACAGGCTCAGGGACTCTCCGTGTCGGTGGTTGAAGAAATTGCTTATGAGAACGGCTGGATTTCTAAAGAACAGTTGCTCTTGGCTGCTGAAAAGTACGGCAAGAGTTCATACGGCAAGCACCTGAGGAAAGTCGCCGACCGCAGAATTTACGTAAAAAACTTCGAGAGCAGGTAAGGTTTGTTGGTATGACTAATTTTCAACCGAAGCACATTCTGATTACGGGGGGAGCCGGTTTTATCGGCTCGAATTTCGCGCATTGGGTGCATAAGCATCATCCCGACGTCCATATGACGGTGCTTGACGCCCTCACCTATGCAGGCAATGTCAGAAATCTTGACGGGATTCCCTCCAACAAACTCACCTTCGTTTACGGGAATATCTGCGACACAGAGCTTGTCGACAAGCTGTTCTCTCAGATTGATGCGTGCGTGCATTTTGCTGCGGAAAGTCACAACGACAATTCGATTGCGAATCCCGCCCCCTTCATCAAAACAAATATTGAAGGAACTTACATGCTGCTTCAGTCTGCGCAGCGTCATGATGTGCGCTTTCACCATATTTCGACCGACGAAGTTTACGGGGATCTTGAAATTGATGACCCCGCAAGGTTTACCGAAGCTACGCCCTATCGTCCGTCAAGCCCGTATAGTGCCTCGAAAGCCGCGTCAGACCATCTTGTCAGAGCTTGGTTCAGAACCTTCGGCGTGAAAGCGACAATTTCGAATTGCTCGAACAACTACGGTCCGCGTCAGCACATCGAAAAATTCATTCCGAGACAGATCACGAACATTATCTGCGGTCTTAAACCCAAGCTCTACGGTGACGGAAAAAACGTACGTGACTGGATACATACCGACGATCACAGCTCGGCAGTATGGACGATTTTAACAAAGGGCAAGCTCGGCGAGACCTATCTCATCGGCGCAGACGGTGAGAAAAACAACCTAACCGTGCTTCGTGCGATTCTGCGGGTGATGGGCAAGTCTGAAGACGATTTCGACTGGGTCAAAGACCGTCCAGGGCATGACCGTCGATATGCGATTGATTCGAGCAAATTGAGAAGAGAACTCGGTTGGGTTCCCTCTCACGTTGATTTCGATGAAGGACTGCTGCAGACCATTCAGTGGTATGCAGACAATCGAGACTGGTGGCTCGCTCAAAAAGAAGCAATTGAAGTGAAATACCGTCAAATGGGGCAGTGAGGGCTGAAATGCAGAAGCAGATTCAATCGGGCAATTTTATTTTTTCGAAGACGTCTATTGAAGGTGTCGTGATTGTTGATCTTCGCAAATTTGAAGACGAACGCGGCTACTTCATGGAGATCTACAAGCGTCCCGACTTTGTGAAGGGGGGAATCGACGCCAATTTCATTCAGGACAACCAGTCTGCATCGAGAAAAGGTGTTTTGAGAGGATTGCATTTTCAGAAACAATTCCCGCAGTCAAAACTCGTTCGCGTGGTATCGGGAAAAGTGTTCGACGTTGCGGTTGATCTTCGCAAGGACAGTCTGACTTTTGGTTGTTGGGAAGGCGTCGTGCTTTCTTCTGAAAACCGTCGACAATTTTTCATTCCCAAGGGATTTGCCCACGGCTTTCTTGTTCTCTCTGACTATGCCGAGTTCTGCTACAAGTGCGACGATGTCTATCACCCGAATGACGAAGGCGGTATTCTTTGGTCTGATGAAACAATCGGGATTGATTGGCCCACCCTAGACGGTGACGTAGAATTTAACGAGACGAAGCTGATTCTGAGTGATAAAGATCAGAAATGGCCGTTAATCAAGAATCTGGAACTCTGAACAATGCTGAAGGTTTTGATTACTGGTGCTAAGGGGATGCTCGGTCGAACGCTCTGTCAGAATTTGAACGACGTTGAGGTTATTGCAACAGATCGGGCTGAACTCGACATCGCCAATGCAGAAGAAACTGATGAGGTCATTGGAGCAGTAGCTCCGGATGTCGTCATTCATTGCGCGGCAATGACTGCTGTCGATCTTTGCGAAACCGAAAAAGATCGGGCTTTTCAGATCAATGCAGTGGGGACAGCGAACGTCGCGGCAGCATGCAACAGACGTCATGCCAAGCTGATTGCGATCTCGACCGACTATGTTTTTGATGGTCAGGGATCAAGCCCTTACACCGAATATGACATCCCAACCGGCGGTCGAAGCGTTTACGGACAGAGCAAATGGGCCGGAGAACAGGCGGTGAGAACCCTTTGCCCGAACCATATCATCGGGCGTGTGGCGTGGCTTTACGGTCCTGGAGGCCCTAGCTTTGTTCATACGATGCTCAAATTTGCCGACGGTTCCCGACCAGTAGTAAAGGTGGTAGATGATCAACGCGGCAACCCGACCAGTACCTTCGCCGTCTGCAGAGCGTTGCAGGGATTGCTGAGACATCCTGAGATTGTCGGAACATTTCATCTCACTTGCGAGGGTGAGACGACATGGTACGGTTTTGCTAAGCATATTTTCGAGTGCATGAATATTGATCAACGAATCGAACCGTGTACAACCGATGAATTCTCGAGACCTGCACCCCGCCCGAAGAATTCGTGTCTGGAAAAGATGAATCTAAGATTGTACGGGCTTGAACCGATGCCTCATTGGGCGGATGAGTGTAGGAAGTTTCTTACGCTAAAATCTTTGTGAGTCACGGATAAAATTTACGGAAGCTCTTCACCCCCCCCCATCTCTGAACGATGGGGGGGGAAGCAGATTTGTTTAAACGTAAGCTCCCTATGGAGTAAGACGCTCAACATGGGGGATGGAAGCCCATGATCCCCTTTGACGAAGGGCTGCGCTCTACGCTCAGGTGGTACCTGAAGCAGTGCGTCTCGACTTTCTGAAAACCTTGAGGGAAGCTGTAACCCCCATCAGAAGAAGCCCCAGACCGACCAACATGAGCGACGTCGGCCATTCGCTTCGCCACAAGTGGGCGTAGGTCACGGCAAAGATCGTCTCGAAGATGATCATCTGGCCACCCAGCGCAGGCGGCAGCCTCTGGCTCATCAAACTCCAGAGCACGATGCCGATCCAGGAGGCGCAGACGCCCAGAAACACCACCGTTGCGATGAACATCCACGGTCTGGGCCCGAGAATGTCCCCCTGCGTCCCGTCTCCCGCAAGCAGGGCCATCCCGACGGCGGCGCATGGCAGGAGTGCAAGCCCCTGAGCGGTCGACCACGTCTTGGGCGACTTGCCGGGATGCGACAGCAGCCATTCGGCGTTGCTGAGCGGATACCAGGTCCAGACCAATGAGGAGAAGAACGCAAAGCCTACACCAAGCCAGAAGTTGCCCGAGGTCACGCGTCCGTCCCCCACCAGATAGATGAACTCCGTCCAGTTGAGACAGACCATCCCCGCGAAGCTCAGGCACAGTGGCGGCACGATTCGCCGCCAAGGCACGGCGCTCTCACCCGCCCTCATGTTGCCGATGACGCCCACCATGATGGGAATCAGCGCCGTGAAGGCGCCTGCAATCGGTGCTCCTGCGCGCTGGCAGGCCTCGGCCAGCAACCAGTAGTAGAAGATGTTTCCGACAATACCGAGTGCAAGCGCCCTACGCCAGTCCGCCGCCGAATAGGACTTCAGCTCGCGCCACTCAGGGGCCGCCAGGCCTGCGGCAAGCATGCCGAAGACCAGATAGCGCATCATCGCGATGTGCACAGGACTATAGTCCGGCAGGATCAGCGGGGCCACGTAAACGCAACCCCAGATCATGCACGCGGCAATGCCAAAGAAAACGCCGATCAGCATGGCGGTCAAGATCCCTGAAAGTCAGTTTCGATGCATCAGCACTCGACGATCGAAACGGCCAGACCGCCGAGACTCGTTTCCTTGTACTTGCTCTGCATGTCGCGTCCGGTCGCCATCATGGTGCGAATCACCTGATCGAGGCTGATGTAGTGGGAACCGTTGCCTCGAAGCGCCATGCGCGCCGCGTTGATGGCCTTGACGGCCGCAATGGCGTTGCGCTCAATGCAGGGAATCTGCACCTGACCGGCCACGGGGTCGCAGGTCAGGCCGAGGTTGTGCTCCATGCCGATTTCAGCCGCATTCTCGATCTGCTCGACCGTGCCGCCGCAGACGGCCGCCAGACCCGCAGCCGCCATGGAGCAGGCCACGCCGACCTCGCCCTGACAACCGACCTCGGCACCGGAAATGGAAGCATTTTCCTTGTAGAGCATTCCGACGGCGCCTGCCGTCAGCAGGAAGGTCCTGACGCCCTCCATGGTACTGCCCGAAACGTGACGCAGATAGTACTCGATGACGGCTGGGATCACGCCGGCCGCACCGTTGGTCGGCGCCGTCACGACGCGGCCGCCGGCCGCATTCTCCTCGGCCACGGCCATCGCATAGACGTTCACCCAGTCCAGTACGGCGAGCGGGTCATCGGTACGCTGCATCACGTCCTGCATGAGGGCATTCGCTCGACGAGCGATTCTGAAGGGACCGGGCAGGACCTCCGTCTGACGCATGCCGCGCTCGACGGCGGCGTGCATAACCTGCCAGACCTCGTCGAGCCTGCGATCCACCTCCTTGGGCGTGCGGTCAACGCACTCGTTCCGGTACACCAGCTCGGCAATGGTCAGATTGTTGTCTCTGGCGATCTTCATCAGCTCGTCGCCCGTACGATAGGGATAGGGCTTCGTCTTAACGCCCTGAAAGGCCTTGGGCGTTACAGGCTGCTCGGGATCATCCTCTCTGGCAGCCACGATGAAGCCGCCGCCCACGGAATAGTAACGGCGCCGATAGAGGAGAGAGTCGCCCGCGAACACCGAAAACTCCATGGCATTGGTGTGAAAGGCGGGAACCTTGTCGGCATGAAAGGCAATGTCGGCTTCAGGATCGAACGCCACCGCTTGCACGCCGTCGAGCTTCAGCTGACGGGAAGCTCGAATGCCGCCAATCAGCACGGACACCTCGTCCGGATTCATGGTTTCGGGAATGCGTCCCAGAAGTCCCAGCTGTGCTGCCGTGTCCGTACCGTGCCCCTTGCCTGTCGCAGCGAGACTTCCCATCAGCTCGATTTTGAGCGACGTTGCCTGCTCAAGCATCCCGCGATCCCTGAGCACCTTGACAAAGGCATGCCCCGCACGCATCGGGCCCACCGTATGCGAAGACGAGGGGCCGATGCCCACCTTGAACATGTCGAAAACACTGACTGCCATTTTTAACTGAAACTCAAATTCCGAAAAGGGACAAAGCCTCTCCGCAGGAAAGGCTTCGGACTGACGCCCGCGGCATCCTCAACCGTGCGCACTCCTGCTTCGGGAGAACGCCGCGCAAGGATCTCATCATACAGGCTGACCATATACAATAACTACGCTCATTGTATTTTCTCAATTCGGGTTTTACGCAAATGCCTAACGTTCTCTGCCGTCTGCCCAATCATGTCGGCGACTGCTGCATGACTCTCCCCGCCCTTCGACTTCTGGAGGCCAGCGGCTTCACACCCATGCTGACGGGCAAGCGTTGGGCGGAGGACCTGATGTCCGGCATGGGCTGGAGGTTCGACCCCATTGAGGGGCACGTCACCGAGGATCTGCACCGAATCCGCTACATCAGCAATCATCTCGGTCCGCGTCCTCTGGGGCTGCTTTTTCCGAATTCCTTCAGTTCGGCCCTGCTTTTCTCCATCGGGCGCGTGCGCAACGCGGGCTTCCCTACGGATGGCCGCCGCTTTCTGTTGGACAAAGTCGTTGAAGAGCCCGGCACCATGCATGAAGTGGAGCGTTTTTTCCGTCTTGCCCACGGAGCGATCAAGGCCTGGGGCGGCACCCCTGCCTGGGATTCCGTTCCAGAGGAACTCGGCATGAGACTGCTTGCCCGCCACGAGGCCGCCGCACGCAACCTGATGGCCGAACATGGCATTCCCGAAAACTTCGCACTGCTCGCCCCGATTGCCCGCGGCCTGCATCATGGCAAGGAAAAGCAATGGAAGCACTTCAACGAACTCTGCGGACCGATTCGCGACATGGGCATCGAACCCATCGTCTTCCCCTCCGTGCGCGAAGAGGAAGCCAACCATGCGGCCTGTCCGAACGCCAGAATTCTTCCGCCCACCACGCTGGGCAATTATGCGGCTCTGGCCAAGCGCGCCCGCATCGTCATTGCCAATGACTCGGGCATCAGCCATGTCGCTGCCGCCGTCAGCGCCAATCAGATCACGCTCCTCGGCGTCACCGACCCTGCCAGAACCCGCCCTTGGAACAGCAAGGCCGTCTGTCTCGGCAACAGCACGGACGGCTGGCCCTCTCTGGAACAGGTTCTTGCCGCACTGAAGGACAGTCTTCGCTGATTCAACAGCCTGTGACGCCTTCGAGGCCTGTCACTCCAGCCAATACTGAACCGTTTCCTGCAGATGGCGTTTTTGCAATGCCATCTGCATTTTTCTTGCCAAGCGTTTCAAACTCAGTCTCTTTGTCAGAAAGAACTTCCGCCTGACGTTTCTGCCTGCAATGGTCGTCTTGATGCCGTGCCTTCTGCGCACTACGCCTCCCAACAGTCTCCAACATGGCACCTTTCGGGAAAACTCTGACCACGGCCCAAACAAAAAGTTGTCTGCAGGTTCCGAAATCCTCGCCGACATCCGCAAGGCTTCCACGGCCGCACCTCTAGAGATCAAGTATGCAGACGTTCCAATGGCGGAGGAACAGGCAAGCTTTACCAGACTGTTCCCGTCATCCAGAGGCTTCTTCTCGTCTGCGAAGCACGCCTTGTCCGAATAGATCAGTTGAACAAGTTCGCATCCAGACGGCAACCAGTCTGTAGACCTCAGGTAGCGGCCTGCCGCTTCGGAAAACTCGCAGTGATCCTCCAGAACCAAGGCCCATTCATGCTGAGAATTTGCAAGCATCTTCCAACACTTGCGATGACTGTAGAAGCAGGCAAGCTCGCCCTTCGTCAATTCGTACGGATACTCGACGCTCGGCGTGGCATTTCTGGACAGCAAATCCTCGGACAACCGCTGCGCATCCACTCCCTCGACACGTTCGTAGTCGACTTGCATTGCCTTGAGAGCCCTGTCCATGTTTTCCATTCGCTCTGTAGAGCGCTTGAGATTGATGACGTAAGTAACAAGCGTGTTGTCGTTCATCACTTTTCGGCCCTCGCACCAAAGCAAGCCTTCACATACTTCAGAAACACGGTGAAGCATCCTATCGAAATGTGTACAAAACCAGGGAATCCGTCCAAGAATCCCAGTTTAAGAAAGTAGTATTTGAAAAACCTGACTGCTGGACTGAACAGAATTCTGGCTTTGGATACAGATTTCCCTGCTGCAATCATCCTCTCAGCCTGAATGGTTGTATAGCTGTTCTGCTTCTCAATGTATCGGGCAACGCTCTCGCAGGACTCGTGCATCAGGTCCCCAGACAAAGTGCCGACTTCCAGCCTTCCGCCCTGCCCCTCGACCTTTTCATGGACAAGATCCTCAGTCCAGTTGGCCGCTCTTTTGTTGAAAAGACGCAGCGACCAGTCTGGATACCCTTCACCATGCCTGAGGAAACGGCCTAAAAACAGATTGCATCGGGCAAAGCGATATGCTTTGTGAGAAGGCTCGCTCTGAAAGAGCCTGAACATTGACTCGCGGAGCCCGTCGGACAGGTATTCGTCCGCATCCAGACATAACACCCAGTCATTTTTAGCCTGATTGACTGCAAACTTCTTTTGCGGCCCGAATCCAAGCCAGTCTTGAAAAAGAACGCGAGCGCCGCATTCTCGGGCCACCTCAACCGTGTCATCAGTGCTTCCCGAGTCGACGACCAGAATCTCGTCCACAAACGACGCACTTTCGAGGCAACGCCTGAGGCTTGAAGCCGAGTTCTTGACAATGACGACAAGAGAAACGGGCACGGTCTTTTGTTCAACACTGTTCATCACACACTTCCTTAGAATTCGGCGTCGTCCCAGCCAGAAGCATTTCCTGTGCCACGGCACGCGTATTGTCGGAAATCGAGATGCCTGCCAGCATGCGGGCCACCTCCTCCACGCGCTCCCGTGCCGTCAGAACGCGCAGACTGCTTCGAGTCGTCTCGCCCGTAAACTGCTTCTCCACTCGCCAGTGATTGTCACCGCAGGCAGCCACCTGAGGCAGATGCGTCACACAGAGGACCTGACGGCTTTCGCCGAGTTTGTGCAGAAGCTGTCCCACCACCTCGGCGGTTGCGCCGCCAATGCCGCTGTCGACCTCGTCGAAAATGAGCGTGGGGACCGGCATGGCGGCCGCCGTGATCACGGCAATGGCAAGGCTGATGCGGGCAAGCTCGCCGCCGGAAGCGACCTTGATCAGGGGCCGAGTCTGAACGCCTGCGTGGCCGGCAATGAGAAACTCGCAATGCTCCGACCCCGATGCACTAGGTGGCTGATTCACAAGCGCGATCTCCAGACGGGCCCCCTTCATCGCCAGACGCTGCATCTGAGCCGTCACGGCCTCGCCCAGCGCCAGCGCGCCGTGCCTGCGCGCTTCAGACAGCCTTGCCGCCGCAACGTCATAAGAACCGCGCGCCGATGCCTCCGCCTTTCGCAGAGCCTCGACGTCCTTGGCGCCCGTCAGCGCCTTGAGTTCCGACCGGCTTTTTTCGAGCAGCTCGTGCAGGCTTTCTGGCTCCGTCCTGAACTTACGGGCAAGCTCGTAGTAGTGGGAGACGCGGCGATCAACCTCGGCAAAGCGTTCGCCGTCCAGATCGGCACGGTCGAGATAACGGGCGGCGTCACGTGCCGCCTCCTCAATGAGGTCCATGCCCGTCGAGAGCGTTTCAGCAACTGCAGCAAGCTTGGCATCGTAGCGGCTCAGCGAAGAGAGCTTTGCGTGTGCCGAGGAAAGCATGGCGGAAGCGGACTCTCCATCCTCCGTCAGGGTTCCGAGCACCTCGTTCAAACCCTCGGCAATCGCAACGCCGTGCGAAAGACGTCTGTGGTCCTCGTTGAGGGACTCCCATTCACCGCCTCTTGGCGACAGCGCCTCCAGCTCCTCGATCATCCAGGCGAGGCGCTCGGCCTTTTCCGCAATCGCATCGGCGTTGGCCGTCGCGTCATCAAGAGCGCGGCGGGCCTTCTGCCAGACGTTGAAGGCCTCTCTGACGGCAGAGAGTTCCACGGACGTACCAGCATGATCGTCCAGAAGCTTGAGCTGATAGGCGGGCTTCAGAAGCGACTGATGCGCATGCTGGCCATGTACGTCAATGAGCGTTTCGCCGAGTTCCCGCAGCTGGGAGGCCGCCACCGAGACGCCGTTCACCCAGGCGCGGGAGCGTCCCTTGACGTCGACCGTCCTGCGGATCATCAGCATGTCGTCGCCCGTATCAAGCTCGTTGGCCGCAAGCCATTTTCGGGCGCTCTCAGGCGGCTGAAACTCCGCCACGATGTTCGTGCGCTCAGCGCCCTCACGGACGACGCCGGCATCCGCCCGACCGCCGAGAATCAGCTGCAGGGCGTCGATGAGAATGGACTTGCCCGCGCCGGTTTCACCCGTCAGGACGGTAAAGCCCCGCCGGACATCCAGGCTCAGGGACTCGACAATCACAAAGTCTCTAAGACTCAAGGCAGTCAGCATGAAGGCGTATCTCCGGAAGCAGTATTGAAGGAGCTACTCTATCAGCTTCCCGAGGAATTCGTACGCCTCTTCACGCTCGTGGGCATGAAGTTCCACTTGAGCTTGCGGCGCAGCAGATCGAAGTAGTCGTATCCCGCAGGATGAAGCATCGTCATGGTCATCTCGGTCGGACGGATCTTGAGCAGGTCGCCGGGCTGCACGTCGCAGAACTCCTGCATGTCGCAGTAGGCGACTGCATCTCGCGCGTTCGTGAGCTCAATGTCGATCGCCACGTTTGCAGGGAGCACGATGGGGCGGTTCGAGAGCGTGTGCGGCGCGACGGGTACGAGGCACAGCCCCTGAAGAGACGGATGCAGGATCGGACCACCTGCGGCGAGCGAATAGGCCGTGGACCCCGTCGAAGTCGAGCAGATGATGCCGTCGGCCGACTGGCTCGACATCTGCTGCCCGTTCACGTAGATCACGAACTCGACCATGCCGCCTGCACGGCCGTGGCTGATGCCTACGTCGTTGACGGCAATGCCCGAGAAGATCGACTTGCCCTTGCGCACGACCTCGCCTGCGAGCATGCGGCGCACGTCGCGCGTGTAGCGTCCCGCTAGCACCTGCGGCAGAATCGTCTCCATGTCCTCAAGCACGATGTCCGTGATGAAGCCGAGACGCCCCGCGTTGACACCGATGATCGGAATGTCGAAGCCCGCCAAATCACGAGCAACGCCCAGCATCGTACCGTCGCCGCCGAGCACGATCGCAAGGTCGCACATGGCGCCGAGTTCGGCCCTCGGATGACCGGGACGGTTGCTCCGTCCCTTCAGCGATGCGGCGCTGCGCTCGCAGAGGAAGACCTCCGCGCCGCAGGCCTCGATCACCTTGATCAGCGCCTGAAGCGGCACGACCATGATCTCGGTCGGCTTGACGAAGACCGCGACTTTCTTGAATGCAGATGTCATGGGCATGGGAATGCGTAAATTGGGACCACAATCAGAAGCACTATAACCCTGCATGTGATCAAAAATAAAGCACAAAAAGCGGGAACCGACTCTGGATCGATCCCCGCTCAGGTGCACTGTCAATAAACTGCGCTTACTTTTCCACTTCGATCATCGCGGCGCCCATGGCATGGAAGCCCGCATCGACGTAGACGACGTCGCCCGTCAGACCGCTTGCGAGGTCGGACAGCAGGAAGGCGGCCGTGTTGCCGACTTCCTCCGTCGTCACAGTGCGGCCGAGCGGCGCTGCCTGCTCCATCACGTGCAGAAGCTTGCCGAAGTCCTGAATACCGGAAGCGGCAAGCGTCTTGATGGGACCTGCGGAGATGGCGTTCGCGCGAATGCCCTCCCTGCCGAGGCTGGCGGCCAGATAGCGGGTGCTCGACTCGAGCGCCGCCTTGGCAAGGCCCATCGTGTTGTAGTTGGGAACGACGCGCTCGCTGCCGAGGTAGGTCAGCGTGAGGACGGATGCCTGACGGCCCTTCATGAGCGGCAGGAAGGCCTTGGCCATCGCAGGATAGGAGTAGGCCGAGATGTCCATGGCGATCTTGAAGGACTCGCGGGAGAGGCCTTCGAGGAAGTCGCCCGCGATGGCCTCGCGCGGCGCAAAGCCGATCGAGTGCACGAAGCCGTCAAGGCCGCCCCAGGCCTTGCCGAGTTCTTCAACGACCGCAGCGATGTCCTCGTCGCTGCCGACATCCATGCGATAGACGAGCTTGCTGTCAAAGTCAGCGGCCAGCCCCTCGATGCGCTCGCGATAGCGTTCGTTGGCATAGGTGAAGGCGAGCTCGGCGCCCTCGCGGCGGCAGGCCTTGGCAATGCCGTACGCAATCGAGCGGTTGGAGATCACGCCAGTGATCAGAAGCTTCTTGCCGTTCAGAAATCCCATAATCAGTCTCACTTCTTCAGGGCCGTCCGCTCCTCAAGAGGGACGGACGACGGGGTTCAAGCATCGTTTCCGGCACGTTTGCCTAGCCGGAACGGGAGTGCAGTTATTGTAGGGACTTTCGGGCGGCTCGAAAAGAACCGCGCCCTCCCCTGCGTTGGGTAGGCCGTTCGGTCCTCGCCTACGGCAGTCTGATGCGCTGTCCGACGCTCAACCTGTTGGAACGGAGGTCGTTGAGATCCTTCAGGATCCGCACCGAAGTTCCGAAGCGGCTCGCTATGCTCGAAAGCGTGTCGCCCGACTTCACGCGATAGACCGTGTCCTGAGCCTGAGCAGAACCTGCGGGCTGAGAATCAGCTCTGGAGGGCTGGGTTTTCGCAGTTGCGGGAATGACGAGCTTCTGCCCCGCGCGAAGCGAGGAGCCCGAAAGCCCGTTCACGGCCTTGAGGGCATTGACTGAGACGCCGAAGCGGCCCGCGATTTCATAGAGCGTGTCGCCGGACTTCACCCGATAAAGTCCGGCCTCGGGCGACTCGTCGGCGCGGCTCGGCTGCACTGCAGGCGCCTTGGGCTCGGAACCCGTTGGAATCTCAAGCCTCTGCCCCACCCGGAGTGCATTGCCCGTCAGGCGGTTGGCACGCTTGAGGCGAACCACGGACACGTCGTAGTGATCGGCGATTTCGGAGAGAGTGTCACCCTTTCGCACGGTGTGCACGCGGACATCGGACTCCTCAACCGATGCCACGGTCGGGATGCGCAGGCGCTGGCCCGCCCTGATGGTGTTGCCGCTGATGCGGTTTGTGGCTCTAAGGATGGCCGTCGACACCCCGTACCGGCGCGAGATGGATCCGAGCGTCTCGCCTGCCTTCACGGCATGAATGACATGCTTGGCACCACTGTCCGTGCTCACGGTGCGGATCGGCGCGCGCTCGACGTTGGGCACCGTCAGGATCAGGCGCTGGCCAACGCGCAGGTTCTGCGAACGCAGGCGGTTGGCCTGAACGATGGACTTCTTCGTGATGTGCCAGCGACGAGCGATGCCCGAGAGCGTGTCTCCCTTTCGCACGCGGTAGGTCACGCGACGCCAGGTGGTGAGAGGCGACAGGCGGAGCTTTGCATCGGCTGTCTCGGCCGCAATGTCCGTCTGATCATCTGCGTTCGCCCTCACAAGAAGCGTGGAGTTGGCGAGCACGCGACGGCCCTTCGGAATGCCGTTCACATCCCGAAGCTCGTCCTCGGTCATCCCTGCAGCTTCGGCAACTGAGGCAAGCGTCTCGCCCTCCTGCAACTTGTAGGTCGTCCAACGCGAGAGCGGCTGGCCACCGTCCATCCAGCTTGCAAGATTGTCGATGAACTCGTCGACCTTGTCGGCAGGAAGCAGCATCACGTTGTTGTGCGAGGCAACGATCACGGGCAGCTTGAAACTGGGATTGAGCTGGCGGAACTCCTTGAGCGGCATTCCCGCGAGCTCGGCGGCCGTTTCGGTGTCAATGTCGCGCGGCTTCGTCACCGTGACGAAGAAGGGCTCGTTGCCCACGTCGGGCAACTTCACGCCGTACTTCGAGGGATCGGTCACAATGCGCTTGATGGCCTCGAGCTTGGGTACATAGTTGGCCGTTTCATTGGGCATGCGGAGATGCTGGTAGTCGGCAGGGCGCTTCCTCGCCTGCTGGCGGCGAATGGCACGCTGCACGCTTCCCTCGCCCCAATTGTAGGCGGCGAGCGCCAGATGCCAGTCACTGAACATGCCGTAAAGATATTCGAAGTAGTCGAGCGCTGCGCGCGTGCTCTCAAGCACGTCGCGCCTGTCATCACGCCAGAGATTCTGCTCCAGGGAGTAGTGCGTGCCCGTCGCAGGCATGAACTGCCAGAGGCCTGCAGCCTTGGCGCGCGAAAGCGCCTCGGGCTGGAATGCGCTTTCCACGAACGGCAGGAGCGCAAGCTCCGTGGGCATGCCGCGATTCTCGACCTCCTCAAGAATGTGATAGAGGTAGCGCCCCGAGCGCTCGAACATGCGGTTCAAATAGTCAGGCTTGCGGCGGTAGTACTCGAGCCAGCGATCGACCTTGTCGTTCTCAAGGGCAGGCATGGCATAGCCTCGACGGATGCGGTCCCAGACGTCAACAGGAGGACCGAGTGCCTCAACCGTGCCGACAGGCTCGTCCGAAGCCGCCTGCGCAACGGTCGCAGCCTCGTCGGCCGCAGGCACGCCTGCAGCCGCAGCCGCCTTCGGAATGCCCGCTGCGGGCTCGAAAAGCAGAAAGGTGAATCCGAGACTAAGAAGGGGCAGCGTTTTCAGCAGAAACGGACGAATCTGAAGCGGTCTGATCATGGCGCAAAAAAAATGGGCAGGAGCGTGTCTTGCATCGACAATTAGTCGATTTTATCAATCGTATTGAATTTACAATGCCGGAGCGCCTCTTCAGGCACAATGAGATACACATTCACGCAGAGATGCGCCCGATCCGCACAGCAGCCATGAACAGCTTTTCCTTTGCCGACTTTCTGAAGACGCCGCAGGGCGAGACCCTGCATGCGTGGGAGTCCTCCCAGTACGACGAGTTTTCGGCCGACGCCTTCGGCAGAGAGGCCCTGCAGGTCGGCGCACCTCAGCTCGACACGCTGAGAGCGAACGGCATCACTTCGCAGTGGCTCACGAGTGAAAGCTACGACGAACTCGACAACAGGCTTCTTCGTCCCACCCTGCAAACCGTGCAGGCCGAAAGCGGATGGCTGCCCTTTCCCGCCGAATCGCTTGATCTGGTGACGCTTCCTCATGCGCTTGACTTCGCGCCCTCCGCACACCAGACACTTCGCGAAGCGGCTCGCGTGCTAGTGCCCGAAGGCAGGCTTATCCTGACGGTCTTCAATCCCCTTAGCCTCTGGTGGATGCGCCAGAAGGCCGTCGGCGCAGGCCTGAGGCCCTACCTGCCGACACACACCTCACCCGTTCCGCTCTACCGCCTCAAGGACTGGCTCACGCTTCTGGGATTCGAAATCGACCGTGGGCGCTTCGGCGTCTATTCACCGAGCTGCCATAGCCTCAGGAACTTCGAACGCTGGAAATGGCTTGACAAGGCGGGTGACCGCTGGGCGCCGCACTGCGCCAACCTGATCGTGCTCTGCGCCGTCAAGCGCCTGCCAGGCATGAAGCTCGTCGGACGCCTGCCGATGAAGAGTCCGCTCGACATCCTGACGGCGGGCTCGCCGCTCCCCGTTCCCAAGGAGGCCAGACGGCAGGCGGGACACGGCAACTGACGGTACACTGTCTGCTTTCTCAACCGTTCCGCAACATCCTCACATGGCACAGCAAACCGAAAAGACACTGGAAATCTGGACCGACGGCGCCTGCAAGTGCAACCCCGGCATCGGAGGCTGGGGCGCCTACATGGTCTGGGGCGCGCATACCCGGGAAATGTACGGCGGCAGCAAGCTCACGACCAACAACCAGATGGAACTCACGGCCGTCATCTCGGCGCTCTCGGCTCTGCGCCGCAAGTGCCCGATCATCATCCACACCGACAGTTCCTACGTGAAGGACGGCATCACGAAGTGGATCCACGGCTGGAAGCGCAACGGCTGGCGAACCGCCGACAAGAAGCCAGTCAAGAATGCGGAGCTCTGGCAACAGCTTGACGAACTTACCTCGCAGTTCGACATCGAATGGCGCTGGGTGAAGGGACACGCGGGCGACCCGGGCAACGAAAAGGCGGACGAGCTTGCGAACATGGGCTGCGAAGTCGCGGCCGGCACGCGCCCCGCTCCGAGCTATTGAGCACCCGCATACCACATTTGCGGTATTTCTTTTCCAGCCACTCTTGCAAAACCCGGAAAAATCCGTATAATTCAAATTCTCGACGCGCGGTTAGCTCAGCGGTAGAGCACTGCCTTCACACGGCAGGGGTCACTGGTTCGAAACCAGTATCGCGCACCAGAATTCCAAAGCCCTTGAAAACGACGTTTTCAAGGGCTTTTTCGCATTCTTGTCCAGCAAGCGCAAAAAGCGGACCCTCTCAGGAAGGTCCGCTCAAGGCCTGCGCACCAACGGATGCTGCGTCAGCCCGCACTTTTCTTGCGGCAGTCCGCGCAAAGTCCGTAGAGCACCATCGTATGGTCGCTGAGCTCGTACCCATAGCGCTTGGCGACGGCGGCCTGCTCCTTCTCAATGGAGGGAGCAACAAACTCCACCACCTTTCCGCACTGCAGGCAGACGAGATGGTCATGATGCCCGCCGTCCTCAAGCTCGTACGTGGCCCGATCCGTGTCAAAATGGTGTCTGACGATGAGACCCGCCTGCTCGAACTGGGCGAGAACGCGGTAGACGGTCGCAAGACCGATGTCCACTCCTGTGCTCACCAGCTCCTTGTAAAGGTCTTCGGCGGAGATGTGACGGCGTTCACCGTTCTTTTCCTCGGCACGCTTTTGAAAGAGCTCAAGAATCCTGAGCCTGGCCGCCGTGGCCTTGAGGCCGGCGTTCTTCAGTTCCGAGGTTTGGTTTCCAGACGTATCGTTCACGTTAGTCCGTCCCTTCAAAAGTTCATTTACCCGTTATCATACGAGGTTGGTGTAACTTCTGCACACCGCAACACCGCTCACTGGATTTTTTATGCTTGCCAACAGATTCTCTCTTGCTGCTCTGGGGATGACTGCAGCGCTTGTCCTGACCGGCTGCAATACGGTTTCCGAAGCTTGGGACAGCCCCCGCAGCGTCGTCCCTGAATTCCTGCAGCCCTATCGTGCCGACGTTCATCAGGGCAACCTGATCACGAGTGAAATGGTTCTGCAGCTTGAAAAGGGCATGACCCAGCCGCAGGTGCAGTTCCTCCTTGGCATTCCGCTTCTGCGCGACCAGTTCCACCCCTACCGTTGGGACTACATCTACTATCTGCTTCGCGGCAACGACGACCGCCAGTTGCGCAAGCTCACCGTCTGGTTCAATGAAGACGGCCGCGTGGACCACTGGACATCCGACCCGATGCCCGACGAGGAGCAGGCCGACCAGATGATCCTCGGCACGACGGATACGTTCGAGCCCCGCGCCCCTCAGGTTGATCCCGGCGTCGCCGCCCAGCACTGATCCGTTTTCACGAGGAGCATCATCATGAATCCTCAGATTGAACGCCTGCAGGCCCTCGTAGCGCAGCTCATTGCGCGCCTCGAGCACGAAAGATCGGAAAGCAGGCGTCTGGCCTCCCAACTCGCCTCCCGCGAGGCCGAGCTCGCCCAGACGAAGCACCGCCTTGAAGACATGCGGCGCAAGGTCGAGGCGCTCTTCAGCGCCTCCCGTAGCGGCGATCCGCGGCTCTGAAGGAGAACGTCATGCCTGAAGTAACCGTCAACATCTACAGCCGCTCCTACCGCCTTGCCGTCAGCACGGGCGAGGAGGCCCTCATCCAGCGCTGCGCCGACATCGTCGACAAGCAGATGAAGGCCATCCGGGAGGGGGGAAAGGTGATCAATCAGGATCAGATCGCCGTGCTCGCGGCGCTTGAAGTCGCTTACGAGGCCAACAAGAACGTCCAGAAGAACTCCACGGATGCCCAGCGTTCCGCAGCGGAAAAGGACGCCGAGATTGCCCGTCTCAAGGCCCGCATAGCGGAACTTGAGTCCCGTCCCGCTCCCGTTGCGGCACCCCTGCAGGCCTCGGGGCCGGACGCGGAGACCACGGAGGCAATCGAGCGCCTCTGCCGCCAGTGCGAGCAGGCCATCTACGCAAACATGAGCCGCGGCGCCGTCCTCTGACACCCGCTTATCAAATTGCAACGACCTCCCACGCTGCAGCTCAAATCCGCTACAATGAATTCAACCCTGTAGCGGTGAGCACCGGGCTCCAATGTTCCTAGAACCAATGCTAAACCCATTAGGTTGGCAGACTCGAGAGCCGATAGTGTGCAGGACACGCGTTGTCCTGCCCGTTCCGCTCCGGAGCCGACCGCCCTGAACTTCCGGTTCAGGTAACGTAGTCCAGCCCCGCTGCAGGTCCCTTTTTTCACGGGCAGTCCTTCTCGAAGGGACTGCCCGTTTTGCTAGGCAGATCCCCCATGAACAACACGACCGTTACGGAAGACCTCCTGCGCACCGCCAGTCGCTTCTGGCTCATGAAAAGCGAACCCGGCGAGTGCTCCATCGACGACGCGCTCGCCGCTCCCGGCCGCAGGGTCTCCTGGTTCGGCATCCGAAACTATCAGGCCAGGAACTTCATGCGCGACGACATGACGATCGGCGACGCAGTGCTCTTCTACCACTCGAGCTGTGCCAAGCCCGGCATTGCGGGCATCGCCAGAATTGCCTCGGACGTCTACCCTGACGAGCTGCAGTTCGATCCTGAAAGCGAGTACTACGATCCCAAGAGCACGAAGGAGAATCCCCGCTGGCTCACGCTTGATGTCGAAGCCCTCTTCAAGTGCCCCGTCGTCGAAATCGGACGTCTTCGGGAAGAGCCCGAGCTGGCGGGCATGCGAGTGCTTCAGAAGGGCAATCGCCTCTCGATCACGCCCGTCGAGAAGGAGGAATTTGCCTTCATCGTCAGAAACCTTCTTTAGCCTGAAGGCATCCTGCTCGAACTAAGCATCTCGAGAGGTCACGAAGAATCGCCGCAAGTTGTTCACGCTGATTGGCGCACCCGTCCCATTCGTTGGAGATCGATCACCAGAAATATCGTGAACGTGACATTCACAGTCCCTCCTGTGGCAATCCTGTAGCAAGCCGCCCGTATTCCAATGGAATCCGGGCGGCTGCTTCGTTTTCAGACATGGAGGATGCAGGTGCCCGTTCAGGCCCTGTTCCTTCTTCCCGCCCACACCATCACGGCAAGGCCGAGGACGATGAGCGGGAGCGTGAGCCACTGTCCTCTGGAAAGGCCCAGCGCCTGCAGTCCCAGGAAAGCATCAGGCTCTCGGAACCATTCGACCACAAAGCGCGCCACGCCGTAGCCTGCACAGAAAAGCCCCGACACAAAGCCTGCAGCCCTCGGTCTGGAGGAGGCCCACCAGAGCAGGATGAAAAGCAGAAGCCCCTCTCCGAGGGCTTCGTAGAGCTGCGAGGGGTGACGCGGCACGCCGTCGCCCGCCTGAGGGAAGATCATCGCCCATGGAAGCGATGCATCAGCGGGACGCCCCCAGAGCTCTCCGTTGATGAAGTTGCCGATGCGCCCGAGCATGAGGCCGAGCGGCGCGAGTGGTGCAACGAAGTCCGAAATCGTCCAGAACGAAATTCCATGCAGACGGCCGTAGAGAATCATGACGGCAATGACGCCGAGAAGACCGCCGTGAGCGCTCATGCCTCCCTCCCAGACATGCAGGATCTGCATGGGATGCGACAGGTAGAACTCAGGCTGATAGAAGAGGCAGTAGCCGAGGCGGCCGCCCAGAATGACGCCGAAGATGCCGTAGAAAAGCAGATTCTCCAGATCCTCGCCCGAAATCCCGCGCCACGGTTCGGAACTTCTGCGCCTGCCGAGAAGCCAGAAGCAGAAGAAGCCCGCCAGATACATGAGGCCGTACCAGCGTACGGCAAGCGGTCCTAGGCTGAAGGCAACGGGATCGAACTGAGGATGAATGAGCATGGGCGTTTGTTTGGCGAAATGTTGTGAAGGGCATCCGCTTGGGGATAAGCAGGTATTATGAAGCCTTCAGAACCTTTTAGCTTAGGCCTTTTCAGCAAAATGACCGCACCCCTGCTTTCGGGCGTCGACGCCGCCCGCCATCTCGAGCTTCTGCGCACGGCCCGCCCGCTCGTTCACTGCCTCACGAACGAAGTCGTGCAGGAAATCACCGCCAACGTCCTGCTCGCCGCAGGCGCCTCGCCGGCCATGGTGGTCGCCGAGGAGGAGGCAGGCTTCTTCGCGGGCATTGCAGGAGGCGTCCTGATCAACATCGGCACGCCCTACCCATCACGTCTGCGCGCCATGCATGCCTCGGCTGATGCCGCACGTGCCGCAGGCCGCCCCTGGGTGCTCGATCCCGTCGCCGCTGGCGGCATTCCTTGGCGCGACGGCATCATCCGCGAATTCGTCGAGAAGCAGCCGACGGTCATTCGCGGCAACGCCAGCGAAATCCTCGCTCTTGCGGGCGAAAAGTCCGGCGGCAAGGGCGTCGACAGCACGGACTCGTCCGACGCAGCCGTCGAGGGTGCCATGCGACTCGCCGGCAGTTCGGGCTCGATCGTCGTCGTCACGGGCGAAACGGACTACGTCACTGACGGCGTCCGTACGCTACGCGTGACGGGGGGCGACCCCATGGCCACGCTCGTCGTCGGCACGGGCTGCTCGCTCTCAGCGCTTGTCGCCGCCTTCTGTGCCGTCTCCGATGACCGCCTGACCGCCTCGGCCACAGCCTGTGCTCTGGCGAAGAAGGCCGCCGAAGCAGCCCGCCGAAGGTCCGAAGGCCCCGGCAGCTTCCACAACGCCTACCTCGACGGGCTCCATCTAATCAAGCCCGCCGACTTCACATCCGCCGAATGAGGTCCGTCATGTCCGACAACTACAGGGTTCTTCGCGCCCTTCGTCTTTATCTGGTGCTTGATCCCGGTCTCTGCGGCGGCTCCGAGGGCTTGGTCCACACGGCGCAAGCCGCTGCCGCGGCAGGCGTCACGGCCGTGCAGCTCAGGGCTCCCGACTGGAAGAAGCGCCTTTATGCCGAATGCGGCAGGGAGCTCCTCAAGGCGCTCGCCCCGTACGACGTGCCGCTCTTCATCAACGACCACGCGGACGTCGCCGTCGCCATCGGCGCTCACGGCGTGCATGTCGGCCAGTCGGATCTCTCGCCTGAAGACTGCCATCGCCTGATGACGCCCGGCATGATGCTCGGGCTTTCGGTCTCCAACGTGTCGGAATGCCTCGGCGTGGATCCTGCGCTCGTCGACTACATCGGCATCGGTCCCTACAGGGCTACGCCCACCAAGAAGGATGCGGCTGCCGAAATCGGTCTTTCGGGCCTGACGGACATCGTCAGCCGTGCGCCCTGTCCCTCGGTCGCCATCGGCGGCATCAAGGCTGCCGACGTCGGCAGCGTCATGCAGTCGGGCGTCGACGGCGTCGCCGTCGTCTCCGCCATCTGCGGTACGCCCGACATCCCCGCCTCCGTCAAGGCGCTTCTCGACGCCATGCCGTCCTGACCTTTCCCCACGTCCGCCGATCCTCGAGACGTGGCATGATGACTGCAGAAGCGGGCCCTTTTTCGGAGCGTTCCTCCGGGGCCCGCACTGTCCCTTGCCTGCGCAGTTCCGACCATGTCCGACTCCACCCCCAAATTCGTTCACCTCTCCGAAAGTGATGCCCGCGACGTCCTTTTTGCCGAAATGCTCGAGGAAAGGGCGGGAGGCGACGGACGCTGGAGTGCCGGAAACCGGGATGCGGCCACGCGCGACGCCAAAAGGCTCGCGGGCGAGGGGGTATGCGCAAGAGACTTTCTCCCCCTGAGAGCCAGGCTTGTGGCCGCCCGCCTGCACGAGGATCCCGCCAATGCGTTCGGGACAACGTCGTTTCGCCGCGCAAGCCTCGCGCTGACCGTCATTCTCGGTCTTGCCGCCCTGATGAGCGGAATGCTCACCGACCACCTCGCCACCGAGGGTGCAAGGATCAACCTTCTCTCGCCGCCTCTCCTTCTTCTCATCGTCTGGAACCTTGCGGTCTACCTGCTGATCATTCTCAAGCCCCTGATGCCGAGCGGCACCTCCCGACGGCCTCTGTCCGTCAGGGAGTTCCTCTCCAGAAGCCTTCTGAAGGCCGCAGGCTCCTCCGCCGTCTCCGTTGAAGCAGGAACTGCGCTGTTCCTGCCCCAATGCCGCTGGCTTGTCGCCCGCGCCCTGCACATTGCAGCCATCCTGTTCGCCGCAGGCCTTCTCGCAGGCATGGCCGTACGCGGCATCGGCACCGCCTACCACGTCGGCTGGGAAAGCACCTGGCTCGCCGACAACCCCGAGGCCGTCCACACCGTCCTTAATACGATTTACGGTCATCTTCCTTTCTGCCCGCCAGTGCCCGACGTCAGCGCGGTCGCCGCGCTCGCCTTCGACGCGCAGACCGCCTCCGCAGTCGACGCCGCACCATGGCTTCTGCGCCTAATGTGCCTGCTTGCACTCGCAATCATTCTTCCCCGCCTGTTGCTCGTCCTGAAGTGCACCGTCGGGCTCGCAGCAAGCCGTCGTCGCGTCCGCATCGACCTTGAGTCTCCCTACTACCGTTCCATTCTCTCGGTATCCGACGCTCCCGCTGTCAGAACCACCGTCATCGTCGACAGCACGGATTCGGTCGACGGCCTTCCCGCACACTGGCATGACTTCAAGGCAAAGCTCAAGACTGCCGAGCCCGGCTCAGGAGACGTCGACCTGCTGGCCGACAGTGCCTGGGACGGCACAACGAGTGAAGTTCTCGCCGCCATCAAACCCGCGATCATCCACCGCCTGCTTCTTGCCTTCGACCCGTCCTCCACTCCAGAAGTGGAGGTGCACGGGGCCATGATGGATGCGGCAGCCTCTTGGTGCACCTCGAAGCAGAGTCCCGCCCCCGTCGTCGTGCTTGATCTTTCACGCATCAACAGGCGCTTCGGCAGGGAAAGCCCCGCCGCAGGCAGTCGCACGGCCCTCTGGCAGACCTTTGCCGCAGAGCGGGGCCTCAGAACGCTGGCCACCGACATGAGCATTCCTGAAGACGTCGACCGAATCTGCACGCTCCTTTCAGGTCAGGTGCGATAATTCAGGAACAGTCCGAAAACGTGCAGAAGAAAACATGTCCGATCACGATCAGTTCCGCATTCACCTCAGCCTCGTGAGCCACACCAACATCGGCAAGACCACGCTTGCCCGCACCCTGCTGATGCGGGACGTGGGCGAGGTCGCCGACCGCGCCCACGTGACGGAGACGACAGACGACTACGTGCTCGCCCGCGATTCGGCAGGCTGCGAGCTTGTTCTCTGGGACACCCCGGGATTCGGCAACTCCGTCGCGCTCGCCAAGCGCCTTGCAGGTCGAAGCAACCCAATCGGATGGTTCCTCTCCGAAATCTGGGACCGCATGACAAACAAGGCCTTCTGGCTCAACCAGAGGGCCATCAAGCACGTGCGCGACATCTCCAGCGTCGTGCTCTACCTCGTCAACGCCTCGGACCTGCCCAAGACAGCCCCATACATCACGGCGGAGATGCAGATCCTATCCTGGATAGACAAACCCGTCATCGTGCTGCTCAACCAAATGGGCAAACCCAGAACGCATGCTGAGGAACAGGCAGACGTCGCCGCCTGGCGAGAGGCCATGGCTCCGTACCCCTTCGTGAAGGACATCCTTCCAATGGACGCCTTCGCCCGCTGCTGGGTGCAGGAAACGGCGCTGTTCGATTCGATCGGCAGGGCGCTGCCCGCTCAGATGCACTCGACGTTCGACACGCTTCGGGACATCTGGACACGCAGCCGCCGCGCCCTCTACCTCTCCTCCGTCGACGCCATGGCCCGCCACATGTGGCGTCTGCTTCAGGCCCACGAACTCGTCCCGACTCCCACGCTCAAGGACCATCTGCGCTCCTTCGGCTCACAGATCGGCCTCATCAAGACGCGCAACGAGGCGCTTGAGGACGCCCAGACCGCACTCTCGGCCATGGCCGCCGACAGCCTGTGCTCGCTCACGGACAAGCTCATCGGAATCAACGGTCTCACGGGAAGCGGCGTTTCTCGCGAAATCCTGCGCCGCATGAAGACCGACTGGCAGATGGCCTCGCACAGCATCTCCCCCGGCCCCGCCGCCGCTGTCGGCGCTAGCGTGGGCGTAGCGGGCGGCGCTGCAGCGGGAGCCGCAGCCGACATGGCGAGCGCAGGACTCTCGCTCGGACTCGGCACGCTGCTCGGCGGCATCATCGGTGCCATCGGCGGCGTCGGCGCGGCCACCATCTACAACTCCCGCCACCGCAAGGAGGGCATCGACATCTCCTGGAGCGAACGTGCCGCTCAGGACTTCATGCTGGAAAGCCTGCTCCTTTATCTGGCCGTCGCCCACTTTGGGCGCGGCCGCGGCGACTGGCAGGAAGGCGAAAGCCCCGAATTCTGGAAGAAGGCCGTGCAGGACGCCATGACCGAACAGAAGGTGAGCTTTCAGGCCATCCGCAAGCTCACGCCCGAAGAGGGTGTCGAACAGCTCACCCGCATGACGGACTCCCTGCTGAGGGGCGTCTTCATGCAACTCTATGAACGGAGCATCTGACCGACATGCTCTCCAAAGGCTTTGCAACCGTCGGGCTTCTGCTCGTCTCGAACGTCTTCATGACGCTCGCCTGGTACGCCCATCTCAAGCTCCAGAGCGCCAAACTCATCAGCAACTGGCCGCTCTACACCGTCGTGCTCTTTTCCTGGGCGATCGCGCTTCTTGAATACAGCTTCATGGTGCCCGCCAACAGAATCGGCTTCGAGGGCAACGGCGGTCCCTTCTCGCTCATTCAGCTCAAGATCATTCAGGAGGTCATCACCCTGACAGTCTTCACGCTCTTCTCCGTCATCGCCTTTCAGCAGCATCTGGCCTGGAACCACTTCGCCGCCTTCGCCTGTCTGGTGGCGGCCGTCTATTTCGTCTTCATGAAGTAAGGGCTCAGATCGGCATCTCATCAACGCCATAACGAACAATGCCGCCCGAACACGAAGCCCGGACGGCATTGTTCATTTTGAGGTGCAGGATGCAGCAACCTTACGGCACCATTTCCTCAACCTCGTCCTTCTTGACCGGACGCACGAGGTCCTCGCGCTTCACGCCAAGATAGAGCGCAATGGCCGCCGCCACGAAGACGGAGGAGTAGACGCCGAGCAGAATGCCGATCGTCAGGGCGAGCGAGAAGTAGTGCAGCGCCGGACCGCCGAAGAAGAACATCGAGAGCGTCATGCAGAGCGTCGACGTATGCGTGATCACGGTACGCGAAATCGTCGCCGTAATGGCCGAGTTGATGACCTCCATCGTATCGGCGCGACGCATCGTGCGGAAGTGCTCGCGGACGCGGTCGAAAATGATCACCGACTCGTTCACGGAGTAGCCGAGGACCGCCAGCACCGCAGCGAGCACGGGAAGCGAGAACTCCCACTGCATCACCGAGAAGATGCCCAGCACGATGAAGATGTCGTGCAGGTTGGCGATGATGGCCGCCACCGAGAACTTCCATTCGAATCGGAAGGCAAGGTAGATCATGATGCCAGCCACGACGAGCGCAAGCGCCGTGCCGCCGTCGCGGGCAAGCTCCTCGCCCACCTGGGGACCGACGTATTCGGTACGGGTGAGCTGGGCTTCAGGGGTCTTCTGGTGAATGACCTTCATGACCTCCTCGGCCACCTGGCCCGAGGTGTAGCCCTGCTTGGTCGGCACGCGGATCACGATGTCGGAGGCCGTGCCGAAGGTCTGGACGAGCACTTCGTTGGAGACGGCCTTGAGGTCCTGTCGAACCTGTTCGGTGTTGGCCGCGGACGGATAGCGGACCTCCATCTGCGTGCCGCCGGTGAACTCGATCGAGAACGCAAGGCCGTGCGTAAAGATCCAGAAGACGGCGACGATGAAGCTCACCAGAGAGATCAGATTCAGCACATGCCTGTAGTGCATGAACGGAATCGTCTTGTGAATGCGGAAAAATTCCATGATGTTATCCCCTCATCAGCGAGCAGTCTTCTCTGCGTCCGGACGCCAGATCTGACCGATGTGAACCTTCGTCAGCTTCTTCTGGCGGCCGTAGATCAGATTGATCATCGAGCGGGAGACCACGACCGACGTGAAGATCGAGGTCATGATGCCCAGACAGTGCACCACGGCAAAGCCGCGGACGGGACCGGAACCGAAGATCAGAAGCGCCAGACCGGCGATGAGACTCGTGATGTTCGAGTCAAGAATCGTCGCAAAGGCACGATCGTAGCCTTCGCTGATGGCGGTCTGAGGCAGACGACCGAGACGCAGTTCCTCGCGGATGCGTTCGTTGATCAGCACGTTCGAGTCAACGGCCATGCCGAGCGTCAGCGCGATGGCGGCGATGCCGGGCAGCGTCAGCGTAGCCTGAAGCATGGACAGGAGCGCGATGAGCATCATCACGTTGCACACGAGCGAGGCGGCGCTCACAAGACCGAAGACCTGATAGTAGACGGCCATGAAGATCGCGATCACGATGAAGCCGTAGAGCGTGGACTTGAAGCCCGCGGAAATGTTGGCTTCGCCGAGCGACGGACCGATCAGGCGTTCTTCGACGATTTCCATCGGAGCAGCCAGCGAGCCGGCGCGCAGCAGCAGGGCCGTGTCGGTCGCCTCGACCGTCGACATGCGACCGGAGATCTGCACGCGGCCGCCGCCGATTTCCTGACGGACGACGGGAGCCGTCACGACTTCGCCCTTGCCCTTTTCAAAGAGGATGATGGCGATTCGCTTGCCGACGTTGTCGCGGGTCACGTCCTGGAAGATGCGGGCGCCGCGGCTGTCAAGCTCGAGGTTGACGGTCGGCTCCTGCGTCTGGCTGTCAAAGCCGGGCTGGGCGTCGTTGAGGTTTTCACCCGTGAGGATCACGCGGCGCTTGACGAGAAGCACGTTGCCCTCGCGGTCCATGAACTTCTCATCGCCGAAGGGCACGTTGCCCTGTGCAAGCTGGGCGAGCGCCTCAGGAGAGTCGTCGACAAGACGGACTTCAAGCGTGGCGGTGCGGCCGAGAATGTCCTTGGCCTTGGCCGTATCCTGCACGCCGGGAAGCTGAACCACGATGCGGTCCGCACCCTGCTGGGCGATCACCGGCTCGGCAACGCCGAGTTCGTTGATTCGGTTGTGCAGGGTCGAGATGTTCTGCTTCAGGGCGTAGGACTGGACGTTCTGGACGGCCTTCTGGGAGAGTTCGGCGCGCAGGAGGTACGGAGCGGCGGAAGCCTCGGGGAGCGAGAGCACCAGATCAGGCTGCGTGTTGCGCAGCAGGTCATTGGCGCGGGCGCGTTCCTCTTCGGAAGCGAAGCTCACTTCAACCACGTTGCCCACGCGGTTCATGCCCGTGTGGCGGATGCGCTTGTCGCGAAGCTGCGTGCGAAGGTCGGCGAGCGTCGCTTCGGCGCGCTTCGTAATGGCCGCGCGCATGTCGACCTGAAGCAGGAAGTGCACGCCGCCGCGAAGGTCAAGGCCGAGATACATCGGCAGCGCCCTGATCGAAAGCAGCCACTGCGGGGTGTTCGGGGTGAGGTTCAGGGCCACCACGTAGGCGGGGTCCTCACGGTTCGGGTTGAGCGCCTTTTCAAGGACCTCGCGGGCCTGAAGCTGCTTTTCGGCCTCAGTCGGCTCGAAGCGTACGCGCACGGTGTTCTGCTGGGCGCCCTGCTCGAAGAAGATGCCGTTGGGATGCAGGTCTGCATTGCGCAGAAGATCCTCGACCGTCTTCAGGGTCTGCTCCGTCACCTTCACCGTCGCCTTGCCGGACGAGACCTGCACTGCAGGAGACTCGCCGTAGAAGTTCGGCAGGGTGTAGACCAGACCGATCACAAGGGCGACAACGATGACGATGTATTTCCAGAGAGGATAGCGGTTCATCGCATGTTACTCCGTTGCGCCGCAGGATTTTTCCTCAGGCGCAACCGTTGTGAAAACCACTTGAAGAAAGTGGGGTTCGAAAATGGGTTTAAGCCCGGACGCTCGTCCGGGCTTAAAAAAGCGCCAAGAGCATCTGCTCTCAGCGCTTCGTGCACTTCAGTGCGTGCACGTTGATGCTGCTCAGATCTTCAGCGTGCCCTTCGGGAGGACGACGCTGACCGAGGTGCGCTGCATGCGGATCACGACGGGCTTGCCGTCGACGGAAGCCACCTGAAGGCCGATCGTCTGTTCATCGACGGACTCGATGCGGCCGGAAATGCCGCCGAGCGTGGTGACTTCATCGCCGCGCGTCAGGCCTTCGCACATCTGCATGTGTTCCTTCTGGCGCTTCTGCTGAGGACGGATCAGGAAGAACCAGAACACGGCAAAGATGACGACGAGCGGAACGACCTGCATGAGGAAGCCTTCCATGCCGCCCACCTGAGCGGCAGCCTCGCCGGCAGCCATGGCATCGCTAACAAAAAACATTTGAACTCCAGTGATTCAGGAATGTGTGAAATCGGAACCTTCGGCGGAAGCGAGTCCCGCCGAAGGAGATTTGAGACATTATAAGGATCTTGCCTTATCTCTGACTGAGAAACTCCGGGAGGATTTACTCCACCCCGCGGGCGCGATCCTCGGCGAACTGCTTCTTCCAGACCTCGAACGTCCCTGCCTCAAGCGAGTCGCGCATCTCCTGCATGATCTGAAGGTAGAAGGAGAGGTTGTGGATCGTGTTGAGGCGCGCGCCGAGGATCTCGCCTACCTTGTGGAGATGATGCAGATAGGCGCGCGTGAAGTTGCGGCACGTGTAGCAGTTGCAGCTCGGATCAAGCGGGCGCAGATCGTTGCGGTAACGGCTGTTCTTGAGCTTCACGTCGCCGAAACGGGTGAAGAGCCAGCCGTTGCGCGCATTCCGGGTGGGCATCACGCAGTCGAACATGTCGATGCCCTGGGAGACGCCGGCCACGAGGTCCTCGGGCGTGCCCACGCCCATCAGGTAGCGCGGACGGTCGTCGGGGAGCTTGTGCACGATGTGGTCCATGATGCGGAGCATGTCCTCCTTGGGTTCGCCGACGGAAAGGCCGCCCACGGCATAGCCGTGGAAGCCGATGTCCTTGAGGCCCTCGAGCGACTCCTCACGCAGGTGCTCGAACATGCCGCCCTGGACAATGCCGAAGAGTGCGTTCGGGTTCTCGAGACGATCGAACTCGTCACGCGAGCGCTTCGCCCAGCGAAGGCTCATGCGCATCGACTTGGCGGCCTCGAGCTCGGTGGCGGGACGGTCGCCGATCTTGTAGGGCGTGCACTCGTCGAGCACCATCACCACGTCGGAGTTGAGCACGCGCTGGATCTTCATCGACACTTCGGGCGACAGGAAGAGCTTGTCGCCGTTGATCGGATTGCTGAACTTCACGCCTTCCTCGGTGATCTTCCTCAGTTCGCCAAGGCTGAAGACCTGAAAGCCGCCCGAGTCGGTCAGGATGGGCTTGTCCCACTGCATGAAGTCGTGAAGACCGTTGTGGGCCCCAATCACCTCGAGCCCGGGACGCAGCCACAGGTGGAAGGTGTTGCCGAGGATGATCTGGGAGCCGATCTCCTTGAGTTCATAGGGCGCCATCGCCTTCACGGAACCGTAGGTGCCGACCGGCATGAAGATCGGCGTCTGAACGACGCCGTGATTGAGCGTCAGTTCGCCGCGACGGGCTCTGCCGCACGTCGCCTTGACCTTGAAATCAAAAGCCATGTTTCTCTTGTGTCCTTGTCTTGTGTACAGGTCCTGCTGGCCAGATCAGCCTGCAAGACGGGCGTTTTCGATGAAGCATGCGTCGCCGTAGCTGAAGAAGCGGTACTTCTCCTCAACGGCATGGCGGTAGGCCTCCAGAATGCGCTCGCGGCCCGCAAGGGCGGAGACTAGCATGACGAGCGTCGACTTCGGAAGATGGAAGTTCGTGATGAGCGCGTCGATGATGCGGAAGCGATAGCCGGGCATGATGAAGAGCGAGGTGTCGCGGGCGCCCGCGGCCACGTGCCCGACAGCGTCGGCCGCGCTCTCGATCGTGCGCAGCGACGTCGTGCCGACTGCGATCACGCGGCGGCCCTCGGCCTTCGCACGATTGATGCGCGCGGCCACGTCCTCGGGCATGTTGAACCATTCCGAATGCATCTGGTGTTCAGAAAGATTCTCGACGCGAACGGGCTGAAAGGTCCCCGCGCCAACGTGAAGCGTGACATACTCGATGTCGACCCCCTTGGCCGCAAGCCTGCCGAGAAGATCCTCGGTGAAGTGAAGGCCGGCCGTTGGAGCGGCCACGGCGCCGGGATAGCGGGCATAGACCGTCTGATAGCGGCTCTCGTCGGACTTCTGCGCCGCATGCGTGATGTAGGGAGGAAGCGGAACGCGACCGAACGCCTCGAGAACGTCGAGTACGGGACGCTCGAACTCAAGTTCGAAGAACTGGCCCTGACGGCCCGTCACCATGACGGGCTCCTCGATGCCGTCGGCCTCGAAGTAGAGGACAGTGCCCGGCTTCGGGGACTTGCTGGCGCGAACCATGGAGATAGCGGTGCGCTCGCCCGTGACGCGCTCAATCAGGGCCTCGACGTTGCCGCCCGTGGCCTTGCGGCCGAGCAGGCGGGCCTTGATGACCTTGGTGTTGTTGGCGACAAGCAGGTCACCTTCGTGAAGAAAGCCCTCGATGTCCGTGAACGTGCAGTCCTCGATCACGTCCTTCGTGACGTGCAGAAGACGAGATGCAGTGCGGTTTTCAAGGGGATACTGGGCGATGAGCTCCGGCGGGAGCTCGAAATCGAAATCGGATAAGTGCTGTTCTTGCATGGCTTGACAGGCCAGTGGGAATTTGAGAAAAGCGGCATTCTACCCGCTTTGCCCGCGACTGTCTCGACAAAGACGCCTGACTTTGCACCTCGTTGCGAAGAAGCCCCTTCGAGGCTCATTCGTCAGAGCTCATTCGCCCGCGAGCATCAGATCGGGAATCAGCAGGCTTCCCGATCGACGCACGCCCGTGTCGTGTTCGTCGGCTCCGATCGCCTCGATCGTCTTCATCATCGTGAGAATGTTCGAGGCAATGGTCACCCCTTCGACGGGGGCAACGATCCGCCCGTTCTCGACCCAGAAGCCCGAGGCTCCCCTCGAATAGTCTCCCGAGACCGCGTTGAGCCCCTGCCCGATCAGCTCCGTCACGAGGAATCCCGTGCCAAGGCGCTCGAGCATCGCCCGCCTCGTGTCCTCAGGTCGAGTCTCGGTGCTGAAAAGCCTCAGGTTGTAAGCTCCGCCGAGATTGCCCGTCGTCCTCATTCCGAGCCTTCGGGCGGAGTAGCTGGAGAGGAAGATCCCCTCAAGCCGTCCGTCCGACACGATCATGCGTCTTCGGCCCGCGCACCCTTCATCGTCGAAGACGCCGGAACCGAGCGCCCTCATGAGATAGGGATCCTCCTCCACGGAGACATGAGCAGGCAGAATCCGCTCGCCAAGCCTTCCCTCGAGACAGCTCGCGTGCCTGTACCAAGCGCGCCCGTTGAGGAGTTCTTCAAGAATGTCCAGAAGTCCCGTCGCCACGGGCGCATCAAAGAGCACCCGCGCACGACGGCTCGACAGCGGCCTTGCGCCAAGGCGAGCGACCGTGCGCCCCGCAGCCGTGCGTCCGAGCTCGGCGGGATCCAGAAGATCCCCGACGGCGCGCCCCTGCGTCCACCAGCCGTCGCGCTGCATGCCGGAGTCGTCCTCGGCAATGGGCGCAGCGTCCATGTCGTGGCGCGAATACCTGTAGCCAGCGCAGAACCCGAGCGAATTGGCCAGCGTGAACTCCCCCGACGAGGTCGAGAAGTTCGTGCCATCGGAGTTGACGATCCGCTCGTCCGCCTCGAAGACGGCCTCCTCTACGGCCGAGGCCAGCCTTACGGCCTCCTCGACGCCTCCCTCGAACGGATGCCAGAGCGACAGGTCACGCGTGTCGGCCTGCAGATCCTCCGCCTCGGGAAGCCCCGCAACAGGGTCCTCCGCCGAGACGCGGGCGATGTCGACGGCGGCCTGCACGGCCGCCTCGAGCGAGCGTTCGGAAAAGTCCGACGTGCTTGCACAACCCTTTCGCCTTCCGATCCACGCGCTGAGCGTCAGGACACGCTCCTCGGTGTGTTCTACGGCGTCGACCTCCCCCATGCGCACCGTCACGCTCAGCCCCTTGTCGTGGCTCACCTCGGCGCTTGCGCAGTCCGCCCCCAGCGCCTTCGAACGCTCCACCGTCCATCGGGCGAGCTCCTCCGTGCGCATTTCGACTTCATCCTGCATTTTCACTCTCCTTCCTCCGCCGTCACAGGCCTTCGGACATCCGACGTCCTGCCCGCGATCCCGCTATCATAAGGGTTTTGATGACTTTTTAACGCAAGAGCTTTGCCATGCGCCAGGAACAGACCTACGAAGACGACGTTGACGAAAACGGCTACCGCGGCCCCTCCAAATCCCAGCTCAAGCGCGAGCAGAACGCGCTCCAGGATCTCGGTCGCGAGATGACGAAGCTCGGCGACGAGCAGCTCAAGCGCATCGGCCTTCCCGACGAGGTTCTCGTGGAAATCGTCGAATTCCGCCGCATGCGAAGCTTCGGCGCACAGCGACGCCAGCTCCAGCTCATCGGCAAGAAGATGCGCAACATGGATCCCGTCGCCGTTCGCGAGGCGATCGACCGTGTCACGGGCGAATCCCGCGCCGCCGTCGCCCTGCTTCACCGCTGCGAGACGCTGCGCGACCAAATGCTGGCAGGCGACGAAGCGCTCACCAAATTCATCGGCGAGCATCCCGAAGCCGACATCCCGCGCCTTCGCACGCTTGTGCGCGCCGCGCGCAAGGAGCACGAGGCCCAGAAGCCACCCAAGAGCGCCCGCGAGCTCTACCGCTACCTTCATGATCTTCTCGAAGAGCCCATCAGCCTCTTCGCCGAAGACGACGAGGACGAAGAATAATCATCAGGCCAAAGGACGATTTCGATGAAGCCGCCTCGCAAAAGTGAAAACGAACTGATTCTGGGCCTCGTGTCCGTGTCCGACCGCGCCAGCAGGGGCGTCTATGACGACCGCGGCATTCCCGAGCTCGAAGCCTGGTGCAGGAAGGCCATCATCAACCCGATGGTCGTGCACAAGCGCCTCATCCCCGACGAGCGCTTCGAGATCGAGAAGACGCTGCGCGAACTCGTCGACATCATCGGCTGCGACCTCATCCTCACGACGGGCGGGACGGGTCCCTCGCGCCGCGACGTCACGCCCGAAGCGACGCTTGCCGTCGGTACGCGCGAGATGCCGGGCTTCGGCGAACAGATGCGGGCGATCTCGGGCCACTTCGTCCCGACCGCCATTCTGTCGCGCCAGACGGCCGTGCTTCGTGAAACGCCCGATCATGCGGCGCTCATCATCAATCTTCCCGGCCAGCCCAAGGCCATTGCAGAAACGCTTGAGGGCCTCAGGGACAAGGACGGCAAGTCCGTCGTCAACGGCATCTTTGCAGCCGTGCCCTACTGCATCGACCTCATCGGCGGTCCCTACGTCGAGACCCACGAGGAAGTCGTCAGGGCCTTCCGCCCCAAGAGCGCTCAGCGCCCGAAGCCCGCAGAGGAGAAGCCGGCCGAACCGGTTCTGCCCTCCCAACCCGCCAAGCCTGCGGAACCCGCCGTCAAGCCCTTCGATCCGAAGGACATCCTGATGGTCTCCCCACGGCGCGCGCAGACTGCGCCTGAAACCGCCGTCATCTGGCTCCACGGCATGGGCGTCGACAACAACGACTTCGCCCCCTTCCCTGACGAGATCCTTGACTTCGGCGGTCCCGTCTGCCGATTCATTCTGCCCAACGCCCCCGTGCGTGAAATCTCCGCGCATCCGGGCTATCCGCTCCGCGCCTGGTACGACGTGCGCTCGGACAAGATCGACGACAACGAGGACCGTGCAGGCATTAGGGAAACCGCAGCCCGCATCAGTCTTCTCATCAAGGACGTCGAAAAGGCGGGCATCCCCCGCAGCCGCATCTTCCTCGGAGGCTTCTCTCAAGGCGCGGCCGCAGCACTCTACGCGGGGCTTCGTGAAGAAGAACCTGTCGCGGGCATCGTGGCCCTTTCGGGCTACCTGCCGCTCGCGGGCACCCTGTTCTCAGAAATCACACCCGCCGGCCGCAAGACGCCCGTCTTCATGGCGCACGGTCTCTTCGACTCCGTCATTTCGCCGCTGACCGCCAAGCGCAGCGCTCAGGTCATTCAGGAGATCAACCCCGACTTCCGCTGGCTTCCGTTCGACATGGACCACGAAATCTGTCAGGACGAGCTCGCGGCGCTGGCACAGTTCCTCCGCCAGCATCTCTGAGACAGGACCCAACTCTCATTACGCAAAGCCTGTGCGGACTTCCGCACAGGCTTTGCCGCTTCTTGAGCAGGATAAAAGAAAAGGCCGGTGCAACGACTGCATCGACCTTAGCTTTTGATGGTCCCAGAGAGGGGACCGGAAGCCGTTGTAAGACAGAGACAATTTTTAACTTTCTCAAAAATACCCCGTAAAACACCCCAATAAATTTTTTGCTAGGGGTATTTGAGGGCCGCCGCCTCTCTATCACCTCCCCAGTTTAACGCCGCCTTTCACTCCATGGCCGACGTCATGCCCTGCCGGCCTCTCACTCTCTCCGGCTCCTATCGCTCATCAAGCTCCCGGCGCTCATCGTCATCAATGCCGAAAGAGAGAGAGACGCCCGAAAGCACGAACCAGTAGCAGGCCCCGGCGGCACCTCCTACGCCTTAATGGCCGGTCAAACCGTCAGGCCATGGATACAGGTACCATTCATTAACCGATACATAAAAAATGCCTCTCAGCTATCAAGCCGAGAGGCGCCACTTTTTACCCCCCTATACCCTAGGTCTTTGTCATTTTTGCGGTTTATCCGGTTTATCGGTTTAGGAGCCTGTGGCACAGGCGTTTCGGGGGCACCCTCTGTTTTTCACCCGGTTTATCGGGTTTTCAGACTGTGCCACAGGCGTTTCCACGCTCCTCCTCATGGCTTTTTTGCGCATTTCATAAACCGCACCCTTTGAAAAATAGGTTTCGGCTAGGAAATCCGCCACCTTCGCCGAGTATGAACCCTCACGAATAAAAATGTACCTTCCGTGGATAGGAATACCGAGAAAGGTATCAGCGCTGCCGTTATGCTGGAATTTTCGGCCATTGTTGGAAAGCAAATATCCCATGGTCATCATTGCCCGCCCGATTTCCGCAGCATTCCGGCCGCACGCCTTTTTCCATCCTTCGCCCGTCATGAGCACCAGCGCGGGAGCCCCGCGCCCCTCCCCGCCATCTACCGGCATATCTGAGACCACATCCCCATAGAATGGCGTTGTGTATTTGGCCTCAGTCCTGCCGCCGTCCGGCATGTGATAGGAGAAGTTCTCCGGATAGGAGTCAATGAGCTGGAAGGGTATTTCACAAAGACGCAAGGCCCGATCCTCGCTCGTTTCAAAGTCCGCAAGGAATGACCGGAAGCACGCGACGGCATACCGTGACGCCTCACCCCGATCCCATGGAAGGACGCCGAAGGCTGCAGCCAGCTCCCCGGCTGCCGCCACAAGCGCGAAGCGTTTTGCTACTCGCCGGGTTTGAGAGGAAAGGACATCCGCCCCGTTGGACTCAATCCATTCTTTCATCATTCGACGCAACTCCTCGGACATGCGCTCGGCCCCGCCGAGAGACTGGACGCGCTCCACCAACCTAGTCAGGAAGGCCGGGCCTGCCGTGCCATAGACGCGGGCCGCATTGTGTGCGAACGACTCCGCCAACGCCTCCGGCGTCATGCCCTGCGGAACAGTCTCAAACACGCCGAAGGCGCCTCCCTCCGGCACCGCCGGAATGTTCGCCATTCTGACATTGGCCCCAGTGGCAACCTCTTTGCCATATTGAGCCGCAAGCTCATCGGCCGTCAGCTCCCCGGTACTCGCGTAAAGCGTGCGCCACGTCAGCGGCTTTTGAGCCTTCAAGCCGCGCGTTTGTCTGCGCTTTCCTGCGCCGTTTGCAAGCATGTACAACGCCTGCTCGACGCTTCTCTCGGCCTGTTTCAGCTCATCAAGGATCAACGGCAAATCGGTATGGGCAGCTGCCACGGCTTCCAAGCCGTTATCGGTAGACCTCCACGAAGCCAGTTCCCCGCAGCCCTCCACGGCCTGCGCCCACACGGAGCACAACGCTTTCATGGCCGTAGATTTGCCTTGAGAGGATTTCCCCACGAAGTGAAAGCCGCCACTGCCTTCATCAGTGAAGGCCAGCAACGGGGCCGCAAACGCTATGCAGATAGCGAAGGCAATACGGGACGAATGCCGGGCATCCATGCCAATGGTTGCTTTCCACTCCTCAAGCGTCCCCGCCTGCGAATACATGGGCGCTCCGGTATCGTCGCCCGGCGGCTCCACCTTCACGCCGTCAGAAGGAATGCCGACGGCCCCGGCAGGCAGAACAAACATGCCTCCCCGCTCGAACCATCCGTATGAATCTGCCGCAGTGAATTGATCCCTCACCGGCGCATTCAACAGGAAGTCAACCAGCTGCGCATTGCCGCCCTGTTGAGTCACGCTATAGAGCGGCAAGCCGTCATCTAGAAGGCGCTTGCAGACCGCTCCGGGATTGCCGCCAATGTCCGATAGGTCAAGCATGAGCCTATGCATGACGCCGCGCCTATCCTTGAATCGGACTAGACGCTTGAAGCCCTTCCCGTCACGGTTGCACCCTTCGGACACGACTTCAATCCACCCGCAGACCGGGGCCGGGGCCCTGTCGCCAACAGCCGCCCGAAGGCCGCCGGAGCCGGCGAAAAACGTAGTGCCCTTCGGAGACTTAAAAAACCGTTCGCTAGTCACGGGATCAATGCTCCAGCCGGGTACAATGTCATCAACAGGGTTTGGAAATTTTTCCGCTTCGCAGGCCGCATTCGTTTGAGTGTCGGCCTGATTTTTTTCGTTCGGCTTCACGGCAAATCTCCCGTAGCTACGTAGTAATCATTCCAATCGGTCGGGGCCTTATCCGTCCCCGTCCTTTCCTTGAATGCCTCAAGCAATTCGCCGGAGAAGGTCGGAAGCTCAAGCCTGCCGCCGCAAGCTCCGGCCGCTTTCCGGGCATCCTTCTCACCATTGCCCACATCAGAGAAAACGACGAATTGCCGTCCGGGCCAATGCCGGGCAAACCATCCCGCAACGCGCGGCATGTTCCCGCAGCTCATAGCAGCTACGCATGGAATGCCCCGCACGAGATCAATGCTTAACGCCGTGGCCACGCCCTCAGCAATGCCGATAGTCATGGACTCCCCAATGAGGCGGGTAGACCACCACGCCCCCGCCGTCGGGACCTTCGGTAGGAAGGACTTGTAACCAACGGCATCAATAAATTCGAGCGTCCCTAACTGCCCGTCATTCCACATAGGCACCACCAGCACGCGGCCCGTCATCGGGTGCCATTCAGGGGAGCGGTATCCAATGCGATGGAAGCCGAAGGCAGTGCGATACCCCCTATCGGCTAGAACGGCATTCACAACAGCCACGTCAGCCTCATACATGGGCCCGACGGGCCTCACACGCTTTCGCGTCAGGTAGGGATGATCGTCAACACGGGCCGAAGCCTTAAGGATCAATTCCGCCGTGTAACGGCCTTCAGCGGCCCGCACCTTCTCGGCCTCAGCTTCAGTCGCCTCGGCAATCTCTCGTTGGTACTGGAGACGCCGCTTCTCAATCGCCGAAAGGCGCCTACCGGCATCCTCTCGCCATACGGCCATCAATGAGGATTTGAAATTGAATACCCTGCCGCCGCGTCCGTCACTGTGAAAGCTCACACGACCGGCATCATTGCGACCGCCTCCCAGCACGCTAGCCGGGATGTAATGGCTACCGCTTCTCGCGTTCGGAAGGCGGGATGCGTCGACCTCCACGGCCTGCGCCGCCTCAGCCAATGACGGGAAGAAAAATCCCGGCCCGCCTACCCGTTCAAACTGTCCGGAATGATTAATCATGGTTCCCCTCCTTTTGGCGTTCGGATTCTTCCCAGCGGCTCAAGCGTTCGATCGTCTTGATCTCGACCGCCTCATCAATGGCCGCCATGATCGTGGCAATGAGTTCCCGAGCGTCATTTACGCCATGAGGATCAAACACAGCCAGCCGAATGAGTTCACGGTCGGCCATGTTCAGCGCGTAGGACTTTTCACGTAGGACACTTTCCTCATACCGTTGGTACTCAGTCACCAGCGCACCACGTGCGTTTTCAGTGGATACACTTCGGTCTTTGATAGGACTCATATCAGCCCTCCTTAGACGTATTCACAGGGGTTTTGCCTTCGCTCTTGCGCGGGTGCCGAAGCATGTACCGGGCGTTCTCAGCTTCATTCAGTGACGAATGCACGCATGAGGTCAAATCCGAAAGCGAATACACCGCATCGGCAATCTCTGCCTCAGTGGCATACAAAACGCCATTCGGATTCTGTGCACGAAGATAGAGATAATCCGCCACGACATTGAGCATCGAGCCGATCGACTGGAGGGCGGTAAACGCATCACACTCGGCGAGGGCCACACGCTTGGGATCACGAGAAGCCATGGCGTTCATCACGGCTTGGAATGCGCCACGATCCACGCCCCCAGCGATCTCATCGTGTTGATTGAGTTCAGCCATGACGCGCCTCCTTCAAGTTTTGACCAGCAGGAAGGCTTTCGACCTCACGACAGAAGGCGATCAGTTCGGCCAGATAGTCGGAGACCCGGGCGCGCAGCTCGGCACGGGCAGCAGCGGACGGCAGAAAGGTGGCTTCACGGTAGGCGACCTGAGCGCGCTGGAAAATGCCCTCGACGCCATCGGCTACATCGGCAAAGGTGTTGACCTGCGGACGCTCCTCGACGCGCTTGTGGCACGACTGGACGGGCAGGAAGATAGGTTCAGGTATGGAGGGGAATGCCGTGGATACATTACGGCTTAGGGTGCGCATCATTGCTTTGATTCCTCGAGTCAAGCTGTAGGAAATCCCCCACCAACCGCCAAGAAGGTGGGAGACGCCGCGCGGGTTGGCGGATCGTTCTCGAGGTAACGACAAGCCCGAAGGCTTCCCGCACGGCATCAACCCGTAAAAAGGTACGGGCGCAATGAGGCCATGATTACGGAAACCGCAAAAAGAAACGCCACACATCGAATCGTGAAGCGTGGCGGTTATCCGCCTCGAGAAACGCAAGCCGCCAAGCCTGCAGCCGTTCTTGCGAACGGATGCGCACAGCATAGCACGGCAACGGACGATTGCACAAGGCGCCGATGCCCGGCTATTCTTCACGTTCAGGCCGCCGCCCCGAGCGCCGTCGTTCTCTCTGTCGCCAAACTTCGGAACGATGACACTCACAGCGGCCTGACCTTTTGCTTTCCTCAGCATTGCCCGCCCTCCACAACGCGCCTCACGACGCCGAAGAAACGAGGCAGGCGGCCACGATGTTCACGCCAATACATGAACGCGGCCAGCGCCACGGAGTCCACGCGATAGGTCAGGCAGCGCCCGCCGAAGCCGCCTCGGGTAGTCTCCTCGACCAGCTCGGCATGATCCTCAGCATCAGGCATGACCTCAAGGAAGCGAGAGAAGGATTTGCGCAACGCCGACGGCGGCAGCTTAAAAGCGTGCGCCACATCGGAGAGGGAGACCGGGTATTTGCACTCACTCATGCCATGCCCTCCATCAGAGCACGCGGACGGGAATCCATCCACGCGGCCAGCTCATCGGAGCGCCATGCCGTGCAAGTCGCACCCAGCTTCACGGGCTTAGGAAAGTCCGGATCATTGCGGGAGTATTCGTAGACCGTCGTTTTGGAAAGGCCGGTGATTTCGCAGACCATGCGAAGCCGGAGGTAAAAGAAGGGGAAGCCCGCCTTCTCCGAATGCTGCGCCGGTTGACCTTGGTCAGGGCCGTTAACCTCGTTTTTCTTTTCTTCAGTAGGCTTTTTCTGTGCCATGGTTTTGACTCCATAGAGCGTTACGAACGGCACGGGATGCGCCGTTCACAAGGCACATCTAAGCATTGAAAACTATTGAGACGAAAGCCCCCGGCATCATTTTCCTCTTAAGAGTTTTCAGCCTTTCAGACAAAGAAAAACCCTCAAGACTTCAAAAACTCTCAAGGGTTATTTACTACTCGCACAAGGGAATCAAGAGTTTTTCGGGCGCCCCTCCAGCTTCTTACGAGTCCGACACAAAACACGGCCGACCGCGTTTACATCAAGATCAGCAGGCTTGCCCTTCTCCTTTGGGTTTTCCACCCCTAATTGCATAAGAATAGGAATCGCTTTCCTCTTAACCATACGGTTATAGGCCGACTCGTTTTCCATTAACGCCTCATTCGGCATTAGATCCTTTTTGGTTTGAATCGCCGCCAACAGCCGGGGACAGTATGCAGGGCTATTTGCATCAATCATCGTCCGAACGTCGCCAACCGTAATGCCGGGAACAATCTCATGCTCATCGGTCAGGAGCTCGGCACCGGAAGCATCAACACCGGAAGCCACGGAAGGCGCTGCGGCCGGAACCTTCGGAGCCTCAATCTCCCGGCATTCGTCCGAATGCTCAACCTCCCAGCAATCATCCGGAGGCGGCACACTCCACCCCCACGGGGGACACTCTTCGGGCTCCTCGGGCAACTCGAACACGCATTCAACCGGGGACTGATTGACGCCCCTTTGTTTTGACTCATCGGCACGTCTTAAATCATCAAACCATTTTGGGCACGGCAAACCATTCGGGTTTTCCTTCCACCAACGATAGAAGGCCGAACGAGAAAACCTCGCATCCTCAGCATCACCGTAGTTATTAACCAAGCAACTAAATAGTTGACAACTTAAAAATTAATCACTTGCGTTTTA
>OGMO01000046.1_pt1 | contig 111960 bp, 70 predicted proteins | sample 1573241 | NCBI WGS metagenome assembly OGMO01 (sample SAMEA2581896, study PRJEB24529) | metagenome | biome: Human gut stool | place: China | collected 2011 | reverse complement strand
TCCTGCCGCAGGAGAAGACGCACCTGATGCTGATGTCCTTGTCTATGATGAGAATGTCCGCATCCTTGCCCTTCTGGAGAGTGCCCTTCGACGAGTCGATGCTGACTTGATGTAAGATATAAATTTTTGCCAGTCTGAATAAAAAAAGAAAGCCTTATTTTACTTCCTCTAAACAGTGAACGAAAATTCTTTTTGGGCATTAAAAGATTATTTATGTAGCATCTGTGAAATACTTCTTAGAGGAAGAAGTTTGATTTCTAGACTATGTTTGTATGAATCCTGCCACTCTTCTATAAGTTAGATTAAATAAGGATAATTGCGTGCATATATGCATATGCTGTGATTCAATTCGCAAGGGAGTCCTCTTATAGAAGAGATAGATACTACTTTTATAAGCAACTGCCTTCTTGAATTCTTACATTTAAATACCGGTACACGATATATCTGCGTATATACCCTATCATGTGTCATTTGTATGGATTCCTCATTCAGAGCTTCCTAGTTCGCCTTTCCTATCATTTCCTATGCGGTTTCTGTATATAGAAATGGTCCATTATACGATGTGCCACAAAGTTTCTTGCTATGAAAGGAGAATCCTGAAGGACTGGTCATAAAAACTTTAGCTTTCCAATTTCGTGTTGGAATATTCATCAGACTTCGTTTTTCTTTTTTTAGATAAATTACTATTTCCGTACTATTTCTTTTATGCCTAAAATAACCCGATATTTTTTCAGGAAGAAGGAAACAATAATAGTTAGTTCCTATAATTGTTGATGATTTGTTTTCGATAAGGATAATTTTTCTAATGAACTACACAGTTCTTATGTGATGATAATCATAATGTGGACAGATATGATGAAACTGATAACATGGCTGAATACAAAGACGGAGGTAAGACTTATGTATTTCAAACAAGAGATTATGCCGAACATCAAATGTTTCAAACTGCTCTGAAACGTGGTACTTTGTTTGGTCGTATTGCATTATGGCCTTCCGGTTCTGACCAAGCTATATATTCTGAAGTAATACGTTTAAAATGATAATGGTTATATCTTTCTAAATTTACATTTATAGGCTATAAAGGGACTTACTTTAGATATAATCTTAATGTAAGTCCCTTTTTGTATATAAATGAATAGAAAATGCCATTAATTGCACAAGAATTATCGGTGAATGAAATAAGAACAATTTTTCTTTGCAATAAGTGAGTTGTTTTGTAAAAAATCTGTATTCTCATATAAAGGTATAATATTAATAGTATAAGAAATATCAGTAACAATTTATAAAAAAATAATTATGAAACTTAAGTCTTTGTTTTGTATAGGTATGGCAGCTATATCTATGTGTAGCTGTAATAATGGGGGAGGTCAGAAGATGACTCATATACCCAACCAACTCCGTGCACCTATGTATCCATTGGTTACTATAGACCCATATACCAGTGCTTGGTCTGCTTCTGATAAATTATTTGATAGTCCGGTAAAACATTGGACTGGGAAAAACTTTCCTTTATTGGGTGTGGCTAAAGTTGATGGAGTTTCCTATCGTTTTATGGGAGATGAAGAGTTAGAACTTTATCCTGTATGTGGTACTTCGGAACAAGAAGATTGGACTGGAAAGTATACAGTAAAACAACCAGTTGAAGGTTGGGAAAAGGCTGACTTCAATGATGGAGCTTGGAAAGAAGGTGCAGGAGCCTTTGGAACGAAAGAAAATGAACCGACAGCGAAAACCCAATGGGGAGATGAGTTTATTTGGGTACGTCGCTGGATTGATGTCAAAGAAGATTTATCATCTAAGAATTTATATTTGGAATATTCTCATGATGATGATGTTGTAATTTATATAAATGGTATAGAAATTGTATCAACTGGTAATTCTGCAAAAAAATATCAATATGTTAAGTTGCCGGCAGAAGCTATTGCTTCATTGAAACCGGGTAAAAATTTAATAGCTGCTTATTGTCATAATAGAGTTGGCAATGGCTTATTAGATTTTGGTTTAATGGCTGAAAAAGATAATACTCGCTGTTTTACTCAAACAGCAGATCAAACTTCTGTAGATGCACAGGCAACTCAAACTTATTATAGTTTTACATGTGGTCCGGTGAATTTGAATATCAAGTTTACAGCTCCTTTATTGATGGAAAATTTAGATCTGATGACTCGTCCGGTCAATTATCTTTCTTATGAAACAGTTTCTAATGATGGACAAGCTCATGATGTAAGTCTTTATTTTGAAGCCGCTCCTCAATGGGCTGTCGATCAACCATATCAGAGGTCAGTTAGTAAAACAGGTAGTGCTGAGGGGATTACTTATGTAAGTACAGGAAGTGCTGAGCAGAATATTTTAGCGAAACGTGGAGATGATTTACGTATCGACTGGGGATATTTCTATATGGCCGCTCCGCAGTCAGAAAATATATCAGTAGCTGCTGGTGATGGTATTGCTTTGAGAAAAGCATTTGTTGCTGGTAACTCATTAGAGAGTCAATCTACGGGTGGTTTTGATAAGTTAGTACTCTCTTGCGACCTTGGCAATGAAAAGAATGCTTCAGGTTATGTTATGTTGGCTTACGATGATATATATTCTATTCAGTATTTTGGTCAGAATCTACGTCCATATTGGAATAGAAATGAGAACGAAACTATCTTCTCACAAATGAAAAAAGCTGTTGCTGAATATGATAGTTTAATGGAGCAATGTACTGCTTTTGATAGTAAGTTATTTACTGAAGCAGAGAATGCTGGAGGACGTGAATATGCTGAATTATGTGCTTTGGCATACCGTCAGGTGATGGCTGCTCATAAATTAGTAGAATCTCCTGAAGGTGAATTATTGTATTTGTCGAAAGAAAATTTCAGTAATGGTTGTATTAATACTGTTGATTTAACTTATCCGTCAGCTCCTTTGTTTTTGGTTTATAATCCAGAATTGCAGAAAGGTATGATGAATGGAATTTTCTATTATAGTGAGTCTGGAAAATGGAATAAACCGTTTGCTGCACATGATTTAGGAACCTATCCTCTTGCTAACGGTCAGGTATATGGAGGTGATATGCCGGTTGAAGAAAGTGGAAATATGTTGATTCTTGCTGCTGCTATTGCTACTGTAGAAGGAAATGCGCAATATGCAGAAAAGCATTGGGAAGTGCTTACAACTTGGGCGGATTATTTATTGGAGAAAGGACTTGATCCTGAAAACCAACTTTGTACAGACGATTTTGCAGGACATTTTGCTCATAATGCAAATCTTTCTATTAAAGCTATTTTAGGTGTCGCTTCTTATGGAAAATTAGCTGGAATGCTTGGAAAACAGGATATTGCGGAAAAATATATAAGTAAGGCAAAGGACATGGCTGCTCAGTGGATAAAAATGGCAGATGATGGAGATCATTATCGATTGACTTTTGACAAACCTGGTACTTGGAGTCAAAAGTATAATCTGGTTTGGGATAAATTACTAGGATTGAATATTTTCCCAGAAAGTGTAGCACAAAAAGAAATTGCATATTATTTGACAAAACAGAATACATATGGTTTGCCTCTTGATAGTCGGGAAACATATACTAAGAATGATTGGATTATGTGGACTGCTGCTATGAGTAATGATACTGCTACTTTCAAGAAGTTTATTTCTCCAATTTATAAATTTATGAATGAAACTCCAGATAGAGTTCCTATGAGTGATTGGACATGGACTATTGAACCTAATCAGAGAGGCTTCCAGGCTCGTTCTGTAATTGGTGGTTATTGGATGCAAGTATTGAAAGGTAAACTTATTCAATAAGGTTTTGATATTTTTATTCTGATTTTACATCATGGTTTCTACCAATATCTTATTCTTTTAGGATGGTTGGTTTAGGAACCATGATGATAGATATATTTAATGAAAATTATCTATGTCTTAGTTTTATAGGCATCGTATAGAGAAGTTAGTATTTAAGGAAGAAATACTATGAAAAATATTTTATTGGGAGTTTTACTATTAACTGGTATTTGTTTTTCTACTTGTAAGGTAGAAAAGGATGTGGAAATAGTTCAAGAAGAAATAGCTCCGGGAGTTATTAAATTGACTAAAGGGGAAGTTGATACTTATACTCCTTATGCTGTTTTGGGAGGAAAACCTGTTTCTGAGGCTATGCACGAATTGCCTGAAGGAAAACTTCCTTTTAGTTTGGATGATGTTTGTTTAAAGGTATGCGATCGAGGATGTGTGGTAGAGATTCCTTTGGATAAAGATGAACAACTGTATGGATTTGGATTACAATATGGAACATTTGGCCAACGTGGTTTACGTAAACGTCCAATTGTAAATGATAATCCTTTAAACGATTTGGGATACACTCATGCACCACAACCATTTTATGTTTCTACTAAAGGATATGGTATTTTAGTTAATACAGCACGCTATACAACATTTCTTTGTGGATCAAATCAACAGATAAGTCAAAATGTACGTCCAACAGAAGGAAATAGAAATAAAATAGCTGTCAATACAGAGGAACTTTATGAAAATCGTAGTGGTGGAAATAAGGTTTTTATAGATATACCTGGAGCAAAAGGTATTGAGATTTTCGTTATTGCAGGACCTACTCTGAAAGATGTTGTAAAACGTTATAACTTATTGTCTGGAGGAGGTTGTTTACCACCTATGTGGGGGTTAGGGTTTAAGTATCGTGTAAAAGGAGATGCTGTTCAGGATAGTGTAATTCGTTTTGCACGTTATTTTCGAGAAGCAAAGATTCCTTGTGATGTTTTGGGCTTGGAACCTGGTTGGCAAACTGCAACGTATTCTTGTTCTTACTTATGGAATGAAGAACGTTTTCCTGATCACAAAGAGATGCTGAATAAATTAAATAGCTTAGGATATAAAGTTAATCTTTGGGAACATGCTTATATACATCCAACCTCACCTATTCGAAAGGCTATGATGCCATATGCTGGAGATTTTTTAGTTTGGAATGGTTTGGTTCCTGATTTCTTGTTGCCTGAGGCACGTAAAATATACTCTGATTATCATCGTACGTTAGTAAAAGAAGGTATTTCAGCTTTCAAGCTAGATGAATGTGATAATTCAAATATTGCATATGGTTCTGCAACATGGGGATTCCCCGATATGAGTCATTTCCCATCGGGAGTAGATGGAGAACAGATGCATCAAATGTTTGGTTCGCTTTATGTCAACACTATAGACAGTATTTATAGAGGGATGAATCAACGTACGTATCTTGATTATCGTTCTTCTGGTATGTTTATGTCATCGCGTAATGCTGTTCTTTATAGCGATACTTATAACCATAAAGATTATATTCAAGCTATTTGTAATTCGGCTTTTGGTGGTTTGCTTTGGTGTCCTGAAGTGCGTGAAGCTTATTCGGATAAAGACTTTTTTCATCGTCTTCAGACAGTGATTCTTTCACCGCAGGCAATGGTTAATGCATGGTATTTACAGTATGCTCCGTGGATGCAGTTTGACCGTAGTAAGAATGATCGAGGAGAGTTCCTTCCGGAAGCTAAATTGTATGAAGACTATACACGTACGTTGATAAATTTACGTATGCAACTTATTCCCTACCTTTATAGTGCTTTTTATAAATATCATAAAGAAGGGGTTCCACCTTTCCGACCATTACTTATGGATTATCCAGATGATATACGTTTACGTGATATCTCTGATCAATATTTGATAGGTGATGGATTAATGGCTGCTCCCCTATATGAAAATGCAAATTCTAGGAAAGTGTATTTCCCAGCAGGCATTTGGTATAATTTTAATACAAATGAAAGATATGAGGGAAACAGAGAGTATGAAGTTGCAACAGATTTTGATCAGCTTCCACTTTTTGTGCGTGAGGGTACTTTATTACCCTTAGCCGATGCTGTGCCTTATGTTACTCAAGAAACAGTATTTAAGTTGCATTGCAAAGTTTATGGAGTATCTGAAGCATCATGTCTTTTATTAGAAGATGATGGGGTTTCTTATGACTTTGAAAAAGGATTGTTTAATTTGGTTACTTTAGAAGCCGTTGATAAAAAAGTAAAAATGAATAGGACAGGTAAATGTAAACTTAAGCGTTATGAAATAAAAAGTTACGAATTCATAAACTGATAACTCATTGACTGATTGATTTTTCCTGTTTATTTGATAATATATTATATTTGTTTTTAATAAAATTAATCTATGAAGAAACTATTAGTTATAACTTTATGTTTAAGCTCATTATTCTCTTGTAGTACGCATAAAAAGAAAAGTCAGTGTGAACTCTCTTCATATGCTGTAGCTTTATTGGATAGTACATTAAAGTATTATAGTACAGCTAGAATTGGATTATTTCATGAAAACTATCCTTCAAAAGATGATGATATGGTTACTTATCTGGCTGGTGAGGATACTATTCGAAAGAATAGAGTTGCTTATTTATGGCCGACATCTGGAATGTTTTCTGCTGTAAATGCTTTGTTACGGGCAAGTGATGATAACCGATTTAAACAAATGTTGGATTCAATGATTATTCCTGGGCTTGAGTGTTACTGGGATTCGTTACGCCTTCCAGTCTGTTATCAGTCGTATATTGCAGAAGCGGGGTATTCAGACCGTTTTTATGATGATAATTTGTGGATTGGTATTGATTTTCTTGAGAGTTATAAATTAACCCAAAAATCAAATTATTTATCTTCTGCTGAAAAAATATGGAAATTTATAGAAAGTGGACGAGATTCGGTTTTGAACGATGGTATATATTGGTGTGAGCAGAAGAAGTTATCAAAGAATACATGTTCTAATGCTCCGGCAGCTGTATTTGCGTTAAAACTGTATGAGGCTACAAATGAAAAAAAATACTTAGAAGCAGGAAAGGAATTATATCATTGGACAAAAAGTTGTTTGCAGGATTCTGCAGATTATTTGTACTTTGATAATATTTCTCTGGATGGTAAGATCAATGAAACAAAGTTTCAGTATAATAGTGGGCAAATGCTTCAAGCAGCTTCTCTTTTATATAAGCAAACTGGAGAAAAGGAATATCTTACCGATGCTCATAATCTGGCAAAGGCTTGTAATGATTACTTTTTTGAGGATTTCCAAACAGAAGAGAATCATAACTTTAGAGCTTTAAAAAATGGTAATATATGGTTTGTTGCAATAATGCTAAGAGGTTTTGAAGAGCTTTATCAGATAGATAAAAATCCGGTTTACTTAAATAATTTCAAAGAAACATTGGTATATATGTGGAAGCATAATCCAAATACTAACGGCTTGTTTGGAAATGATGTTTTTGTTCATGATATTGATAAACAAAAGGAATCGAAGTGGTTACTGACTCAAGCTGCCTTAATTGAAATGTATGCGCGTTTGTCAGTTTTTGAACAATGAAAAGAATAGAAAGCTAAAGCTTTAGCAATTGATAAATTTGAAGAACTTACCTGAGTTTACAGTATTAATGTATTCTTAGGTAAGTTGTTTTTATTACCATAGCGAACTTTTGTAAAATAGATATAATGTTATATACTATGAAGATTAACCGTGTTTTATTATTGGGACTGGTTTTAGTCAAATCAGTCTTTGTTGCTGCTTCTCAGGAGCGGTGTGTGCCTGTAGGGATGCTTTGTGAATATTTGAGTAATCCTTTAGGTATTGATGTATTACATCCACGTTTAAGATGGCATTTGGATGATGTAAGAGATAAGGCTATGCAAAAAGCTTGTAGAGTATTAGTAAGTACTGATTCTTTAAAGCTTGCTGATAAAAATTATGCAGATTGTTGGGATACAGGTAAAAGGAAAACAGAGACAATGCAATTTGTATATAATGGAAAGAAGCTGCTGCCGTTTACAAAATATTTTTGGAAAGTTGAGGTATGGGATAAAGATGGTAATAAGACGAGTTCTGATATTGCTAGCTTTGAAACCGGAATGCTTGAAATGCATAATTGGCGAGGATCCTGGATTAGCGATGGGAGAGATATGGATTATAAGCCTGCTCCTTATTTCCGTAAGGAATTTGTTGTAAATAAGAGTATATATTCCGCTAGAGCATATATTGCAGTAGCTGGATTATATGAACTTTATATGAATGGACAGAAGGTTGGAAATCATCGACTGGATCCGATGTATACACGTTTTGACAGACGAAATTTATATGTAACTTATGATGTAACCAAGCTTATACAGGAGGGGAAGAATGCGATAGGTGTCTTATTAGGCAATGGATGGTATAATCATCAGTCGATTGCTGTTTGGGATTTTCATCATGCGCCTTGGAGAAATCGTCCTGCTTTCTGTATGGATTTGCATATTATGTATGCTGATGGTACAAAAGATATTATCTGTACAGACCGTGACTGGCGTACCAGAGAAGGGGGATTATTGTTTAATAGTATTTATACGGGAGAACACTATGATGCTCAAGCGGAGTTAGATGGTTGGAATCTTCCAGGATATGATGATTCAACGTGGCGGGAATCGTCTTATCGCAGTGTCCCATCAACTTGCTTGACTGCACAGCAATTACATCCTATTCGCTCTGTAGAGACATATGTAGCTCGTCGTATGACCAGTCTGTCAGATTCGGTTTATGTATTTGATTTCGGACAAAATATGTCAGGGGTTACATCTCTTAAAGTGACAGGAGAGAAAGGTACAGTGATTCGTTTAAAGCATGGAGAAAGACTTTATTCTAACGGTAGGGTGAATACATCCAATATAGATGTGTATCATCGTCCGGTAGATGATTCGGACCCTTTTCAGACTGACATAATAACATTGAAAGGGAAGGGAGAAGAAGAATTTATGCCAAAATTCAATTATAAGGGATTTCGTTATGTCGAGGTGATAAGTAGCCATCCTATAAAGCTGAATGAACGAAGTCTGACGGCCTATTTTGTTCATAGTGATGTACCACAAGTGGGATTTATACAATCTTCCGATACAATAATTAATCGCTTGTGGAGAGCCACAAACAAAGCATATCTTTCAAACTTGATGGGATATCCTACAGATTGTCCCCAAAGAGAAAAAAATGGTTGGACAGGAGATGCACATTTCGCGATTGAAACGGCTTTATATAATTATGACGGAATTACAGTATATGAAAAGTGGCTTGCCGATCATCGTGATGAACAACAGCCTAACGGAGTCCTTCCTGATATAATTCCTACTGGAGGATGGGGATATGGAACAGATAATGGTCTTGATTGGACAAGTACTATTGCCATTATTCCTTGGAATTTATATCTGTTCTATGGCGATCTTAAACCTTTGACTGACTGCTATGAAGCAATAAAAAAATATGTAGATTATGCTGAACGGAAAAGTATAGGCCGTTTGACGGACTGGGGAAGAGGTGATTGGGTCCCGGTTAAATCTCATTCCTCTAAGGAGTTGACATCTTCTACCTATTTTTATGTAGATGCAAAGATATTGTCTGAGACGGCTAAATTGCTGGGTAAGAAAGAGGATTACCTCTACTATTCGAAATTAGCTGAAGAAATAAAGCAAGCCATTAATGCTAAATATTTAAACTATGAGACAGGGGTTTACGCCAGTGGTACTCAGACAGAACAGAGTGTGCCTCTTATGTGGGGAGTAACTCCGGAACATATGAAACGTAAAGTCGCACATAATTTGGCTTGTAAAGTCAGAGAATGTGGATTTCATTTAGATGTTGGTGTATTAGGAGCAAAAGCATTGTTGAACGCTTTGAGTGAGAATGGAGAGGCTGAAACTGCTTATCGGCTAGCTGTACAGGATACGTATCCTTCATGGGGAAATTGGGTTGCTAATGGTGCAACTACCTTGCTTGAAAATTGGGATTTAAATGCAACTCGCGATATTTCGGATAATCATATGATGTTTGGCGAGATTGGCGGATGGTTATATAAAGGTTTGGGAGGCATTTATCCTGATGTCAAGTTCCCAGGTTTTAAACATATAATATTAAAGCCGTATGTCCCTAGGGATTTAAAGCAATTTGAGGCGACTTATCATTCTTCTTATGGTAAAATATACTCAGGATGGGAACAAGTGAATGGTAAAATCACGTATAAAGTTATTGTTCCTCCTAATTCAACAGCTACTTTGTATCTTCCGGATAATTTGTCTGGTGATGATAAAAGTATAGAGTTGGAATCAGGAACTTATATTTTTGATTTGAAGTTTAAAGAATAGGGATTTAAATCTAGAATTTTGGGATGCATAATATAAAAAGGAGTTGTATCAACGAGATACAACTCCTTTTTGTTTTATCAACAGTGGATTTTATAAAACTTCGGTATTGTCTTGTTGTTTGGCTGGATGCGGATAGTCTATGGTGTAATGTAGCCCTCTGCTTTCTTTACGTTCCATAGCCTGACGCGTAATTAAATAGCCGACATTAATCATATTACGCAGTTCACAGATTTCACGTGAAGCCTTTACACGCTTAAACAATCGTTCTGTTTCTTCGTATAAGATGTCCAGACGATTCCATGCACGAACAAGACGAAGATTGCTTCGTACGATACCTACGTATGATTCCATAATCTGATTTACTTCTTTCATGCTCTGAGTAATCAGGATGCGTTCTTCATTGCTGATTGTACCTTCTGCATTCCATTCAGGAATATCTTCATTGAAGTCATAGCGGTCGAGAACGCTTAAAGCATGTTTCGCAGCAGAGTCTGCATACACGATAGCCTCAATAAGCGAATTGGAAGCAAGACGGTTTCCTCCATGCAATCCGGTACAAGAGCATTCTCCAATAGCATACAGACGTTTGATGCTAGATTGTCCGTCCAAGTCAACTTTGATACCGCCACACAAGTAATGAGCGGCAGGAGCCACCGGAATATACTCCTTGGTAATATCTATACCCAGGCTAAGACATTTTTTATAAATATTGGGGAAGTGTTTCTTTGTTTCTTCCGGATCTTTATGGGTTACATCCAAATATACATGATCTTCACCCCGTTGTTTCATTTCACTATCTATGGCACGGGCTACGATGTCGCGTGGAGCAAGTGATAAACGTGGATCATATTTTTGCATAAATTCTTCTCCGCCGAGATTTCTTAATACAGCTCCATATCCACGCATGGCTTCTGTTATTAAGAAACTAGGACGGTCTCCCGGATGATACAAGGCTGTTGGATGGAACTGGATGAATTCCATATCCTTTACAAGTCCCTTAGCACGATAAACCATTGCGATACCGTCACCAGTGGCAACCAGCGGATTGGTTGTATGCGTATATACAGCTTCACATCCTCCTGTAGCCATTACTGTGACTTTTGAAAGGAAGGTATCTACATCTCCTGTTTTTTCATTCAATACATAAGCACCAAAACATTTAATGCCCGGTGTATGACGGGTTACGATGATGCCAAGATGATGCTGAGTGATAATTTCTACAGCATAGAAGTTGGTAAATACTGTGATATTAGGATGTTTTTTTACAGCTTCGATCAGGCTGGTCTGAATTTCTGCTCCAGTATTGTCCTTATGGTGTAAAATGCGGAATTCAGAGTGCCCTCCTTCTTTATGTAAATCGAATTCTCCGTTTTCGGTTTTATCGAAGTTAACTCCCCAGTTTATTAATTCTTCAATCTGAGCAGGGGCATTACGCACTACTTTTTCTACAGCTTTCGGGTCGCTAATCCAGTCGCCAGCTACCATTGTATCGTGGATATGCTTTTCGAAGTTATCCACTTTCAGATTCGTTACAGAAGCAATTCCTCCTTGTGCATAGTAGGTATTGGCCTCTTCTAGTCCGGCTTTGCAGATCAGTGCAACCGAACCTTTATGCGCAACTTTCAGCGCAAAGCTCATTCCGGCAATTCCTGAACCGATAACGAGAAAATCGAATTTTCTTACCATAATAAAATATGTATATATTGTTGCAAAACTACAAAAAAACTGACATGAGAGCACTGTCTCTTTGTTTTTTTTCTAAAGAACCTTATGATAAGTATGGTTTTCGGTGATAAATTGCTATCTTCACAAAGAATTAATAAATCTTGTAGATATAATGGACAGGACTTTTCACTCTAAAGTAGACTGGTGGTACTGGTTACTGATGGCTGTAACTGCTTTTTTATTGTTCGATTTCTTTTGGTTTCATTATACCATAGCCACATTACTGGTTGCTGCTGTGATGATATTTGAAATTGAAATGTTAATACATACACGTTATATTGTTACGGGTAGTGGCAAGTTATTGATTGAAACAGGACGTTTTGTGGCTGATAAAACTATATTACTGAATACTATTGTCAGCATGTGCGAAGTAAATTCTTTCTCCATTGCTCCTGCCCTTTCTGTTCATCGAGTTGAGATAACTTATCGTGTCGGTGATAAACATGAAAAAGTTTTTGTCTCTCCTCAAAATGCAGAAGATTTTATCCGATGGGTACAGAAAAAAATGAAAAGTGGCGAAAATACAGATATGATCGATAACTAAAATATGTTTTATGAAAAATTTCAAACCTCGAAAATCGGTAAAGAGATTTATATGTGAAACTCTTATAAGTGCTCTTGTTCTGACTGTTATATTAGGTATAATCTATTATCAGGAAAGACTTTGGGTACTTGCTATGGTATTGATTTTTATACTTGATGTATTGTTCTGCATGTTTGAAGAAATAAAAGAATACCGGATAGATGATGATGGAACAGTACATGTAGTTTGTTATTTAGGCTTTTCAAAGGTCGTTTTGAAGGGAATTACCAAAGTGTATTTTGACCCCCAGCGTAAAGCTCTGCGTATCATTGCTGAAAAAAGTGACAGGTGGTATCCTTTACAGGAGCCGGAATTGTTTGTAGATACTCTATACGAATATTATCCGGATATGGAATACGAAAACTGGAGCTGATATAAATTGAAACCTATTAATCTAAATAAAATAATATGAAATTCCAACTTGCAATTATTGGTGGAGGTCCTGCCGGATATACAGCTGCCGAAGCTGCCGGTAAGGCTGGATTGAGTGTTGTTCTGTTCGAAAAGAATAGTTTGGGAGGTGTTTGTCTGAATGAAGGATGTATACCGACGAAGACATTGCTTTATTCAGCTAAAGTATACGATTATGCCCGTCATGCATCGAAATATGCTGTAAGTGTACCAGACGCTTCTTTTGATTTGCCGAAAATTATTTCACGAAAAGCCAAGGTTGTCCGTAAACTGGTTTTAGGCATTAAGGCAAAATTGACAGCACAGCAGGTTACTGTTGTTAATGGAGAAGCTTATATTGTGGATAAGAATACTGTACGTTGTGCAGATGAAACGTACGAATGTGAACATCTGATTATTTGTACAGGTAGTCAGACTGTTATTCCTCCGATACAAGGCATTGATCAGGTTAGTTATTGGACTCACCGTGATGCACTCGATAATAAAGAGTTGCCTCGTTCGCTTGCTATTGTAGGAGGAGGAGTTATCGGAATGGAGTTTGCTTCTTTCTTTTCCAGCTTGGGAGTACAAGTAACCGTCATCGAAATGATGAATGAAATCTTGAATGGCATCGATCGTGAACTTGCGGCTTCTCTTCGCACAGAATATTCAAAGAAAGGAGTTAAATTCCTGCTTGGCGCCAAAGTAACCAGTCTTTCACAGGATGACGAAGGAATACATGTACATTATGAAAATGCGGATGGAGCAAACAGTATATGTGCCGATAAGCTGTTGATGAGTGTAGGTCGTCGGCCTGTTACAGAAGGCTTTGGTCTTGAAAATCTGAACCTGGAGCTAACAGAGCGTAGGCATATCCGTGTCGATGCTCATTTACGTACCTCTGTTCCTGGAGTATATGTATGTGGTGATCTGAATGGCGTTTCTTTGCTGGCTCATACGGCTGTGAGAGAAGCAGAAATAGCCGTAAAAGATATTTTGGGTGAGCCGGAAGAAATGAGTTACCGTGCTATTCCAGGAGTTGTTTATACCAATCCGGAAATTGCTTCTGTAGGACAGACAGAAGAGGTGTTGCAGGCAAATGGTACTTCATATCGTACAGTGAAATTGCCCATGGCATATTCAGGACGGTTTGTTGCTGAAAATGAAGGTTCAAATGGAGTTATTAAAGTTTTGGTAGACGATAAAGATACGGTGCTTGGCGTACATATATTGGGAAATCCTGCTTCCGAGTTAATTGTCTTGGGAGGTATGATGGTAGAAGAACACCGTAATCTGGAATATTTTAAACGTTTTGTTTTTCCGCACCCGACAGTAGGTGAAATCTTTAGAGAATTGTAATATATGAAGCGAACAGGACTAGTATTAATCTCTCTCATAATATGTTGTACACTGGCTGCCCAGTCTATTGCCGGAAAGCTGGATGCATTGGTTTCTTCAGAAAAAGTATTGACGACTTCGGAGGTTGGCATTAGTGTTTTCAATTTGACACAAGGAAAGCAGATGTATGCCTATCAGGATAAAAAACTTTATCGTCCTGCCTCCATTGAAAAAGTGATAACATCGGTTACTGCATTGGCAGAGCTTAGAGAATATTATCTTTTCAATACACGGATTGCTTATACAGGAACTATCGTTCAGGACAGTATATTACAGGGAGATTTATATCTAGTCGGTGGATTCGATCCGGAGTTTATGGATGAGGATATGAATAAACTGGTAGAAGCTGTTCATAACTCCGGAATACGTTGCATTCAAGGGAGCCTGATTGCAGATGTATCGCTGACAGACTCTATTTATTGGGGGGCAGGATGGTCTTGGGATGATACTCCCGAAGCCTTTCAGCCATATTTATCTCCGCTCATGTTAAACAGAGGATGCGTAAATGTAACAGTAATTCCTACATCGAAGGGAAGAAAGCCGAAAATAGAGGTTATGCCTGAATCTGATTATTACACCGTTTGCAATTTAGCTCAGAGCTATGCTCCGCAATGTGGAAAACTGAAAGTTACCCGTAACTGGCTGGATAATGGTAATACGATTTGTGTGGATGGAAATGCTAATTACAGATGTACAAAGACACTGAATATGTATTCGTCAAAAGATTTTTTTCTGCATACATTTGCTTATCGTTTAAAAGAAACGGGTATTTCTATACAGTCAGTTCGGTATGGAATATGTCCGGATGAGGCAACTGCTATGTATACATTTTCACGACCGTTGGAACCTGTATTAAAACGTGCGTTGAAGAAAAGTGATAATCTGTCTGCCGAAGCAATGTTTTATCATCTGGCTATCAGTCGTTCTGGGAAAAAAAATGTAGGTTTTAAGGATGCGCAGGAAGTTATTCACTCCTTTATGAAGCATGAGATCGGGCGTAATCCCGATAATTACAGTATCGTAGATGGCAGTGGTGTATCACTTTACAATTATATCTCTCCCGATTTGATGATGGAGTATTTGAAGTATGCTTATGCACATCCTGAGATCTTTCATACATTTTATGAGGCTCTTCCCGTTGCAGGAGTAGATGGAACATTGCATTATCGTATGAAGCAGGGGAAAGCATATCGGAATGTACGTGCTAAAACTGGTACTGTAACAGGGGTAAGTTCACTTGCAGGATATGTAAAAACAGGAAATGGTGATATGCTTGCTTTTGTTATTATCAATCAGAATGTCTTAAATGGTAGAGCTGCACGTGTTTTTCAAGATAAGATTTGCGAAATATTAGCACACTAATAAAAAGAAATTAGTATATTTGTGAACTTAGAAAATTAAAATAAATAATCCCGTGTTCGCAAACGGAAAAACAATTTGTTTTTTAAAGGCTGATATTAGTTATTAACAATATAAACACTAAAGAAAACTATGGTTAATTTTTCACTCGAAGGTAAAGTTGCTCTTGTAACAGGAGCTTCTTACGGTATCGGTTTTGCAATTGCAACAGGTTTTGCACAGGCTGGTGCAAAAATTGTATTCAACGACATCAAGCAGGAACTGGTAGACAAAGGTCTTGCAGCATATAAGGAACTGGGTATTGATGCTCGTGGTTATGTTTGTGATGTAACCAACGAAGAAGCTGTAAATGCTCTGGTTGCCCAGATTGAAAAGGAAGTAGGTGTTATCGATATTCTGGTAAACAATGCAGGTATCATCAAGCGTATTCCGATGTGTGAGATGTCAGCAGCCGAATTCCGTCAGGTAATCGATGTTGATTTGAATGCTCCGTTCATCGTATCAAAAGCTGTTATTCCTAGCATGATTAAGAAAGGTCACGGAAAGATTATCAACATCTGTTCAATGATGAGTGAACTTGGCCGTGAAACAGTATCGGCTTATGCAGCAGCAAAAGGTGGCTTGAAGATGCTTACCCGCAACATCGCATCTGAATATGGTGAATTCAATATCCAGTGTAACGGTATCGGTCCGGGTTATATCGCTACTCCTCAGACCGCTCCTTTGCGTGAACGTCAGGCAGACGGTTCTCGTCATCCTTTCGATGCTTTCATTGTTGCCAAGACTCCTGCTGCACGCTGGGGAAATCCGGAAGACCTGATGGGTCCGGCTATTTTCCTTGCTTCGGATGCTTCAAATTTCGTAAACGGTCATGTGCTTTACGTAGACGGTGGTATTCTGGCTTATATTGGAAAGCAGCCTAAATAATTTTAGCTCTTCCCGAGCGATATAAAAAAACTAGCTGAAGTTTTTCCTAAAACTTCAGCTAGTTTTTTTATTTTTTGTACGAATTTTCGGTCAAACTTCACGATGTTTTTTCCGGCTTATGCGCTTTATCCAAAGATAATATCCTGTAAGTGGTAAAATACCTCCTACGAATGCAGACAGAAAATATAGAATACGGGTTATGATACCTCCCCATTGTCCGGTATGGAATGAATATATGATTCCTTTCATCTTGCTGGATATAGGTTGTTCATTGGTATCATAGATTGTTATTTCTGTAATTTTTCCGGTATGAGCATCAAACAATGCTGTGTCACCTTTTCGTTTTCCAGCCTGAATGATCTGTGCATTATTTTTGTTTAACTGGATTGTGCCATAGCTGTTATACTTTGTTTGCAGCTCCGCAAGGGCAGTATCCCAGGCCAGATAGTTTGTTTGCTCTGCTCTCTTTCTTTTTTCTTTATTATTATGTCCTTCTCCATGTGCGGTAGTCTGCTGTGGTTGTTCGGTAGAAACTCCAAAGAGTGCATAAAATCCGGTACGATACCATCGGAACGACCACGTTAGTCCGGTAAGAGCCATGATTAGCAGAAAGATGGTTGCATAGAAACCTAATGATACATGACTGTCGTACCAGAAACGGAACCAGCCTTTGTTGCATGATAATTTAAGCCGGTTTTGCAGACTTTTGTGGCTACGGGGCCACCAGATTACTAAACCTGATATCAGAATAACCACCATGAGTAGGGTACTTATGCCTACAATGGTTTTTCCTGTTGACGGAGCTCCTTTCTGAGCAGGAGCATCCAGTAGCCAGCGATGCAATTTGCGGACAGTCTGGAAGAAAGAACTTCCTTCTACCCATCCGTTTATTTCTCCCGAATAGGGATTAATACTTAACTGGCGGCGTCCGGCATTTTTAAAGCTTACCATCCAGGCTTCTTCAGGATTTTGGGCTGTTTGCAGGCTGTTTACTTCCAGGGTATCACTTATTTGGTTATTAATAAGTGCGATAATCTGCGAAGGTTTTAGCGGCGTAGCCTCTTCTGTATAGTCTACGGTATATAGATGAGGACTGACTGCACGGGTTATTTCCTTCTCGAATACCAGGAGTGCCCCTGTCAGGCAGACAATTGAAATAATCAGCCCGACAGGAACAGATATCCATAAGTGTATTTGTTTGAATAATTTTCTCATTGTTGTGTTTTAGAATGATTTTGGTGACAACATGCCTACAGCAGCAACTTCATCTGCTACGATACTTACACCTTTAGTTGCCGTTGCCGTTGTCGGATCAATTTTATACAGAGCGGGACTGCTGCCATCGTTTGTTACTACAGGAATATAGGCTACTCCGTTTGTACAGAAAGGAGCTCCTAGCGACGTTATGCTACTTTGTTGTGGCATGCCGCTTGATACAGTTGTAAGTTTTCCCTCTTCGGCCTTGAAAATGGCAAGTTCGGTTACAACAGCATTTTTTCCGGTCATCATACCTGCAACTCCATCAGTGTACATTTGCAGAAGGAAGTAGTCTTCTGTAATATGCCAGCATCGGAACATTGGCTTTTTACTGCCCAGTTCTTCCAGATTATAGTAATAGCTTGAGTCGAAAGTTGTTTCTCCTGCCTTGATACGCATTACTCCTGAAGGGAGTGTACCGGTAACTTTTTTCAGGTCGCTGGAAGAAGTTGCTGTACGTCCATATCCTGGAGAGAAAACGTACAAGTCGCCGTTGTCGGCAGCCCAGATTGTCTGATAATATTGAGAACGGTTTCTTCCACAGGCAAATCCGATTTTGTCTGTTTCTACAATGGTCGGTGTTTCATCGAAGCTGCTTCCGTTGTAGATTGCGATGAATGCCTTATCTGGATATTGGGTAGACGGTATTTGTCCTGCCGTATACGAACCTGAACCGGTTCCTCCATCAGATTTGGCAACTAAGTCAGTGTCTGTTATTTTATCGGGATATGTATTGACACCGTAATGACTCATTCCCATCGGAATGACCGAGGTATAAAGTTTATTGTTTGCTTCTACAAATCCGGCGAAGCTGACAAACTCACCATTTCCGAGGAAGTCTTCTGCAATCTGTGTACCTGTGGTTGTTTTACCATTTGTAGCGTTCAGGTAATTGAACTGAATATATTTGGCATAATGTTCTCCGTCTGTTTCTTTGTTCCCGTCGTTGGTAGAGGCTGTTATGACATTGTTTCCCCAAATACCATATGTAGTAATTCGGTTAAAAGTGTAAGAGTTATACTCAACTGGTTTACCAGTAGACTGGCTCAATATATACGATGCACCGGTTCCAGCCTCTCCATTATTGTATTTTAAGCTGAACAGATAATCTGTTCCGTAAAATACCCAGTAAGATCCTCCGATAGTTTCAGTTCCACTTCCTATGGAGGTGACACTTCCTTCATCAAGCGATTCGGCTGTAATGAGATAAGTTGCATCACCGGTTTTTGCTGCAATTACATATTTATCAGTTTCGGTTACTGAACCTCCTGAATTTCCATTTGAATATTCATCGCTGCATGAACTGAACAGGCTGCTTGAGCAGACTGCTATTGCCAGGGCATGTGTAAAATACTTTTTTTGCATGTTCTTTTATGTTTTAGTTTTATTTATTTTCCGAAATTCACTCTTATTTTCCCATAAAAAGCTCGCCCTGCTTTTTGCAGGCTGAAATTATCATACAGTTTGGCATTAGTCAGATTCCGACATTCGAAAGAGAGGTTGTAACGTCCTCCTTTCAAACTATATCCGATACTAAGATTATGTGAAATCTGTTCAGGTACACGGATTTTGGTTGTCGGATCTCCCAGATTCTCCCAGTATAACGGAAATTCATGCTGGTAGTATCCGTCGTAACCCAATGTCAGTACATTCCCTTTGTCAAACAGATCATGCCAGGTAAACGAAGCATCGAAGTTAGCATACAAGTAAGGCTGGTTAGGTATACGCTGGCCATAAGTCAGACTTTCCTGCTGTGTACCTCCTGCACGGTATTTTTCTTCGTCGCGTGCATTCATGGAATTGAACGTTCCTCCAATGTTGAACCACCGTGAATAATTGTATCTCAGTGAGATATTATATCCTTTAGTTTTTACCCTACCATGATTTTCGTAATATCCGAAACTCATGTTGCTTACTTGTGAAAGTCCTCGCTTGATATAGTCTTTCGTATCGCGGTAGATGAGGCTTCCTTCTACGTAAATGGCATGTTTGCCAATATGATAAGCATAACTCAGATTCAGGTTGAAGTTATCGCTTCTTTCTGGTTTCAGATCGGCTTTTCCTGCTTCCAAGTCTTCATCACCGAAAAGCTCTTCGGTTGTGGGAAGTCGGTATGCTTTTTCGTAGGATAATTTTGCTTGCAAGTCCTTTATGATAAAATACGTGCCGGCTACTCCATATCCTAATGAACTAAGGTGTTTCTTCAGGGTGGTATAGTTTCCTATTCCATCTGAATTTTGTGATACAGGACCTTCGTTGTACTGGTTATAGTATTTAGTGAAAGCCGAGATATTCCATTTATCGGAAGGCATGTACCGGTATGAGAGTCCGGTGATGTTCTTTCGTGTTTTTTTAGGAATACTGAAATCAGACAGCTTGGAGCTTCCCGAGATATATGAACGTGTAGTACGGTGAAAGGTACTGATTACATGGTTCAGGGTGAAAGTATGTGCTTCTCCTATACGGTAATTGGCTGTAAATGTTCCATTCCAGTTCGTATTTTTTGATTCATTATTCTGATGCGACTGTTCTCCCAGTGTACCGGTATATTTTTTATCTCCCAGCCAGTTGTATTTATAGGCTGCGGTATCAATGTTATGTGTGATGTTATGGTTGTAATTGGCTGTAGCCGAAATATCCAGTCCTTCGATGAGCAGGTTACGCTTACGGTATTCTACTGATGGAACGAACGAGTATCCTTTACGGTGCTTTTGTCCGAATACGACATATTGATATACTCCTGTCTGGATTTCTTTATAGAAGTGAGAATAGTTGAAACTGAATACCAGACGGTCTGCCCAGGTTTTATCCATGATTCCTATTTTACCGATAACAGCTTCGTTATGAAATGTATCGTTAAAACGTTTTACATGGTATATTTTATTTTTATCTGTACTCTCGGTAATACCGTCTTCACCAAACTCGGTAATGTAATTGTCGATATAATAATCATTGTCAGAATAATTCTGGAAAGCATTGATTTCATACATCAGTCCATTCTTGAATGTCTGACCGAAGTTTACATACGATTTATGTGTATTGAATGAACCATATGAATATGAGGCGTCAAGAAACCAGTTACGGCGTTTCTTGTTGGTTACAATGTTGATAACTCCTCCCAACGCATCTGTTCCGAAGCCTACAGGCACAACACCTTTGTATACTTCAATGCGTTCGGCAAAATTTACAGGAATATTGTTCAGATCGAAAGCTGTTCCTGCTCCTTCTTGGGGAACACCATCGATAAAGACTTTTACATGCTTACCACTGAATCCGTCCAGCATCAGTTGCATATCCGATCCTACACCACCCGATTCGCGAAGTTTCATTCCGGGAAGCTGGCTTAAGGCTTCACTTAGGCTTTTAGTTGAGTTATGAAGTTCTTTTGTATCGACTGCTACAGCATTGAAAGCTGATTTCTTTACACGGTTTACTCCGGTAGATGTTACTACCACTTCGTCCAGTTCAGTAATTGAAGGTTTTAGCACAACTGTTTGTTTATTACGCTCATTAGGTACGATATCTATCGTTTTTTCGTATGTTTCAAAGCCTACGGCTGAAATAATCAGCGTATATTTTCCTGCCGGTGCGTGTAAATGGTAAATGCCTTGTTCGTTGGTAGTACATCCATACTGTGTACCTTTTAGATATACAGTAGCAAAATCGATAACGCTTTTATCGGTAGATACTACTTTACCTGACAGTAATGTGCGTGGTTGTGCAAAAAGAGAAGCAGAATAAATAACTGCTATTAAAATGAGTATGCCGTTTTTTATCATTAATTCTTTTTTCCTTAAAAATTATACCTGTTATACCTTTTAAAAACCATTTTATTCGATGGTGCAAAGTTATTCAGGCAGGAAAAAAGAATCAATCGCAAAAATTTGGTATTTGTCTGGCTGAAAATCTCAGATATAACTAAAACAGCAATACCTAAAAGTTGGTATTATGCTGTTTTTAGTCGAATACTTTAAACGTATACCCTTGTTCCAACAGCCATTCTATAGACCGGGGAAGAGCATACTTCATGCGTGGTTCTGATTTAATTGAATCGTGGAAGGTGATAATGGAACCGTTGCGAACATAGCGTTTTACTATTTCGAATACTTGTGGTCCGTTTAAATGCTTGCTATAATCGCGGGTTACCAGATCCCACATTACGATGCGGTATTTTTTCTTTAATACCATGTATTGAAGCCATCGCATGTGTCCGTGTGGCGGACGGAATAAATCTGTGTGGAGATATTCGTTTGCCTTGTCTGTATTAGCGAGGTAATTTTTGCTGAGGAACTCAAATCCACGGATATGATTGAATGTATGATTTCCTATGCGGTGTCCGCGCTCTACTACCATACGAAATTCAGCGGGATGTTTGCGTACATTATCGCCGACCATGAAGAAAGTAGCTTTTATGCCATATTTGTCCAGCAAGTCGAGCACCCATGGGGTTATTTCGGGGATGGGGCCGTCATCGAATGTCAGATAAACCGATTTTTCATTTTTATCCATACGCCACATAGCGCTGGGGTATAGCATACGTAAGATTTGAGGAGGTTGTTCTATTAACATGAATCGATTAACTCTTTGTTAGTTAGCGATGAAAAAAGAAAATCACAGAGGAACAAGTTTATTCGGTTACAAGGTTTTGTTCCTCTGTGTTTTCTATATATTGATTATATGATAATCTTATTTGTTTTCCTGATGCGTTCCACCTACACGACTTTCAAGCAATTGGTATAATTGTTCAAACTTTTGTGCATAGTGGGCTGCCGATTCTGGTTCTTTGCCTGTTTTAGCATCTTTCAGATTCGATAAAGATTTACATACATCATCCAGAATGTAGAAATGACGCATGCATTCTTCATACGATCCGGCAAAACGGTCATTGTCAAGGCTCAGGTACCAAGCTGCATATTCTACTGAGTTGTTTGCCAGCTGCTCAAGGATATTTTCAGCTTTCTGTGTTTGTCCCAACTGGATATAGTTGTCAGCCATTTCTTTAGAACTGCTGTATATATAGTCGTGACGTACAGTTGTACTTGGAATAACCTTTTCACAGTAATCCAGCACTTTCAGTGCTTTGTCTTTCTTGCCTTCCTTTATTAACTGGCTGGCAAGCTGAACAAACAAGCGGCGGTGAGTATCACACATACGGAGTACAGTTTCGTCCAGATAGATATCCGGATTGTCGATTCCTCCAAACTTGAACTTGTTCATCAGATTATCGTACATCTTCTCGCTGTCGATGCGGCGTCCCAGTTTGGCATTGTCAAACGGAGTAATACGATAGGCAAGACCTTCCTGCAAGAAATTGTTTGTCAGATTCAGGTGATTGTCTGCACCTACAGTAATAGCCATGTACATCGGGCGTTCCCAGTTTGTATTAGCAAGCATTTCCAGCATCATCAGTTCGCTCTTATATAAGACACGCTTACCTTTGAGTGAAATGCTCATGTAGTCTGGTATAGAATCAGGAACCAGCATACCGGAACGTTTGATAGCCTCTTTGTCTAGTTTAATTACAAGACTGTCTGTTGGAATCATCTGTAAGCCTTCCTTCGGAGAGCGTACCCAGTATTTCAGGATATTTTTCAGTTCGTATGGATTGTCTCCAAATTCCTTTTTAGCCTCTTCCGGATTTTGCTTATAATAATTATTGATGGTTTCCATGGCTTCCGGACGTACATATACAGCTTCGTTATGTCCCTGTACGTAATCTATACGTTCCCAGTTGATAGGAACTGAAGGTGATTCATAAGCCGGACGGCGCATCTGGTCGATGTACCAGTCTGTCTGCAGGTAACTGAGGTTACATACACGTACGTCTGTACGGAATCCTTCGGTTTCCTGATTGTACCAAAGCGGGAATGTATCGTTGTCACCATTTGTAAAGATAATCGGGTTTCCTTTATCTTGTACAGTACTCAGATAATTCTGTCCGAAATCACGACATGTATAACGTCCACTACGGTCGTGGTCGTCCCATGTCTGACTTACCATTTGTATAGGCACGAGCAGACAAACTACACTAGCTAATATAGCTGCCGGTTTTTCACTCATACGTTTATTCAGCCATTCGGCAATAGCAGCTACTCCCAATCCGATCCAGATAGCAAATGCATAGAATGAACCAGCGTATGCATAGTCACGTTCACGTGGTTGCTGAGGTGTCTGATTCAGATAAAGTACAATGGCAAGACCTGTCATAAAGAACAGGAAGAATACAACCCAGAACTGCTGAATTCCTTTTTCTCCCTTATATGCTTGCCAGAACAGACCGATAAGTCCGAGTATCAAAGGCAGACAATAGAATACGTTGTGTCCTTTGTTGTTTTTCAACTCAGAAGGCAGTAAACTCTGGTCGCCTACCAGGTACTTGTCAATGAACGATATACCTGTTATCCAGTTACCATGTTCTATTTCACCTTGTCCCTGTATATCATTTTGACGTCCGGCAAAATTCCACATGAAATAACGCCAGTACATATAGTTCAACTGATAAATAAAGAAGAACTTAATGTTATCCCATTGAGTAGGAATCTTCACCATTAGCATTTCTCCACATTGGTCGTAGGGTACTTGTCGTCCTTCTACTCCTCCTAACCAGTCTTCATAAGCTTTGGCATGATCAGGACTCCACATGCGTGGGAAAAGCATATTCTGAGCGTACTTGTATTCCGTTTTATTGCGTACAACCTCATAACTGTCTTTTTCATCCGGGCGTTCTTTTTCCTTACGCTGGTATACGGGAGCTCCTTCAGTCATGTCGTATGTACAGCCTCCGTCTACTTCCTTTAATGCTATTTTGGAAGCATAAGTCTGACCGTAGAACAATGGGCGTGTACCATATTGTTCACGTCCCAGATATTCTCCCAGTGTGAAGATATCTTCTGGAGAGTTCTGGTCCATAGGTGTATTTGCTGATGAACGGATTACGATGACTGCGTATGAAGAATATCCTACAACAATCATCATCAGGCTTAATAGGAATGTATTTAGCGTACGAGCACTTACACGTAATTTCTCAGGCAGATCGGCAAACAGATAAAAAGCCAGTATTGCCAATACGATAATACCGATCAGCACGCTGCTCCAGCCATGTCCGTAAAAAGGAATACCCACAAGTCCGACAGTTGTCAGGAATGAGATATTCATGAGTTTGCGGCTGCGAACGGTAAAGCTTTCGTATACTCCCCATATAATGCTGGCTGCCAATACTATGATATAAATAATCAAGCCAGTGTTGAAAGAGAATCCCAGACCGTTGACAAACAGCAGCTCGAACCATCCGCCTACCTTTACAATACCTGGAACAATACCGTATAATACTGCTGCTACAAGTACCATTGAACCTATGAGGGCAAGCAGACTGCCTTTTAGGTTAGCATTCGGATTTTTCTTGTAGTAATATACTAGTACAATAGCAGGAATACACAACAGATTCAACAAGTGAACTCCGATAGAGAGACCTGTCAGATAGGCTATCAGAATAAGCCACCGGTCGCTGTGAGCTTCATGTGCACGGTTTTCCCATTTCAGGATTAGCCAGAATACCAGAGCTGTGAACAAGCTGGAGTACGCATATACTTCACCTTCTACGGCACTGAACCAGAACGTATCACTCCATGTGTAAGCAAGAGCTCCTACAAGTCCTGATCCCATGATAGCAATCAGGCGTCCTGTCGTCATGTCTTCTTCACGCGGGCATATTAGTTTTTTTGCCAGATGAGTAATGCTCCAGAACAAAAACAATATACATGCAGCACTCATCAGTGCACTCATAATGTTCACCATTCGAGCTACTTGCGACGGATCACTTGTAAACTGACTGAAAAGATTTGCTGTAAGCATGAAGAAAGGTGCGCCAGGGGGATGACCAACTTCCAGTTTATATCCTGTTGTTATAAATTCGGGACAATCCCAAAAACTGGCGGTCGGCTCTATGGTAGAGCAATAAGTAAAAGCTGCAATCACAAATGCCAGCCATCCAACCAGATTGTTAATCTTATTGTACTGTTTCATGTGAGTTGTTTTATTTCTCATTAAAGTTCATTGTCCGCAAAGATAGTGATAATCTTTTTTTTCATTGCAGATTACATGGATTTTCATGGTTTTTAGCATATTGATTTAAAAGAATATGGTATCGGCTTCGTTGCCAGCTTTCATACCCTTTGCATAGATCGTCATACTTTTTTATTGAATCAGTCGTGGTGATGGCATTTCAGCACCCGGTGAGGTAAATCACCATGTCCTAATAATTCGATCGGACAGCCAAAGTGTTCTTCCAGCCATTCTGCGGGGATTTCAGTATCAGGATGGTAATCTAGCGTACCATTGACACAAGCTATCGATTTTACATTTTGCAATACGGTACCGATGTCATGACTTACCAAAATGATAGCACGTTCTTTATTGATTTCTTCAAGGAGTGAATAAAGTTTTGCTTCGAAACGTTTGTCGATATAAGTATTGGGTTCATCCAGTATTACGACTTGAGGATCAGAAACTAATGCCCGGCCTAATAGTGCACGTTGCAACTGTCCGCCACTTAGTTCCCCGATGGCTCTCTTTTCAAGTCCTTCCAGTCCCATACGGGCTATAACATTTTTTACTTGTTCGTGCTGTTGTGCTGTAAAAGAGCGCAATAAAGCTTTTTGTCTGTTTAGTCCAGACAGTACCACATCATATACAGATATAGGAAATTTTTTGTCGATAGAACTGTATTGTGGCAGATATCCCATGCTGATTTCCTGAACTTCTTTTCCTTCATGGTAAAACCGAATATCCCCCGAAATGGGATGTAACAATCCCAAAATGATTTTTATCAGTGTTGTTTTTCCTCCTCCATTCGGTCCGATTACTCCAAGAAAATCTTTCTCGTACACAGTCAGATTAATATCTTCCAGTACTTTTTTGCGCTCGTATGCTGCGCAGATATGATTTAACTGTATAATGGATTGTTTAGTCATAAGTTTATTCGCTTAATGCTTTGGCAACAGCTATCATTTCTTCACTCCATTTGTAGCTTAAAGGGTTAATGGAAACAATTTTTACACCTGCTTCCCGGGCAATGATCTCAGCATTGCGGCTGTCAAACTCTTTCTGCACAAAGACTACCCGAACGTGTCTTTCTTTACACCGTCGGATAAGTGCCTGTAAATGTGCGGGTGAAGGTTCTTTTCCTCCTTCTTCTATACTGATTTGCTCTAACCCGTAATCGCGTGCAAAATATGAAAGTGCAGGATGGTAAATAAGAAAAGCACATGTTGTATTCTGTAAGTAAGCCCGGATTTCGCGGTCTGTGCGTTCTATCTCTGATTCTAGTTTTGCAAGGTTTTCTTTGTAATAAGAAATATTTGCTGAATCTAGTTTACAGAGAGTATGAAAGATGTTTTCGGCTATGATATAGGCATTTTGAGTAGAATTCCATACATGCGGTTCTACTCCTCCGGAATGTGAATGATTTCCGTGGTGGACTTCGTCTTCCCGTATCAGTTCGATACCTTCCGACATATCAAAGAATTTAACTTCCGGAGCATTGCTTTGTAATTTTTCAGCCCAAGCTTGTTCGAATCCAATGTAACTGATACGCAGGAAGGCACAACTTTTGTTTAAAGTGACCAGTTGTTGTGGGGTAGGGTCGTATGTCTCTGGATTGCTTCCTTCGGGAACCATACTGATTACCTGAAATTTATCTCCTGCTATAATTTCCGTAAAATAACGGAGTGGTTCAATGCTTACCGTTAGGGTCATTGGCTGAGACTTTTGTTGTTGACTGCCACATGCAGCCAGCAACAAAAGGTTTAAAAGAAGAATGATATATTTTTTCATAAAATTCTGCCACTAATTGGATTTGGGCAAAGATACAAAAAAATCTTATTTGTCGGGTCTATTGTTGAGTGTGTCAGGATTCTCCTTGTATTGGGTTGGAGTAATGCCTGTATATTTTTTGAACGCAGTGCTGAAGTACCGGCTTGTAGAGAATCCTGTATGTTCGGCAATTTCAGTCATATTCAGTTCTGTTTGCCGGAGCAGTTCCATTGCTTTTTCTATGCGTAGTTTATTTACGTATTCATTGGCTCCCATACCAGTCAAAGCTTTGAGTCGGTTATATAATGATGCTCTGCTGATACCTAATTCCTGACTGATAAGATCTACATTTAGTCCTTCATTTTCCATATTTTCTATGATAACCTTATTCAGTTTAAAGATAAAGGTATCGTCTGCTGATGTAGCTGGTTTTTCTGTATCAGAAATAACGGAATGAGTGTATTTTAACTTGATTTGTTCACGCAAATAAAGTCTGTTTCGCACGTTTTCCAACAAGGAGTTTATTTCAAAAGGTTTTTCCATGTAAGCATCGGCTCCAGTTTTATATCCATCCAGGTGACTTTGCTCGTCAGTGCGTGCTGTTAGCAATATGACTTGGATGTGATTGATATTCATGTCTTCCTTAATCTTACGGCATAATTCATAACCGTTCATTTCAGGCATCATGATATCACTAATGACAATATCAGGGATCTCTTTGAGGATAATTTGAAGAGCTTCTTTTCCGTTTGAAGCGATATAAAGATTCTTAAAACTATCTTTCAAAGTCTCAATAATCATTTGTCGTATGTTTTCATTATCATCAACAAACAAACAAGAGTAGTTTTTGGTATTTATTGGATTTTGAATTGGTGTACACTCGTCATTTTCTGAAGCTGTTGTAAGGATATTTAAGTATTCACGAGGGGGACAAACTTCTGATAATTGCGGATGTATAGGTAATTCATACCAAAAACATGCACCCTTTTCAGCATTGTTGTATGCTCCTATTTTTCCTTTATGCATTTCTACCAATATTTTTGAATAAGAAAGTCCGATTCCACTTCCATATTTTTCATTTTCTCCCTGATAAAAACGTGTAAAAAGCTTATTGGTATCTACACCTTGTAGTCCGGGACCTTGATCGATAACAGAAATACGCACTGACTGTTTATCATTACTCATTTCCGTACGTAAGATAATTGTGCTACCTTCAGGGCTATGTTTGAAAGCATTGACAATCAAATTTGTAACTATAATAATGTGGCGCTCTTGGTCAAAGCTGATATCTCCTATTTCAGAAGACAGTTCATAAGCAATCGTTACATGTTTTTCTTCTTCTTCGTACTTGAAATCTTCAGCAATATCTTTAATCCATTCATTAAGTGAAAATGTCTGCAAAGTAAGTTTACTCTGTGACATTTCCATTTTCCTCAAGTTTAATACCATATTCAGCAACTCTTTCATCCGTTTAGACTGTTTAAGAATACTTCTGAGTGTTGGATATATCGGATTATCTTGTGGTAATGTTTTCATGAGTTGATTAAGCGGAGTATAAATTAATGTCAAAGGAGTACGTAGTTCGTGATTGATATTTATTAAAAAACGTACTTTTTCTTCATAAATTTTTTGTTTATGTGCTTGTAAATTAGCTTGCATACGTTCTTCTTTACGACGAAGCAAGTAAATAATGGCCGCAATAAGTAATGATGCAGCTACTAATATCCATAAAAGATTGAACCACCATGTCTGATACCATACAGGGGGGATGCTGATAGTGATGATTTTTTGTGGTGTGGTCCATGAGCCATCTTTGGTGCTACAAGAGGCAGAAATATGATAAACTCCTGGTGTCAGTGAACGTAAAATCAATTCTGGGCGTTTTGTATCAGTGATGGACTCTTCTTGTCCGTCGATATACCATCGATATATCTTTTTCCTAAAGATATTATTCTCATATGCCATAACTTTTATTGTAACCATTTTGTTATCGAAAGAAAGGTTCAGGGTATTATTATCTTCCTTGTCGATTTCAGAAAGGTAACTTTGATTGTTGCTGATAATATCTGTTAATTTGATGACAGGAGGAGTTGGTATATTGATTGTATTTATCTGTCCGTCAATATATAGCATTCCATTGATTCCACCCATATAAATATCTCCTTGTGGTGAAACCCATATAGCTTTCTTAAGAAATTCATTATCTTCGGCTCCGTCCGATTGATCCAGGGAAATGAGTTTGTTTTCTTTGTCAAGCCATACGAATAGCTCCTCATTGGTTCCTATCCATATTCGCTGGTGGTGATCACAAATGAGTGTTGTTATGTTTTTTAGTTGTGGAGCATCTATTTGTGTTTGTATTTGTGTCTGTGGATCATATCGGAAAATTTTATCTGCAAATCCTATCCAGAAAATGCCTTGTGCGTCTTTTGAAACGCATTCTATGTAATTTTTTTGTGTAGAAATATAAATTACTTCTATTTTATTAGTTTGATGGTCAATAGCATAAATGTGTTTTAAATCGTATAAATAGGTTTTCTGGCTATCGAATCCAATAGGTATAGCTTGTCCTTCGATTGAAGTCTGATTATCACTTAATTGTTGTATTCTTCCTGTGTTTAGATAATATCTGTGTATTTTAGATGAAAGAAGTAATACGGACTCGGTTTCGTCTTGATACAAATTGATTCCTTTTCTTCCATATAGTGCTATTTGATTGATAACGGTGCCGTCTTCTTTGAAAGGTCGTATTTGTCCTGTATGTTTATTAAAGAAAAATACTCCTTTTGAAAATAGAGATATGAGAAGTTCTTGTTGGGAGTATCTACATAATGATACAACTTTTTCTCCATATGTAGCAGGATAGTGCACAAATTGCTTAGTCTTTGGATTGAAACGGTTTACTCCTCCTCCGTCTGTTCCTATCCAAATTTCGTCGGAGCCTGGTTCTTGAAAAAAGCTAAGTATCGCTTTTTCACTCAGTCCATTGGTATATCCAAGTGGAACATCAGAATATGAACGTACAATGGAGTGGCGGATATTGATTAGTCCGCCTTTAACGCTCCCTGCCCATGTGTCTTCTTGTCCATCACGTTGAAATAGACATTGTATAGAGTTGATGGGTAAAGAGTTTTTGTCACCTGGTAAATGCTTTAATATTGTTACAGAATCTGTTTGAGGATGAATAATGTTAATCCCTCCTCCATCTGTTCCTGCCCATATTTTTCCTTTGTGTTCACTTAGGCAAAGAATAACATTATGGCTCAGCTTCCGATTTTCGGTATTATAGGTAGCATGAATGTTTCCTTGTCTATCAAAACAGGTTATACCTCGATTATAAGAGGTAGCCCATATATTTTCATCGTGATCAATCAACACATGAGTTATTTCTCTTTCATTGGGTAACGGAGAAGGTCTTCTTTCTCCATTACGGGTATCAACTAAAGTTATGCCTTGCCATTGGCTGATGCAAAGTAGGGTATGAGTATCCCATGGCATCATTTCGCAAATTAAAAATGGGGAAGGAGTTTTTATCTGCAATAATGTTTTTACTTGTTTTTCATTATAAGTATATTGGTAAAGCTTATCTTGGCCGGTTAATAAGATTTTTCCTGGTAATTTACAGAGTGCTGTAGCTTTTAATGCTTTTCCATTTTCATCTAAAACAGGAATAAAACGATCCGTATCAGGTTGATAATGTACAGTTCCATTATTTGTTAGAATCCAAAGAGTATGTAAACTGTCTTCTTCTATTTGATAAATTTCATTCCCTGGTAATGAATAAGGATTTGTATTATCATGGAAATAGCTTTTTAGTTCGTAGCCGTTGAACTTTCCCAATCCTTGTTTGCTGCTTATCCATACAAATCCGTTTTCCTCCGTATAAATATGTTGAATATAAGGAGGAAAACCTTCTGAAATAGACATTTGTTTATATAAAAACTCGTCTGCTTGTATTCTAGCTGCTATTAACAAAAAGAGTATTGAGTAAAAGAGTTGTTTACTGTGAACTTTCATAGTGTTTGCAAAAAAACTTTAGTATACAAAAGTACTAAAATTAGTGGGACCTAAACAAAAGTTTGTGTAAAATCCCCCCATAAAACATGTCTCTATTACAATGTTGAGTCATGTTTATGTTGTCTGAGGCTTCCATTATTGTCTAAAATTTGTTCAATTTTGACTATTTTGCCTGTTTTCTTATAGGTAAATAAAGGTTTATTGATTTTTTGAAATAAATTATTGATTTTAAAACATGGAAGCAGGTTTAATCTCTCATCTTTGCAGCAATTAAAAAATAGAGTTAGCAAAACCGCGGTATTAAAAACATTTATTAACTTTAAAACTATGAAACAAATACGATTTAAGGTACATTCTATTTGTGTCTTTTTGATGTTCTTGTTAATGATTCCGTTTGGAGCTTTTGCTCAACAAGGAATGGTGACAGGACAAGTTGTTGACGAAAAAGGTGAAAGTGTAATTGGTGCTACTGTACAAATAAAAGGAACTTCAGATGGTACTATTACTGATTTTGATGGTAATTTTTCTTTGAAAGCAAAAGTGGGTAATACACTTGTTGTTTCTTATGTGGGTTATTCTACTCAGGAAGTAAAGATATCTAAGCAGACAGGCAATCGCATTGTTTTAAAAGAAGATGCAGAAGTTCTTGACGAAGTTGTTGTCGTTGGTTATGGTACAGCTCGTAAAGGTGACTTGACCGGTGCTTTGACCACGATGAAACCTGATGCTAATGATGCAGCAAAAGCAACTTCTCTTGATAATCTTTTGTCAGGTAAGGTTGCCGGACTGGTTGTTAGCTCTTCTTCAGCAATGGCAGGTTCAGCTTCTTCTATTACAATTCGTGGAGCAAGTTCTTTGCGTGGTGATAACCAGCCGTTGTATGTTATCGATAATGTACCACAAGCATCTGCCGGTGAGTTTGCCTCTTCAGGTATTAGCGGTGACTTCCAGATCAATCAGGATCCCTTAGCTTCATTAAACCCTTCTGATATTGAAGATATTACTATTTTGAAAGATGCATCTTCTACAGCTATTTATGGTTCTCGTGGTGCGAATGGTGTTATTTTGATTACAACAAAGAAAGGTAAACAAGGTAAAGCTAAAGTAAATGTATCAGCTAACTTTACCATAGCTGAACCTTCTAAACTTTTGGAAATGACCAATTTGTATGAGCATGCAGCTTATATTAATTCACGTGTGTCAAATGGTCAATACCCATTTTATGTGGTAGGTGATGAGGTTAGATATGTATTCAATGATGCTTTGGCTAATTATGATCCTAATAATCCTGCAACTTATCATATTATCAATTACCGTAACTGGCAGAAAGAAATTTATACATCTGCTTTCTCTCAGAATTATTCTTTGTCTGTTAGTGGTGGTACAGATAAAACTACTTATTATATCTCAGCTAATTTTAAAGATATAAATGGTACAGTCAAGCAAACAGGTTTGAAACAAGGAGATTTGCGTGCCAATATCGGTATGGATTTATCAAAGAGTGTACATTTGAATATGACATTGAGCGGTTCTTTACGTCAAAATAACATGATGGCTGGTGGTAGTACATTAGGAGGTTCTACAACTGCTATTTCTCGTACAGCTCTCGATTATGCACCATTTGAAATGCCGGATGGAGACCCTTCATTCAGCTCTGAAAATAAAACTACTATATTTAGCTGGTTGAATGATTATGAAGATATAGCAAATGACAAGACATTTAATGCTTCAATGGATTTGTCATGGAATATTATGAAAGGCTTACGCTATAACTTGCGTGTAGGTGGAAATTTGAATATAAATGACCGTAAGCGCTGGTATGGTTTACAGCTGTATCAAGGAATGAATAACAATGGTTATTTAGCATTGACAGACTTAAATAAGAGTAATGTTTCTATTGAAAATGTATTAAACTATAATACAAAATTAGGATCTGTTGCTACTTTAGATGCTACAGTTGGTGTTACTTACGATGATTATAACTTCTTGAATGAAAATACCAATGGTAGTCAGTTCACAATGTTCGATTTAAGAGAGAACGGGCTTCACATGGCTGGTAATGTGCAACATTTGGCTCCGATTCAGAAAGATTATCAATTGTTGTCTTATCTTGGTCGTATCAACTTAACATTCTTAGATAAATATTTGATTACAGCTTCTCTGCGTGCCGATGGTTCTAGTAAGTTTGGTAAAGGAAACCGTTGGGGATATTTCCCTTCAGCTTCTGTTGCATGGCGTATGGAACAAGAGGAATTCCTGAAAGAAGTAGATTGGTTGAATCAGTTGAAAGTTCGTGTAAGCTATGGTGTAACTGGTAACCAAAGTATTGATCCATATTCTACATTCTCAATGTATGGATCAGACGGTAACTATCATTATGGTAATGGAAATGGAGAACAAGAGTCTGTATTACAGATTACTAATTTGCCTAATGATGGTTTAACTTGGGAGAAAACAGCTTCTTGGAATGCTGGTCTTGATTTTAGCTTGTTGCGTTCACGCTTGAGTGGTACATTCGATTTCTATGTAAAACGAACTAATGACTTGCTTATTTCACGTTCTCTTCCAGGATCTGCTGGATTTGGATCTACTTATTATAATCAAGGTTCGTTAGATAATAAAGGTGTAGAATTCTCTTTGACTGCTCAGGTAATTGATACTAAAGACTGGAAATGGAGCATTACTGGTAATATTGGAAAGAATAAGAGCAAAATTGTAAATCTTGGTTTGTTACCAACAGATTTTGGATGTTTGGGTGAACGTATCGGTTATTATGGTAACTCACTGGGTGACCATTTTGGTGTAGGACATGTGTTCTTGCAGGGTGAAGCTCCGGGATTATTCTTGGGATATGTTACACAAGGTATTGTACAGCCAGAAGATATTACAGATCAAGGTGTGAAGTTTATTAAAGACGATGGAACTATCGGATATTATAAAGATGTAAATGGAAGTATTCCTGCTGCTGGTGATATCAAGTTTGTTGATAAAGATGGAAACGGTTCAGTTAATACTTCAGACCGAGATATCATAGGTAATCCAAATCCTGGATTTACATATGGTTTCCAGACATCTTTGTCATGGAAAGGACTGACTCTGAGTGCTGCATTTAATGGTGTACAAGACCGCGATGTTATTAATGTAAACAACCGTTACATCAATACTCCGGGACAAAAAGCTGGTACTGTATCAAAGAAAGCTTTTGAAGGTATGTGGACACCTGAAAACCATTCAAACCTTTATCCTTCTTCTAATTTTATTGTACAGAACATGGTAATGGACCGTTATGTAGAAGATGCTAGTTACTTGAGATGTTCTGATATAACATTAAATTATGCACTTCCTACAGCATGGATGAAGAAAATCGGTTTCCAGAATACATCAATTTTTGCTTCTGTAAAGAATGCGTTTGTAATCACAGATTATAGTGGATATGATCCTGAAGTAAATAGTTTTGCATTTGATGGATTACGTCCAGGCGTAGATATGAGTTCTTATCCTACTCCTCGCCAGTTTGTATTTGGATTGAACGTGACATTCTAATAATTGCATTTTAATAAAGTATATATTATGAAACTATATAAATATTTGATATTATCAATTGTAGCGGCTTCCAGCTTTTCTTCTTGTTTGGATGAAGAACCGTTATATTCACAGAATAATACTGTGGTCTTTTCTTCTGACTCTGGTGCAGAATTAGCTTTGTTGGGATGTTATGCCTATATGACTTCTACATCTGCTTACGGCCAGCATTTTCAGGAAATACCAGTTAGTGGTGCAGGATTTTCCTGGTCACAACGTAATGGTAGTGATGGTATTGTGAGTCTACAATCTTTATCAAGTGATGGATTGATTTCTACAACTTGGAATGGAATGTATAAAGTGATTTCTGAAACTAATGCTTTTCTGGAGAATTTGGATGCAAGTGGTCTGAGTGCTGAGACTAAAAATCAGTTTGGAGGAGAAGCAAAATTTCTTCGTGCATTGGCTTATTATAATCTTGTATCGCTTTGGGGAGATGTGCCCTTGAAAACAGTGGCTTCTACTTCAGAAGGTATTTCAATGCCTCGTACTCCGAAAGAACAAGTGTTGGGTCAGGTTGTACAGGATTTGAACGATGCTTTGACTATTAAGGAAACTTCTGATGTTGGGCGTATTAATTCTTGGGCAGTAAAAGCTTTCTTGGGAAAGGTTTACTATAAAATGGCAAAGCTTGGTATAAATACCAATGAGAATTTGAAAAATGCAAAAGATATGTTCGATGCTGTTTATAATAAGCATGTATACGAATTGGAAAAGAACTTTGCCGATTTGTTTGGTGACTGGGTAACGACTTCGAAAGAATCTATTTTCCAGTTGAACTTTGCTTTGAATTCTCCTTCTTGTTTCAATCGTGCCAGCAATCGTTTTTCGCCTACAGGTTCAACACCGGGTGTATGCTGGAGTACATACCGTGCAACAAAAGCAGCCTATGATATGCACCAGGGAACTTATCCGGGCGATCCACGTATAGCTGCTACCTTCTTGACTGTACATAGAGACCGTGGCGGAAATAATAAGCCAGAACCTAAAGCTCAGGTAGGTGATCAACCATCTGCAAATGATTCGGTATATTATTATCCTTATTTTACTTATACAGTTCAGACAGGTAAAAAAATGGTGAATGGAAAGGAAGTGGCTGTATATGATTCTATTTATAAAAATGGAAAAGCTGTTGCTGTAAAACAGTATGTAGGTCGATTGCCTTATGAGAAGTTTAAAGATCCAACAAATCCTGATTTAAATTATCTGAATAATTTGAATGAAGAAGATGGTAAGACTCCACAAGAAAAAGCATATATCAAAGCTTTGAAGGGTATACAGAAAAAATATGCGGAGAGCGGTAATCAGAATGCATGGCCTGCACATATGAAACTGTATGATGCCAATCAGCAGGGAACTTCTTCTCATAAGAACTTAATGGTATATCGTTATGCTGAGATGCTATTGCTTATGGCAGATGTGTATAATGAACTTGATAATACTTCGAAAGCTATTGAATTGGTAGAAGAAGTATTGAAACGTGCACGTGAGTCTGCTGGAGGTAATGGAGTTGAACCTAAAGCATGGTCTAAGCAGTTGACCAAAGAGGAAGTCAGTGAAAAGATTTATTTCGAGTTCCTATTTGAGTTAGATGGAGAACCTTCTATGTATGAATTGCTTCGCGTAAAAGGGACAGAATATTTGAAGAAAGCTTTGCAGTATCATAATAATCATGAATTAACTAAAGTTTCAGATGCATATTATAAGAGTGCTGCTCAAAAATGGACCGATCGACTTTATAATGAAGGAAATCTGACCGAAGACTTCTTGAAGAAGAATTTACTGTTGCCAATTCCTGATACAGAAAGAGATGCCAACCCAGGTATTACAGATAATAATTTTGGCTATTAATAAGATAGCTCATATTTAGAATTTGTTTATACAGATTTCTGAAAGCCTGCATAATTACATTTTCATTATGATTCTTATGTAATTGTGCAGGCTTATTTAATAAGATTTTGGATCTATATAGATTTTTATTCGAATGTTCTGGAATCTGTTAGCATATATATTGACTTCATATATTATATAGATCATATGAAAAACCTGAATTTATTTTATTCGATGGCCGGATTGAGTGCTTTGGCCGCAACGCTTCCTTCCTGCCAACAGAATAAGTCGGAAGCAAATAAACCTTATAACATTGTTTATATCATGACTGATGATCATACGGCTCAGATGATGAGTTGCTATGACACTCGGTACATAGAAACGCCTAACTTGGACCGTATTGCTGCCGATGGAGTACGTTTTACGAATAGTTTTGTCGCAAATTCGTTGAGTGGTCCGAGTCGCGCTTGTATGATTACGGGTAAGCATTCGTGTGGAAATAAGTTTTATGATAATACGACTTGTGTCTTTGATAGTGCTCAACAGACGTTTCCTAAATTGCTTCAGAAGGCAGGTTATCAAACAGCTTTAATTGGTAAATGGCATTTGGAAAGTCTGCCTAGCGGGTTTGATTATTGGGAAATATTGCCTGGACAGGGTGATTATTATAATCCGGATTTTATAACTCAGAATAATGATACCATTCAGAAACATGGGTATATAACTAATCTGATAACGGATGACGCAATAGATTGGATGGAAAATAAACGTGATAGAAATAAACCTTTCTGTCTGATGATTCATCATAAAGCGATTCACCGAAATTGGATGGCAGACACATGTAATCTGGCATTGTATGAAGACAAAACTTTCCCACTTCCAGAAACATTCTTTGATGATTATGAAGGTCGTCCGGCTGCTGCAGCCCAAGAAATGAGTATCGTAAAAGATATGGATATGATTTACGATCTTAAAATGCTACGTCCGGATAAAGACTCAAGGCTGAAAACACTGTATGAGTCGTTCTTAGGTCGTATGGATAAGGAGCAGAGAGCTGCATGGGATAAATTCTACGGCCCGATTATTGAAGATTTCTATCAGAAAAATCCTCAGGGAAAAGAACTGGCAAATTGGAAATTTCAACGCTATATGCGTGACTATATGAAAACAGTTAAATCATTAGATGATAATGTTGGTCGCGTTCTAGACTATTTAAAAGAAAAAGGTCTGTTAGATAACACACTGGTAGTCTATACTTCTGATCAAGGATTTTATATGGGTGAACATGGATGGTTTGACAAGCGTTTCATGTATGAAGAATCTATGCATACCCCTTTAATTATGCGTTTGCCGAAAGGATTTGACCGTAGAGGAGATATTACAGAAATGGTTCAGAATATTGATTATGCACCTACATTCCTGGAGTTGGCGGGAGTAGAAGTACCTGAAGATATGCATGGAATTTCGTTATTGCCTTTGTTGAAAGGGGGGCATCCTACTGACTGGCGTACGGCATTGTATTATCATTTTTATGAATATCCGGCAGAGCATATGGTAAAACGCCATTATGGAATTCGTACGAATAAGTATAAGTTGATCCATTTTTATAATGACATAGATGAATGGGAACTTTATGATTTACAGAAAGACCCCAATGAGTTGCATAATTTGTATGGTCAAAGTGAATACGATTCGATTGTAAACAATTTGAAGAAACAAATGCTGGAGTTACAGGAAGAATATAATGACCCTGTACGTTTTTCTCCAGACCGTGATAAACAATAATAAGAATAATAATATGATAATGAACATATATTTTCAATCGAAAAGATGGATGGTGGCTTGTATGGCAACTTTAATATTAAGTTTGTCTGGCTGTCATTCTTTACAACAATCTGAGGATGCAACTATTATACCTCAGCCTTTGTCTGTAGAAAAAGGAAATGGTTCTTTTTCCTTTAGTGAAAAGACTGTAATAGCAGTAGCTGATAATGAACAACGTATCATTGCTGAAAATTTTGCTTCTTTGTTTACTAAACCGGCGGGATTTACTCCTAAGGTTGAAATGGTGAAAGATGGTGATATTGTTTTTGCTATTGATAAATCGATGAAATCAGATGCTTATGAGCTACATATTACTTCTGATAAAGTAAGTATAAAAGCTGCCGATGCAAAAGGCTTCTTTTATGCTTTGCAAAATATTCGTTTAATGCTTCCGCCTACAATAGAAGGACAAGAACAGGTTGAAAATGCCTGGAAAGTACCGGCTGTAGTTATTAAAGATGAGCCTCGTTTTGACTATCGAGGCTTTATGTTGGATGTATCTCGTTATTTCTTGCCTAAAGAAGATGTCATTCGGATGATAGATTGTATCTCTATGTTAAAGATAAACCGCTTACATTTACATCTTACAGATGATAATGGATGGCGTCTGGAGATAAAGAAATATCCTCGTCTGACTGAAGTGGGAGCCTGGAAGGTTGATCGTCAGAATCTTCCTTTTCCTGATAGAAGAAATCCTAAGAAGGGAGAACCTGCTACCGTCGGTGGGTTTTATACTCAGGAAGATATGAAGGAAATAATCCGTTATGCTGCAGAACGTCAGATAGAAATTATTCCGGAAATAGATATACCTGCTCATTCAAATGCAGCTTTAGCTTCTTATCCGGAATATGCTTGTCCGGTGGTGAAAGACTTTATTGGAGTACTGCCTGGTCTTGGTGGAAAGAATGCAGAAATAATTTTTTGTGCCGGAAATGACAAGACATTTGATTTTTTACAAGGTGTTCTTGATGAAGTTATAGCATTGTTCCCTTCTCGATATATTAATTTAGGAGGAGATGAAGCGACTAAGACAAACTGGAAAAAATGTCCTTTGTGTCAGTCACGTATTCATAAAGAACATTTGGCGGATGAAGAAGCTTTACAAGGATATTTCATGTCGCGTATAGGAGATTATGTCCGCAGCAAAGGTAAGCAGATTATGGGATGGGATGAATTGACCAATAGTAAATTGCCTGAAGAATCAATCATCTTAGGCTGGCAAGGCTATGGTAAGGCTGCCTTAAAGGCTGCAGAACAGGGACATCGATTTATTATGGCTCCTGCACGTGTTGCTTATCTGATCAGGTATCAGGGACCACAATGGTTTGAGCCTGTTACTTATTTTGGGAATAATACATTAAAAGACTTGTTTAATTATGAACCTGTACAGAGTGACTGGAAACCGGAGTATGAATCATTACTGATGGGAGTGCAGGCTTGTATGTGGACTGAGTTTTGCAATGTTCCTGAAGATGTATTTTATATGACTTTCCCAAGATTAGCTGCTTTGGCAGAGATAGCATGGGTTCAAAAAGGAAAGAAAGATTGGAATGAATTCCTGAAAGGTGTAGATAATTTTAATAAGCATTTGGAACAGAAAGGAATTATTTATGCACGCTCTATGTATAACATTCAACATGAGGTAACATCTGAGGAGTCTGGCAAGTTAAAGGTGAAACTAGAGTGTGAACGTCCTGATGTGGAAATACGTTATACTTTAGATGGTACAGAACCAGTGGAAACATCTGCTTTGTATGATTCTGCATTTGTTGTTGATAGAGATGCTGAGATAAAAGCAGCTACTTTTGTTAAGGGTATACAGATGGGGAAAACGCTTAATTTGCCTATTCATTGGAATATGGCTACTGCTAAGCCAATAATCGGTGCTTCAAAAGAGATGGGAATATTAGTTAATGGATTACGTGGTAGTCTGAAGCAATCCGATTTTGAATGGTATACAGGAGGATTATCAAAGCCTATTTCTTTTGTTGTTGATTTATTGAAACCGCAACAGATAAAACGTGTTACTGTTGGTTGTATTACTAATTATGGAATGGCTGTGCATAAGCCACGGATGATTAAAATTGAAGTATCTGACGATAATAAAACGTTTAAGGAAGTAGGTAGATTAACATTTACCGATAATGAAATCTTTAAAGAAGGAAATTTTATTGAAGATTTATCAGTTGAAACAGATGATATTATCGGACATTATGTTAAATTTACGCTAGAAACTCCTGGTAATTGTCCAAATGACCATGTGCGTCCGGGACAAGCTTCTCGAGTTTATATTGACGAGGTAATAATTGAGTAATAATTTTAAATAAGGACTGTATGAATAGAATACACCAGTTTCTTGTTACTTGTTCATTGCTTGCTCTTTCTGTTGGAGGGCAAGCTCAACAGGACGCCTCTTATTTTGTGAAACATTTACAATTTTCTGGAAGCGAAAGTGTAGACCAGAAAGCTGCAATGGCCGCTCGTTTAGTTCCTTCTCCCCAACAACTTGCTTGGCAGCAAATGGAACTGACTGCATTTTTACATTTTGGGATTAATACATTTACCGGAAGAGAATGGGGGGATGGAACGGAAGATCCAGCTTTGTTTAATCCGACTGATTTAGATGCTGATCAATGGGTACGTACGTTGAAAGAATGTGGCTTTAAAATGGTTTTGCTTACAGCGAAACATCATGATGGTTTTTGTTTGTGGCCTACAAAGACGACTTCTCATTCAGTTGCCTCCTCGCCTTGGAAAAATGGTAAGGGAGATGTTGTACGTGAACTTCGTGATGCATGTACTAAATATGGAATGAAATTTGGAGTTTATTTGTCACCGTGGGATCGCAATGCCTCTTGTTATGGTAATTCTCCAGAGTACAACAAATTCTTTATTGAACAATTAACCGAATTGCTGACCAATTATGGTGAGGTAAATGAGGTGTGGTTCGATGGTGCAAACGGAGAAGGCCCTAATGGTAAGAAACAGGTATACGACTGGGATGCTTTTTATAAGACAATTCAACGTTTACAGCCTAAAGCTGTAATGGCTATTATGGGAGATGATGTGCGTTGGGTTGGTAATGAAAAAGGTATTGGCCGTGAAACAGAGTGGAGTGCAACTGTGCTTACTCCGGGAATTTATTCTCGTGCAGAAGAGAATAATAAACGTTTGGGAGTTTACGGAAAAGCAAAGGATTTGGGTAGTCGCTCGATGTTGAAGGATGCTACCGAATTATTTTGGTATCCTTCCGAGGTTGATGTGTCTATTCGTCCGGGATGGTTCTGGCACGAAGAAGAAAATACAAAAGTAAAAAGCCTGAAACAGCTTTCAGATATCTATTTTCAATCAGTCGGTTATAATTCTGTTTTATTGCTGAATATACCTCCTGACCGTCGCGGCTTGATAAACGAAGCAGATGTTGAACGTCTGAAAGAATTTGCAGATTATCGTCGAAAAGTTTTTTCTGATAATAAAGTTTCGGATGGAAATATTTACTGGACAGCTTTACCTGGAGAATCCCGATCTTATACAGTACGTCCTGGAGAACTGGTAAATGTTGTTCAATTGCAGGAAGATATTTCAAAAGGACAGCGTGTAGAAAAGTTTTTGGTTGAGGCTTTTAGTGAAGGAAGATGGCAGACCTTAGGTGAAGGTACAACTATAGGTTATAAACGTATGTTCCGTTTTCCAGAAGTAATGGCTGACTCGCTCCGTTTACGTATTGATGGTTCTCGTCTTTCTGCAAATATCATGAGTGTTTCTGCTTATTATGCTCCTTCTTTGGAAAATGATCAGAAATTTACAGATTGGAATACGGTTTCTCGTGATACGTGGAAAAAAGTGTCTTCCTCTCCTTTTGTAGTAGATTTGGGCCGTACAATTCGTTTGAAAGCTTTTACTTATGCTCCTTTAAATGAAGAAGCGAAGCCAACTATGGCTTATCGGTATAAGTTCTCTGTCAGTTTGAATGGCACGGATTGGAAAGAGATAATCTCACAAGGAGAATTTAGTAATATTATGCATAACCCTTTGCCTCAGACTGTAACGCTTCCGGCTGTTGTGACAGCACGTTATGTCAAGCTTGAAGCAACAACTCCAGAAGCATCTTCTGCTATCGTTGAAATGGAAGAATTTGGAGTAACTTCTGTTGCTGATAAAGATGATGAAACAAAAGTTTATCCTAATCCGGATGAAGCGTTGAAACTGAAACCGGGTGATTCTCATCCAATGCTGAAGGGGTGGAGTTTCTATACGGCTCATGAATTTTTAGATAAGAATACGAAAAAGGGACTTCCTTTAGGCTTTCTGGAACATAAGACAACGAACATGAGTAAATCTGCTAATGTCAATAATGCAAAATGCTCTAAAGTAGAAAATGGTGTATTGCATATGTGGTCGGTAGAGGAACCTGATTCAATTGACAATGGTTTTGGAAAGAAAGTGAAGTTTTCGCATGCTGGTTATCGGTCTGTTGTATCAGGTAAGCAAGCATGGTGCAATTTTACTGAAAATATGAGAATTGAAATCCGTTTCAAACGGGTAGCAGCAGAAGGATTTAATGATGCTCTCTGGTTTATGGGGAATAAGGGACCATGGCCTAAGAATGGAGAAATTGATTTACTAGAGAATCCTAAAAAGAAAATAAATCAACGTGCTCATTTCACTCTTCATTCAGAAAATCATTATGCTGGAGTTGTAGGAGGAGAAGGTAGTGTTACTTCTACAATTGATTTAGCAGATATGAGCCAGTGGAATATTTATTGGTTGGAATGGTATCCTGATAGAATTATAGGAGGGGTGAATGGTAAAGCTTATTTTGAACATAAAAAAGGAGATAATGGTAATACGGACTGGCCTTGGAGTGATCCTGCGGGATTTTATGTAATATTTAGTACAGGTTTATCTGTTAACCCCAATGCTTGGCCAGGTGCTGTTAATCCTGCAGCATGGGATAAACAGAATCCTCCATCTATGTACATAGACTGGATACGTGTTTATGTAAATGATAACTATGCAGGAAAGAAAGCCCCTAAAGTAAGATATTATTAATAAAATTTGCGAGTTATGCGGAATATACTTATTTGTTTGATATATGTATGGGTAAGTGCTGTTTGTACAGCACATGCTCAAGTTGGCTTTGCTCGGAATAAATTGTACAATATTGTACCTGTAAATTATTCTGGTAAGGCTGTAGGATATGATCCTGATAGCAAAAGGGTGGTTTTGAGTGTTAGCAATGATGCTGATAAATTGCAGCAATGGAGTGTCACTAATTTATCTGGTAGTTTCCGTTTTATAAATCCTTTTGAGAATAAAGCAATTCATGCTACAGGGGATAATACATTGGGAATAACAGAAAACAATGGCTCAGATGAATCTCAGTTATGGATTATAAAGAAGAGTGGCAAGTTCTTGCAGATATATCCTTCTAATAGCCCTGATTTGATATTGGCTTGCCAACAGAATGGGCGGTTGGTTTTAGTTGATAAGGTAAAGTTTCTGAATAATCCAGAAACGTATTTTTATATTAATGTTAGTAAAGTAGCAATGCCTGCGGAAGCTGCTTCTGGTACATTAGAACGTCCTAAGGTTTATTGGGAAGACGAGACTATGTTTGCAGAAAATAAAGAGCCGGGTTGTGCAACTTATATTCCTTATGTGACCGAGAAAGAAATGCTGGCTGATAAAGATTTTTATCGTACACCATGGTTGTATAGCCAGAGTTCTTCGTTTAAATTGTTGAATGGCAACTGGTATTTTCATTTTGTGTCAGAACCTTCTCAACGTCCGGAATCATTCTATAAAGAAGATTATGATGTATCGAGTTGGGAGACTATTCCGGTTCCTTCAAATTGGGAAATGCAAGGTTATGACCGTCCTATTTACGCGAATGTAGAGTATCCTCATTCCAATACACCTCCTTATATTGATGCTCGAAAGGGATTCAATGATGGTGGAGCTAATTATGGAATTAATCCGGTGGGTTCCTATGTGCGTTTCTTTGATTTGCCTGCTGGATGGGAAAAACAGCGTACATTTATCCATTTTAGTGGTATATATAGTGCTGCATTTGTATATCTGAACGGAGAATATGTCGGTTATACACAAGGATCGAATAATGTGGCAGAGTTTGATTTAAGCAAATATCTGCGCACAGGAAAAAATCGTTTAGCTGTTCAAGTATTTCGCTGGAGCGACGGTTCGTATCTTGAATGTCAGGACATGTTCCGTATGAGTGGTATTTTCCGGGATGTTTATTTATATAATGTTCCACGAGTAAGTGTACGTGACCATTATATTACTTCTAAGTTAGATGCAGCTTCAGAATATACCAGTGGCGAAATGTCTGTTAATTTGATGCTTGATAACCGTGATCGGATGAAAGGTGTGAAGAATCTGATTGTAAAATTATTCGATCCAGATGGAAGACTGGTAGCAGAAACAGAGCAACAGGTTAATTATTCAGATAAGAAAGAAACTGTATATTCAAAAGCTACGTTCAAGCTGAAGAATCTTGTAACATGGACAGCTGAAACTCCTAACTTGTATACGGTTCATATTATCCAGCGAAATGGGGATAATGATGAAATGGTCTTTTCTACCAAGTATGGTTTCCGCAATATAGAACTGAAGGGTACAGTGGTATATATTAATGGACAACGAGTATTTTTCAAGGGAACTAATCGCCATGACACACATCCGGTTTATGGTCGGGCTGTTACTGTAGAATCAATGTTGCGTGATGTGACACTGATGAAACAGAATAATATTAATACTATCCGTACTTCTCATTATCCGAATGATGCGAAGATGTATGCTATGTTCGATTATTTCGGACTTTATACAATGGATGAGGCTGATTTGGAAGACCATGCTAATCAGTCGATCAGTGATATGCCTTCTTGGATACCTGCTTTTGTTGATCGTATTGACCGTATGGTACTTAGAGATCGCAATCATCCAAGTGTAATTTTCTGGAGCTTGGGTAATGAAGCTGGAGGAGGAAGTAACTTCCAGGCTTGTTATGATGCAGCAAAACGATTGGATAACCGCCCCATACACTATGAGGGTACACGCGATGGAAAAGAGTATGGTGGAAATCGTTTTAGTGACTTGTATTCGAAGATGTATCCGGGTATGAAATGGATGAATACATATGTGAGCTCATTGGATAAACCGATGTTTATTTGTGAGTATGCTCATGCCATGGGTAATGCTATTGGAAATTTAAAAGAATACTGGGAAAGCATTGAAGGAAGTTCAGCTACTATTGGTGGAGCTATTTGGGACTGGGTAGATCAGGCTATCTATGAGCCTCATGAAATGAAAAAAGGTATTTATCGTCTGCATACAGGGTATGATTTTCCAGGTCCTCATCAGGGTAACTTCTGTTCGAATGGAATAATTCCGGCAACTCGTGAAGAATCGCCTAAGTTGAAAGAAGTAAAAGCTGTATATCAGTATGTACATTTTGCTAATAAGGGAGCTGATTTCAAGCGAAATGAAGCCAAAGTATTGTTGAAAAATACGTATGATTTTCTTTCACTTGATAAATTCTATTTGCGGTGGCAAGTTGTAAAAGACGGTGTTCGTATGCAACCGGATAGTATGATGCTTCCAGCTGTAATGCCTGATGATTCACTGTTGGTGGCATTGAATTTAGAAGGTGTTAATTTAAAGAAGGCTATAAAGAACGGTGAGGAAGTCATGCTTGATTTGTATGTATGTCGTACAGATGCTGAAACTTGGGCTGGTGCTGGGCATGAGGTTGCAAAACAGCAATATGAATTGTCTGCACGAAAGGAATTACCTGAGTTAAAGAGCTTACATGGAAAGAAACAGAAGTTGACTGTTTCTGACAATGAAAACTTATTGACGGTCAAAAATGCTTATATAGAAGCCGCTTTCAATAAGACAACGGGGCAATTGGTTACATTAGTTATGAACGGCCAGCAGATTGTCAGTCAGGGAGGAGGATTTGTGTACGATAATCATCGTTGGATTGAGAATGATAAATTTACTGAAACGGGTAATGGGCTGTCAGAAAAAGGAACATGTACGGTGACCGAAGAGAAAGGCAATATTATTGTTACCACTAACCGTGAAGGTAGTTTATGTAGTACGGATATCGTATATACATTTACTCAAACGGGAGTAATGGATATGGAGGTTGTTTTCCGTCCGCATACAGCTGATTTACGTCGTTGCGGCTTGGTGGCAAATATTGACTCTACGTTGAACAATATCGACTATTATGCATATGGTCCATGGGAAAATTATAATGACAGAAAAGACGGTTGTATGGTAGGTCGTTATACGACAACAGTGGAGGATATGGAAGTTCCTTATATGAAACCTCAGTCTATGGGAAATCGTGAAGGCCTTCGTGAACTGACTTTATATAATAAAGAAGGTAAAGGTGTAAAGATTCAGACTGAAGGTAATGTGTCGTTTTCAGCTCTGCGATATACAGATAAAGATTTGATGGAAGGACAGCATGCTTGGGAGTTAGAGACACGTCCGTATATTGTGCTTCATCTGGATGCTGTACAGCGTGGAGTAGGAAATGCTAGTTGTGGGCAGGATGTAGATACATTACCTGCTTATCGTGTTCCACAACAAGAAATGAAGTATAAATTACGTTTCTTTACTTGTTCTCTGAATAATTAAGTCATATTAATCAGAAGTCAAAGCTGATATCTAAGAAGTTTAATATTGATGAAGACATTCTTATAGTCAGTTTAGACTTCTGATTTTTATTTATATCTTAGTATTAATAGAAACTATATTGAAGGTAGTTTCGTAGATAATTTGTTAGCCTATGAAAAAATTATTATCATTTTTAGTTGTGCTTTCATGCGTTCTCGGTATAAAAGCAGCAGATACAGCCTTTATAAAGAATCCTCAAATACCAATTCTGATAGAACGGCATGATAATGTTTTATGTTACATGCGTATTAATGCGCACGAGGCAAAGGTCTTGGATAATGTTTCTGTGACATTTGGACAAGATGTACCTTTAGAGCAGATTAAATCAGTAAAACTATACTATGGAGGTACTGAAGCTATTCAGGACAGAGGAAAGAACCGTTTTGCTCCTGTAGAATATATTTCCGCTCATGCGCCAGGCAAGACTTTGTCTGTCAATCCGTCATATGCTATTAAGAAATCTGAAATTGTTCCCCAAAAGAATTCTGTATTGTTGACTGGAAATCAGAATTTATATCCGGGAGTAAATTTCTTTTGGGTCAGTATAGAAATGAAGCCAGAAGCATCGTTGCTTACAAAAATCACTGCTGAAGTGACGGGGGTAACAGCAGATGGTCAGTCGTTACCAGTTAAATGTGTATCAGCACCGAATGTTATACGTCGTTTGGGAGCAGGTGTGCGTCATGCCGGAGATGATGGTGTAGCAGCTTTTCGTATCCCAGGTTTGGTGACAACCAATAAAGGTACATTGTTAGGTGTATACGATGTGCGTTATAACAGTAGTGTGGATTTGCAGGAACATATTGATATCGGTTTGAGCCGGAGTATTGACGGTGGAAAGACTTGGGAAAAAATGCGTCTGCCTCTAGCTTTTGGAGAATACGGTGGGCTGCCAGCAGCTCAGAATGGTGTAGGAGATCCCTCAATTTTGGTTGATACAAAAACAAATACAATCTGGATTGTTGCAGCATGGACACACGGAATGGGTAATCAGCGTGCATGGTGGAGCTCACAGCAAGGTATGGATGTAAATCATACGGCTCAGCTTGTTTTAGTAAAAAGTACAGATGATGGAAAAACCTGGTCTGAGCCGATTAATATAACCGAACAAGTAAAACACCCTGAATGGTATTTTTTGTTGCAAGGTCCGGGTAGAGGTATTACTATGGAGGATGGTACATTGGTATTTCCTATTCAATATATAGGTAAAGACCGGATTCCTAATGCTGGTATTATGTATAGTAAGGATAGAGGAGAAACATGGGCCATTCATAATCATGCACGTACAAATACTACGGAAGCTCAGGTTGCTGAAGTTGTTCCTGGAACACTGATGTTGAATATGAGAGATAATCGTGGGGGAAGCCGTGCTGTTTATACAACTTCTGATTTGGGCATGACGTGGAAAGAACATGAGTCATCACGAACAGCATTACCTGAGCCTGTTTGTATGGCAAGTCTTATCAGTGTGAAAGCAGCGGACAATGTTTTAGGTAAGGATATATTGATTTTTTCGAACCCGAATACAACCAATGCCCGTAAAAATATTACTATAAAAATAAGCCTTGATGGTGGAAATACATGGGCACATCAGTTGCTTTTAGACGAAGGTGAGAACTGGGGTTATTCGTGTCTTACGATGGTAGATAAAGAAACGATTGGCATTCTTTATGAAAGTAGTGTTGCACATATGACTTTTCAATGTATCAAGCTAAAGGATATCGTGCAGTAAGTAAAAAATATATGTATTTATTAATATAAGAATTTCCCTTCGTATTTCATGGAAACGTAAACACGAAGGGAAATCTTTTATTTTGAAGCTCTCAATATCTCTCGTTTTCCACCTGGAGGGCCTGGAAGACGTTCTACTGTAAATCCCGCAGTTTGTAGCATTCGGCGTATTACTCCTTTAGCACAGTATGTTGTGAGAATACCACCAGAATTTAGAGAAGCATATAGGGTGTTGAATAGTTCCTGGCTCCACATTTCCGGTTGTTTTTCTGGAGCAAAAGCGTCAAAGTAAATGAGGTCAAATGCTCCTTGGAATTTATAGTTCGTAAAATCTCCTTCTACTTTATGTAAAATAAAGTAAGGTGTTAAGCTTATATCTGTATTCCATGCTGAATTATGCAGTGCATAGAAGTCGTTACTACGTTCCGGACAGATCTGTTCTGGATAGGCAAGTTGATGTACAATATCATTACTTACAGGGTAGCGTTCTATTGTTGTATAGTGAACTTGACGTTTTGAATTATCAGCTTCCAACAGAGTGAGAAATGCATTGAGCCCGGTTCCGAAACCGATTTCCAGTATTCGCAGTGTAGAGGAGGGATGATGTTTCATTCCCATGTTGATAAATATATGTTCAGACTCCGTCAAAGCCCCTTTTACGGAATGATAATGTTCGTTTAGTTCAGGTACGAAAAGTGTATAACTTCCATCTGCAGTTTGTTCTAGTTCTATCATAAATTAAAATTGATATAATAATTATTTTAGAAAAGACTGATAATACCAAGAGTTGCTGCTACTAATATAGCGTAACGAGCCAGCTTACCGATGCTCATCGAAACAGTAACAATCCCAATATGAGCTCTCATCAATCCTAGTACAATTAAAATTGCATCTCCTACTACAGGCAAAAAAGAGAATAATGCCATCCATGCTCCCCTTCCATGTATAAATCGGGTAGCACGTTCCATTTGTTTCGGAGTTACTCCAAGGTATTTTTCTATCCATTCCATTTTTCCAAGATGGCCTATCCAATAGCAGGTAAGTCCACCTAAAACGTTGCCTGCTGTTGTGGCAATGGTAGACCATATAGGGTCGAGTCCTAAGCCAACACAAGCAAGTAGGACTGCTTCAGAGCTGAATGGTAAAATTGTTCCGGCAAGAAAAGCAGACAAGAACATACCAAAATACCCCCAGTCGGTCAGAAGTTGAAGAAATATATCCATAAATTAAATAAGCACAATGCAAACCAGATAACAAGAACCGTAATAAAAGTTATTCGGGTAAATTTACTGAAAGTAAGTGAAAATAAATGTCCTCCCATAAATACCATTGGAATAATAGCTAAGGGAAGTAATGCTTTAATATGAGATGGTTGTAAAACCATAAGAATATTTATCCATATTCCCATGGATAGTATCACTTGTAATAAAATACGAGTTTGTACTTTGTCTTTATATGCAAATCGTAAATAAGGAATACTAAATGCAATCCATAATATTGTGATAACTCCCCATAAAGTATAATAGCTGAAATGTATGGATGCATAATTTATTTGATCAAACTGTAGAATATGCGAAATTACATTGTAGAATTCTTCGGTTTGATCCGTATACAAATCATATCCCAGCAGAAGCCAGTAAGGTAATGTAAAGCCAATGATTCCGGCAAAAAAGGTTTTTCCTTCAAGCGAACGAAGGTTAATCATATGAATATATAGTAGCGGAGTAATCCAAGCTATACAAGGAAGAATAAGGCTACTTAACCCCATCCACAAAAAAGCATGGAATATGGCGGTCGAAGCATGGGGAGATTCATAGCTTTGAAACAGTGAATATAGCATACAAAGAAAGAATACTGGAAGTAATAGTGTAACATCCCATGTATGCAAGAAAGGTGTTGCCGCATAAAACAGAAGAAAAAAAGAAGCAGGAAGCGTCGTACGTGTACGTATCAGTGCAAACTTCGTATCCGTCTCCAGTAGCAGGTAAGTAGTAAGGCTGAATATTAATAACGAGCCAATATTTGCCCATAAATGTGGAGTCGATATGACCCATAGAATAAGTGTTAAAGTACTTACAACTGGAAGTGTGGCACGTCCTGTCGCAACTTCGTATTGAAATCTGTTTCTGGTCTGGATCATGTGACGGATATTGATGACAAAAGAAATGTCACCACAGCTACACTCATTTACTCTTTAAACAGAATAATTGGTGTAACTGTGGTGATGAATTGAAATATTATAAGTCGAAACCGATATCAGAACGGAAATATTTCTTTTCGAATGAAATTTTTCCGGCATTGGTAAAGGATTGTTTCAACGCTTCTTCCTTGTTGGTACCGTATGAGCTGACAGCTATCACACGACCTCCGGATGTGACAACCTGATTATCTTTCAATGCTGTTCCGGCATGGAATACGATGCTGCCTCCTGCTTTAGCTTCTTCGATTCCTGTTATAGGGAATCCTTTTTCATATGCTTCTGGATAACCGCCAGATACCAGCATAACGCATACTGCAGAACGTGAATCTATTTCCAGTGTCTTTTCATTGAGGTTTCCTGCCGCTACTCCTTCAAACAGTTCCACAAGGTCACTCTTAATGCGCAGCATGACACTTTCAGTTTCAGGGTCACCCATACGGACATTGTATTCAATAACCATCGGTTCACCTTTTACGTTAATCAAACCGAAGAAGATAAATCCTTTATAATCGATCCCTTCAGCTGCCAGGCCTTCTACTGTCGGACGAATAATGCGTTCGTCTACTTTCTTCATCCAAGCTTCGTCTGCAAACGGTACTGGCGAAACAGAACCCATACCTCCGGTATTCAGACCTTTATCGCCCTCGCCGATACGTTTGTAATCTTTTGCTTCAGGTAAGATTTTATAGTTCTTTCCGTCAGTCAAAACGAAAACAGAACATTCGATACCACTCAAAAACTCCTCGATAACAACGGTTGCCGATGCATTACCGAACATACCGCCGAGCATTTCTTTCAGTTCTTTTTTTGCTTCCTCTAGAGTCGGAAGAATCAGTACACCTTTTCCAGCACACAAACCGTCAGCTTTCAATACATACGGAGCTTGTAATGTTTCGAGGAAAGCAAGACCTTCTTCTAAATTGGCAGAAGTAATGCTTTTATATCCTGCTGTCGGGATATGATGACGTTGCATGAATCCTTTAGCGAATTCTTTACTTCCTTCGAGTACGGCACCTGCTTTTGACGGACCGATTACTGGAATATTGGCCAATGCAGCATCGTTCTTAAAGAAGTCGTAGACACCTTTTACCAATGGATCTTCAGGGCCTACTACTACCATGTTGATACCATTTGCTACAACAAATTCTTTGATAGCTTCGAAATCGTCTGCTTTTATCGCTACATTTTCACCAACTTCACGTGTTCCGGCATTACCTGGAGCGATGTATAGTTTTTCTATTTTCGGACTTTGGGCGATTTTCCATGCTAGTGCATGCTCACGTCCACCTGAACCTAACAGTAACAGTTTCATATGTTTACAGTATTATGATTTGTTTCTTTATTTTATTTCAAATGATCAAGAAAATAACGGGTGATGTGTTCGTGCAAGTGTACGCGGTCGCGCCCCATCATGTTGTGACCGTCTTCCGGATAGATGAAGAAATCTGGATGAGTTCCAGCGTCAATACAAGCACGTAAAAAACTGATGCTGTGTTGCGGTACACAGGTAGGATCCATTCCACCGATAATTACCTCCAGACGACCTTTCAAGTTACCAGCCTTTAAGCGAAGATTTGATTCCTTATATCCTTCAGGATTAGCTTGTGGAGTATCCATGTATCTTTCTCCATACATAACTTCGTAGAATTGCCAGTCGATAACCGGACCACCAGCTACTCCTACCTTGAAGATATCCGGATAAGTCAGCATAAGATTAGTTGTCATGAATCCCCCGAAGCTCCATCCATGAACACCGATTTTGTCTGCATCAACATATGGAAGTGATTGCAGGAACTTGGCTCCTTGTACTTGGTCTTTCATTTCTTCTGTACCAAGATGGCGGAAGGTACAATTTTCGAACTTAATACCGCGATTATCACTTCCACGGTTGTCAACAGTAAGCATTACATAACCTTGTTGTGCCATGTAAAGATCCCATCCACGTGCATCATAAAAACGGGTATTATGTATCATTTGTGCATGTGGACCTCCGTATACGTAAATAATAGCCGGATATTTTTTGTTCGGATCGAAATTAACAGGCTTAATTAAGCGGTAATACAAATCTGTTTCTCCATCGGCTGCTTTAATTGTTCCTACAGTAATTTCCGGTAAATTGTAGTTTTCCTTCAGCGGGTCGGTTGCTGTGAACAGGGTTGTACCTTTTTTCCCGGTAGTAGGAAGAATACTGATTTCACGTGGAACATTGTTCGAAGTGAAGTAATCGATAAGATAGGTTCCACTGGCTGATAATTTGGCCTGGTGAGTACCATCTTCCATACCGATCAGTGTACGTTTCCCATTTTTTACGTTCAGACTGAATATATTAGTCTGTAAAGGAGATATTTCCGTACTTGCAATTATGATTTCTTTACGAGAAGTATTGAATCCTAAAACATCTTGAACTAACCAGTTGCCTTCAGTCAATGGGATTGCTTTCAGATATTCACAATATTGGTCTTCACTATCCTTTCCAGTTTTCCATTCACCTTTCAGTTTGGTTTTTGTATCCATAAGAAACAAATGGTTGAAACCGTCTCGCTGTGTCTGATAAATAAACTGGCTATCATCCCAAGGTAAGAATATCAGAGGATGCTGCGGCTCTACGTAACGAGCATGTTTCTCTTCATAAAGTACTCCTATCTTTTGTCCGCTTACGGCATCATATTGAACCAGTTGTGCATGATTCTGGTCGCGGTTCAGTTCGATAACGAATACACTCTTTTCGTCAGGGCCCCAACTAATGTTAGTAAAATAACGGTCAGTAGGATCACCGGCTTGTAAATAAATTGTCTTGCCATCTTTTACATTGTATATTCCGACAGTTACTTTATGGCTTGTCATACCAGCCATTGGGTATTTGTCAGGAACAAGTTCGGCAATACGTGCTGTAGTATTTACCTGTGGATAATCAGTTACCATACTTTGGTCCATACGGTAGAAAGCCAAATAAGTACCTTTCGGACTCCAAAAAGTACCTTTCATGATACCAAATTCATTACGGTGTACAGCTTGACCATATACGACATCCTTTTCCTGCTGTTGGTTCCCTGTAACTTTTGGGTTAACCATGCTGCTGAAATCCCCTTCATGTGCTACATACAGGTCATTCCCGATAGTATATGCCATGTAGCCATTTTCTTTACAGAAATCGAAGTTTGTCGGACCTTCTCCCTGCAGGTTAAATAGATTGACTATTTTCTTTTTGCTGAAGTCATACCATATCATGTACTTTTGTCCGGGAGTACGGTCGTCATACTGGGTAAAAGTAATCACATTACGGTCACCCCAAGGAAGTGAAGCAGCCATCAGTGTACGAAGTGGTTTGATATGACCTGTAAGTTTGTAAGGCATTTCGCCATTTTTCAGCGCTTCATTTACCTCTTCCAGTGTGACGAGTATACTTTCTTTTCCGCTTTTAGTATCTATTTTTTTGATGTTCTCTATATCTGTACGGATACATATATCACCCCACCATTGTAGTCCGGGCATGCTTTTCGGCACAAGATTAAAATAATTATCTCCACCCGGTATTACATCATTGAGGGTGAATGTCTTTTTCTCTTGGGCAGATGAAATTGTTGCTATCATACAGAATAGAGCTATTATTTGAAATATACGCTTCATTTTCAGTGGATATACGTTACTTATTCATTTTCTGTATTTTCTTCGTTTGCACGACGACGGTGCATGTAACGAGGTGCGGGTGCCTGCTTAGGGCGTCCGTCATCAGTAGAAGGACGTGAAGGACGATTTTCGCGAGAAAAGTTTTTCTTATCGTTTTCCTTACGCTCTGTTCGGAAACTTGTTTTTTTATCTCCTTTATATTCTACTTTTTCTGCACGCTTCCGTGGACGGGTTTCGTTTCCTTCCCGCTTAGGCTTAAATTCTTTGTCACTGTTTTCACTACGGAAGGTTTTGTATTTTCCATCGAAAATCTGATATTTCCGGAACTGACATTCCAGTGAACCATTAAACAAAGGAACTTTGACTGATGGCTTTAGTCCAATTTGGTCGAAACATTCGTCACGATAGCTTAATATCCAGGCATCATTGCCGCTGAATGCATGTTTCAGGCGTTCTCCAATCATTTGGTATAGGCCTAGCAGATCATCAGAAGATATTCGTTCTCCATAAGGTGGATTAGTCACAATGATACTCTTTTCTTTAGGCTGTTCAAATTGCTGGAACGGTTGGATTTTTAGAATGACATCCTTGCTTACTCCTGCTGCTTTTACATTGTGCACAGCAATTTCGTTGGCTTTCGGATTGTTGTCATATCCGTAAATTTTATGGTTAAATTCACGTTCATTAGAATCATCATTATAGATTGAATCGAATAAATCCTGGTCGAAGTCACGCCACTTTTCAAAGCCAAACTCTTTACGGAATACTCCCGGAGCAATATTGCGTGCGATGAGTGCTGCTTCAATAGGAATTGTTCCAGAGCCACACATCGGGTCTATTAAATCACATTCGCCTCTCCATCCAGTCATCAGAATCATTCCGGCAGCCAATACCTCGTTTAAAGGAGCTTCTACTTGTTCCTGACGGTAGCCACGGCGATGAAGTGATTCACCCGAACTGTCAAGTGAAAGTGTACAACGGTCTTCTGCAACATGGATATTAATAGCCAGATCCGGATTACTAATACGTACAGATGGACGATTGCCTGTCTTTTCACGGAAATAATCGACAATAGCATCTTTTACCTTATAAGCAACAAACTTCGAATGACGGAATTCATTGGAGAATACTACCGCATCAACAGCAAAGCTGCTCATATTATCCAAATAGTCTTCCCAAGCAATACTTTTAACAGCTTCATACACTTCATCTGCTGTTTTTGCAGTAAAATGTTTGATTGGTTTTAAGATACGAATAGCCGTGCGCAAGCAAAAATTAGCACGATACATCATTGCTTTGTCACCGGTAAAAGAAACCATACGGCGTCCGATTTCAATATTTCCGGCTCCCAACTCGGTGAGTTCTTGTGCCAGCACTTCTTCCAGTCCCTGGAAGGTCTTGGCGATAAGCTCGAATTCTTGATTCATTTTAACTAAATTACGTAATTTCAATTAATTGTGCAAAAATATGAATTTTCAGTCAGCCAGTCAACTGTTTGATAAGGTTTAAATACATTTTGTTGTAAAGAAAGTCAACTTTGATATTTTTATTATGTAATATCTTGCTTTCGTGAAAAATATTACTGCTGCTTGCTTTACGCTCAAGGAAGTTGATTTTTATTTTGAAGAAAAATGTATCTTTGCCAAAGCCTGAATTGAAAATAATAAGAAATGTACTTCAGAATGAAAATTACTATGAGAATACATGCTCTATGTTTTATACTGGGAATAATCTTGTCTGCAACGTCTATAAGAGCTGAAGAAGAAAGACTATGGCAACTGCATGCTGTTGATATTCAAGCTCCATATGCTCCTGCTCCTATGGCAAACGGATGTATAGGGATTCTTCCTCAAAAAGAACCTTTTGCTGTAGAGCATGTTATGTTGAATCATGTATTCGATGCTGCATCTCCCCATGTTGTTAGTCGAGTAATGAGAGGAATTAATCCGTTTTGTCTTTCTATGAAAATAGACAATAAGAAAGTTGATACTTCAAATATCTCTGACTGGCAACAAACGATAGATATGTGCCGTGCTGTACATCAAACAAGTTTCCATACCTTAGAAAAAGCAGATGTATCTTATGAGTTGTGTGCTTTACGCAATTTGCCTTATGCCGGTTTAATTCGTGTGACTGTTCAGGCATGTAAGGATATGTTGTTGGAAGTCCGTTCAGGAATGGGTATTCCAGACGATTATTCGCAATCTTTAATTCGGTATCGTGAAATGGAAGCTGATGGAAATCGTATGTACATGCTTGAATCGGATGCAACTTCTCGGCTCGGATACCGTCGGGTAGCTTCTACTTCTTCTTTTCTTTTCAATGGCGAACAGATAAAGCCTATATATGATGAAGCTACTCGGGAATTGTTTTTTTCGATTCAGCTAAAAAAGGGAGAAACATTTTGTTTCTCTTTAGTAGGAAGCGTATGTTCATCACGTGATTTTTTTGATCCCTATAATGAAGCAGAGCGGCAGGTAATTTATGCAGTGCATGAGGGAGAAGAAGCATTGATGCAGGCACATTATCGTCTTTGGGATGAACTATGGCAAGGTGATATACGTATTGAAGGAGATGATGACGCACAGCGTATCGTAAGATTTGCCTTATTTAATTTATATTCTTCTTGTCGTGGAGGTAGTCGCTTAAGTATCCCTCCTATGGGATTATCGTTGCAGGGATATAATGGACATATCTTTTGGGATACAGAATTGTGGATGTATCCCCCTATGCTTCTGTTGAATCAGGATATAGCCCGGTCAATGCTTGATTATCGCTTTGACCGTCTTCCTGCTGCTCGTAAAAAAGCATTGGCATATGGTTATCGGGGAGCAATGTTCCCGTGGGAGAGTGATGATTCTGGTGAAGAAGCTACGCCTACTCATGCATTGACCGGTCCGTTTGAACATCATATTACAGCCGACATAGGAATTGCCTGCTGGAATTATTATTGTGTAACTCGTGATATGCGTTGGCTGCAACGTGAAGGTTATCCACTGCTCAAAGAAATTGCAGACTTTTGGGCAAGTCGTGTTACTCGCAATCAGGATGGTTCATATTCCATTCATAACGTGACCGGAGCTGATGAATATGCAAACGGTGTTACAGATAATGCGTTTACAAACGGTGCAGCGTCACTTGCGCTTAAGTATGCTTGTCAGGCTGCTGAGATTTGTGGAGAAAAGGTTCCGGAAATATGGCGGGCGATTGGAGAAAATATCCGCGTATTACAATTCGAAAATGGTGTGACACGTGAGCATTCCACTTATAAAGGTGAAATGATCAAACAAGCTGATGCAAATCTGCTAGCTTATCCACTAGGGTTGATAACTGATGAATACAGACAGAAACAAGATTTGGAATATTATGTCGAGCGTATAGATCAGAAAGATGGACCGGCTATGTCGTACTCTGTTTATTGCGTACAGTATGCTCGTATGGGAGAAGCAGATAAAGCATACGAGATGTTTCGTCGTTGTTATGAGCCCAATCTGAGAAAGCCTTTCGGAGTTATTTCGGAAACTCCCACAAGTAACAATCCATATTTTATGACTGGAGCAGGAGGTTTATTGCAGGCTGTATTGAATGGCTTTTGTGGACTCCAGATTACGGATGAAGGAATCGTCCAGCTTCCGTCAGTGCTTCCTTCTCACTGGAAACGGGTAACTGTTACAGGTGTAGGTTCTGATAAAAAAACTTATGTAAGAGAAGGGTAGCATTATGTATGTGATGGAGGAGCAATTAATCAAAAAACTTCGTAAGGGTGATGAAAAAGCATTCCGTTTGCTTTATGATCGTCACTACGTATTGCTGTGCCGTTTTGCCAATCAGATTTTAAATAATGCAGCTTTAGCAGAAGAAGTTGTAGATGATGTTATTTTTTATTTATGGGAACATCGGAGTGAAGTTGAGATTCGTTATTCTATCCGTGCTTATTTAATGCGTGCCGTACGTAACCGTTGTCTGAATGAATTACAATCGCAAAGTCATCGTGAAGAACTTCATCTTTCTTCTTTTTTGTCACCGGAAAGTATGGATTTTTTAGACTTTCTGTTTGTTGATGATAAACAGCCGTTAGGTATGCTTTTAGAACAAGAACTGGAAGATGAACTGAAGCGTAGTATAGACGAACTACCATTGGAGTGTCGAAGAGTATTTTATAAGAGTCGTTTTGAACAAAAAAAGTATGAAGAAATAGCCGACGAACTTGGTATATCTGTTAATACTGTCAAGTACCATATAAAAAATGCATTGGCTTTTCTCCAAAAGCGTTTGGGGAATTATTTGAAGTTACTTATCGTATATATTTTCATGAGTGCATAAATTTCATTTAACTATTTCCTTTTTTTTATGTATTTGGTTGTAATTTAATATATTACCAGTTTGTTTAGTTCAGATTATGGAAAAATCTCTGAATAAAAGCAAGTAAAATTTAATCAGAATTAAAAAAATGTCTTTTTTTGACTACCCTTTAATTCTGATTTTTTGTCTTTATAGTAAAAGGACCTTTTTAGAATATGAAAACAGAGAAAAATAACGATATAGATTTGCTTATTACCCAGTACCTATCCGGTAAATTAGATAAGGAGGCGTTTGCGCAGTTAAAGGACTGGGCTTCTGAATCAGAAGAAAATCGTATTTATGTAAAAAATAAAGTTGAAATATGGTTTTCTTCCTGTATTGCGGATGAAACTTGTGTTTTTGATAAGGATAAAGCATTTGAATTGTTTCAAAAGCGTATAAATAAAGCTAAACGTTCTGATGAGCAAATGCGAAGACTGTCTTGGAAGACATGGGTACGTGTAGCAGCGGTTATTTTAATCATGCTGTTGCCTTTTGCCGGATACTGGCAAGGAAAAGAGTCTGTAAAGCAAACTTTTGCTGATATTGTAGTTGAAGCTCCACTGGGAGCTCGTACCAAACTATATCTTCCGGATGGAACATTGGTGTGGTTGAATGCAGGTTCGAAGATTGTTTATTCTCAAGGTTTTGGAGTAGATGACCGCCGACTGAAAATGGAAGGTGAAGGATATTTTGAAGTAACTCGTAACCCCGATATTCCATTTGAGGTAAAGACAAAAGAAGTTAATCTGAAAGTCTTAGGAACAAAATTTAATTTTCGTAACTATCCAGATGATGATGAAGCTATTGTGAACCTCATGGAAGGAAAAGTAGCCCTGCATAATGAGATAAAATGTATGCCTGAGCTTTATTTGAAACCAGATGAAAAAATGGTGATGAACAAGGCAACAGGTGAAATGAAAAAAACAAGTACGAAAGCCAAACGTTCTAATACGTGGATTAATGATGAATTGTTTTTTGATGAATTACCTCTTAAACACATAGCCAAACGTTTAATGCGCAGCTATGGAGTTGAAATAATCGTCACAGATTCCTTGCAAGATAAACGTTTTTATGGAGTATTTAAAGTACAAGGAAATACTATAAAAGATGTGCTTGATGCCATGGCGTCTACGAATCAAATGAAATATCGTTATGAGAATGGAAAATATATATTATATCGATAATCTTAAACTATACAATTAATATGAAGCAGGCAGGAACAAGTTAAATTGGTTTATTTATGAAGTAAACCTTTGTGATCTATCTAAGTAGAATTTTATAAAACTTAAATCTTTAATTATGAGGAACTTTAGTAAGGCTATACTTGTAGCCTCGGCAGCGTTTTGCCTAAATTTATCGGCTTTTTCACAAAATGTTTCCTTTTCTGTTCAGAACGTAACAGTAAAGGAAGCTATGGAACAATTGAAAAAGACTTCTGGTTATTCTTTCGTGTTCTCATCATCAGATGTAGATACAAGTAAAAAAGTATCGGTGTCTGGCCATAATTCTTCTATTCAAGATATAGTTAAGCAAATCCTTCAAGGGCAGAATGGATTGGATTATGAAATTCAGGGGAGGAAAATTGTAATAAGGCGTTATGAAAAAGATACTACTAAAATAAATAAAAAAATAACTGTAGAAGGAAAAGTTGTAGATGTTAATGGAGAACCAATAATAGGTGCTACTATTATGGAGGTGGGAACAACTAATGGAACAGTTACGGATTTTAATGGCAATTTTTTATTTGAGGTTGCAAATCATAGTAGTTTAGAGATTTCTTATATAGGTTATAAACAAGAAAAAATAAAAGCTGAGACAGGAAAGATTTTATCTATAACAATGATTGAGAATTCACAAATGTTAGATGAAGTTGTTGCTATTGGTTATGGATCTGTAAAACGAAAAGATATAACAGGTTCTGTATCATCCATGGATAATTCCATATTAGCTTCTGTTCCTGTGAACTCTCCGGTTCAAGCTATGGCAGGTAAGCTAGCGGGTGTTAAAATAACCATGCCAGAAGGTAATCCTGATGCAGAAGTAATTATCCGTGTACGTGGAGGCGGTTCCATTACAAGTGATAATACCCCCTTATATATTGTAGATGGTTTTCCTGTAAATAGTATTTCAGATATTCCAGCTACGGATATAGAAACAATAGATGTTTTAAAAGATGCTTCTTCTACTGCTATTTATGGTTCAAGAGGAGCTAACGGTATCGTTTTAATAACAACAAAGAGTGGAAAAAAAGGAAAAGTTTCGGTTAATTACAATACTTATTATAGTTTAAGTAAAGTTGCAAAGAAAATGGATGTTTTAAATGTCTATGATTATCTAAAATGGCAATACGAACTACACGGGTTGCGCAATATAACTTCTGAATATACTGACTTGTTTGGCTCTTACAATGATTTGGAATATTATAAAAATACAGAAAATATAGATTGGCAAGATGCTGTTTTTGGTCGTACAGGAACATCTTTTAATCATAATATTAGTATTAATGGTGGAAACGAAAAAACACGCTTCAACTTTAGTTATGCACATGTAAGTGATGAAGGAATATTAGAATTTACAAAATTTGTCCGTGATAACTTCTCACTAAAATTGAATTATGAAGCATCAAAAAAAGTCCAATTAGACTTCTCTGCACGTTATTCACGTGCAAAGAGTAAAGGAGATGGGATGAATGGTGCTACAGGTGAAAGTGGAGAACAGCCTACAAACTCATTTGGTCGTATTAAACATTCAGTGATTCAAATGCCCATTCAAACAAATTTTTCTCAGGATAATATAGATACAGATGAGTTAGATAATGGCTTATATGATCCAATACTTTCATTACAGGATAATTACAAAGAAAGATTACGCACAAATTATAATTTTAATGCGGCGCTTAATTGGGAAATTATTAGGAGTATGAATTTAAAAGTTGATGTTGGATTGGATGAAACACGCACAACTGTAGATAATTTTTATGGGATGACAACTTCCGAATCAAAATCTAATGCACTTCCTGAAAATATAGGTATGCCTTTGGTACAAGCTTCAGATTATTTTCTGCGTACATTTAGAAATACGAATACATTAAATTATGATTTTAGTAATTTTTTACCTAAAGACCATTCTTTAAGCGTTTTATTAGGAGAAGAAATGATAATAACTACTTCTGATAAATTAACTTCTAGATATGAAGGATTACCTGATTTCTTTACTGCTACTGAAGCTTTTAAATTTTCAGGTGAAGGAGATCCTGTAAGATATAATCATTTCTATTATCCTAATGATAAACTTTTATCCTTTTTTTCACGGTTTAGTTATGATTTTCAAGGAAAATATCTAGCTACTTTTACTATTCGTGGAGATGGTTCAAGTAAATTTACAAAAGGAAATCAATGGGGAATATTTCCATCTGGAGCTCTAGCTTGGAGATTATCTGAAGAAGAATTTTTAAAAAGAAATTGGTTAAGTAATTTAAAATTAAGGCTAAGTTATGGTATCTCTGGAAATAACAATATCCCCGCAGATCAGACTGGTAAAATTTTCAGTGTTGCAGAACAAAAGAAATGGCTAAATATTACAGATACGTGGTGGAGTGCAGGAACAACGTTAAATAATCCTGATTTGAAATGGGAATCAACTTATTCTACAAATATAGGTTTAGATTTTGGATTCTTCAACAATAAATTGAACGGTAATATCGATTTATATAAAAACACGACCAAAGATTTATTGATGCAATTCACTATTAGTGGATCAGGATATAATACCCAATATCGAAATGTTGGCAAAACAGAAAATAAAGGTTTAGAAATAACACTAAATTATGCACCTATCCAAAAGAAAAACTATGGTTTGGACTTTTCTCTAGTATTAGGATTTAATAAAAATAAAATTGTTGATTTAGGTAGTTTATCTAATGGATATACAGTCGCTACAAGTTGGCAGAATACAGAAGTTGGAGCAGATTATTTAGTGAAACCAGGGTACGCTGTTGGTCAAATGTGGGGATTTATCACAGACGGAAGATATGAAGTTTCTGATTTTAAAGAGTTTAACGGATTAAACTGGGTTCTAAAAGATGATATAGCTGATGGTACTGATGTAATAGGAGGTGATGCAGTACGTCCAGGTGGACTAAAGCTGAAAGATATTACAGGTGACGGACGAATAACAGAAGATGATAAAACAATTATTGGAGATGCCAATCCTATCTGCACTGGAGGCTTTACCATTGGAGGCTATTGGAAAGGATTTGATATGAACACGAACTTTACATGGAGTATCGGAAACGATATTTATAATGCAGACAAGATAGAATTTACTTCACCAACAAAATATCAGTGGCGTAATATGACCACTATAATGGAATCTGGGAAGCGTTGGACAAATTTGAATGAAGATGGTACTATTTGTAATGATCCGAACAAATTAGCTAGTATGAATGAAAATACAACGATGTGGTCACCATTTATGAACAAATCAGTATTTCATAGTTGGGCTGTGGAAGATGGTTCTTTCTTGAGATTGAATACTTTCACTATTGGATATACTTTCCCACAAGAATGGATGAAAAAATTGTATATAAGCAATTTACGACTTTATTTTACAGGATCTAATTTATTTTGTTTAACTGGTTATTCGGGGTTTGATCCCGAAGTGGACACCCGTCGTAACAATAGAGTTACTCCTGGTGTTGATTATTCAGCTTATCCCAAAAGCCGGCAATATGTTTTTGGAGTTAATTTAAGTTTCTAATAAAATCCTACTAATTATGAAAAATATATTATTTGTTTTATTCATAACAAGTTTTATATCATCTTGTTCTGACTTTTTATCTGCTCCGTCACAGTCGTCATTCTCGGAAGAAACTGTATTTAACAATGAAAAATTAACAGAAAATATGATATTTAATATTTATAGTTTCTTTGCCCAAACAAACTCTCATAGAGGACGGTTTCAACCCTATTATGGAATGAATACAGATGCAGAAATGGTGAATGCAACTGATTTAACAGATGCCACCTCACTCTGCAACTATTCTACTGTTCCTGCAAATTCACAAATGTCAGGAACTAAAGATCCCAATACATGGACTTGCTTTTATAATGCCATAGAAGCTGCCAATATATGTATACAAGGTATAGAGAAATATGGGAATCCTACATTCGATAATTTAATGGGACATTTTTATGGAGAAGCCTTAACTTTACGTGCTACTTTTTATTATGACTTATTAAGAGCGTGGGGTGATATTCCAGCCCGTTTTACTCCCGTGACAAGCGAAACAATTTATATGGCAAAATCTGATCGTGATATTATTTACAAACAAATTATAAGCGACTTAGAGAAAGCAGAAAATTATTTGCCTTGGCCATTAGATAGTGAACGTACTTCTACAGTAGAAAGAGTAAATAAAGCATATGCAAAAGCTTTGCGTGCACGTTTATGTTTAATGGCTTCCGGATATTCTCAACGACCATCAAGTAAAGATGACCATAAAAATAGCGAAATAAGATTAAGCAATGACCCAGAATTACAAAAAAATATCCTTTATCCAATAGCAAAGCAAGAACTAGAAGATATAATTAATAGTAAAAAATGCAGGTTATCTCCATCTTTTGAAGATTATTTTAAAGGATTATGTCAAGATAAAATAGAAGCTGGAGGAGAATCTTTATTTGAATTACCATTTGCTGATGGTAGAGGACGATGGATGCAAACTTTTGCTGTTTATCATTATAATGCTGATAAATATTTATCAGCAAACAAAAAAGGTGGACAAAATATACCAACCCCAACTCTATATTATGATTTTGATTCAAAAGACTTACGAAGAAATGTAACATGCGTTCCTTATAAATGGCAAGATGGCAAACAAGTACTAGAAACAAGCGAACCTACTCAAAAACAAGGATGGGGATTTGGAAAATATCGTTATGAGTGGATGTCACGTGTAGTAAGTGGTGATGACGGAATAAATCAACCTTATGTTCGATACTCTGATGTTCTACTAATGATGTCAGAAGTGCTAAACGAATTAAACGATTTGGCTGGTGCTAAAGAATATTTAAGAATGGTAAGAGAACGTGCATTTAAAGAAGAAGATTGGGGTGAAAAAGTTGATACCTACTTAAATAAACTCACAACGAAAGAACTATTGTTTAAAGCAATCGTAGATGAACGTAAATTTGAATTTGCAGGTGAAATGTTACGCAAAGAAGATTTAATTCGTTGGAATTTATTAGGTGAGATGGTAAAAACAACAAAAGAAAAAATGAATGATTTGAGAAGTTATCAAGGTGATTATGCTGAACTTCCACATAATGTTTATTATCGTCAATCTAAGGATGGGGAAAGCTTGGAGATTTATGGTTTAAATTTTGGAGAAAATCAAATACCAGAAGGAGATAATTGGCAAGTTGTTGATTATCAAAAAAATGCAATTAGTGATGCAAGAATTGAACGATTCTATATTAATGATCCCGACAATCGTCAATTTTGGCCTATTTTTCAAAGTGATTTAGATACTCAAATGGGATATTTAATTAACGATTATGGTTATTGATATTGAAGACATATGAGATATTGGTTTTATTTTTTGTGTTGGATACTTTGCTTGGATAAGTTACATAGCAATAATATAACTTATCCTTGGGACAAACTTCCATTAGTAGAGAAATCTATTCAGAAAACAAGTTTTCCTAATAATGAATTTAATGTGTTAGAATATGGAGCTGAAATAAATAAAGACATATCAGATGCTATTAAAAAAGCAATTATTGATTGTCATCACAAAGGGGGAGGAAAAGTAATAATTCCTCATGGCACATATTATACAAGAGCTATTCATTTACTTTCAAATGTCAATTTCCATTTGGAAGAAGGGGCTATATTGAAATTCTCTACAGTTCCAGATGATTATTTCCCTGTAGTAACAACACGTTGGGAAGGAGTCGATTGTATTGCACAATCTCCTTTAATATACGCTAAAGGGCAAACCAATGTAGCAATTACAGGAAAAGGTATATTAAATGGTCAAGCGTCAAAAGAAAATTGGTGGAGCAAAAGAGCCAGAACTTCACTTAAAGACAAAAAGAATGGGAAGTTGATAGGAAAAGAAAAACTAGAATATTTTGAATCAAATAAAAAAAACATAAAAAGTCGTATCTTTTCTGTTAAAGATGAATTACGCCCACAATTTATTCAGTTTTATCAATGTAATCGAGTCTTAGTAGAAGGTATTACGATATGCAATGCTCCATTTTGGTTATTACATCCTTTACTTTCAAGTAATATTATCATTCGTGGAGTTACATTTAATAGTCATGGACCTAATAATGATGGATGTGATCCAGAATCATGTAATAATGTCTTAATTGAAAATTGTATATTTGATACAGGAGATGATTGTATCGCTATAAAATCAGGAAAGAATAACGATGGAAGATTTTGGAATATTCCTAGTCAAAACATTATTATTCGTCACTGCATAATGAAAGATGGGCATGCAGGTGTAGCAATCGGTAGCGAAATATCTGGAAACTGCTATAATGTATGGGTAGAAAATTGTTCTATTGGCAGCCCCAATATGGATCGTCCCTTCCGTATAAAATCGAATGCTATACGAGGAGGTATTGTAAATGGATTTTTTATTCGCAATATTTCAATTACAGAATGTCGCCAAGCAGTCTTACGAATGGAGTTAAAATACAACAAAATACAAGAAGGAAAATATTATCCTTCTTTTAAAAATATATTATTACAAAACGTAAAATGCAAACACAGCAATTATGGAATTTGGATTGATGGATTTGAAAATCCTATTTGCGTTTCCAATGTTAGACTGGAGAATTGTATTTTTACAGGCATTCAAAAAGAAGAAATTAATCTTGTTATAGGAGTTGAAAAACTCTCTTTTAAAAATTCATTGTTCAATGGAAAAAGATATAATTATTAGTATGAAATATTTGTTATCAATATGCTTAATATTCTGTTATATAACAGGAATAGCCCAAAATTATACTCCTTTAGATAATAATGACCCCGTCTATTTTAAAGGAGATAGAATTATTTATCAAGGTCAAGAAATAATATTAAATGAAAAATCGCTATATGTAGACGGTCAATTAAGCGATGAAGATATAAAGCGACACCCTTATGTATATAACACTTTTAATGAAGCCGTTAAGCACCTCATTCCCGGAACAGAAGACGAACCAATGACTATTTATATCGCCCCTTATGTCTATTGGGTGGATAATCCTGATGACCCTAATGTCCGCTATCCTTTACCGGGACAAAGAGCACCTTTTGCATTGGTAGTTGGCTGCCCATGGTTGAAATTATATGGATTAACCCAAAAACCAGAAAACGTAGTATTAGCCGTTAATCGCGGACAATCACAAGGGTCGTATGGAAATTTTACATTAATGGATTATCACGGTGACGGATTACACTTATACAACATGACCATCGGTAATTATTGCAATATAGATTTAGTATACCCATTGAATCCTAAATTTAATCGAAAACGCCGAATGGATGCTATTACTCAAGCACAGCTAATATTTGCTCATGGAGATAAAAATGAAGCACATAACGTTCATTTTCTTAGCCGATTAAATTTAAATCCAATTTTTGGAGCAAAACGTACTTTATTTCATAAATGCTATTTTGAAATGACTGACGATTCTCTATGTAAATCCGGGGTCTATTTAGATTGTATTCTCACATTTTATGGCTCTATGCCTTTTGGAAATACCCAACCAATAGGTGGAGCTGTTTTTCTGAATTGTGATTTTTATGTAAAGACAAAAGATTACCAATATTTGGTAAAAACAAATAGAGGTCCAGTGACCTTAATCGATACACGCTATCATTGCGACCATCCCATATATATAGGCTGGAATCAAGACCCTATAATAGAACGTTGTTTTTATCAATCGAATGTGACATTAAACGGCAAACCTTTTTTATTGGAACCTAATATGCCTGAGGTTACTGTAGATATAAGCAAGGATCCTTTATTAGATGCTTATAAAGTGACATATAATGATAGTGTTATATATAATACTTATAATCTACTAGCAGGAAATGATGATTGGGATCCAATGGGAGTTAAACCCCAAATTCTTGCAGCTGAAAAAAAACTAGGGCGTAAATTAAAAGAAATTCCTGTACATTTAGGCATATATTCTAGCATTGATACATTAGAAACTGGAAAAGTTGGTCGAGAAATATATGCAATAGCTCGAAGACATAGTGATTTCGATGCTACTATCCCTAATTTAAAATGGGATTACGACCATACATTGTTGTCCTTAGAAGGAGATAACAGTCGTAAAATTATACGAAGCATCAATAATTCTGATTCAACTTATACTACTGTTATCTGTCTTACCTCGGATTTAGGGTTAAAAGCCGCTAAAAAAATTACCGTTAAACCAAGTACACTACCAGCACCAAAATTTAAGAAATCTCCCAAACTATTATTAAAAAACAAAAAGCTGTCATTAGATTATGTATTAGATAATCCGAAATATGCAGACGAATCAGTTATAACATGGTATCGTTTTTCTGATGAAAATCAAATAAACCCTATACCTGTTAAAATTTCTCGTTTTAATATCCCTGCAACAGATTATAAATTAACATTAAATGATGTAGGATATAATATTATGGCTGAAATTGCTCCAAAACATATGCGCAGTAATTATGGGAAAAAAATACAAATCATATGGGATGAAGAAATAACAGAAGAACAAGTTGATAATCAATATTATTTCTATACTGATTTTGTAAATTTCCCAGAAAGTCAGCAAACTAAAATCATTCCTGGATTTTGGACTGTAGATGGTTATAAGCCTTTAGATACAGCTTATTATACAGACTGGAAAGCGGATTCCATTCGCAATTGGTATTATGGAAACGGGATTAATGGAGCACGTGGTTACGAAGGTTTTCTACAAGCAACAAAAGGTGCCCGCCTAATGTTTACCCCAATACAAAATAAAAAATATGGAAATATGAGTGTAGAATTAACAGTAGCTCCATGTAAGCAAGGTGCTCAAGGATTTGGAAGTGCAACAGGACAATATCTAGATATATGCTTAAAATTTGATACTCGAACATTAACAGGTTATGCTTTACGTGTTATTCGTACTACAAAGTATCATGATGCAGTGGATTTCTATTTAATAAAGTATACTAATGGTAAAACAAAACAGATTAGCAATGCCATAACTGGTATTTGTTATTTACCTAAATGCACATTACACATAGAAACCCAAGGCAATAAGCTTTTTGCTCATGTTGAAACAACTGCAAAAATGAGAGAAACATCTAATTCAGATTTACACAAATCAATCGATTTATCAGCAGTTATGGATGAAGTAACTGATTGGGGAGGCTTTGCTATTCAACATACAGGTTCCGGAAGAGGTAATTCGACATTACTTCATTCATTGAAAATTGATTGGAAGTAATACTAAAAGTTATGAAAAATATCATTATAGGGTTATTAGGAGTATCTGTAAGTTGCATCTCTGCAGCAGCTCAAACTTTCAATGCATTAAAGTGGAATCAGAATACTGCTTACCACTCATATTTAATGCGAGATGTACACCAACAGTTTTTAGATCGGAAAATTGATTTAGGAAAAGTGGTAACATCGAAGAAAGCAGCACAGAAGTATCTGAGTGAATGCATTCAAAGATACGAAAGTATTATCGGTGAATTCCCTGAAAGGGGAGAATTGAACGCTAGAGTCGTAGGTACGGTAAAGGGAACCGGATATACAATTGAAAAAATTGTATTTCAAAGTTTGCCAGGACGCTATGTAACAACTAATCTTTATTTACCGAATAATGGAAAGAAAATATATCCAGCTTCACTTGAACTCTGCGGACATTCATTCCATGGAAAAGGACCGGATTCGGATGCCGCAATATTTATGGCAGTAAATGGTATCGCAGTTATGGTAGTCGATCCTTTCGGACAAGGTGAACGTCTGCAATTGATTGACGAATCTGGCAAACCATTGACGCGAGGAGCTACAACTGAGCATACACTGCTGAATGCTGGATTGAATTTAGTGGGGACTAGTTTGGCTGCTCAAGAATTTTGGGATAATTCGAGGGCACTCGACTATCTGATGACACGGAATGACATCGACAAGGAGCATATAGGAGTGTATGGTTGCTCTGGTGGAGGTACACAGACTGCTTACTTTCTAGGAATGGACAAAAGAGTAAAAGTAGCAGCAATTTGCAGCTTCTTCTCCACACGAGAAAGGACACTTGAATTACAAGGCCCATCAGATGGTTGCCAGCATATTCCATACGAGGGACGTGAAAGGTTGGAAGTTCCTGATTTTGCCATGATGATAGCTCCCAAACCTTTATTGATTCTAAGTGGAAAATATGATTTTGTCGATTTATGGGGAGCGCAACAAGGATTCAAGGAATTGAAGTCCGTTTACCAGACATTGGGATGTGCTGATCGGGTAGATATGTTGATCGTTGAAACTGGGCATGGGCTTTGGCCGGAAAAACAGCAAAGATTGGTACGGTGGTTTAAACAATGGCTGCAGGATGATACACAATCTAAGATTATACCGGCACCTAAAGATAAGTGGACATTGGAGCAAACGTTGTGTACCATAAAAGGACAAGTAAATATTTCATATTCTGATGCGGTCAGTCTAATGGAAGAAGAATTGGCATTAGTAGACCGATGGCAAAAAGACCGTCAAGATTTTGTTAAAAAGGGGCATAGGTTGGCAGAAGAAAAGGTTTTGCAGTTATTAGGATTGAACAAGTTGCTCCCAAAAAATATTCGCGCAGAACTTAGCGGACATGAATCTCTCCGTGAGTATGAGCAGTACAAATTCCAGTTGATTCGTGATGGAGAAATGCCTGTACCATGTGTCGTCTTGGTTCCGGAAACTGTTACATCCGATTCTCCTATAGAGATTCATCTTTGTGCAGAAGGGAAGGAACGATTTTTAAGTGAATACACTAACTATTCAGCAGCCCTTACAGATGGAAAGATTATCATTGCTGTTGATTTTCGCGGACTGGGTGAAACAGCCGATCCGGCTTTATATTCTGATGCCAAATATTGGAACTTTGAATATCGTAATGCTATGACTAGTATGCACATCGGACGACCAATTATGGGACAGCGTGTGATGGATTTTCTGACTCTGCTTGATTTCTGTTCGGAGAATGAAATGTTAAAGGAGCATACCATCAAGGTATATGCATCGGGTGTTTATGGTCCAGTAGCGATACATGCAGCATTTTTGGACAAGCGGATTTCGGAGGTTTCCATTTCACGCTCTCTAAAGAGCTGGAGAAGCTATATTGAGAATCCATTGCAGCGGGATATGTATTCGAATGTATTATATGGTGTATTACGTTATTATGATTTGCCAGATTTGATTAAATTGACGTCTGGTTCTGTAAAGTATGCCGACTGATATTATTGTTAATCTAAATATGAGAAAAATATGAAAAGGATTTTGATATTCATGACACTATGTTGTGTTTGGATAGGTCTTTTTGCAGTAGGGTCCTATTCTCGAAAAGGGAATAGGCTGATCTTTACGTTGGCAAGGGAAAAGGTTCGTATGGACTTTTGTGCGGATGGAATGTTTCGTGTGTACCATAGTGCGGATGGAAATTTTGCTCCTGATGAACAATGGATGGTAAGGAACTATGATTTTTCACCGGTAGATTATACAGTGTCCGAAGAGGCTGATGCATGGATAATTACCACCGGGGTCTTACAGATTCGAGCAATGAAGTCACCTTTTTACTTGATTGTATCCGATAAGAATGGAAAGGTGCTGTATACCGAGAAGGATGAACAGCGCTTCTTTCCGGATTCTGTCCGCACTTCAGTAGTCATGCAGCCGGATGAACACTTCTTCGGTTTTGGTGAACGGATGGACTTTATGGACCAACGTGGACGGAAAGTTTATCTGAATGTAGAATTAGGTAGTGGACCTCGTCCGGCGGTAGGAGGAAAAGACATTCTGCGGGCCAACTATTGTCCGGTACCGTTTATGATGAGCACACGTGGATACGGCATATTTTTCCATACGGCTTATCCTACAGAATGGAACATGGGATGGGACTGTTCCGACTCTTATTCGTTTAAAGCTTTTGGCGGAGACTTGGACTATTATTTTATTTATGGTCCTGATTTCTATACGATGGTTGACCACTATACCGATCTTACCGGAAAAGCTCCTATGCTTCCTCGGTTTGCGATGGGATTGCATTTGGGTACATATTCCGGAGGTACTTGGAAAAATGAACAGATGACATCTGATACCTATCCACCAACTTTATGTAAGCGGATGAGACAAGAAGGGATTCCATTTGACCTGCTTTGGTTGGATTCTACATGGCGCTTCTTTAATACTACTTTCGGCAATGGAGGGTGTACATTTGAATGGCGTGAAACTTTCAAGAGTCCGAAAGCGATGTTCGACAGCTGCTATGCGCAGAATATACAGATGGTAGGATTACATGTACGTTCTATCTTGGATAACGGACCGAGGTATAAACTGTTGGATCAAGCACGTGGAACTGGTTATGTACTCTATCCGAATGCACAAAGTGAGGGACAGGTAGATTTTTTCAATCCCAAAGCGGTAGATTGGTGGTGGAAGAATGGAGTGATGAAAGTTGCCGATTTAGGATGTAAGTTTGTGAAAACAGATGTAGGAAGTAGCTTGCGTCTGAAAGAAGGAATGAAAGGTCGTGACGGAATGGACGGATCCGCATTGCATAATCTGTATCCGTTAGCTTATGCCGAAGCTCCCTTTTTGAAATTTAAAGAGTTGAACAATATGCGTGGACTGACACATACACGCGAAGGTTACGCAGGAATTCAACGCTATCCATACATTTGGGCAGGAGACTGGGGAACTGAATGGCAATGGTTTGAACCGGTGATTCGTGCTGGACTGAATATTGGAATGAGTGGAGTGGGAAACTGGACACATTGTATGGGTGGTTTTGAACAATACTCGGCATACGATACAGAACTGTATATGCGTTGGGTACAGTTTGGTATGTTTTCTCCCATTGCCATGCTTTTCGGTATGGATCATCCACGGTATCATGAACCATGGACATATGGAGAAGAGGCCATGAAAAACTTTATTAAGTATGATGAATTGCGTTATTCGCTAATTCCCTATATTTACACCAATGCCTATCGTCTGCATGAATCTGCACGGCCGATAATGACTCCACTGGTAATGGATTATCCTCATGACGAAAACACATACAATCTGAGTCGTCAATATATGTTCGGTCCTTGGATGATGATTTGCCCGGTTACAATAAAGAATGCGTTAAGCCAGTGGGTCTACTTTCCGGGAGGAAAATGGTTTAATTATGAAACAGGCGAACGTTATGAAGGACGACAGTATAAATCGTTCCTGACTCCATTGGATGTCCTTCCTATCTATATCAAGGCAGGAGCCATTATCCCAATGCAGCCGGTTATGCAGTGGGTAGGCCAGAAACCAGTGGATGTACTGACACTGGATGTATATCCAGAAGGAGATTCTTCATTCGAAATGTATGAGGATGATGGATTGTCTACTGACTATGAAAAAGGTATTTTTGCTTTAACCCGTTTCAGTAGTTCATTAAAAGAAGGAAATTGGACTTTCCGTGCCGAAAAGCCACAAGGACGATTTGTCCCCGAAGAGCATCGCTATGCAGTAAAGGCTTACCTTGACTTTATACCTTCGCAAATTACAGAAAACGGAAAGCTCTTGATCAGGCTTTCTTCGGAAAAGGCCGTTCACACGCAGACCGGATGGTATTATGATATAACCAAGAAGCGTCTGTTTGTGAATATGGCTGGAAACAACCGACAAGAGGTAGAATTAATAGTTCGCTAAATATTCACAAAGAAGACTATGAAAACAATACGTGTGTTATTAGGTTTGTTGGGAGGAGGATTGCTCTACAGTACTTCACTTCCGGCTGCCAAACGTGAAGTGATAGGACTGTCGGAATATTCGTGGAGTATCACGTTGGATCAGAAAGCGGAATGGAGAAACGAGAAGTTGTTTCTTCCTCCAACAGACATTTCACAGGTCCCGGTACGTATCCCTACTGGAGGATGGAAGTTGCTTGATACACCTAACAAGACCGAAGTACATCTCCCAGCTACGGTAGAAGAATATTTATGGGGGCACAACGGACAAACTTATGGAGTGACGGGTAACTATGTAGGAGTATCTTGGTTTCATACCAAGGTCAATGTTCCCGCTGACTGGGAAGGTAGACGGATGGTATTGAAGGTAGGAGCAGTTCGTTTCCGTGCCGAAATCTTTGTAAACCGCAAATTAGTGGCATACGACCTTGTCAATAGTACGCCATTCGAGATAGACTTGTCGGAATATCTCCTCCCCGGTCAGGAGAATGAAATAGCTTTCCGTATAACAGATCCAAACGGGAATTTCAACTGGAAAGATTCTCAAGTATATACATGGGGAGAATATTTTACGAATCCTTCACATGGATTCGGTGGTGTAACCGGAAAGTTAGATCTGATAGCAACTGATAAAGTATATATAGAAGATGTATTTGTGAAGAACCAGTCTAATCCCCGGAAAGTTGAAATAGAAGTAACACTCTCCAATGATACAGACGGACAGACTGTACAAAAGCCTTTATCATTTGAGATTAAGGAACATGGCACGGGACGTGTGGTCTATAGTAAACGGTTGGATAAATTGGAAGTCGCAAAGGAAGGACGTATCTATACGCTTCCAGTTACTTTGTCAGATGCCAAATTGTGGAGTGTAGAACATCCGAATCTGTATGACCTTTTTGTAACTTTAGGAGATGATACGGTGCAGAAACGTTTTGGGTTTCGTTGGTTCGAAGTGCGTGATGTGAAAGGCGATCGTCAGTTCTATCTGAATGGAAAACGAATCGTTCTGCGTACATCCATCTCTTGGGGCTTTTGGCCTTACAACGGAATCGCTCCTTCGGATGAAATGACCTTACGTCAGATAAAGGCAGCCAAAGATTTGGGCCTGAATATGCTGAATTTTCATCGTACAATCGGTTCGGAAAATGTGCTTGACTATGCTGACGAACTGGGACTGCTCTATTTCGAAGAACCGGGAGGTAATCAATATCCTGTCAGCCTATTTCATGACGGTTCATATCAGACAGACTTCTATTTTGCCTATCGTAATGAGAAGCTGGCTCGTATGATTCGCCGCGACCGTAGTCATCCCTCGTTGGTGATTTATAATCTGCACAATGAGCGTGGTGCTGATCCGCAACGACAAGACTATGAACAAATGCGGATGGGACATCAGCTTGACCCGACCCGCATCATGACTTATAACTCGTGTAATGGGGAGAATCCGGAAAATGAATCGAATGCACATTTTAAACTGCATCTGATGCCCAATGACACAACGTTCTATGACTACGGATGGTATGACCGCCACCATGCGGGCGGACCAGGATGTTATCACGATAAACTGTATATGGGTAAAGACAATTACCACCGTTTCTCCAATCATAAGGATGAAATCGTATATTGGGGTGAAGACGGAGCTATCGGCACTCCTCCGCGTCTAGAATTAATACGGGAAGAATTGTTGGCTTCGGGCAAGTCATCGAACTGGGAAGCGGAAGACTACCTGAGGTGGTACGATGTGTACGACCGTTTCCTGAAAGAAAAAGGATTTACGGATGCTTTTCCTTCGGTTGATAGTCTGACTCGGCAGATGGGTAATGTTGCCTATTATTATCAAGGCCGTGTGATCGAGAATATACGAATTTCGAATACAGTAGATGCCTATGCTATCAATGGTTGGGAAAGTATGAAGCTGGAGAATCATTCTGGTATAGTAGACAATTTCCGTCATACGAAGGGAGATGTCAATCTGTTGGCCTATTATAACCGGCCATTGTATCTGGCGGTAAAGATGAACCGCAAGGTGCTTGCTGACTCTGATACGACAACGGTAGACGTGTATGTGGTGAATGAAGAGAATCTAAAAGGAAACTATACGCTCCATCTCTCATTGAAAGACACAGAAGGGAAAGTTGTCGAATCTTGTCAACGTAAGGTACGCGTTTCAGGAGGTATCGTATATGGAGAATGTCTTAGCACAGGGTGGAAGGTAGTACCGGGACAAGAAGGCTATATGCGCGTGGAGGCTTCACTTGAAAAAGGAGGAAAAGTGTTCGCATCGGGACATGATGATTTGTTTGCTGTGCGACTGAATACGGAAGGAGTTACGGCACGGGGTATGATAGCCGATACATCGGGAATACTTGGCGATTTTATGCAAACGATGGGATTTGATGTACCCGCTTACCATAAAGGAACTCCTGAAGGAGATTATCTGCTGGTAGGAGCTTACAAACCTCAACAATGGGGAAGTGGCATCAGCGACATCATGGAATGGGTATACAAGGGACATACGCTAATTATAGTGGATAACCCCGAAGAATGGGCCAACTTCCTGTCAGATAAAGAAGTTCTTGATTATCGTGGCTCAAAGGTACTGGGGAAAGCATGGTACGGAGGAAACTTTTTCAACCGCTGCCATCGTTTGTTTGACGGACTTCCCTCGGACTGTGTATTCAATTGGGAATACCAGTGTTTCGCTACCTATGACCGCAGGAGAATTGGCTTGCGATGTATAAATGGTGACATTCTGGTAGGCTGTGTATCCGATCATCGTAAGGAAGTTTATTCCGCTCTGACGGTAATACCAGCCGGACGCGGAAAGATTATTCTGACCACACTAGATATTCCGGCCTGCATTCGGGGAGTAAAACCTTATTCGAAGGAGGTTGACCTAGATGGTATGAATGAATCGATGAATACATTCGATGCTTCGTCTGATAATAAGGCCAATATTGTCGGGCAACAATTACTACTGAACTTTTTGAAGGAAGTTTATCGATGGTAAGAATTATATATTTTTCTTAGAAGCTCAGCAGAATCCAGGTTATTAATTGTTTGTGCTTAAATAACTTTCTAAAGTATCTAAAAAAATCCTTCTCACATGTTTAAGAGATAATTTTTACAATGTGAGAAGGATTTTTTATCAGTTAACTTTTTTCAGTTGATAATTCAGGTTCGACTGACTTTTTTCCAGTTTATCATTCAGTAAGGTAAGAGTTCGATCATTTTCTACCAGGAAATTAAAGGTCTGCTTTTGGTCGTTTGTTATAAGTTGCCATACGGTAGCATTTTCATTTCCGGCCATACCACGTAAAGTGAAGCGTTTCCCCTCATAAGTAAATGTCTTATCTTTCCCGTTTTCAGCTTCTTTGTAAGTCAAAGCCAACGAAAATGTTCCGTCTCCGCTATGCTTTTTACTTTTGATGGTTAACGAATAGAATATCCCGGAACCGGAGGCGGCAGGAAGCAATCCTTCGTAAGTAAGGGTTTGCATTGGACCTAGTTCATCTTTACTCTGAGTATAGATAAGTTTATTCCTTTGGCTGATAGTCCATATACCATCAATGAAACGCACATTTTTTGTATCATCATCTTCGATATTCCAAGCATATTTGCCTGTAGGTAATGTACGTCTTTCCAAGATTTCCTTAGGCTGTTCGTCAGAAAAGAATAGTTCTGCTAATGTCGAATCGGGGCTGAAAACAATAAAAGCCGATCGTTCACTTCCATCAGCCGCATTGACTCGTATTCCCTTCTCAAAAAGACGGATACAATCTTTCTGTACTTCGCTCCACGTATATCCGGCTGAAGCAAGACAACCATGCTCATCTCGGTCGTTTCCTACTGCTTGTGGGATATTCTTTAAAGAGTCACTATTGTTATCTGTTTCTTGCTTTTTTTGAGTATTGCAAGCAGCCAGCAATATAGCTAAACATATTGTAATTGTTGGTTTCATATTTTTTCTATTAATCATTAAAACTTTGTTCTTATATATAATTTATTCCCTGCGTTGTACGATGCGTGAACCTGCTGGTACACTTTCCGTTACCCAAATGTTACCACCAATTGTTGCACCTTTACCAATGGTGATACGTCCTAAAATAGTTGCATTAGAATATACGATGACGTCATCTTCCAGAATAGGGTGGCGGGCAATACCCTTTATCGGGTTCCCGTTTTCATCGAGTGGGAAACTCTTGGCTCCCAATGTAACTCCTTGGTAGAGCTTTACATTATTACCAATGATACACGTGGCACCGATTACTACACCAGTACCGTGGTCGATAGTAAAATGATGCCCGATCTGTGCTCCCGGATGAATATCAATTCCGGTTTCCGAGTGAGCCATTTCGGTAATGATGCGGGGAATAAGCGGAACATTCAGCATATACAGTTCGTGTGCAATGCGATAATTGGTAATTGCACGGATAATAGGATAACAACAGATGATTTCTCCAAAACAGGTAGCTGCTGGATCTCCGTAATATGCTGCTTCTACATCGGTAGCAAGAATACGTCGTATTTCAGGGAGTTTGCTGATAAAACGTGCTGCTATGGATGCAGCCGTATCTCGGTCAGGAATTTTTTTGATTACATTATCCGAAGGAGTATTCTCTAGTCCGAAACATAATCCTGCCTGTATTTGCTCTGTCAGCAAGCCAAAAAGTTCTTCTACATTTACTCCGATGTGGTAGTTGATAGTTCTTCGGTGGACGGTAGAGTTTCCGAAATAGCCAGGGAAAAGAATTTCTCGGGAGAGTTCTACAATTCGGCGCAGTGATTTCCCTGATGGAAGCGGATCGCCATCTTTATATTGATGAAACAAACCTTCGTACGAATGCTTGTCAGAAAGTTCGCTTACAGCTTGTGTCAGTGTATGTGTGTAATCGGATAGACTCATAGCTTTCTGTATTTGGTTGAAAAACAAAATTAGTCATTTTCATTAAGTCAATAAGGGAGAAGGTATGTTTTCGTCTTTATTTATGGATTATAATTGTATTTTTGCAAAAAAATACAGATAATATGGTAGTCAATAAGAAGAATCCTTTTGCTTGGAAAGCAAAGCAGACGGGGAAAAAGAAATCCAGCGGTAAGCGAGTAGGAAAATCAAAACCCGAAAAAGCAAATAATCAGTTAAACAGGAGGGTCAAGTGATAATCTTGTTATAATGACGAACAAATAATGCCTCCACCTAATACGACGTCATTGCGATAAAAAGCAGCGGCTTGTCCGGCTGCGATGGAAGTCAATGGCTCGTGTAGTTTGATATGCAGTTGTCCGTCGGGGGTAGGGATAACGGTACAACGGTTAGCCTGCTTGCGATAACGGATTTTTACGATGATTTCATCAGTTGTTTCAAATAAGGCAGAAGGATTCGTTACATGCCAGTCGGTGAGATACATTTCTGTTTGTCCCAGTGAGCAGAGCTGGTCACTGAGAATAATACTGTTGGTCTGAGGGATAATCTGTTTTACAAACAATGCTTTATTCAGATAGATTCCTAACCCCCTGCGTTGTCCGATGGTATAGAAAGGGTAGCCTTCGTGCTTTCCTAAACAATTACCGGATTCATCATAAAAATTACCGGGCATGATAAGCTCTTTTTTTACATGCTCTTTTAGAAAACTGCGGTAGTCCATAGGGCAAAAGCATACTCCCAGACTGTCGCGCTTGTGGGCTGCTTTCAGGAAACCACGTTCGGATGCAATTTCGCGTACCTTATTTTTGGTCAGTTTTCCCATGGGCAATAGCAGACGTTGCAGTATGTCTTGAGGCAATCCCCACAAGAAAAATGACTGGTCTTTATCTACATCTGTTCCGGTTGTGATATGCCAATATCCGTCAATATTCCGTTTTTGTACATAATGTCCAGTAGCAAAATGATAGATGCCTTTTTCATCGGCTAGTTTCTTCAGTAACGGCCATTTCAGATAATTGTTGCAAAGGGTACAGGGAACAGGAGTACGTCCTGTCATATATTCATTGATGAAATAGGAAATGATTCGTTCACGGAACTCATTGCGTGCGTCATAGGTTATATGAGAAATATGCAGACGTTCACATAATTCGCGTGCATCATCCAGGTATTCGGTATTGTTGTCTTTTTCATAGAAACGAAAAGTCACACCGGTTACTTCGTAGCCGGCATCTTGCAGGAGCAGGGCAGCTACTGAGCTATCTGTTCCTCCGCTCATACCTAACAGGACTTTGTTGTTTTCTTGCATATATTTTACGTATGGGCATAAAAAAAGGAGTACCGCTGTACTCCAACCTTTGTTAACCTTAAATCTAATACTATGAAAAACACAGTGCAAAGGTACGGACTTTCAGGATATCTGCAAATATTTGGACCGAAAAACTATGTTTTATAACATGATTTAAGAAATTGCTCACCTCTTCTATGTTTGTTAACTAAATCTCTTGCCTTAGTTTTTGACGAATATATATAGCTTTCCGTATTTGGTAAGGCATATAGGAAGCCTGTTTGTGAAAAAAAATATCCTCTGTTTCCTTATTATTTCTTTTTTCCGTACTTTTGTGACTTAACTAAAAGAGATTATTTATGGAAAATAAGCTGACTATTTATAATACGCTTACCCGTCGTAAGGAACTTTTTGTTCCGTTGCATGCTCCTCATGTGGGTATGTATGTGTGCGGGCCTACTGTTTACGGTGATGCTCATTTGGGACACGCTCGTCCGGCTATTACATTCGATATTCTTTTCCGTTACCTGACACATCTGGGTTACAAGGTACGTTATGTCCGTAATATTACTGATGTTGGACATTTGGAACATGATGCAGACGATGGTGAAGATAAGATTGCAAAGAAGGCACGTCTGGAACAGTTAGAGCCGATGGAAGTTGTTCAGTATTATCTGAACCGCTATCATAAGGCTATGGAAGCTTTGAATGTACTTCCTCCAAGCATTGAACCACATGCTTCAGGACATATCATCGAACAGATTCAGTTGGTAGAGGAGATTCTGAAGAATGGATACGCTTACGAAAGCCAGGGGTCTGTTTATTTTGATGTGGCAAAATATAACAAAGACCATCACTATGGAAAGCTTTCCGGACGTAATCTGGACGATGTTATCAATACTACCCGTGAACTTGACGGACAGCAGGAAAAACATAATCCTGCCGATTTCGCCCTCTGGAAATGTGCCCAGCCGGAACATATCATGCGCTGGCCGTCACCGTGGAGTAATGGCTTCCCGGGATGGCACTGTGAATGTACTGCTATGGGACGCAAGTATTTAGGAGAAAACTTCGATATTCACGGAGGAGGCATGGATTTGATTTTCCCGCATCATGAGTGTGAGATTGCTCAAAGTGTAGCTTCTCAAGGACATGATATGGTACGTTACTGGATGCATAATAATATGATTACCATTAACGGTCAGAAGATGGGTAAGTCGCTTGGTAACTTTATTACGCTTGATGAATTCTTCACTGGTTCGAACAAGCTTCTTACTCAGGCTTATTCAGCAATGACAATTCGTTTCTTTATTCTTCAGGCACATTATCGTAGTACAGTTGATTTCAGTAATGAGGCTCTTCAGGCCGCAGAAAAAGGACTCGAACGTATGATGGAGGGTGTGAAGAACTTGGAACGTATTACTCCTTCGAAGACTACTTCGGGCATTGAACCGGCTGGATTGCGTGAGAAATGTTACGAAGCGATGAACGATGACTTGAATACACCGATTGTTATTTCTCATCTGTTCGACGCTATCCGTATGATTAATACTGTAATCGATAAGAAAGCAACTATCAGTGCCGACGACCTTGAAGAGTTGAAGAGTGTATTCCATACCTTTGTGTTCGATATTTTGGGATTGAAAGCTGAGGCTGAAAACAATGCGGCGCGTGAAGAAGCTTTTGGCAAGGTGGTAGACATGCTTCTCGAACAGCGTATGCAGGCAAAAGCTAATAAAGATTGGGCTACCAGCGACAAGATTCGTGATACATTGGCTGCATTAGGCTTTGAAGTAAAAGATACAAAAGACGGATTTACCTGGAAATTGAACAAGTAAACCTGTATTTTTGAGTAATAGAATAAACGCGGATTTGTGCAGACTTTTATCTGCATGAATCCGCGTTGGCTTTTACAATACTGTAATGTTATAAATGAGTACCTATGGTAGGCTTGGGTAAGACTGTGAAAAACGTAATTCTTTTAAAGAATAAAGCGAAGAGTAAAAATGCATGAATAATTTCTTTAAAACCTGTGTTGAATAAGGTTTTAAAGTAAGCTTAGCATTATTCTGAGATCATATTTATAAAGTATAAGAAAAAGAACAGCATCTTTTAGGAAATTCTTCTCGATCTTTTTTGAAAATTTGTACAGAATTTCTTAGGCTTTTCAGCATCTTTTTTTTAAAAAGAAAGCTCGCCCTAAACAATGTCATCTATTTTTAAGATAACCTTGCTTAGGGCGAGTTAATATAATCTTGTGTTTGATATTTATTTTACAATGGAAGTCAACGGATGCCTATTTCCTTTTATATCGGTGAGGAATGCCTTGGCTGAACCAAAGTTTAGATACATATCCAGTCGGACTGGCAGATGGTTACGGTCGTCGGTTGCATAAAAGGTGATAACCTCTTTTTCTTTGTTGTTTACATATTCTACCAGTGAGAAAACCAGACAACGATAAGTAACTCCTTGTTCAGAGGTGAAGTTTTCTTTTCCTCTATAAATCAAAGTCTGTTTTTCTATGGCGCGACCTGTTGCCATAGAGAATAGTATTTTTACTCCCGGTTTGTAATCCGATGGGTCGTATGAACGAGCTTGCAGCAAGATACTCAGCATGTCGTAAACACACACAGGCATTTCATCATGCTTTTTATCTGTCTTACCATATAAGGTACGTTGCTGGTCGACAATGCATTTTCCATTGCGGTAGCTGAAGTTCACTTCGTCTACAGTATAGCGTTTCCCTTCTTCTGCTCCTTTACGGAAATATAAAGGCTCCAACTGCTGTGTTGTAATACATGTTAATGTATCACGCATCTTGAAGAAAAAGTCTATTTTTTTATTTGTATACGACTGCAAGTCTGTTTTCAGGCAAGGCTGACCTTTGTGTGTCGTTTCATTGACAGTCATTTTAGCCCAACCTGCATTTATCCAGATAAATTTCCAGTTGAATTTCAGTTCGTAACTTAGTGTTTCTCCCGATTTAATTGCATCGTTTTCAGCGCCGCATTGTGCTTTAGCTGCCGTACCTCCTATCAGGAGGCACAGGCATAAAAAGATTTTCTTTATCATGACCTTCCTAGATTTCTGGCTCGTTCCTTATTCCTGTCTTTTATTTTCTTGGTTTCGTCAGGTTTCTGTTTCTTTATTTCATCCAGTTTCTGCTTGTCGAGTGGGGTAGCATGTAGGTTCCATGTTTCCTCAAACTCAAAGTTAGCTTTCATTTCCCATACTTTGGGGAAGTAGAAAACTTCTTCTGCCTGACGTTTGTCTTCATAAAGTCCTGTATCCCACTTTCCGTTATTATTATTATCGTTAATCAGTCGGATATAGTATTTCGTACTTGGTTGCAGGAAGTAAAAGTCACATGTTTTTTTATCTGTAACTGGCTGCTGGCGTACTACGGCATCACTGCTGTTCAACAGTTGTACGATAGCGTGTGGTCCTGCACCTACGATGTTCAGGTAAAGCGTTCCGTAATCTTCAAGCGTCTTAACCTTTAGTGTGTTCTCTATTTTATCAGAAGACAGACCGTAAATACCTTTAAAACAAAGAGAATCAATAGTTAGCTTGTATTCTACTCCCGGCTGCCAGTTTGCCAGTATCTGATAACGCCGTGGAGCTACACTGTCTGCTTGAAAAATGAAAGGTATATCCTGCCATACAGAGTCTACCATTGTACTCATGTGTATGGCCGATGTATCTATACTAGCCAGAGGCTCTTCAAAGCTCAGTACAATGTTTCGGTTTAGGTCGAGCGCTGAAGGTGCATCCGTATTGACAGTCAGAAATTGAGTTTCTACGGTTAGCGTATCTCCTTTCTTTTCACGTCTTTTACGCTCTTTTTCTTTTTTCTTATTCTCTTCCTCCAATAAAGCGAGTCGTCTAGCTTTTGGTATTTTGTTTATCATACGTAACGTATCAGTCTTGGGAACCAGTTTTCCAAGAGTATCTGTTGCGAGATAATCCAACTGCAAAGTCAGGGTATCACGTTCGCACAGAGCGGTATCCTTTATCCAATAAAGAATACTATCGTTGCGCGGATTGGCTTCGACAATCAATTCTTTTTCATCGAAGTCTAACCCTTTTAAAGTGGGTAGTGTATCCGATTTAGCACTGAAATAGAGTGAGAACTGAGTTGTTTTGGGGCGCTCACTCTTCATTAGGTACTGGAGACTGCTTTCTTCCTTGAATGCCCGTAATATGATATTGTCTGGCAAAAAGCGAGTATAGTTGACTTGTTTTATTGTATCAATTTTTGTTGTATCTTTCTCATTCCATAATGTATCCTGGCGGACAGCACCTTCCATGCTGGGTACAATGACGGAGTCCTGAAAAGCAATTACTTCTGTTTTTGAATCGAACAGATAGTTCTGGTTTCCATCCATCAAAGCATAAATTCGATAACTGCCTGGAGCAATACCACGGATAGTGAACTGTCCGCGACTGTCAGTACGTGAGATACGATCGAATGGGAGTGTGGTGAAGGCCGAATCATTCAAGTTTTTATGCAATCCTACCTGAATTCCTTTTATAGGTTCCAGATTTTCGGCATTTAATACAGTACCCGATACTTGCATGGTATCAATTCTATCTCCGGTAGAAAAAGCATATGAGAATTGTCCCAAGGGGTTTCCTTCATTATTGTCTACAATAGCATCGCCGAAGTCGATTGTGTAGGTAGTATTTTCTTGTAAAGTATCGAAAAACTCTACAAGTACACGCTTTCCGCTAGTTTTCACTTCGGGGCTTTCTTTTTGCGGTGGAGAAATGATTACCTTCTCAGAAGCGTTTTCAAGTTTGATAAATTCATCAAATTCGATTGAAATCTTCTTACGAGTATTATTGGTTGCATTTGGCTCAGGTATAGCACGTATAAATTTAGGGGGATCTTCATCATAAGGTCCTCCATCAGGTGATCCGGTACTTGCACATGCATAGAATCCGATGATTACCAGTAATATGGCTATGTATTTAGGTATGGGCTTCATATATTAAGTTTTAGCATTTCTTCGATGTAGTCACGGTTGTTGCTCAAACGCGGTACTTTATGTTGTCCGCCCAGTTTCCCTTTTTGCTTTAACCAGTCGTGGAACAGATTAGGGCGTGCTACGATAATTTCCAGTTCCTGCAACGTAATATCTTTATGACGCTTGGCTTCATAATCAGAATTGATATCCTGCAATGCTTTATCAAGTGTATGTCTGAAGTTTTCCAGAGAGTCGGGCATAGTACTGAATTCTATCAGCCATTGATGTCGGCATTTTGCATTAGCATCCATAAATACCGGTGCAGCTGAGTATTCTAGTACTTGAGCACCTGTTGCGGCGCAGGCACGTGCCAGGCCTTTTTCAGCATTATCTACCATCAACTCTTCGCCGAAGGCATTGATAAAATGCTTTGTACGGCCGGAAATTACAAATTTATACGGTGATTTTTGCGTAAACTTGACCGTATCTCCAATAATGTATCTCCATAGTCCGCAGGAAGTGCTGATTACCATTGCATAATTCTTGCCGATTTCTACATCTGCCAGTGGTATGATGGCTGGAGCCGGATTGTCTATTTCCTCCAATGGAATGAATTCATAAAAGACGTCGTAATCCAACATCAGCAACATGGCTGGGTCGTTCAGATCACTTTGCAGTCCGAAGAAACCTTCACTTGCATTGTATGTTTCCATATAATGCATTTTATCGCTTGTAATCAGCTGCTTGTATTGTTCTCGATATGGTGTGAAACATACTCCTCCGTGGAAAAAGACTTCCAGGTTAGGCCAGATTTCGTTCAGGTGCTTGGCACCGGTTTTTTCCAAGATACGTTTAATTACAGCAAGCATCCACGACGGAACTCCTGAAAGATTGGTTACGTTTTCGTGAATAGTTGTTTCAGCTATCCGTTCTACTTTTTCTTCAAATTCGCTTAACAATGCTATTTCTTTGCTCGGTACGCGGATGAAGTTTACTAATGGATTAATATTTTGTATCAGAATAGCCGACAAGTCACCTACCAGACTATCTTTCAGATTGTAATTAGGGCTGTGGCTTCCTCCTAAAATCAGCCCTTTGCCCGAAAAGAAATTACTTTGAGGGTTTGATCGCAGATAAAGGGCTACAGCATCTGTTCCTCCCTTATAGTGAATATGGCGTAATCCGTCTTTGCTGACAGGGATGAATTTACTTTTATCGTTGGTTGTTCCCGATGATTTAGCATACCATACTACCTGTCCGGGCCATAAAATGTTTTTCTCTCCATGTCGCATACGGTCTACATAACCTTTTACATCATCATATTGTTGTATAGGTACACGCTGAAAATCAGTGTATGTACGTATGTTGGCATAATTATATTTCTTTCCCCATTCCGTAGCGGCGGCGGTTTGTATAAGTTTTCGGAACACATGTTCCTGGATAGCTTCTGCTTCCTTCGCGTACCGGTCTATTTCCTTTTGTCGCGAAACAAATAGCTTTCCGATTAACTTTGTTGAAACCATTTATTTATATTTTTCTTTTTCTTATCTATATCTTTATCTGCAAAGTTAGGCTATTTCTCTTTCAAATAGAGATTTTTCCTTTCAGAAATCACAAATCTACACTTTTTTCTTATAACTTTACCACAAGTAGTGAAAATTTAAAGGTTATGAGAATAGGAATCTTAACATCGGGAGGCGACTGCCCTGGTATAAATGCAACTATCAGAGGAGTTTGCAAAACGGCAATCAGCCATTATGGGATGGAAGTTTACGGAATACGCAGTGGATTTCGTGGTTTGCTGGATAACGATATTATTCCATTGGATGAGAACTCTCTGACTGGACTGCTGAGCATGGGCGGAACCATATTGGGAACATCGCGTGAGAAGCCTTTTAAGAATAGAGCAAATGTACCTGTTTCGGAAGATAAGCCAGCCATGATGTTGAAAACAATTCGTGAGCGCAAGCTGGATTGTGTTGTGTGTATTGGTGGAAACGGTACACAAAAGACTGCTGCCAAATTGGCTGCAACTGGAGTAAATGTCGTGACTGTACCTAAAACGATTGATAATGATGTGTGGGGTACCGATATCTCTTTTGGCTTTGATTCTGCTGTAAGCATTGCTACTGAAGCAATAGACCGATTACACTCCACTGCTAGTGCACATCAGCGTGTGATGGTTATTGAAGTCATGGGACACAAAGCGGGATGGATAGCACTTTACTCAGGTATGGCAGGTGGAGGAGATATTATTCTGTTGCCGGAGATTCCTTTCGATATACATCGTATCGGTGATACTATTATTAACCGCCTGAAGAAGGGTAAGCCTTATTCCATCGTAGTAGTTGCAGAAGGTATTCCTACACTGGGAGGCAAGAAAGCTGCACAGTATATTGCAGAGGAAATAGAATATGAAACAGGTTTTGAAACCCGTGAAACGGTGTTGGGATATATACAGCGTGGGGGAGGCCCTACTGCTTTCGACCGTAATTTAGCCACTCGTATGGGAGGACATGCTACAGAGCTGATTGCAAGTGGACAATTTGGTCGAATGGTTTCTTTGAGAGGTTCAGAAATAACTTCTGTACCTTTAAGTGAGGTAGCTGGAAAATTGAAATTAGTAACAGAGGAACACGATTTGGTTATTCAAGGACGAAGAATGGGAATCTGTTTTGGATAGGGAGTAAATGGCTTATATATTTTCTCCGTAATAATGGTGGAGATGTCATTTGTGTTATAAATTTCCCTTATTTAGGATACAGATATTTTTAATAAATGAATTTGTCCCACAAGAAATAATGGAAAGTATGAAGGAAATAATTCATAATAAGAAATGGGGTAAGTTTAATTGTTTTGGGATATATGCTTGGTTAATATTGGGAATCACTTCTTGTTATCATAAAGTGCAAGAAGAGAAGAATTCTGTTAATAAAGAAATAGTACAACAGCAAGAAAAGATAAGATCATTTTTCCCTTTTCCTGAAATACCTGCAATGCTTACACAGCCAGAAGAGCGTAAAGCTTATCTGATAGCGCATTATTGGGATAATTTTAATTTTGCAGATACGGCGTTAGTAAATAATCGGAATATAACAGAACAGGGTATAGTTGATTTTTTAGCTATATTGGCAGATGGGACATTAGCTGAGAGGCAGCAAGTAGAATGTATAGATAACTTTTGTGGTGGTTTAGAACAGCAGGCTTATGCACAAAAAATATTTCTACAGATGATGGAAGATTATTTGTATAATCCAAACTCACCTTATTATAATGAAGGTCTATATGTCCTGTTTTTGAAACGTATGTTAGAAAGTAAATATGTAGATGACTTAAAAAAGAGTTCGTTACTATTTACTCTACAGTTGATAAATCAGAATTCTCCTGGTCAGAGGGCTATGAATTTTATATATTATCTTCCGGATGGCAGTAGGCATACATTGTATCAGACAAGGGTTAATAAGAATCGGCTTTTATTAGTTTTTTATGATCCAGAATGTCCAAGTTGCCATGATGTCATGATGGAAATGCTACATGATAAATTGCTTCAGCAAGAGGTTGATGCTGGAAATCTTACTGTTCTAGCTATATATACAGAAGGAAATTTAGATGTATGGAAGACAACTATAAGTGAATTGCCCAAGGAGTGGATTGTTGGAACTGACCGTGAAGAAATTAAGCAACGTTGCTTGTATGATTTAAAAGCAATGCCATCACTTTACCTACTTGATGGAGATAAAAAAGTAATTCTTAAAGACGTTTCTTATAGAAAAATATGTAGTGAAATATTATACTGAAAAACAAACGAGTCAGAAGTTGGAAAGTCCATTAGACTACAACTTCTGACTCGTTTGTCTTTATTTGCTTTCACGGAAAGCAACTTCCTCAGCCTCTGCAATAATACGTTCAGTATCTACGAAGTGCTCTTCTGGAATTTCCTCTTCCCGAACGCTAATACTTTCTTCGACTGCTATAGCTTCTTCGTGTATAGCTGTTGTATTTTCCGATTCGGCAGTTTCTGCTGCTTTTTCTCTTTCTGCTTTAGCTGCAAAAATGGCGTCAATAAATTGTGGGTCGCCTTTTATTTTAGTCAGCGTTGCATGTGCAGCTTCTTGCTGGGATTCTTTTTTAGAATATCCTTTGCCTGTACCTGCCGGAATATTTTCTACGGTAATTTGCGTTTCAAAAATCGGATTCTGATCACTGTCGAGTGATTGTTCTATCAGGTTAAACTCTACACAGAACTTGTTTTTCTGACTCCATTCTATCAGTTTCGACTTGAAGTTGACTTCCTTGCGTGATATTTTTTCTAAGTTCAGGTATTGGTTGATGATACGTTCTTCCATGAACTTCTTGCATGCACGATATCCCCGGTCCAGATAAATAGCTCCGATAAGTGCTTCGAAAGCGTTTCCACACATATAACTGTTATGTGAAGACTGGCGTGTAGTGTATTTTATCAGTTTATCCAGTCCTATTTCTACGGCTACACGGTTCAAGGTTTCGCGTTGTACGATCTTGGAACGTGTATTCGTAAGGAAACCTTCTCGTTTACCTTCGAATTTTTTATATACGATATCGGCAACTATGGCATCCAGAATGGCATCACCCAGAAATTCAAGTCGTTCGTTGTTCAGTAATCGTCCTTTACCGGCTTTTATTGAAGACGATTTATGCAACAAGGCCTGTTGGTAGATTTCTATATTTCTCGGATAAAATCCGAGCATTTTGTAAAAACAAAGATAAGGCTCCTTATCCTTGCGGAAAAGAAGTCTTATCTTATCAGTTATATTGCTAAACACAGTTTATTCAGTGTATTTTTTTACGATTACACATGCATTGTGTCCACCAAAACCGAATGTATTGCTCAATGCAGCACGAACAGTACGATGTTGTGCCTTATTGAATGTGAAGTTCAGGTTATAGTCGATTTGTTCGTCGTTATCACCTTCTTCGTGGTTGATTGTTGGAGGAACAATGTCATTTTTCACAGACAGTACGCTGGCAATAGCTTCTACAGCTCCGGCAGCTCCCAGTAAGTGACCTGTCATTGATTTAGTAGAACTGATATTCAGCTTATAAGCATGCTCTCCGAACAGAGCCTGAATAGCTTTTACTTCTGAAATATCTCCTACTGGTGTAGAAGTACCGTGTACGTTGATATAGTCGATATCTTCCGGTTGCATACCTGCATCTTCCAGAGCGTTTGTCATAACCAGTTTCGCACCCAGACCTTCCGGATGAGAGGCTGTTATATGATAAGCGTCGGCAGAAGCACCTGTTCCGGCCAGTTCGGCATAAATCTTCGCGCCACGTGCTTTAGCGTGCTCCAGTTCTTCCAGAATCAGACATCCGGCTCCTTCTCCCATTACGAAACCGTCGCGGCTTGCGCTGAACGGACGTGAAGCATGAGTCGGGTCGTCATTACGTGTAGACAATGCATTCATAGAGTTAAAACCTCCTACTCCAGCCGGATAGATTGTTGCTTCAGCACCTCCTGCAACAATCATGTTAGCTTTACCCAAACGAATCAGGTTGAAAGCTTCACCGATAGCATTTGATGATGATGCACACGCAGAAGTAGTAGTGAAGTTAGGTCCATGGAAGCCATAAATCATAGAAATATGACCAGATGCTATGTCTGCAATCATTTTCGGGATGAAGAACGGACTGAAGCGCGGACCGATAGTATCTTTAGTCTGTGCATAATTCAGAACTTCTTCTTCGAAAGTATGAAGTCCTCCGATACCTACTCCGAAAATAACTCCGATTTTATTCAAATCTTCTTTTTCGACATCAATTCCGGAATCAGCTACAGCTTCCTTTGCAGCAGTGATGGCATATTGTGTATACAAGTCCATCTTACGAGCTTCCTTGCGATCGATAAAATCGTTCACATTGAAGTTCTTTACTTCGCAAGCAAACTGAGTCTTGAACTTAGATGCATCGAAATGAGTAATAGGCCCTGCTCCGCTTACTCCATTGATAAGGTTGTTCCAGAAATCAGGAACAGTATTACCTATCGGTGTGAGCGCACCAAGACCTGTTACCACTACTCTCTTTAATTCCATAAAAGTAGAATTAAATTATTTTGCGTTAGCTTCGATGTAAGAGATAGCGTCGCCTACAGTCTGGATCTTTTCTGCCTGATCGTCAGGAATAGAGATACCGAATTCTTTTTCGAATTCCATGATCAATTCTACTGTATCCAAAGAGTCAGCACCCAGGTCGTTAGTGAAGCTAGCTGCTGGAGTAACTTCTGATTCTTCTACGCCCAATTTATCAACGATAATTTTCTGTACTTTTGATGCGATTTCAGACATAATTTTCTTGTTTTAAGTTTATAAATAGAATAATTTTAATTATTTTTCGGTGCAAAGGAATAAATATTTCTCGTTCTATACAAATATTCAGCCAAATAAATGCAATTTCTTTGCACAATTTTATATATTATGTGCACAAAAAAGGTGAATCAATGAAAAAAATTGCCATTTTAGCTTCGGGTGAAGGAACAAATGCCGAACGCATTATCCGTTATTTCAGTGGTCATGCTACGGTGGAAGTAGCAGTTGTGATAGCCTCACGTCCTACCGCCCGTGTTGTTGAGCGTGCTCATATCCTGAATGTTCCATGCGAGATCATAATTCCACAGGATTTTGCTGCGGGTAAGGGACTTGAGGTTTTGAAAAGCTTCAAAGTCGATTTTGTCGTACTGGCAGGTTTTTTGTCGCGTATTCCAGAAGATATATTGCATGATTATGCACATAAAATAGTAAATATACACCCTTCGTTACTTCCTAAATTTGGAGGAAAAGGAATGTATGGTATGCACGTTCATGAAGCAGTTCTGGCGTCGGGTGAACATGAAAGTGGTATTACTATTCAGTATATTAATGAACATTACGATCAGGGAGATATTATTTTTCAGGCGAAATGTCCCGTTTTATCCGATGATACCGCCGAAACCCTTGCTCAGCGCGTGCATGCACTGGAATACACATACTATCCACAAGTGATAGAACGTTTGCTTTCATTCCCGTCGTAAATGGTATTCGCTACGCAGTTGTTCGAATGTTTCCGGGTGTGCACGCAAGACTTCACAGTCCAGGTGCGGATTGTACATCTGTAACTGGCGGACGTTTTCGTTGCTGTCGTAAGGTACATGCGGTTGTTCGGGAGGAACAATAGAGAATTTCATTTCTTTTCCGAAGAAACGACAAAATGATTCCAGTACCATTCGGGTAGCATTTGCTTTTCCGTCGGCAGAATATCCGGCTATGTGTGGAGTGCCGATAAATACTTTATCTAACAGCTCAAGGTTAATATTCGGTTCATTTTCCCACACATCGATTATAGCTCCAGATATTTTCCCGGCAGATAAAGCATTCAGAATCGCCTCAGTTTCTATAACTTCTCCGCGTGACGTATTAATTATGTACGGTTTCTTTTCCAACTGGTTGAAAAAAGATTCATTTGCCAGGTGATAAGTCTGATATTTTCCACTTCTTTCCAGTGGTGTATGAAAAGTTATGATATCGCATTCGCATGCCAGTGTATGCAAATCGGCAAATCCTTTTTCTCCATGATCGGCCCGAGGAGGGTCATTCAGGAGCACACGCATTCCTAAACGCTCTGCCAGTTGCTGGATGCGGCTGCCTACATGTCCTACTCCGACAATGCCTAGACAAGCATCTTTCAGTTTGATGCTCTTTTCCTGCTCTAACAGTAATAATGATGAATGCAGATACTGTTCAACAGCACCGGCGTTACATCCCGGACAGTTGCTCCATGTAATACCTGCTTCGTGACAATAAGCCGTGTCGATATGATCGAATCCGATGGTGGCCGTTCCAATAAACTTTACCTTACTGCCTGCCAGCAAGGTACGGTCGCAGCGAGTACGTGTACGGGTAATCAGTGCATCAGCATCTTTTACGACTTCCGGAGTAATTTCTTTTCCCGGCAAATAAACCACTTCATCGGCGAGCGCTTCGATAGCTTCCTTTATATAAGGTATTTTATTGTCAACGATAACTTTCATACTTACTTTTTCTAAAGTCGTGCAAAGGTAGTATTTTTTACATTTATAATTGGATGAAATGAAATCTTTGTGTAGATTTGAAAAATGTTGGTATTTTGTCTACCTAGTGTTGGTAATTTATCTACCTTTGTACTTTAATAATGATGTTCATATGAAATGTTTGCATATCATAACTCCAGTAAAAGATTCGATAGATTTTACTCTCGAAACAGTGCGTGCCATTTTAGCTTCCGACATTAAAGTTCCTTTTACTTATACAGTGTACAATGACTTCAGTACAGAAGAGAACACCAAACGTCTGGAGGAAGCTTCCAAAGAATTGAATTTTCGTCTGGTCAATTTATCCGACATTACAACTCATCCTTCTCCAAACTATCTGCTGGTACTTCAACGCTCTCAGCAAGAGGCTATTGCCGACGATGCAGGTCTGCTTATTGTAGAGTCGGATGTTGTAGTAAAGAAGAATACCTTACAGGATTTGTACGATGGAGCAGCAGCACGTAGCGGATGTGCCATTGCAGCAGCCGTAACTGTAGACGAGAATGGAGTTATCAACTATCCATATTTGCATGCCAAAGGTAATGAAGGCAAGGTATATCCGGAAAAGAAACATTGCAGTTTCTGTTGCTCACTGCTTACCCCGGAGTTTCTTCGTGCTTTCGATTTCCGTCAGCTCGACCCGACAAAAAACTGGTTTGATGTAACCATTTCACACGAAGCCCTGAAACAAGGTTTTCAGAACTACCTGTTTACCACCCTTCCTGTCTGGCACCGTCCGCACGGAAGTCGTCCGTGGAAACAGTTGAAATATAAGAACCCCTTGAAATATTATTGGTTGAAATATACGAAAGGACTCGATAAGATTTAATGATTGTACATATGGATAAATCCCCTTTGGTTTCGGTTGTAGTACCCGTATATAATATGGAGTCTTTTTTACCGGAAACACTCGACTCTATACTGGCTTCCGTTTATCCGAACTTTGAAGTGGTGGTGGTAGACGATGGCTCGAAAGATGCCTCGTACCGTATTGCATGCAGCTATGCCGAGAAAGACAAACGTGTACGTGCCTATACACAACCTAACGGGGGAGCCTGTGCAGCCCGAAATCATGCTGTCCGGCTGGCGAAAGGAGAGTTTATTCTGCCTGTTGATGCAGATAATCTTATCGAACCCGGTTTAATAACTGATTCGGTAAAAGAAATCTTAAAAGATCCTTCTGTAAAGGTGGTCGCTCCTCGTGCTGATTTCTTTGGAGAACGGACGGGCGAATGGAAACTGCCTCCTTTTTCCTTGCATTTATTGGCGAGAAAAAATATCATGGATACTTGTGCGCTTTATCGGAAGGTAGAATGGGAGCGTGCAGGAGGATATTGTGAAAGTATCATTGCGCGTGAAGACTGGGAATTCTGGATTGCCGTTCTGAAAGACGGGGGAAAAGTTGTTCGCTTACCGGAAATAGGTTTGCATTATCGCATACGCAATGTGTCGAAAAGAGTAACAGACAGATCGCTGAAGCGTCACGTTGTGAAAACGCTGAATGCCCGTCATCCGGAGTTCTTCGAGCGTGAACTGGGAGGACCGCTCCGTTACCGTCGTTCATGGTCGGTCTTGTTGAACCGTATTTACCGTTTGTTTCATCCGCGTAAAGTTTATGTCGATGCGGGCTTTTGCACATTGACGAGTTATGTAAAAGCCCTGCCCGCTCTGTTTAAATACGATAGTGGAACGGTGATTTATAAAGGACGCAACGAACTGCGTGAAATGGACTGGCACGGAACGAAAGTCGTAATCAAGTCCTTCCGTGTTCCTAACCTGATTAACCGCATCGCATACGGAGTGTTCCGTTCGTCGAAAGCACAACGTTCGTTCGAGTATGCCGAAATGCTCCGTCGGGAAGGAATCGGAAGTCCTGCTCCAGTAGCCTATTATACCGAGCGTAACGGACTGCTTTTCACACGCAGCTATTATGTCAGTCTGAAGTCGGAATGCCCGTATTCGTATGTCAATCTGATGCGAGGTGATTTCCCCGGTCAAGAAGAAATTTTGCGTGCCATTGCCCGTACAACGGCTGCACTCCATGAGAAAGGATATCTGCATAAAGACTATTCGCGAGGGAATATCCTGTTCCGGCATACAGACAAAGGTGTAGAGGTAGAAATAATAGACCTGAACCGTATCCGTTTCCGCACGGTCGATATGGAAGAAGGATGCCGTAACTTTGAACGTCTTCCGGGAACGCCGGAAATGTTTGCTATTCTTGCCGATGAATATGCCAAGGCAAGAGGCTTCGATGCCAACGAATGTTTGAAACTGATTTTGAAGTATAACAACGCCCAAATATGAGATTAATAAAAATGACAGGTGGCTTAGGCAACCAGATGTTTATATATGCCTTCTATCTGAAAATGAAGAAACTCTTTCCTTATACAAAGATAGACTTATCGGATATGATGCATTACCATGTGCATCACGGGTACGAGATGAACCGAGTATTTGCCTTGCCCCATGTAGAGTTCTGCATGAACCGTACTGGTAAGAAGATACTGGAGTTTCTGTTCTTCAAGACCATACTGGAGCGCAAGCAGAAGGAATTGAAATCGTTCTGGAAAAGCTATGCCTGGCCATTGGTTTACTTCAAAGGATTTTATCAGTCGGAACGTTTTTTTGCCGATATCGAAACAGATGTCCGTAAGGCTTTTACATTCGATATGACTCAGGCCAGCGAGCGTTCCAAGGAAATGGCGGCACGTATGGACGCTGACCTGAATGCTGTATCGCTTCATATACGGCGGGGAGATTATCTGGAACCAAAGCATTGGGAAAATACAGGAAGCGTATGCCAGCTTCCTTACTATCGGAACGCGATTGCCGCAATCAAGAAGGAGCTGGACAATCCGGTTTTTTATGTGTTTTCGGACGATCTGGCATGGGTGAAAGAAAATCTTCCGCTCGACAATGCTGTATATATCGACTGGAATAAAGGTAATGACAGCTGGCAGGACATGATGCTGATGAGTCATTGTCGTCGTCATATTATATGTAACAGTACATTTAGCTGGTGGGGTGCATGGCTCGATCCACACAAAGACAAGACAGTAATTGTGCCTGAGCGCTGGTTCCGTCATACAGAAACACCCTATATTTATCCTGAAGGCTGGATAAAAGTCCCCATTAATTAAAAAAACGATAGCTTTATGAACCTGTTGTTGCTTTTAAAAAAGGTAGCCTGTGCGATAGCAGAGATGCCTTTCTCCTTGTGCAAAGTAAAAAATCCGGTAGTATGCATGACACTACTGGTAAAGAATGAAGAAGACATTCTGGAGCAAAACCTGATTTTCCATAAGCAGAAAGGGGTCGATTTTTTTATCGTAACAGACAACAATTCCACAGACAAGACTCCTGAAATACTGCGTAAGTATCAGGAAAAGGGGTGGATAAAAGAAATAATAGAAGAGAAAGCTACCGATTATCGTCAGAAAGTATGGGTAGACCGTATGGTGTGGCGTGCCAAGACTGTTTATAAAGCCGACTGGGTAATTAATGCCGATGCTGATGAGTTCTGGTATCCTGCATCATCTTCTTTAAAAGATACGTTGCAGCAGACTTCGGCAAACGTGATAAAATGTGCCATGTACTGTGTATATCCCGAAGAAGGAAAAAACTTTGAAGCATGGAGCTACACGGTCGACCCGGTTGAAGATATTGCAAAATATGATTTATCGCTCTATTCATTGTTTGCTCGTCAGATACCTAAGGTAATGCACCGTACCCGTGGATACATCCAGATTTCGATGGGAAACCATAAGGTAGCTATGTTCCCCAAGCGTTCCGGCAAAAGTGATATCCGTATTTATCATTATAATATCCGAGGTCGTCAGCAGTTTCTGGAGAAAATGATTAATGGCGGAAAGCAGTTGGAGCAGAATCCCAGTAAACATGGTGGACGTCACTGGCGCTATTTTTATGGCTTGTATAAAGAAGGAAAACTGAATGAGGAATACGACCGTGTGATAGGAAGCCGTGTCTTCGGCCGCTTACAGGCAGACGGATATATACACGAAGACCATACAATGGCAGATTTTTTCAAGAACTTGAATAAATAATTGGAAGATATGAAGCATATAGTATTTACCATTGATCATAAGTTTGTACGTTTTTGTGCTGTAACAATGGTTTCTATCTTAAAAAATGATACACCTTCGGATATTACAGTGCATGTAGTTGCCAATGGACTGTCGGAAGCAGACCGTACGGTTTTGTCGGACTTAGCGATAACGTATGGAGCTTCTATTGCTTTTTATGAAGTTCCTCAGGAAAAATTGGAAGGATATGCTATACGCTGGGAAGGACAAAGGTTGCCTATGGTTGTATTTTATCGTTGTCTTTTGGCTTCTTTACTTCCTGATTCAGTGAAGAAAGCTCTTTATCTGGATAGTGATATTTTGGTTTTGAAACCGTTAGATGATTTTTGGAATACAAATCTGGAAGGTAAAGCATTGGCTGGTGTTCCAGACGATTTTACCGTTAATCCGGTGCATTGTAATCGTTTGGGGTACGATCTTTCATATAATTATTTTAATGGAGGAGTATTATTATTGAATTTGGATTATTGGCGGAAGCATAATATCGAGCAGCAATGTAAGACTTATTATAAAGATAATCCGGAGCGTGTGTTATATAACGATCAGGATTTATTAAACGGCTTGTTACATGAGCATAGAGTATTGGTCGATATGAAGTGGAATGTGCAAGAAGGTGCTTATCGTGTTCCAAAAGGTAAAACAGCCGATTGGTGTCCACCGTATATAGATACTATTTTACATCCTGCAATATTGCATTATTCTTCGCGTAAGCCTTGGCAATATCATTGTATGCATCCATTAAGACATTTGTATTTTGAGTATCAAGATTTGACACCTTGGAAAGGAGAAAATGTTTTAAATAATTGGAAACCTCGTTTGCATCGTTTTATACATTTTCTTCCCTATACATTGGGGCTGAAACGAAGTAAGTATTTAAATATTATTGATAAATAATAGTATATAGATTTATTGGTTGGCAGATATCTTTTGTGTTTATGAATGAAAAAGTTCCATTGGTTAGTGTTGTCGTTCCTAATTATAATTATGCACGTTATTTGGATGCACGCTTGACGTCAATCTTGAATCAGACTTTTCAAGACTTTGAACTTATACTTTTGGATGATGCTTCTACAGACAACAGTTTAGAGATTCTTGACAAATATAAGAACAATCCTCATGTTTCTCATTTGGTTGTAAATGAACAAAACACAGGAAGTCCCTTCAAACAATGGATGAAAGGAATTCTGCTGGCAAAAGGCGAATGGATTTGGATAGCAGAAGCAGATGATTTGTGCGAGTCTACGTTTTTGGAAACTTGTGTGGAGCAGGTTCAGAAATATTCCAATATATCTGTGTGTATGACTGCTTCGAAATATATAGATGAGAATGGCAGGATATTGCCGCAAGAAGCTAATTACTGGGGAAAGAATAAGCCAGCTGTATCTGCTTGTAGATTTCCGGGAAAAGCTTATGCGGAACATAATATGTATTGGAACAATTGTGTTATCAATGCTAGTGGAGTTTTGTTTCGTCGTTCTTATGCTATTAATTTATTCGATTCTTCTTTTGTAAACATGAGGTATAGCGGTGATTGGGTTTTCTGGTTTCAAATGCTTCTGCAAGGAGATATGTTTGAAATTTATGCTCAGCTAAATAAGTTCCGTCAACATACTGCAAAAGTCAGTGTAGAAGGTGTTAGGCTAGGTAATCGTATAAAGGAAGATATTGATGTCCTTTTTTTGATGGAAAAGACTTTTCCTGAGATGAAAAAATACAAACGTCGATTGGCTCATGGTATGATATACCGTAAAATAAAGAAAGTAAATGATGCAGACAAAAGAATAGAACTTAGCAGGTATTTAAGCGAACGTCTAGGAGGAAAAGCCTCCGATTTGAAACTTTTCCATCTGAATAAGTATTTAAGATTCATTTGCCCGTGGCTGGTTACTATAAAGCGTGATAGACTAAAATTGTATGATTATATTTGGTGAAAAAAATTATGAAATTAGCTTCATTTGATATATTTGATACGACATTGGTTCGTAAATGTGGTAGTCCAGATAATATTTTTTATCTTTTATCTAAACGTATATATCCTCAAAATCAATCTTTGCAAAATTCATTCTTTCAATGGCGTAAAGAAGCGGAACAAAAGGCAATGATTCGCTTAAAAGATAATTATCTAAAGCTAGAGGATATATATACCGAATTTGATTCGGTTTCTTTTCCCAAATGGAATGTTGAACAGCTTATAGCAATGGAAACTCAGTTAGAGTTGACAGAGCTTGTCGCTGTTAGTGAAATAAAACAGCTGATTGCGCAGAAACGTAATGAAGGTTATACTATCTGTTTTATTTCTGATATGTATTTGCCTGAGCATGTTTTAAAATCTAAACTTCTTGAAGAAGGGTGTGCTGATATTGATGATAAGGTTTTTGTTTCGTGTGAATATCAGGCTACCAAAAGTGAAGGAACTTTATATGAAATAGTACGCAAAGATTTTAATTCTATTACTTTATGGGAGCACTATGGTGATAATTTATATAGCGATTATAAGAAGGCAGTAAAAAGAGGAATAAAAGCAACATTGGTTCACTCTGATTATACGCCTATAGAACAATTTATATTATCTTCATCAACTTTTTTCCCTTTTTATTCAGATCTTTCTGTCTTGATAGGATTACAGCGTGCAACACGACTTTCATTGCAGAAAAAAAGTGATAATATCGACAATGCTACTGATTTTATTGCTTCTTTATATTATCCTTATGTAGATTTCCTTTTTAGGAAAGCAAAGGATTTGGGAATAACAAAACTACATTTTCTATCACGAGATGGATATATCTTGTATAAAATAGCTGAGGTTGTCCAGATGGGATATCCAGAAATTAAATTGAATTATTTATTTGTTTCTCGTTATTCTTTGTTTTTACCTAGCATTTATTCATTAAGTCGTGAAGAAATATATGAGAATAAAGGAATCACTTCTTTTTATCATTATAAAGTTAAGGTAAAAGATATACTTGATGGACTTCATGTCACTTTAGAAGAACTTGGAGATGCATTTACTAATCGAATAACTTTTAAACAAATATTGACCCCTGAGCAAGAAGATCTGTTCTTTGAAGTCTTACAGTCGACTGAAATAAAAAAAATGATTTTAAAGAAAGCACAACAGGAACGTAAAATTCTCATTGATTATTTTACTCAAGAGGGTTTGTTCGATCTCGAAAAGCAGGCTTTGGTAGATATTGGATGGGTAGGAACTTCTCGTCTGATGATAAATAGAATGCTTACTAATGAAGGTGGACAGTTGGTGGAAGGATTTTATTTGGGGTGTGCACCGGAAAGTTTAGCTCCACGTTATGGAATATTTCATAGCTTTTATGGTTCTAATCTCTATAAGTCTGATATAGTGACATTATTAGAGCAATATTATTCTGCATCATTGTATGCCTCTACCAAAGGATATTATTATGAAGAGGGTGGTATAAAGCCTAAGTTTAAAGATCTAAAATATACGCAATCCCAAGAAATTGTAGAGGATAATATAAGTACTTTACAACAATTTGCTCAATTAATAAGGGCTTATGATTATATAGATTTTTCACAGGCGATGTCTGTTTGGGGAAGTCTTTATTTAAGAGCTTTTTCAGAGATGCCCTGTAAGATCAAATTTTCAACATTCGATAAATTAGGTATTTACGAAGATGGGTCTAATTATTACCGTGTCTTGACGAAAATAAATGTTTGGCAGTTTTTATCTTATATTTATAAAGGGAAAATAAGGAGAGTATATTTCCCCCGTCAAAGTATATATTATACATATGGGATAAAAATATTTAAACCTGAATATTGTTGGCGAGAGAGAAGGAGATCTTTTATGAAAAAATATATGCTTCCGTTAAAATTGAAAATGTATTATTATTTGCGGAAGAAGTAATTTACTTCTTCCGCAAACGATCTCTGTCTTCTGTCAGAATCCAAGGTATGAAACTTAAGTGAAGATTTAGCTTTAGAAAATAGTAATCGAGAGTTGGATTTGACTTAAATGCTTTTTTGTATGCAGCTTGCAACTTTCTTTTTATTTCTCTATTTTTTGTTTTACGTATCTGTCTATAAATAGATGCATGACATAATTTACGCTTATATTTACTAATTGTAGGAAGGTACTTTTCCATATATAAAATAGTTGGAAATAATTCTTCCCATAGACGACCTGTTGCTAATCCTTTTTTTGTTTGAGATTGATGGTGTCGGTAAATGTTTAGATTTTGATATATTTCAGTTACTTTACCTAACAATGCCATTCGAAACCAAAAAAGCCAATCACCACAATTTTTCATTTCTAGAAAATCTTCATTTTGTAGTATTAGGGCATTGTTTTTTGAGAATACAGCAGCACTGGCATTTATAATTGTATTTCTCCAATATAAATTATGTTCGGCTAAGTTTTTGCCAGGGAATGTTGCTACTTTAATTTTATCTCTTCCATTCCATTTATTAAAATCTCCTTCTAGTATTTGGCTATTTTGATCCATAAAATTAGAGCCGGTATAAACAAATGATATATTTTCTTCTTTTTCTATTTGCTCTATACACGTTTCCAAAAAGTTGGGTTTTGATGAGTCATCGGCTTCTGCTATCCATATCCATTCGCCTTTTGCCAGCAGAATTCCTTTCATCCATTGTTTGAAGGGGCTTCCACTATTTTCTTTATTGATAATGACATGTGAAACTTTTGGATGGTTTTTATATTTTGCAAGTAATTCTGCACTGTTATCAGTTGATGCATCGTCTAAAAGGATTAATTCATAATCAGTATATGTTTGATTTAAAATAGAATTAATACGCTCTTTTAAATATCGTTCGTAATTATAATTTGGAACTATTATACTAACTTTACATGTTGAATTAGGCATTGTTTTTATTTTTGGGGATATGGAAATATTTTGCTTTAAATTTTTTTAGGAATATTTTTTTAACTTCTTTGTAAGAATAATCTAGTAATATTTTTTTTGACATAACTTGATAATTCCTTATATAGAAATTTTCATCTTTGAAAATAGAATGTTTATAATAGTACCACCAGTATTCTGCTCTTAAACAAAAATTATTCCAGGGTTTATTGCCTGTATAATGTATAATACAATTAGAGCATTCTGCAATTTCTTTAGCTTTTATATTCTTAAATTTCTCATTTTCTATAGATAATGAGTATAATAGTGATGTATAGTTGTATTTTAAAGGTAAAAATTCTATTTTCCCTTTGCATACAATATTTATAATGTCTTGATCTTGATATGTATATTTTTTATTTTTATGCAATAAGCATTGGGAGGTAAAATTCATCTTTTGTAAGGCAGGGATATTCATGATGAGTACTCCTGCATTAATGTAAGAAGAAGGGTCACAACCTATTTTTTCCCAGTAAGATGTATTTACATTACAATATGTTGGTGATTCACATACACCTAATAAACAAGTATCTACTTTTGATTGTGCTAAAGCTAAAACAGCTGACAGGTCACATTCTATTATTGTATCAACATCTAAATAAATTATTGTTTGATAATCAGTTTGATGTAAACTATTTATTTGATCTATTAATTCAGGAACTAATAAACGATAATAAGTACTAACTGTGATATTTCTTACTTCATAGGCATTTTTAAATGATTCTCCTACGTTAAAAAAAGAAACACGACAATCTTTAGAATAAAAATCTTGTATTTTTAAAATTTGGCTTCTATATTCTGATGAAAGATTTTCTTCATTATATAAAATGAAGAAATCATAGTAGGTATTTGTATGCTTGTTTAAAAGCATTGAAGTAATACATACACCAGCTGGCATTACCATATTTTTGTCAAAACAAAAAAATATAGGAATTTTATTCATATTTGTTTATTTTTTAACTAAGCGGGTGGCTTGGATTACTGAATGAATAATCCGATAAATTATTTTGTTTACAAAGTTATAGTTTTTACTAGATAAACACAATTTTGTCCCTTTAAAATGTTTATATTGATATGTTTCATATGTAAACTTTTGCTTTTTATATATAAAATGTTCTTTTCTTAAAATACTGCTTGTCTTTTTGTTTTTTGTTAGGTAAGGATGGTATATTTAAAAGATGTATATACTTCGCAGATAGAAGAAAAATTAATTAGAAAACAAACTCTTCTTAGATGTTTATTTATAATTACTTGTTCTTTTTCTAAAAACATCCTCATCTTTTTTTATTTTTCGTACAAATCCATAGAACCTATTGTACAAAAAAAGAAGTAAAATTTGTAGAGAGAAAAATAAAAGGTCTTGTACTTTTCTTTTTTATACAAGACCTTTTGGCATATTATGTGTTTGGTATGGTAAGAATCTACAGAGCCTGCATATCGTTCAAACGTTTATAGTAACCGTTTTTCTGAAGCAGCTCTTCGTGTTTGCCGCTTTCTACGATACGGCCTTCATAGAGTACATAAATGCAGTCGGCATTCTTGATAGTCGACAAGCGATGTGCGATAGCAATAGTAGTGCGGGTCTTCATCAAACGTTCCAAAGCTTCTTGTACCAGACGTTCACTTTCTGTATCAAGGGCAGAAGTAGCTTCGTCCAGAATCAAGATGGCTGGGTTTTTCAAGATGGCACGGGCTATCGAGATACGTTGACGCTGTCCTCCTGAAAGACGGCAGCCGCGGTCGCCGATGTTGGTGTCGTAGCCTTTTTCACTTTCCATAATGAAATCGTGGGCATTGGCTATCTTGGCAGCCGCAACGACTTGTTCCATGGTGGCATTGTCTACACCGAAAGCAATGTTATTGAAGAAACTGTCGTTGAACAGGATGGCTTCCTGATTTACATTACCTATCAGTCCGCGGAGGTCTTTTACTACCAGATCTTTAATATTTTTTCCGTCTATCAGAATTTCACCAGCCTGCACATCGTGAAAGCGGGGAACTAAATCGACTAGTGTTGACTTTCCTGAACCACTCTGTCCTACCAGTGCAATAGTCTGTCCTTTGCGTACTTTCAGGCTGACGTCGTGGAGTACTTCGTGTGTGCCGTAGCTGAACGATATATTGCGGAACTCCAGTCCTTCTTTCATTTCGCTGATATGTTCGGCATCGGTACGTTCTATAATGTTGTTTGGAGCTTTCAGAATCTTGTCTACACGTTCCATTGAAGCGAGTCCCTTCGGGATATTGTAACTTGCCTTGGAGAAATCTTTCAACGGGTTGATGATGCTGTAAAGTATCACCATATAGAAAATAAAGGTAGAAGCATTAATGGTAGAGTTCGCGCTCAAGATAAGCGAACCGCCGAACCATAGTACAAGTACGATGAGTACAGTTCCCAAAAATTCACTCATCGGGTGGGCAAGGCTCTGGCGCATGGCTACACGATTGGTCGCGTCGCGGAATTCGTTACTACATTTCACGAAACGGTTTATCATCTTTTCTTCAGCAATAAATGCCTTGATAATACGCATTCCGCCCAATGTTTCTTCCAGCTGCGACATGGTTTCACTCCATTTGTTCTGGGCTTCGAGTGACTGGCGTTTCAGTTGACGTCCTACACGACCCATGATCCATCCCATACCCGGCAGTACGATGATGGTAAACAGGGTGAGCTGCCAACTGGTTACTATCAGGGTTGCAAAATATGAAATGATAAGAATCGGATTTTTCAGCAACATATCGAGTGAGCTGGTGATGGAGTTTTCTATTTCGCCAACGTCGCCACTCATACGGGCGATGATGTCACCTTTTCGTTCGTCAGATAGGAAGCTGAGCGGGAGGTACATTACCTTTGAATAAACCATGATGCGGATATCGCGTACTACACCGGTACGAAGCGGAATCATGATGGCTGTAGAACCAAAATAGCATGCGGTTTTCAGCAGGGTCATTCCTGCAAGGAAAAGTCCCAGCCAAAGTAAAGTAGTGGCAGGACCGAATGTTTCTATCAGTTCGGATACGTAATAATAGAAATTATTTACGGCAACGTCTTTCAGCTCTCCGCTTCCCCATTCCATAAAATGATATACTTTTTCTGACTCTCCAGTCTTGAACAGGATGTTCAGAATCGGTATAAGAAGTGAAAAAGAGAAGACATTGAATATTGCCGACAGCAGATTAAGACCTATTGCTCCGACAACATACTTTTTGTAGGGCGAAATGAACCGCCGCATCATTTGGAAAAATTCTTTCATGCAGGAAAAATTTCTGTTATAATATAGTGCACAAAGATAGTGTAATTTATTGTTTTATTTTATATAAAGCAGGTGCTTTTGCATATTATTTTATAAATTTGCACTTTAACTGAAACATGGCAACTTAATGAAATTTATATACTATCTGGTTTTTTTCTTCTGGTATCTGCTCTCTTTGCTGCCGTTGAGGGTGCTTTATTTTATATCTGACGTGTTGTTTGTACCGTTGTTTTACGGACTGAAATACCGTCGGGATATCGTACACCGAAATATAGCCGGCTCATTTCCAGAAAAGACCGAAGAAGAGATTCTGAAAATAGAAAAAGAGTTTTATCATTTTTTCTGCGATTATGTAGTAGAAACCATCAAGTTGTTTTCGATGTCGAAAAAGCAGATGATGAAGCGCATGACTTTCAGCGGACTGGATGAGGTACGCGCAGAGTTGGACAAGGCTGGGAAAAAATGTTGCTTCGTATATCTGGGACATTATTGCAATTGGGAGTATGTAGCTTCTCTGCAATACTGGTTTCCTGAAATTCATTGCGGACAGATTTATCATCCTCTATATAACAAGGCTTTCGATAAATTGTTTCTCCGGCTTCGCGGACAGTTCGGCGGTGAGTCTATTCCGATGAAGGAGACGTTACGCCGGCTGGTTACACTCAGCAGAGGAGAAAAGAAAGTAATGATAGGCTTTATTTCCGACCAGGCGCCTGGATGGGAAGGGATGAGCCACTGGACAAAGTTTTTGAACCGGGATACTGCTTTCTTTCAAGGAACGGAACGCATAGGGCGCCGGCTGGATGCTGCCGTTTACTACCTGAAAGTAACACGGGTAAAGCGCGGATATTATCATGCTTCTTTCGAACTGCTGACCTTGCATCCTGCCGAATTGCCTGAGTATCGGCTGACGGATATGTACTCGGAACATCTGGAGCAACAGATAAAGGAAGCTCCTGCGTATTGGCTGTGGAGTCATAACCGATGGAAACGGACAAAAGAAGAATGGTTGAAAATGTCGTGGAACACTCAAAATTCGTAGATATCATGCCCCCGAAAATTATTCATTTATGTTGGTTCAGTAAGGATCCTTATCCGCTGGAAATTAAGATTTGCCTGGCAAGCTGGAAGCGTGTTCTTCCTGATTATAAGGTACGTGTCTGGACGTACGAGGATGCAAAGGCTATCGGTTGTAAATATATAGACCAGGCGTTATCGGTCAGGAAATGGGCATTTGCGGCAGATGTAGTCCGTTTTTATGCTGTATATAAAGAAGGTGGCGTGTATATGGACAGTGATATTTATCTGCGTAAGCGTTTCGACCGGTTTATTCCTGAAACCGGATGTGCTACGTTTAATGAGCGGTGGGAAGAAGGAGAAACTGATTATGGTATTCAGGCCGCGTTCTTTATCGGTTCAAAGGGAAATGATTTCTGTAAGGAGGTCTTTGAGTATTATCAGGAGCGGGACTTTATCCGTCCTGACGGTTCGCTGGACCAGACGGTTTCTCCGTATATCATGCGAAGTGTTGCCGAACGCAGGGGATATGTCTGCAAGGAGGAGGAACAGCATTTGGAGGGTATACATATATATCCTACTCATTGGTTGTCGCCAAGAAGCCGCTTCAAGCATAGTCCGGATGCTTTTGGGGAACATCGGGTGTACGGAAGCTGGCGTGACCATAAGTTTGGCAGGAAACTGGAACGTTCGTTCAAGCATTTCTGTAATGCCGTGAAATTTTATCTGCTTGGCAGATAATGTGACTGGATTACATGGTAAACTAAAAAATAGAGTAAGTATGGCTTTTAAAAATTTACGTTTAGGTTCTGATACATCAAGGCTTATATTATTATTTGCTGCGATATTGCCTGCTACGGAGTCTAAGGACTGGCTCTTTTATACGGTTTCTGTCTTAATCATTGGGCTGTTTATAATGCATGTGATTTATGCTATACAATTGTACAGAAAGGAAAAGTCTTTCTTGTGTATAACGGGAAATCTGCGAAGTGAGCTGATTGATTTGATGGTTGACATCGCAGGGCTTATGGTAGCTTATTCTATGGATTATACTGGATATATCCGCTTTTGGTGGTTCATGATTGCTGTTACGCTGGTAGGGATTCTGCTTCAGTTGAAACTGGAAAATCAAAAGAAAGGATAATTGCTTAATACGATATGGAAAAAGGATTTATGACATTTCAAAAGTCATAAATCCTTTTTTCATATTATATTTATTGGATACCTTTCCGCTGTTTGTATTCATTTATTCGCTTCTGGAAGGCTTCTTCTTTTTTTCCGCCGTTGGAATGGAATATCAGTGCTTCGGGAATCTCTTTTCCACGGTCTTCCAGTCGGGATTTTCCGGTTTTATCTTTTATTATATTGACAGCATCATATAAGTCATTGGTAGTGGCATCGTAGGCGTTCATGGTGAGGGTGTCGCCATGTACACGGATTTGCTGATAGTAACGGCTACCTGTTCCGAACTTGTCGAACCGCTTGTCGAACTCGATGTAGTAGTTTTTGGGTGAGCAGTGACTGACTGTATAAACAGGTGCTTGGGCTTCTCCATTTTCACCGTGGGCAGTCATACGGGCATAAGCGTGTTCGTGTCCTTGCAGTACGAGATCGACTCCATATTCCTCAACCAGCGGGTTGAACATGGTACGTTGAAACAGGTTGTTCATACTGCCTTTAATGGAGTATAGCGGATGATGAAGTACGATGATCTTCCATCGTGCATTGCTTTTCTTGAGCTGTTCTTCCAACCATTTTTTCTGAGTCCACAGGTAGAAGAACTCGCGGTTACTGTCGAGACAGAAGATTTGCATGTCGTTATACTTCAGAGTATATACTTGATTTTCGCCTACCATTGAGTCGAGATAGTATGAAAATACCAGTGAGAAGCGGCGTTCCAGTTTGCGAATGATGTATTTCAGGTATTCGTGGTTTCCTGTAACGGTGATGACAGGGTATTGTTGTCCGATGGAATCCAGTCCGCGATATGTTTCCTCCCAGCGTTGTTCGGTTGGACGTTCGGTCAGATCTCCTCCGAACACAAAAAACTCTGTATCGGGATGACGTTGCAATGCTTCACGGAAAAAATGGTTTGCTTTCCCGTTGATGCTGTCTTGCACATCGCCTACATACATGAATGAATAATCGTTGCGGGTAGACTGATTGTATGTACGGAAGCTATACCAGGATGAGGTCTTGCCTTCATTACAAACGCGGTAAGTATAATAGCGGTCAGGTTGTAAGGTACGGAGTTTGGCAACGTAGTATGCTGCCTTTCCGCTACGTGACTGGAAAATTTCTCCTTGTGCATCGATTTGTATGGTATCTTTCGAAAGTGTATCTACCAATTCGACATGCGACGGTACGACTATAGAGTCGTACTGCCAGCTGATATTGCGCGACAGTTCGTTTTCATCGCCGAAAGTGAGTAGTACTCGTCCGGGTTCTGACTGCGGTGCATAAGGAAGTTCTGCTTCGTTGTGGAACCATGCGCTCCAGCGTGAATTGATCCACAGTGCGAGTGCCGCGATGACAATCAATGTGATGCTAAGTCGGATGATAGTTTTCTTTTTCATGTTGTAACAGATTGTTATTCGGTTACAAAGATAGAAAATGGTACTTTAAATTTCTTATATTGTGTTCTGTTTTACAGAAAAGTTATTTTAAAATAAGGTCTTGAGAGGGTTTGGAAAATAATCGTTAACTTTGTCGCTCTTAACCTCCAAAAACATTGGCAATGAAAAAAGAATTGTTTTCGAATGTCTTTTCCTTGATATGGAATTTGTTCATTATCTATGTGTGTTATTCGCTTTGCCGTTTGACTTTTTTGCTTGAGAATTTCCGTCTGTTCAGTGAGAATCTGACAGGAGAATATGCGCTGAATATGTTCGGAGCAGGTATTATTTTTGATACGACGGCCATTTTGTATAGCAATGCCTTGTTTATTTTATTGTTTCTGCTGCCGTTTCATTGGAAAGAAAATGCTACCTTTTATAAGGTTGTCCGCTGGATTTTTACGGTAGTTAATGGCTTTTTCCTGATATCGAATCTGGTAGACTGTGTGTATTTCCGTTTTTCCGGACGGCGTACTACCATGAGTGTCTTTCAGGAATTTAGCAATGAGGGTGGGGGTAATCTGGCTTCTATCTTCATGGATGAGTTTATTTCGCACTGGTATCTGGTGGTATTGGCGGCAGTGTTCTGTTATGCTATTTATAAATTGTATCGGGCACCACGGAATATTCCGGTATATAGCAAGTGGCAATATTATCTGATACAGACCGTTACTTTGCTGGTTGCCATACCGTTTACAGTATTTGGTATGCGTGGAGGTATGACAACTGCTACACGTCCGATTACCATTAGTAATGCCAATCAGTATGTCGACCGGCCGCTGGATGCGGGGGTGGTGCTGAATACACCGTTTTCTATTTTCCGTACACTCGGGAAAAAGGCTTTTATTGTTCCCGACTATATGTCTGAAAGTGAAGCACTTGCCGTATATTCTCCGGTACATGTCCCTGCCGATTCAGTACAGTTCAAGCCGATGAATGTGGTTGTGATTATTTGGGAAAGCTTTACGAAAGAATTTGTAGGCAAGCTGAATCCTGATTTGGATAACGGGACATATAAGGGTTATACACCGTTTATCGATTCACTGTTGACAAAGAGTCTGAGCTTTACATATACTTATGCCAACGGGCGAAAGAGTATCGAGGGAATGCCTTCGGTCTTGTCGTCCATACCGAGTTTTGTTGAGCCGTTCTTCCTTACACCAGCTTCGCTGAACGATGTATCCAGCATTGCAGGTGAGCTGACCAAGAACAAAGGATATTATTCGGCTTTCTTCCATGGGGCTATGAACGGTTCGATGGGATTTCAGGCCTTTGCTCGTTCAGTAGGATTTACTGATTATTACGGACGTACGGAGTATAATGAAGACCCTCGCTATCACGGTGATGATGATTTCGACGGTACATGGGCTATCTGGGACGAAGAGTTTCTGCAATACTATTGTGATAAGATGACAGAATTTAAGCAGCCGTTTGTTACTTCCGTATTTACGGCAAGTTCACATCATCCGTTTGCAATACCAGCACGTTATGAAGGAAAGTTTCCAGACGGACCAACTCCACTTCAGCGTTGTATCGGCTACACGGATCATGCCTTGCAGCTCTTTTTTGAGAAAGCTTCCCGTCAGCCTTGGTTCAATAATACATTGTTTGTGATAACTGCCGATCATACCAGCTTTGGTACATATCCAGAGTATATGACAGACTTGGGTTTGTATAGTGTTCCTATCTTGTTTTATGCTCCCGGTATGCCGGAACTTCGCGGTATGGAGGACAAGATTGTCGAGCAGATAGATATTATGCCAACTGTACTGGGATTGCTGGGTTATGATCGCCCATATATCAGTTTCGGACAGGATGCACTCCAGACTCCGGCTGCTGAGAAATTCTCAGTGAATAATGTAATGGGTACAAATGTCTATCAGTTTGTAAAGGGAGATTACATGATTCAGTTCGATAGAGAGAAAGTGCTGAAAGCTTATCGTTACCGTACCGACCGTTTACTGAAAGATGATGTGAAAGATACCATGCCTCAAGACACACTTCGGGCTATGGAAACACAAGTGAAATCGTTTATCCAGCAGTATATGCAACGTATGAACTCGAATAATCTGGTTTACAGAGAGTAATTTTGCTTTGTGCCAAACTCTGCAAAGAGTAAAAGTATCTAATAATTTTCTATAATTATTGCTTATGGTTGTTGCTCTATTCTGAAAAAGAATGGAGTGAAACTCTCCTTCTTTTAATGGACGAAAGGTTTTAATAGTTAGCTATATATAAAACAGCCCTGTCAGATTCAGCTTTTAAAGTGAATGACAGGGCTGTTTTATATATAGTTAAATCTAGGGATATTCAGTAAATGTCCCTAAAACGTAAGATGGCATATAAAGTCGATAGA
>OGMO01000036.1_pt1 | contig 120751 bp, 119 predicted proteins | sample 1573241 | NCBI WGS metagenome assembly OGMO01 (sample SAMEA2581896, study PRJEB24529) | metagenome | biome: Human gut stool | place: China | collected 2011 | reverse complement strand
ATACTGACCGCTATCGCTACTACGCTCGGAGTAACGAGCTGCATGGGATAAAGAACATGGAGTCCACCTTTTATAATAAGCAGACTCAACCATAAAAATAGACCGCTCACCTCAGAGAATAATCATGAGGAGAGCGGTCTTTTTCGTTCCTGCCGGAGAAAGTAGGTCATGAAGGGTCAAAGTCATTAAGGGTCATTAAGGATTTCGGGTATTCAGATGTTTACAACTATCCATTTACCACTTTTTCTACCGCCTTCACGCTTCAAGATTCCCTTGGCTTGAAGAGCAGCAATATCTCTTTCAATAGTACGTGTCGTTACAGTTCTCTTTCCCGACATTCTCTGCGCCAATTCCGGAATCGTTATTGCCGGATGACATTTAACAACAGAAATGATATTCTGCTGACGTTCAGAAAGTTCAATCAGTTTTTCTTTCCCGACATTTTTAAAGCTTTTCTCGACATTTATCACGACATCATCATCCATAGATCTTTCATACTGTTCTATCTCAGCCTTAAGATTTTTGATATGTTCTTGAAGCATGAAAGACTGGAATGGTAACATCGACTCTTCTTCTCGAGATGCATTAAGAGCTTCAATATAAGCTGCCTTATCATCAGTCATTACCTTTGTCGGAACAAGATTAAATTCAAACTGAAGGTGATTCATGATGAGACGCGACATTCTGCCATTTCCATCCACCCAAGGATGGATGCTGACAAGGATGTTATGAGCATCGAAGCTCAACAAATATGCATCCATTTCACTCGGGTTTTCAAGAAGCAATTCACGCCTGCGGTTTATCTCATTGCAGAAATCAGTCAACCTTGCAGGAACCTTCAGAAAGTTCATATAGGAACGTCCACCAGCTCCCGCTGTGACACCTAATAGACGGAGGTCACCTTTAGAAGAATCGAATTCCCCCTGAAGCGTGCTATAAACGCTGCCGGTATTCTTCATCACCAATGCAGACAATTGCTTAAGCATTTCTACAGAAAAAGGTTTGTGCTCCTTAGCCCATCGAATAGATTGCTCATAGGCATGCTTCAAATCAAGATTCATCAACTGCTCTACCAAGGGTTTACCTTTAGCAGAAATACCTTCATCAAAGAGCAATTGATTCTCTATTTCCGTCACAGTAGAACCTTCTATGGCAGTAGAGTGTGTAATGATGGAATACAGATAGAACTTATCGTAATCTATCTGCTGCGAAATACCAAGACTTCTATATTTGTCTAGTACAGCCTGTAATTCTAACACATACTTTTCCATTTTGCAACTTCTATTTTTTAAGGCACAAAGATAGGTAAAATATGTTAGAAACACGAATGATTATGAAGAAAAATGCAAATTACTCTACATTTTACTAAGATTATATCTACCATACCTTACGCCTTTTTGCTTTAAGAGGTCATGAAGTGTCGAATTCATTATCGGTCATTAAGGATTTCAGATTATCAAAATATCCCTCTATCTTATAAAATAAGGTTAAATCAAGTTCGCCCTGCAAACAAAATCCATCCATATAATCACTTTTCTGAATATTTTTTGTATTTTTGCAGATATATTGCGCTGATATGGGAGTAGAGCATGGCTTATCCTCCTAGATTACAGGCGCATCATTATCAAATGATTAGAGCATGAAGAAGATATTATTCCTACACGGATTCTTCGCCACGGGCAGCTGTCCGATGGCGAGAGCCTTGAAAGAGGCGTTTGAGGGGACGGCGGTGGTGCTGACTCCCGACCTCCCTTTGCACCCCAAGGAGGCACTGAAGGAGATTCGCTCCATCATCGACCGGGAACAGCCCGACTTGCTTCTGGGCAACAGCTGCGGCTCTTTCCTCGCCCAGATGCTGGCTCCGGTGGTGGGCATTCCTGCCCTGCTCGGCAATCCGTATTTCATGATGACGGAGTTTCTGAAGGAGCGAATCGGCGAGCATGAATACAAGGCACCGAGAAGGGATGGAAATCAGCGGCTGGTGATTGACGAGGCGCTGATTGAGGAGTTTGCGGAACTGGAAGCCGTGCAGTTTGACCATTGCAACCCCTATTATAAGGATCGTGTGTGGGGACTTTTTGGTGAACAGGACACCCTGGCTCACTTCTCCCCTCTCTTCCTGCAGCATTACAATCAAGCCTTCCATTTCCCTGGCGGTCATACGCCTACTGAGCAGGAGGTGAAGACCTGGTACGCTCCCCTTGCCCAGAAAATGCTGATGGAATTTTCTGCAAAGGAAGAAAGATATTTCCAGCACTTTAAGGGTGGCAAATACAGGTTCATCCATTCTGCCTTCGACTCCGAGACTCAGGAGCGCATGGTGGTTTATCAGGCTCGCTATGGAGACCAAGCCTATTGGGTAAGACCGGAAGATATGTTCTTCGGGAAAGTAACAAGGGACGGCAGAACTTTCAATCGTTTCACGGAAATAGATAAATAATTATGGAGACATTTAATAATGTAATAAACAGTGGCCAGCTTGTTCTGGTCGATTTCTTTGCCACCTGGTGCCAACCTTGCAAGGCGATGCACCCCATTCTGGAGCAGGTAAAGAGTGTATTGGGCGACCGCATCCGAATCATCAAGGTGGATGTAGATAAGTACGGCGTAACAGCAAGCCAATACCGCATTCAATCCGTGCCTACGCTGATGCTTTTCCGAAACGGAGAAGTATTGTGGCGCACAAGCGGTGTGGTAGATAAAGCCGAACTGCTGGCTACGCTTGATCCATTCTTGATATAAAAGATGAAAAGAATAATCTTATGCGCATAATAGGAAACTTATAATAACAATATAAAGTACGAAGTATATGAAAAGTTTTGCACCAAAGCCGTGGTTTGCACCACAGCCTGTGCTGATTATCGGCACATATAATAAGGATGGAGTTGCCAACGCAATGAACGCTGCCTGGGCAGGACAGTGGGACATGAAGGAGATTATGATCTCGATGGGAAACCACGTCACCACAGACAACCTGAAGCTTGGCGGCGAGTTTACCGTTGCCTTCGCTACCAAGAAAACCATGGTGGCTTCTGATTTCGTGGGCATTGTTTCTGCCAAGAACGACCCGAAGAAGATGGAAAAGACGGGATGGAACATCGAGAAGGCGACTATGGTCAACGCTCCTGTGTTCACCGATTTCCCAATGACCCTGGAGTGCCGCATCAAGGAGAAGTACGACGAAAGCGAAACCGGTTATTATCTCGTTGCCGAAATCGTCAATATTCTTGTAGATGAGAAATATCTGGCTGAAGACGGAAATCCAGACATGGAGAAGATGGAGCTGATTGTCTTCGACCCTATTCATCATAGCTATATCCAGCTGGGCGAGAAAGTCGGAAACGCTTTCTCCGACGGCAAGGCTTTGAAATAATCAACGTAATTTTAACGACTCAGAAACAATGAATCCAATAGCAATACGCCTGCTTTCGCAGCAGCTCATCTGCCCTCAATTTGATACTCCCCAAAAGGTGGTGTCTCATTTTGGAGCCATGCAAGCCCAGGATTACCGAATGGTAAGATGGGCTGTGACGATGCGTACTCGCAAACCTTCTTCCTTCGCATTCAAGAATGCATACGATGAGGGTGAGATAGTCCGTCTTCACCTGCTGCGTGGCACTTGGCAACTGGTTTCAAATGAAGACTATTGGTGGATGCTGGACCTGATTTCACCTAAGGCAACTTCTGTTGTAAAAGGATGGATGAAGAGCAATAAAATCAGCATCGATGATTCTGAGCTCAATCTGATTCACGAGATATTTGTTCAAAAAACCGATGAGATGCAGTCTGTAACAAGCAAAGACCTGAACGAGGCTTTGCTCGAAAAGGGCATCATCATGGACAGTCATCGCCTATCCTACCACATTCGCTTTAACGAATTGAACGGTACTTTTTGCAGCGGCAGTCTTCTTCCAACAAAGGCAACATACAGTCTCACGGAGAAGAAGATTCCCCGAACTGCCAGGCTGGAACGTGATGAAATGCTGATGCTTCTGGCAAGAAAATATTTTCAGAGCCATTCGCCAGCCACATTCGAAGATTATGTCTGGTGGTCAGGACTGAGCACTTCTGATTGCCAACGAGGCATTGAGTTGCTTGGTTCAGAACTGAGGATTGAAAAATGGAAAGACTATCGGTTCTATCTGCATGAATCATGTCGAACACGTGGATTCAGAAGTGGAAAGACTCATCTGATTGCTCCCTTTGATGAATATCTGATTGGTTATAAAAGCCGGGAATTAGTAATCCATCCACATCAAATGCCGTCTGCATACACTAATAATGGCATTTTCTTTCCTGTTATCGCCCATGATGGCAGAATTTGCGGCAACTGGAATCCTTGGGAGAAAAATCTCAACATCAGTTACTTTGATTCGACAGAAAAAGATTTGTCATTTGAGAAGCAATGGAAAATATTTAATGGAACGACAAAGAAGAAATAAATGACTATTGATACAACAAACCTCTGTTCACATCTTCAGAAGAAGTTGTTTGAACCTGAGGGCGTATATTATCCTATCTGGCAAGCCATGCAGAACGATGAGGAGTTGACTGCCGTGGTTCGCTCACGACAGCTTCATATCTATCGTAACGGCAAGAAGATTCTCATTCTCGCTGGCAAGGCTCAGCCTAAGATTATCAGAGAGGATAAACTGAATGAATTGATAAAAATATAAAGAACGAAGCTTATGAACTTTCCAGAAATATATTCAGCAACAGGCATGATGGAGCTGATTCAGAAAATCGGCTTCCTCCCTCTCCTTGATAGCGGCATTGAAGGATTCTCAGCCGAAGACATCGTGGCGGAGGACTGCAGTTACGTAAGACTTCCTGAAGGCGGCTGGGACTGGCCGCTTTGGAAATGGAAGGGCGAAATTGTGCAGGAAATGCCGTGTATGTACGGAAAGTTCTTTAACAAGAAAGCGGGATTCATCAGCCAGGAATGGTGGCCGGACTTCTGCAACTACAGAAGAAGCAAATACCCCCGCCCGGATGAAGATTCGATAGAAGGAGCCATTCTCAGCACGCTTCAATCGACCGGTAGTCTCATCACAAGAGAACTTCGGGCAGCCTGCGGTTTTACGGGTAAGGGAATGAGAAGCAAGTTTGGCGGTTATCTCACCCGACTGGAAATGGCAACCATATCGTGACCGAGGATTTCATCTACCCTCGTGACAAGTACAATCATGAATATGGCTGGGGATGGTCGCTGCTCAACACTCCCGAAGATCTCTATGGCAGGGAGGTTTGCCAATGCAACCGCACTCCCCTGGAATCTTACCAGAGGATTTTCGAGCATCTGAAAGAAATCCTGCCTGATGCTTCGGATAAACAGATTATTAAATTAATAGGATAAAAATGAGAAAGGAATCAAGAGCAATGGATAGTGGGTGGGCATTGGAAGTAATGCACAAGGCTCCGTATATAACTGTCAGTTTTATTGACGAAGACGGCAATCCTTACGGTTTACCTCTTTCGCTCGCATCTGATGATGATGTGAACTGGTATTTTCATGGTGCCTTGGAAGGCAAGAAGTTGGAGGCCATCAAGACTCATCCCGAGGTTTGCCTTTCAGCCGTAACCCGTTGTGCGCCTACGGTTGGTCCGAAAGACGGCAGTTTCACCCTGCAATTCAAATCAGCCATTGCATTCGGCAAGGCAGAAATCGTGACCGAGGATGCAGAGAAGATTCATGGTCTCCGACTAATCAGTGAACGTTTCCTTCCTCAACACATGGATGCTTTCGACGAGAGCATCGCCCGTTCCCTTTCACGCACGGCTGTAGTTCGCATCACACTTACTGAGCCACCAACTGGCAAGCGCAAGCAATATGATAAGGAAGGCGTGGAGATGAAATATGGAAGAATGGAATAAACGAACTTTTAAAACATTTTGATTATGGTAAAGATAAAGTTAAGCAATGGCGTGGAAATGCCGCAACTGGGTTATGGTGTTTATCAGGTAGAACCTGATCCAACCCTACCCTCACCCAGATAGGCGAGAAATACGGCAAGACTGCTGCACAGGTAGCCTTGCACTGGCTGTTGCAGAGCGATGTAATCATCATCCCGAAGACTGTTCATAAGGAACGAATGCAGGAGAATCTGAACATTTGCATAAAAATCATTAGAATGGAGAATTATGGAAGAAAAATTATCGACTATATATTTGGTTAGCGGTCAAACAGCTCTGCAGTATCTTATGAACGTGAGCAAAAATACAGGCAAATAGCGACCGAAGCGATATTCGAGTGTTTGAGACTTGGATATCCCCTCAACGATATGGAAATATCAGGCAAAGCTCGCGAGCTGCTGAGGAAGAGGAATGTAATAGGTTAAAATGATTTTTTTTCAAATTTTCTTCAAACTGAAGCAAAGGGTGCCCGTACCAATCTCTTGGTACCAATGCTGGAGCAAAGCTACACGATTTAATTTTATCCAAGCAATCACACTCTCTGCATCTTCATCAGAAAGCAACTTTGCATTAGGTTTTCTCATCGGATTATCCTCTATCGTAAAATATTCAAATTGCTTTCGGTTAACCATTACACCTAGAAAGGGCGTGAAAGTCATAGTTGTTTCAAAAGGAATATAAACTCTGATCTTATGACTAAGCCCTGTGCTTTCTTGCCAGAAACATGAAATGTCAAAAAAGGGAGGGTAAAAGTAAGGCTTGTCTTTTCTTGGAATAATCATAAATTGATCATATTTGGTTGATTACAAAACTCATAATTCTCAGTAACAATCGAGGCATTGGAAAACAACACAGTGCTGCATTCGCTCATCCCATAGGCATTATGAATGTGCCCGAAGAGATGAGCCTCCGGCTTGATGCGTTTAACTGCATCTAGCAATGTTCTGCTGCCATAATGTAAACCTGCACTTTCATCCATAATGAGATAGGGTGGCTGATGAGTGATAAGCACGTCGGTATTGGAAGGAATGTTCTCCAACATTTTAGTATAGTTACCACTTATATCATCTTCCACGAACATCGGGATGCCGAAGAACTTTATGCCTTCTATCGTTACACCGTTACCATAAAGATAATGGCAGTTTTCGGGCAGACCATTGATATCGGCTCCGAAAAGACAGTCGTCATGGTTTCCTGCTATGAAAACTTTGTGTTTGTATGGCAAGGCACAGAACCATTCCATAAAGTCGATAACTTCGGCTTCAGTTCCTACCATCGTGAAGTCACCGGAATGAACTATCACGTCAGCTGCAGGAAGATCCTGCAGCTGACGATGCTGGCTGTGAGTGTCGGAAATGTGAAGTATCTTCATTTATTTTCGGAAGAGGAAATTCCATCTATTATTTTCTTAGAGATGTCTTCTCCTTTTTCTAAGTCAAAACAATAAAACTCTGTTTCAGCGCCTTTTGACTCAATTTTTTTATGGATATTTGTGATAGTTCCATTGTCATGGCTTTTTACTATCATGATAAAAAAGGTTAGGCAAGTAGGCTCATTACTCAACTTGCAGAAGTCTTTGGCGAAGGCAGACTCTTCTGGGTTTAGAGCCTTGAACTCGATAAGAGCAATTCTGTCGAATTTATCATTGTGGATACTGAGGTCTATCATGGCTGACTGTCCCGTTTTTTCTTTTCCATCAGCTTTGTATGGGACAACTTTTATATGCTCTTTACTAAAAACATATTTTTCTTCAGTTGGGGTTTCCACAGAATAATATGCATTCCACTGATTAGCTTCACAATACTTGTTGAATTGCTCAACAAATATAAATCTCAACTCTTGCTCGCTGATGCGAGTTTCACTATCACGATATTGCTCACTGTATTTGGGGAAGATAATTCTTGATTGTGATTCACAAAAATCTTTATGATTTCCATCCCCTTCTCTTTGCGTATGATACACTTTTTGGATAACATCAAAAGTGTCTTTAATAATTTTTTCTATACGTTCTCTGTCTGTCATAATTATGAAGTTTATAATTCAGCCCCAGCCTCCTTATGGATGCAGATGACCTCCTTGGGTTTAACAATATCTATAACTTTCTTGATGCACTCTCTCGAAGCATGTCCTGAGGTATGAATATCCACCACATTGGGAAATGCCTCTCGAAAGTCTCTGTAAGCAGGATTTTGCTTTACTTGCAATGGGTCTTTGTAATAACCATCCCAAGCAGAATAGATGAGAAGAACCTCTGACGAAGATAATCCTTGACACATTTTCTTCACAAAATCCAAATGGCTAGCCCCTGTTACCAAGACAAAGCCTTTCTTTTGCATCTCACCGAGTTTAGGATCATCCTCCCCCACATACTTAAAGTGAAAAGCAAACAAGCCCTTTGAAGATTTTGCTTCTCGATGTGTAAAGATTCTCATCGCCCTGCCCATCATTCCACCAGTGTAGTATAGTCCCTTACGAGCTTTGAGAGCTGCCGTTTTCACACTAGCCAATCTCTCAATATCCGTGGCAGAAGTCAAGACTATCACATACTTGAAAGCACTCATCACACAAGCCATACGTCTAGACACCTCACTTTCTTGAATACAAAGGTCTCCACGCTTCAGTGTAGTTCCTTCTGTGATAAGCAAGTCTATATTAGAAGCATATCTATGAAGCGTAGGATATAATCCTTTGCCAAGATAGCCATGGTCACGATAATCACCAGTATGCCATATGCGTTTTCCGTCAGCTTCGATAAGAAACATATAGGAGTCATAGATGCTATGGCTATTAAAAAAAGGAGTGATACGGATATCCCCTATCATAAAAGATTTTGGCCGAGTATGCGGTGCTGTACGCTCCCATATATGAAAATCTTTTATCTTCCTTATTTTCTGCTCATCATCTATCAATATCTTACTTTTTTCTTCCGAATCTTTCCATTCTTGCTCATGAGCTATTTTCAACAGGTCATACTTCGCAAGCATTAGTTCTTGACCTCCCACTCCTATATATTGAGGCACATCGCAAGGAATTAGGTCAAACAAGCCGACATGATCTTCATGGGCATGAGTATATAACACCGCTTGGTGCTGCTTAACATTTTGCGCAAAGATGTCACGCACCTGAGCTTCATCTTGCTCAGGTGTAGTAGGAACAGTACAACCAGGCAAGTTCTGACCGAAATCCACAAAGACACGAGAAGTCTTCGTTGATATTTCAGTAATACATCCACCTATTTGGTCTATTCCACGATGAATCGTAACTACAACATCGCTATCTTTTAGATATGTTTGAAATCTTGCCATCGTCATTCAATTTCATTGTGTTATTAGAAAAACGTATACTTATTAGAAATATTGTCTTAAATCCATCTTTTTTCCCCTTCATATTAAAGACAATTCGGAGAACTTATCCCCCAACAATTCCTTTAGTTGTTGTTCATTCATCAAATGGTCATCTGATACAACTTCAACTAAGGTTACTAATCTCACAGAATCCTCATGCCAAGAGCCTATTCCCCACGTTACAGTTTCAAAGGACTTACTTACCAGATGCAAACTTTCCATATCTGTCATTTGCAATTCATGGCCAGTTGGCTGGAAGACAAGAAAGAGTACACGAGCTATCTTACGCCCCCCACACAAGGATTCAAGCTTATCTTGCGTCATTTTGCAAACCAATTTATATGGCTTATTCCATAAATCAAACTCCTCACAATCAAAGGCTACAAGTTTGCCTTTTGTAAGAAAGAAGGACTCAAAGTCATCATTATCAATGCTTACCACCATACGGGTCTGATAAAACTCCCTCATCAGACCCTTTATTATTTCAATATTGCTTATCATTGATTTCACTTCAATACTCTTCGTATAATGACTCTCGTATTCTCCAATTTCAGCATCGGCTGAGACATATAGGTGGTAAACTCACAGCCGTGCTCCTTCATCCAATTCACCACCTCATTTCTAACCTCGTTGTCATAGCAGATGGTGAGACCTAAAGGAAGAGTTACTTGAAAATCTTTTGGTTCGATTTCCTTGCCTGTCACCATTGGGTTGCTAGGTTCAAGCCCAAGGCAGTATGCCACATAGCTGCCAGCCAATATTCCCTTGGAAGGCTCAGCACTGTATCCTAATTGTTCTTTTACTTTATCCATTACATCTCTCAATGTCATTAGGTCCTTAGCAATACCCAAGTTTGCAAATACTAGCAACTCCTCTTTTATTCGGGTTTCGATTTCAGGTGTCAGGGAATCGAATTTCTGCTTTGCACCAAACATAGTTTGGAATGTCAACGACTCGTTGAGTGTTCTCTGTTGCAGTTGCACCTTGCGTTTCTGTTTTTTGTTCATTGTTCATTATGTATTTTAAGTTCTACAATATCATAAGAAGCATCTTTTTCATGTGCTCCTTATATTTCTATAATACGATAATCCCAATGTAATAATTTTCGAAAAGTCTCTATTTCTGCACACTTTTACAAGAAATGAGCAAGAATTTCACAAAGTTTAACTATAATGATTAGGGGCTTTTTTCCGGTCATTAAGGATTTCCGGTTATTCAAGATGTCCCCAAGTTGTCCCTCAATGCCTCTCTAGCTTATAAATAAGGTTAAATCAAGTTCGCCCTGCAAACAAAATCCATCCATATAATCACTTTTCTGAATATTTTTTGTATTTTTGCAGCATCGGGGCATGGATGGGAATGAAAGTCTGGCACCATAAGACAATGCACAAGAAATTCAAATTAAAGAACGAAGCATATGAGTAATACAATGAATGGGATTTATTGGAAGGGCATTAAGCAACGGATAGGAAGATTCTTTGAGAAGGTGCACGAATGTATACTTATCTTTACCGACTGGCTGGGGTAAGCACACATAATAAATAGACAGCAAAACATTGAAATAATCTGATGGAAACAGAAAGAATTTTACTTCGCTATTGGGAGGAATCTGATGCAGAGGCACTCTTCAAGTACGCCTCCGACCCTGACGTAGGACCACGTGCTGGATGGCCGGCGCATAAGTCTGTAGAAGAAAGTCGGGAGATAATATGGTTAAAGTGTTTAAGTACAAAGGATAATAAATCTCCGATAATGGTAATATCTTCCGAAAACCAGGTATAAGCTCTTTCGGAGAATGTGCGTATCTTTGCAGAAATTTAAAATGGATAGGATTATGAAGGAATTATTCTTTAATACAATACAGGAGTTCAATGACTTCATTGGGGTGAAAACACTTCATCCTCTGGTAAGCATTGCACGTGTAGAGAGAACTGCTCCGATACAGGAGGCTGTGCACCATTACGGACTTTATGCCCTCTTCCTGAAGGAAAACAAGGGCTGCAAATTGTCATACGGCAGAACAGAATATGATTTTGACGAGATGACCGTAACCTCGTTTGCTCCAGGTCAGTCGATTAAGGTTGAACCCATTCCTGGAGTACCGATTGCCAAATATACGGTATTGGCTTTCCATCCCGAGTTGCTCAACCGCACCCAGCTTGGCAAGAACATCTCCCGCTATGAGTTCTTCGACTATACAAGCAACGAAGCACTACATCTATCCGCTGCCGAGGTTAATATCTTCCGTGACGTGCTTTCAATGATTGGCCAGGAACTCGAGCATCCTATAGATAGGCATTCGCGTGAACTCATCGTTTCTAACATCGAGTTGCTGCTGAACTATTGTCTGCGCTTCTATGATCGCCAGTTTATCACACGCGAGGAAATAAACCATTCGGTGGTTAGGAAATTCATTTCTCTGCTCGATGAATACATTGCCCGGAAAGCGGAGCATGAAGGGCTGCCTACCGTAGCCTACTTTGCCGACAAATGCTGCTATTCGCCTAAATATTTCGGTGAATTAGTCAAGACAGAGACTGGCAAAACCGCTAAGAGTATGATCAACGACCGACTGCTTTCTGCAGCCCGCCAACTACTTGTAGATGAAACCTTAACCATTACGCAAGTCAGCCAGCGCCTCGGCTTTGAATATTCTCAGCACTTCGTCCGCTTTTTCAAGGCGCAGACGGGCAAGACTCCAAGCGAGTACCGCAAGACTGCTTAAATATAATGAAGCATATATAGAATAACTGTTTTTTTTTTTACATCGAAGATGTTTCCTGGAGAAGAATTTGAAAATATGGAGAAGAATTAAAAAAAATGATACAATGAAGAAAATAGTACAGACAGCAGGGCGCACCCAACTGGGTGAGTTTGCCCCAGAGTTCGCCCACCTCAACGACGACATCCTCTTCGGAGAAGTATGGAGCCGCAATGACCTGCTTTCATTGCGTGACCGCAGTTTGGTAACCATCACTTCGCTTATCAGTCAAGGAATCACCGACAGCTCGCTGAAATATCACCTGCAGTCAGCAAAGAACAATGGAATTACTCGCACGGAAGCGGCAGAGATCATCACCCACATCGCCTTCTACGCAGGTTGGCCAAAGGCCTGGGCTGCCTTCAATCTGGCAAAGGAGGTATGGAACGAAGATGTAAAAGGCGACGATGCGAAGGCTGCATTCCAGTGCGAGATGATTTTCCCTATCGGTGAGCCTAACACCGCTTATGCCAAGTACTTCAAGGGCAACAGTTATCTGGCACAAATATCCGACAGTCAGATACCTTTCTTCAACGTAACCTTTGAGCCTGGTTGCCGCAACAACTGGCATACGCACCACGCCACAAAGGGCGGCGGGCAAATGCTGGTAGGCGTAGCCGGACGAGGCTGGTATCAGGAAGAAGGCAAGCCTGCACAGGAGATTCTCCCAGGCACAGTCATCCACATTCCTGCCAACGTGAAGCATTGGCACGGTGCAGCAAAAGACAGCTGGTTTGCCCACCTCGCCTTTGAAATACCTGGCGAGAACAGCTCCAACGAGTGGCTTGAGCCTGTGACCGATGAGAAATATGAAAAGTTAAAATAACAATAAGATTTATGACTTCACTTCAAGAAAGGCTGTTCGCCATGCAGGATAAGCAGTATGCTGCTTTCCAGGCCAAACTGACACCGGGAGTGCCTGTGGAGAGTTTCATAGGCATTCGTGTGCCTGTGCTTCGCAAGTTCGCAAAAGAATTTACAAAGGAAGTAGATTGCGAGGAATTTCTTCATCAGCTTCCTCACGAATACTACGACGAGAACATGCTTCACAGTCTCCTCATTTCCGAGGTGAAGGACTACGATGAATGCATTCGTCTTACTGACAGCTTCCTGTCATTCGTGGATAACTGGGCTGTTTGCGACATCATGTCTCCGAAGGTATTTGCCAAACACAAGAAGGAACTGTTGGCGAAGATTAAGACTTGGAGTAAATCGTCACACGTTTATACTTGTCGCTTTGGAATAGAGGCACTTATGTCTCATTATCTGGATAAAGACTTCAAGGCAGAATATCTTGAAATTCCTGCATCTGTAAGGAGCGAAGAGTATTACGTAAAGATGATGGTAGCCTGGTTCTTCGCCACCGCCCTTGCCAAGCAATGGGACCAGGCGATTCCCTACATCGAACAAAAACGCCTTGCTCCCTGGACGCACAACAAGACCATCCAGAAGGCCATTGAGAGCTACAGAATTACGCCCGAGCAGAAGGAATATCTGCGGACATTGAAGATAAAATAATTATGACACAAGATACATCTACATATTACGTTTGGATAGGTGGCTCATGTGATTATGGCCATAAAGAGCGAGCTGGTGGTGCTGCCGTAGTAATTGAGCATAACAGCAACATTATCAGCCGTGATGTAATCAGCGACCTACACACCACTGAGTTCCGCATGATGCTTACCCTCATGGTGAAGGTAATGCAGGAAATACCGGAAGGTTCCGACATTCTCTTCCTGACCAATGCCGCCTATATTCAGAACTTTGACAAGACTCCAACGGCTAAATCAGCCAATCCAGACTTGATCATTCAATGCATCGAGGAAAAGAAAAGGCACAACTCTGTTGGAGTCAAGATTGTGCAATATCACAAAAGCCCATTGCTGATAGAGACCCACGATAGGGCTACGGAAGCTATGGCTAAGACAAGAAAGGAGTTTCATCAGAAAAAACAAATGAATGTTTAGAGGCTTTTTCCGGTCATTAAGGTCACGGTCATTAAGGTCATTAAGGATTTCCGGTTATTCAAGATGTCTGACCCCAAATATGGTTTACAGCTAATGAGCGATGATTATATTCTTGAAAAGCTCATAGAAGAACTGAGGGAAACTCAATAACACCAAAAGTGAGCGGTTTATGTAAAAAGTTACGGAGATAATTCACATTTTCCGTAACTTTTTACATTTTCATCTTATATGTTTTTTGGAGCATTTCATTGCGTTAATTTTCTTATATAAGATAAGACAGTACTACTATGACATAATTCAAGCGCCATACTCAACCCCTATTCTTTTGGATCAATGTCAAATGGAAGCAATGGAGTATCATCATCATTTCCACTATTGAATCGGTCGAAATCCGAGATATAGGAACGGTCTTGAATAACCTTATATTTCTCATACTCAGAATAAGCCTTTTCTCTGGCTTCTTCTTGCGAAACCTTACCTGCACTACTCTTAGCATCATAGTCCATAGTTTCAAGCAACAGCTTCAGGCGATTCTTCCAATCCTCCATCGTAGTAAATTTCCGCATCAGCTCGCTGGCTGCCGTATGATTGGTAACCGCCAGGTGCATCATATTCTGCACCATCTTATAGAAGAGTTTGGTACTTTCAGCCTTTGCGTCATAATCAGCACTACACTCAGCATAAATATCAGTTATCTTCTGGTAGTATCTACGTTCTGAAGTGCGGATTTCACGGATGCGTTCCAGCAAATCGTCAAAATAATCCTTGCCGAAGTGCTTACCTTGTTTCAGACGTTCATCATCCAAGACATAACCCTTAATGATGAACTCCTTCAATACAGAAGTTGCCCATATACGGAATTGGGTTGCCTGATAGCTGTTCACTCGATAACCAACAGCGATGATAACATCAAGATTGTAGAACAATGGAGCACGCTCAACATCACGCTCTCCTTCGGTTTGAACTATCCCAATTTTTCGGATAGTTGCCATTTTATCCAATTCTCCAGTCTCGTAAATCTGCCCAATATGATAGCTGATTGTTCTTACGTCAACACCAAACAAAGCAGCCATCTTTTTCTGTGACATCCAAAAAGTTTCGTTGTTGAAAATCACTTCAATGCGAGTCTCACCCTGTGCAGTTTTATACAGTAAGATATTGGATTCCAGTGAGTTCCGCATAAGTTCGGTTGTAGATACGGATTGAGAAAAATAGGCTCTTGCCTGCTTCACCAATAACTTCCTTGAATCAGCATTCTCAGAAATAATCATACAGGCCATACGGGATAGATGGAAAGCTTCGACCTTGCGAAACGATCCACTACCCAGCTTAACCATTTCAACCACGTGGTTGAAATGGTCATTTATATCCATACCTTTTTCACTGGCAACTTTGATTGCTTTGTCTATTACATTCTGGAATTTCCAATATCCCGAATAGCCCATCGCATTACAAAGTTCGCGTGAACTCCAGTATTCTTTCCCGTTATCATCCACTTTCCGAATTTCTTCGAATGTCGGACGCATGTCAGGCACATTATCATCAGGGAAACAGGCACCGAGGTACTTATCACGATGATCACCTCCTATGGACTTGCGCCGGGCGGCTGTAAAACGTTATCACTTCGCATGGTAGTGTTTATTCGAGAGCCGACATTAGCGCTTTTTGATAACACATTTGTAACACACATGGATGATTTCTCAATACGTCAAATTCATAACATATTGATTAACAGCCATTTACGAAAAGAGTACATAAAAGAGGAATAAGTGACAAAATATATATAAAAACAAAAAAGAACAACAGAGATAAGTACCTATGAATAAGCAACTTACTACTATTGTTCTCTCACGCTATTTTGTACAAATAAGTTTCATTTTGCCTATTATAGTGATTCCGTTGGGGTTCGAACCCAAGACCCACAGCTTAGAAGGCTGTTGCTCTAATCCAACTGAGCTACGGAACCAACACTTTTCAAATCGCAAAACAGCTAACCAATAACGCAATCAGCCACTTTTCTTATTTGCGGCTGCAAAGGTACATATATTTTTTGAATACACCAAACTTTTTCTCACTTTTTTCTTCTTTTATGCTTAAATATCGCAAAAAATAACTACCTTTGCATCCGTTAGGAGCAAGAAACAGCATTCTGACCCCGAAAGAGAAGAGATTTTTATAACGCATATTGAAACATAAAACATACGCAAATGAAAAAGTTAATCTTTTCAGTAGCCCTGCTCTCAGCAGCACTCTCTGCCAGCGCAGAAGAACATCCGCTCTGGATGCGCTACCCAGCCATCTCGCCCGATGGCACTACCATCGCCTTCGCTTATAAAGGCGACCTCTACAGTGTTTCTGTCAACGGCGGTGAAGCACGACAGCTCACGACCCATGCAGCCTTCGATTCGCATCCTGTATGGAGCCCTGACAGCAAGAAAATTGCCTTCCAGTCTAACCGCGAAGGAAGTCTCGACATCTTCGTAATCGATGCAAAAGGCGGTGCTCCTACCCGACTCACCACCAACAGCGGCAGCGAAACACCTATCGCCTTTGCAGACAACGACCATGTGCTCTACTCAGCCAGTCTGCAGCCTACAGCCCAGAGCATCATCTTCGGCGACAACACATTTCCACAAGTATATAAGGTAAGCACCAAGGGCGGAAGACCGGAACTCTTCTCTACCCTCACCATGGAGAATATCAGCATCGCCAAGAACGGCGACATTCTCTACCACGACAAAAAGGGATACGAAGACCCTTGGCGCAAGCACCAGAAATCACCTATCGCTCGCGACATCTGGCTGAAAAGTAACGGAAAGTTTGCCAAGCAGACTACCTTTGCCGGTGAAGACCGCTCGCCAGTATGGACATCAGACGAGAAATCATTCTTCTACCTGAGCGAGCAGGACGGCACATTCAATATCTACCGCCGCAGCCTCAACAGTTCAAGCGACAAGCAGATTACCCACCACAAAGGCAATCCGGTAAGATTCCTCACTGCATCCAGCGCCGACCTGCTCTGCTACGGATATGATGGCGAAATCTATACCGTAAAAGAAGGTGGAGAGCCTCAGAAGGTGAACATCTCCATTACAACAGATAACGATGCTCCAAGCCTCGTACGTCAGATTAAAAGTTGGGGAGCAACAGAGATTTCCGTTTCGCCAGACGCCAAGGAAGTGGCTTTCGTAATGCATGGCGACGTATACGTAACTTCTGTGGAATACACCACTACCAAGCGCATTACCGACACACCGCAGCAGGAGCGCGACCTGAGCTTCTCGCCAGACGGCAGAGCCCTGGTCTATGCAGCCGAGCGCAACGGCGTATGGCAGATTTACCAGTCTAAGATCAAGAACGAGAAAGAAAAGAACTTCACCTACGCTACCGATATCGAGGAAGAGCAGCTGGTGAAAACAGGCATTACATCGCAGTATCCTCAATACTCTCCTGACGGCAAGGAAGTGGCTTTCTTCGAAGACCGCGCTGCACTCCGCATCGTCAATCTGAAATCGAAGGAAATCCGCACCGTGCTCGATGGCAAATACGTCTACTCTTACAGCGATGGAGACATCGCTTTCGAATGGTCGCCTGACAGCAAATGGCTCCTTTCAACCTATATCGGCAACGGCGGCTGGAACAACCAGGATATTGCGCTGGTAAAGGCTGACGGCAAAGAGGTTCACAACCTGACCAATTCCGGCTACAGCGACAGCAACGGCAAATGGGTGCTCGACGGCAAGGCAATGCTCTTCCAAAGCGACAGAGCCGGTTACCGCAGTCATGGAAGCTGGGGAGCTGAAGACGACGCCTACATCATGTTCTTCGACCTGGACGCCTACAACCGCTTCAACATGAGCAAGGAAGAAATAGAACTGGCTGACGCCAACAAGGACGAAAAGGAGAAGAAGGAAGACGAGAAGAAGGAAGAGGCTAAAAAGAAGGCTGACGAAAAGCAGAAGAAGACCGGAAAGATAGAGGTGGAAAAAGTGAAGCCACTGGAGCTGGACATCGAAAACTGCCGCGATAGAATCGTACGCCTCACCGCAAACTCTTCGCACATGGGTGATGCCGTGCTCTCTAAAGACGGCGACAAGCTCTACTACCAGGCAGCCTTCGAGGATGATTACGACCTCTGGCTGCACGACCTGAAGGACGGCTCTACCAAGCTCGTGATGAAGGGCGTAGGCCAGGGCAACCTGCAGACCGACAAGGATGTGAAGAACCTCTTCATCTGCAACGGAAGCAGCATCAAGAAGGTGGATCTGAGCGGTTTCAGCACCAAGAACATCAGCTTTGAGGCTAACTTCAACTATAAGCCAGCCGAGGAGCGCCAGTATCTCTTCGACCACGTATGGCGACAGGTGAAAGACAAGTTCTACGACCCTAAGATTCATGGTGTTGACTGGGAAGGTTACCGCAAGACCTATGAGAAGTTCCTGCCTTACATCAACAACAATTTCGACTTCCAGGAGATGTTGAGCGAAATGCTTGGCGAGCTGAACGCTTCGCATACAGGAGCCCGCTACTACGCTTCGAACAGCGCGCTTACCACCGCCAACCTGGGTGTATTCTTCGATTCTCAGTATCAGGGCGACGGCCTGAAGATTCAGGAGATTATCAAGCGTGGTCCTTTCGATGTGAAGAATACAGGCGTTACAGCCGGCAGCATCATCGAGAGCATCGACGGCGAGGAGATTAAAGCCGGAATGGACTACTTCCCATTGCTCGACGGAAAGGTTGGCAAGAATGTACGACTCGGCATCAGAAACGCCAAGGGCAAGAAGATGGAGGTTACGGTGAAGGCTATCTCTCAGGGCAAACTCAACAACCTGCTCTACAAGCGATGGGTAGACCGCAACCGTGCTTTCGTTGACAGCATTTCGGGCGGACGCATCGCTTATGTTCACGTTAAGGCAATGAATTCGGAGAGTTTCCGCACCGTTTACAGCGAACTGCTGAGCGACAAAAACCGCAACAGAGACGCTGTAATCGTAGACGAGCGCCATAATGGTGGCGGCTGGTTGCACGATGATCTCTGCACCCTGCTCAACGGCAAGCAGTATCAGGAGTTTGTGCCTCACGGTAAGGTCGTTGGCCGCGATCCGTTCAACAAATGGGTGAAGCCATCTTGCGTCATGATCTGCGAGAATGATTACAGCAATGGTCATGGTTTCCCATGGGTTTACAAGGAACTCGGAATCGGCAAGCTGATTGGTGCTCCTGTAGCAGGAACCATGACAGCCGTATGGTGGGAAACGCTGATGGACAACACGCTGGTATTCGGTATTCCTCAGGTAGGCTGCCGCGACATGCGTGGCGTGTTCGGCGAGAACACCCAGCTGAACCCAGACATCGAGGTTTACAACAGTCCGGAAGATTTCATCAATGGCCATGATACCCAGCTCGAAAGAGCCGTAAAGGAAATGATGAAGAAATAAACAGAACGCCCTGCAAGGGTCCAGAAGCCAAACCACTTCTGTCCCTTTGCAGGGCGATTTGTTTTTGTATCTGACAACATTATTTATTAAACCTTAATTAACCCACATTATCGGCGAAAACCCTTCTGTCATGACATAAAACCCTCTAAATCTTTACTTTTTTTCTTGAAAAGGGCGAAAAAGCAAGTGAAAAAGCCATAAAATAAAAAAAAATGAGTATCTTTGCAGAAGATAAAAAACAAGATTATGGGATTATTCGGATTATTCAGCAACAAAAAGAAAGAAACTCTCGATAAGGGACTTGAAAAAACCAAGGAGAGTGTGTTTGGCAAACTGGCGCGCGCCGTTGCCGGAAAGTCTACCGTCGATGATGATGTGCTCGACGATCTCGAAGAGGTACTCATCACTTCAGACGTAGGTGTAGAAACCACGGTCAAGATTATCCGCCGCATCGAAGAACGTGTGGCCCGCGATAAATATGTTTCAACCAGCGAGCTCAACCGCATTCTGCGCGAGGAAATCGCCATTCTCCTCTCCGAGAATCACAGCGATGACCTGGCAGACTGGGATCTCCCTGCCGACCATAAGCCTTACGTTATCCTCGTAGTAGGCGTAAACGGCGTGGGCAAGACAACCACCATCGGCAAACTGGCTTACCAGTTTAAGAAGGCTGGCAAGAAGGTTATGCTGGGAGCTGCCGACACCTTCCGTGCCGCTGCCGTAGAGCAGATTTGCATCTGGGGCGAGCGCGTGGGTGTGCCTGTAGTGAAACAGCAGATGGGAAGCGACCCGGCAAGCGTAGCGTTCGACACCCTGCAGAGCGCCAAGGCAAACGGCGCCGACGTGGTGCTCATCGATACGGCAGGCCGACTGCACAACAAGGTGAACCTGATGAATGAGCTCAAGAAAATAAAGGAAGTGATGAAGAAGGTAATGCCTGAAGCACCAGACGAGGTAATGCTCGTGCTCGACGGAAGTACCGGACAGAATGCATTCGAGCAGGCTAAGCAGTTCTCTGCCGTTACCAACATCTCTTCGCTCGCCATTACCAAGCTCGACGGAACCGCTAAGGGCGGCGTTGTCATCGGCATCAGCGACCAGCTCAAGGTGCCTGTAAAATACATCGGACTGGGCGAAGGTATGGAAGATCTGCAGCTCTTCAACAAGACAGAATTCGTAGACTCGCTCTTTAAAAATTAGAAAATGAAGAAAAATCAGATAGATATTATTACCCTGGGCTGCTCGAAGAATCTCGTAGACAGCGAGTTGCTGATGAAGCAGTTTGAGGCAAACGGCTACCATTGTGTTCACGATTCCAAGCGCCCTCAGGGCGAGATAGCCGTCATCAATACGTGCGGATTCATCGAGGATGCAAAGCAGGAAAGCATAGACACCATCCTGGAGTTTATCCAGGCTAAGGAAGAAGGCCGACTCAGAAAGCTCTACGTAATGGGCTGCCTCTCGCAGCGCTACCAGAAGGAACTGGAAGAAGAAATGCCCGAAGTGGATAAGTTCTACGGCAAATTCAACTACAAGCAGCTTCTGCAGGAACTCGGCAAGGCGGAAGTTTCATCCTGCAACGGCCAGCGTCATCTCACCACACCGCGCCATTATGCCTACATCAAGATAGCTGAGGGCTGCAACCGCCACTGTGCCTACTGCGCCATTCCTATCATCACCGGCAAGCACGTTTCCCGTCCGAAGGAAGAGATTCTGCAGGAGGTGCGCGAACTGGTAGCTGAAGGCGTAAAGGAGTTTCAGATTATCGCTCAGGAACTCACCTACTACGGCGTAGATATTGACGGCAAGCATCATATTACCGAACTCATCAGCGAGATGGCTGATATTCCGGGCGTGAAATGGATTCGCCTGCATTACGCTTATCCAAACCAGTTTCCTATGGATCTTCTGGACGTTATGCGCGAGAAGCCAAACGTATGCAAATATCTCGACATTGCCCTCCAGCACATCAGCGACCACATGCTCACCAGCATGCATCGCCACGTAACGAAGCAGGAAACCATCAATCTGTTGAAGGCTATCCGCGAACGCGTGCCAGGCATTCACATCCGCACTACGCTGATGGTTGGTTTCCCAGGCGAGACAGATGAGGATTTCCACGAGCTCCTCGACTTCGTACGCGAACAGAGATTTGAGCGCATGGGCGCCTTTGCCTACTCTGAGGAAGAAGGAACCTACAGCGCCACCCACTACGAAGACAATGTGCCTGCCGAAGTAAAACAGCGCCGGCTGGACGAACTGATGATTCTGCAGCAAGACATCAGCTCTGAGATTGAGGCAGATAAGGTGGGCAAAACCATGACCGTTATCATCGACCGCAAGGAAGGCGATTACTACATCGGACGAACAGAGTTCTGCTCTCCGGAAGTAGACCCTGAGGTTCTGATCCGTGCCGATGAGAAGCGTCTGCGCGTGGGTTGTTTCTATCAGGTAGAAATTACTGCAAGCGAGGAATTTGACCTCTATGGCAAGGTGGTGAAATAATCATTCTCTCCCCCATAGCCTGGAGTTTTAGAAATTTTGACTACATATTAAATAAAATATGAACAACAAGGAATACATCGCAGAACTGGCTCAGCAAACCGGCTATTCGCAGGAAGACACCCAGAAGTTGGTGCGCAAGGCGATAGACGCTATGATTGCCGAGTTTGAGGATGGAGAAGCTGTCTCTATCCCCAATTTTGGCACCTTCGAAGTGAAGAAGCGCATGGAGCGAGTGGTGGTTAATCCTACTACCAAGAAGCGCCAGCTGGTGCCGCCTAAGTTGGTGTTGGGTTTCCGACCGGTTGCTTCTGTCAAGGAAAAACTAAAGAATGGAGGGGATGAGCAATGAGCAAATTCAGTTTAAATACACTCGGAAAACTGCTTGCTGACAAAAGCGGGCTGAGCCAGGTGGAAGCAGAACTCTTCATCCGGAAGATGTTTGATGTGTGCAACCAGGGACTCGAAGCCGACAAGCAGGTGAAGATAAAATGGCTGGGCACCTTTAAGGTACAGGCCACGAAAGACCGTGAAAGCATCAATGTGAACACGGGCGAGCGCTTCACCATTGAAGGCAGAGACAAACTCACCTTCACGCCTGACAACATCCTGAAAGAAATCGTGAATAAGCCATTCGCCCAATTTGAAACAGTGGTGGTAAATGACGGCGTAGATTTCGATGAAATAGATGAGAAGTTTGGAGAAGAACAGACAGAAGATGCTCCTGCACAAGTAATCGATTTTCTGGACGAAGAAAAAACTGCAACTCCAAATCCGGAGGTTGTCGTAATCGGATCAGAAAAGGAAAAAGAAGACGAAGACGAAGACGAACTGGCAAAGCAAATTGCTATTGAACAAGCTAAACTGGAAAGATTAAAACAAGCCCAACTGGAGCAGGAAAGAATACAGAAAGAAAAGCTTGAAAAAGAAAAGCAAGAGCAGGAAAGACTGGAACAGGAAAGACTGGAGCAGGAAAGGCTGGAGCAGGAAAGGCTGGAGCAGGAAAGGCTGGAGCAAGAGAAGCTTGAATTAGCCCAGCAACAGCAAGCCCTGAAAGCAGTTGTTGAACCTGCAGTACCTGCATCAGATGAATCTGAAGAAGAAGAGGAGGAAGAAGAATCTTCCAATTCTCATCATATTGTTATTCCTCGCTATCTGGTTGTTGCAGTCTGTCTCATCGTAGTAGCTTTGATTGGCGGAATGGGATGGTTTGCCTTCAACTATGGTCAGATGACTGCCCAGCGCGATCATCTAGCCATGCAGCTAAACCAGTATCACCAGGCTCCAGCCAAGAAAGTCCCAGCCAAACCAGCTGCCGCCCCACTCTCTCAGGAACAGAAACTCCGCCAGAAAGCGATGGAAGACAGCATCCGTATGGCTAAAACTGCAGAAGCAGTAAAACTGGCTGAAAAATCGGATGAGGAAAGTGCTAGCGTTGAAAAAGCTAAGCAGGCTGAAGCAAAAGAAAAGGCTAAAGATAAAGCCGAAGAAAAGGCTGCTTCGAAAATAGCATCATCCCAGTATGATAAGGATGCTCGCGTACGCACGGGAGCTTACCGAATCATAGGAGTTGCCCAGACCGTTACGGTTGGCGCCGGTCAGACCCTCGAACAGATCAGCACCCGCTATTTAGGTTCCGGCATGGAATGCTACGTAGAAGCCCTGAATGGTACAGGCACCGTAAAGGCCGGACAGAAAATCAAGATTCCGAAACTGGAATTGAAGAAGAAAAAGAAATAAAATACTGAACAAACAAAAAATCGCCCTGTAAGAGCAAATATAATTTTGCACTTACAGGGCGACATTGTTTGATGTTAAAAACATTACTTGCCCAATACTTCATCAAGCAAAGTATAGAAAGCAGGATCCTCACCAACGATGGTCTTGATAATCTTACCGTTAACATCAATCACAATCTTAGTAGGGAAACCCTGAACAGCATAGTCGCTGAGAACCTTACTGTCCTTTGGATTGTAAACATGAATCCATGGCAACTGATGCTTCTCAACAGCAGCCTTCCACTTAGCCTCTGTATCATTACAATCTACACCAAGAATTTCAAACTTACCCTTGTACTTCTCGTAATACTCCTTCATCTTAGGCATTCCCTTGATGCACCATCCGCACCATGAACCCCAGAAATCGAGAACGACAATCTTACCGCGAAGGCTGGAAAGTTTGAAATCATTTCCCTTAATATCCTTCAGCGTAAAGTCAGGAGCCTCAACACCGGCAGCCTGCACCTTCTTAGCCTTCTCCTCAGCCTCAGCACGCTTCTTAGCCATATCAATCATTGGCTGGTAGAAAGCCTTCATTCTGCCGTTCTTCACATTCTCTGAGAGCAAGCCCAGCAGTTTCTCCATCTTTGCAACATCATCAAACTGCTCGAAGATAGTAGCACAGGCCTCATAATCAGGATGCTGTTTTACGAAATCGAAAATCTTATCGTCCTTTGCCTTTTGCAGGGCAGGAGCCTTCTGCTCATACTCTGCCATGATGGTCTGCTGGGTCTCACCATTCTTGATTCTCTGGTTCAGAGAAGCTTCATAATCTCTCAACTCCTTATTAGCAGTCTCCAGCAGGACATCTACTTCATGATACTGCTGATAGAACTTAGAACCCGAAATATCAAAGCGGGTCTTTGCATCGCCCTTAACTTCAGCCTTCTCGCCAGGCACACAAGGCAGATTGAACATAAACTGACCTGCGCCACGATAAGTTTCAGGTGAGAGGAAAACGTATCCGGCAGCCTTTTCAAGGTTTGCAGAATAGGTAAACTTGCCATTCTTTACCAAAACCGTATCCATCTTAACATTTCTGCCCTTGTAAACAAGTACAGAATCGGAATTGAAATTCTTCAAATCCACCTTCAACTGAAAGTTGCTCTTCTGAGCCATCGCAACAGTTGATGCAAGCATCAACGCCGCAGATAAAATCGTTGTTTTCATTTTCTTTTATTATATTTATTCTGATTATACCTTATTATATATAGTGAACGAAGAACGCCTGGCTCATCTTCAACCTTATTCTTCATACTCAGTAGTATCCTCAATACCCGCCTCGGCCAAAGCCTCCTTGCGCTCTACACAGGTTCCGCATTTGCCACAATGCTTCTCACCGCCCTTATAGCAGCTCCAGGTTTCAGCATAATCAATGCCCAACTTCTTGCCAATCTCCGCAATCTGCCCTTTGGTAATATTCGTATAAGGAGCCACCACGCGTACATCGACGAACGTTCCTGCTTCGGCAGCCTCATCAATCGCCTTGATAAACTCCGGACGGCAGTCTGGATAAATCGTATGATCGCCACCATGGTTAGCAATGAAAACTTTCTTCAGGTTGTTACTCTCAGCAATGCCGATGGCAATGCTCAGCATGATTCCATTACGGAAAGGAACCACCGTACTCTTCATATTATCAGCAGCATAATGACCTTCAGGAATCGCATCGGCACCTTCAAGAAGAGAACTTTTGAAATACTGATGCATGAAACCCAAATCTATCGTAATATGCTTGATTCCCAAACGCTCACAATGCATCTTGGCGAAGGGAATTTCACGCTCGTTATGATTACTTCCATAGTTAAAACTAATGCCGAGTGCAATCTCGTCTTTCTTATCGTAGAGCAGCGTGATGCTATCCATGCCGCCGCTCACAATGATTACTGAATCCTTCATTTTATTTTGAACTTTAAATTATGAACTTTGAACTGTATGATTACTTTTTACTTCACCCGAACAGACAGCGGAATGCTTCTTCCACCTTTCTTACGGGATGAATTTCTATCTTATATTTCTTATGATCGAAACCATGATTGTTGTATTTCGGGATGATGATGTGCTGGAATCCCAGTTTCTCAGCCTCAGCAATACGCTGCTCGATACGGCTCACCGGACGGACTTCACCGCTCAGACCTACCTCGCCCGCCATACACCAGCCTTGCTCGATAGGCGTGTCAACATTACTGCTCAATACGGCTGCCAACACACTCAAGTCCATGGCTGGATCGGTTACTCTCAATCCTCCGGCAATATTCAGGAACACGTCTTTCTGCATCAGCTTGAACCCCACACGTTTCTCCAGAACCGCCAGAAGCATGTTCAAACGGCGCTGGTCAAAACCCGTTGCCGAACGCTGCGGAGTTCCATAGGCTGCTGTTGAAACCAAAGCCTGCGTCTCTACCAGGAACGGACGAACACCCTCGATGGCTGCGCTGATAGCTACACCCGAAAGTCCGTCATGATCTTCGGTAAGAAGCAACTCTGAAGGATTGCTCACCTGTCGGAGTCCGCCTTGCATCATCTCATAGATTCCCAACTCAGAAGTACTTCCAAATCGGTTTTTGATGCTTCGCAGGATGCGGTACATATAATGCTGGTCGCCTTCAAACTGAATCACCGTATCTACGATGTGCTCCAAAATCTTTGGTCCGGCAAGCGTTCCCTCCTTATTAATATGTCCTATCAGAATAACCGGAATGCCACTCGTCTTGGCAAAACGGAGCAGGGAGGCTGCACACTCGCGAACTTGGGAAACAGAACCTGGCGAACTGTCTACTTCTTCCGTAGCAATTGTTTGGATAGAATCTATAACTATCAGCTGGGGAGCTACTTCCTGAATATGGCTAAAGATTTTCTCCAACTGCGTTTCGCAGAGAACCGTAATATGATCAAAGGCTCCTTTTGATGAAAGAGAAGCCGTTTTCAGTGTGTCAGCAGAAGAACCTTCTCTGAGCATCGCCTGTCCTTTAGCCAACCGGTCGGCACGGAGCTTGATCTGATGGGCACTCTCCTCTCCGCTCACATATAGGATGCGGCGGTCAGTCATGTTCAGAATAGTCTGCAAGGTGAGCGTACTTTTACCGATTCCCGGTTCACCGCCCAGGAGCGTGATGCTGCCGGGAACCATTCCGCCACCCAGCACACGGTTCAGTTCTTCGTCCCTCATATCGATGCGCGGTTCATCTATCGCAGAAATATCGCGAAGCTTCATCGGTGCAGCATCATGCTCGCTGTGCTGCCCGCCAAACATCGTGGCAGCCCCACCATGACGCATGGTCATTCCGGCATTCTTCGCAGCCTGCGATCCGGAATCGGCAGCAATACGAATCTCCTTAAATGTATTCCATTGTCCGCAGCTAGGACATTTGCCCATCCATTTGGCACTTTCCTGTCCGCAATTGCTGCACACAAAAGCAATCTTATCTTTCGCCATTTTATCTCATTTATATGTAATAACGTTTTAACTGCGCACAAAGGTACTATTTATTATCGAGAAATCCAAAAAAAAAGTAATTTGTTAAGAATATATTTCATTTCTCTCCATTTTGTTTAACAAATCTAGCAGAAGAAAGCGCAAAACACGAATTTTGCAAACCCGATATAGCAAACTGGCGATTTCATCTACTAAAAATCATAAAAACCGCTACTATATTTTGCTGATTCAAATATAATTTGTATCTTTGCCTTCGGTTTTTGAAACCAGCAGAAAGGTTTAGAACAATAAATTAGTACATAAACTAAATAAAATTTAGGTAAAATGAAAATTGAAGATTTTAACTTTGCCGGTCACAAGGCAATCGTGCGCGTTGACTTCAACGTGCCATTGGATGAAAATGGTAATGTAACAGACGACACTCGTATCCGCGGTGCCCTTCCTACATTGAAGAAGGTACTTGCAGACGGCGGTGCGCTCATCATGATGAGCCACATGGGTAAGCCAAAGGGCAAGGTTAAACCAGAGCTTTCTCTCTCTCAGATTGTTAAGAACGTATCAGACGCTCTCGGCGTAGACGTTAAGTTCGCTAAGGACTGCGGTAACGCAGATGCTGAGGCTGCTGCCTTGAAGCCAGGTGAGGCTCTCTTGCTCGAGAACCTCCGCTTCTATCCAGAAGAGGAAGGCAAGCCAGTTGGCGTTGAGAAGGGTACTCCAGAATTCGATGCTGCTAAGGCTGAGATGAAGGAGCGTCAGAAGAAGTTCGCTGCTAAGTTGGCTTCTTACGCTGACGTATATGTAATGGACGCATTCGGTACAGCTCACCGCAAGCACGCTTCTACAGCTGTCATCGCTGATTCTTTCGACAAGGATCACAAGATGCTCGGTTTCTTGATGGAGAAGGAAGTTAAGGCTGTTGACGCAGTTCTCGGCAACATCAAGCGCCCATTCACAGCTATCATGGGTGGTTCTAAGGTTTCTACTAAGATCGGTATCATCGAGAACCTGTTGACTAAGGTTGACAACCTGATTCTCTGCGGTGGTATGACTTATACATTCTCTAAGGCTCTCGGTGGCAAGATCGGTATGTCTATCTGCGAGGATGACAAGCTCGACGTTGCTCTCGACGTAATCAAGAAGGCTAAGGAGAACGGTGTAAACCTCGTACTCGGCACAGACTCTATCTGCGGTGATGACTTCAAGAACGACTGCAATACTCAGGTTTGCCCATCTAACAACATCCCTGACGGTTGGGAGGGTATGGACGCAGGTCCTGAGACTCGCAAGGCTTTCGCAGCTGCCATCAAGGGTGCTAAGACTATCCTCTGGAATGGTCCTGCAGGTGTATTCGAGTTCGACAACTTCGCAGGTGGTTCTAAGGCTATTGCTGACGCAATCGCTGAGGCTACTAAGGAAGGTGCATTCTCACTCATCGGTGGTGGTGACTCTGTAGCTTGTATCAACAAGTTCGGTTTGGCTGATCAGGTATCTTACATCTCTACAGGTGGTGGTGCTCTCCTCGAGGCTATCGAGGGTAAGGTATTGCCAGGTGTAGCAGCTATCGAGAAGTAATCTTATGTTTAAAAGAAAGCCATTTGAAAAAAGGGCTTGATTTTTTACAAGAAAAATAGGTTGGAGGGCATCCTATGTGATGTCCTCCAATTTTCAGTTTTAACTGAATCCCCTAATAATCTACAGATTCTCTCTATAAACAGAACTGTAACTTTCAATTAAAACAAGCAACAGAAAACATAAATTCTAAAATTATTTGGTAAACTACAAGAAATATAATTTTCTGATTTTAAAACGAATACATGGATTGGATTGTTAATCTCTTCACCAATACCGAGTCGGTGGCTCACATCGCCCTACTCTACGCTATCGTGATAGCTATTGGTGTTTACCTCGGAAAGATAAAGATTGGCGGCATTTCGTTAGGTATCACCTTCGTTCTCTTCGCAGGTATTTTGGCTGGCCACGTTGGCTTCACCGGTCCAAAGGAAATTCTCACTTTCGTGCAAGACTTCGGCTTGATCCTCTTCGTCTTCATGATTGGTCTCCAGGTAGGACCTGGTTTCTTCGAGAGTTTCAAGAAAGGTGGTGTTACGCTCAACATGCTTTCGGCTAGCGCTATTCTACTCAACATCCTTGTGATGTTTGGTTGCTATTATCTCTTCTTTGACACGAGCAACCCTAACAACTTGCCTATGATGGTAGGTACTCTCTATGGTGCAGTTACCAATACTCCGGGTCTTGGTGCTGCCAACGAGGCTTTGCTCAGCGTCTTCCCTAATGGTGCTCCAAGTATTGCCAACGGTTATGCTTGTGCTTATCCTCTTGGTGTAGTGGGCATTATCGGTGCTACTATCCTTATCAAGTACATCTGTAAGATTAATACTGCTGATGAGGAAGAACAGCTTAACGAAGAAGATGCTGCAAACCCACACGCTAAGGCCCACAACATGCACTTACGCGTGGAAAATGCTTATATTACAGGCAGAACACTGAGAGAAGTTTCTGAGTTTTTGAACCGTGACATTGTATGTTCACGACTGCTCCACAATGGCGAGGTGAGCATTCCTAACAGCAAGACTAAGTTTGAGGTTGGAGACGAATTGCTCGTTGTATGTGCAGAGGCTGATGCTGAAGCCATCAAGGCTTTTATCGGACCAGAGGTTGAAGCTGAATGGGACCGCGAGAAGGATGAAGTACAGCACTTTGTTTCTCGCCGTATCATCGTTACCCGTCCGGAAATGAACGGTAAGACCTTGGGTAAGATGCACTTCTCCAGCGTATACGGCGTTAACGTAACCCGTATTTCCCGTCAGGGAATGGACATTTTTGCAGGCAGAAACCACCACTTCCACGTAGGTGATAAGATTCTGGTTGTAGGTCCTGAAGAGAATGTGAACCGTGTGGCTGAAATCATGGGTAACTCTGTAAAGCGCCTCGATGCGCCTAACATTGCCACTATCTTCGTAGGCATTATGGTAGGTATTATCTTCGGTTCTCTCCCATTTGCCATTCCGGGAATGCCGGTGCCTTTGAAGTTGGGTATTGCCGGAGGTCCGCTTATCATCGCCATCCTCATCGGTCGTTTCGGCTATCGCATGAAGCTGGTAACTTATACGACGACTTCGGCTAATATGATGCTGCGAGAAATAGGACTTGTACTCTTCCTGGCGAGTGTGGGAATCAAGGCTGGAGCCGGATTCTGGGACACAGTAGTACAGGGTGACGGTTTGAAATATGTGGGATGTGGTTTCCTCATCACCGTTATTCCTATCCTCATCATCGGTACAATTGCCCGCCTGAAGTTTAAATTCAACTACTTCACCATCATGGGTATGCTCGCCGGTACTTACACAGACCCTCCTGCATTGGCTTATGCAAATGCTTCTTGCTCTAAAGAGGCTCCAGCTGTAGGATACTCTACGGTTTATCCATTGAGCATGTTCCTCCGTATCTTTACAGCCCAGATAGTGGTGCTGTTCTTCTGCGGAGCGTAAGACTTACAAAAGTTAACAAAACAACTGGAAATAGTTATAAATTATAAAAGAGGTGCACAAAGACAAAAATTTGTGCACCTTTTTTGTTGTCTTTTCAGAAATTCTTCGTACCTTTGAGCACAAGAAACAAACCTAATGAATCTTCTAGGAACAGCAACAGTTCCTACATGATGCAGTTTTTTTCGAAACATGAAACAATAACCCTATAAACGTTAGTAAGCGTATGAAGAAATTGGGATTTCTGATAACCATGCTAGTCATCACGTCCTTACCCGCTTGGAGTCAAGGAGCCAAAAGTATCCGTATTACGGAGGTGATGACCGACAACCGTACCAATCTTGTAGATGAGTACGGGCAGCACAAACCATGGGTGGAATTGAGCAATTCCTCCTTTACCACGTATAATGTGCGTGGTATGTTCCTAACCACCGACCGAAGGGTTCTCGACAAGAAAATGTCGCCTGAAGCTCGCCGACAGCTGATGTGTCCATTGCCTAACAATGAACCACGAACCACACTGGGAGGCAAGAAGAGCATCGTTATCTTCGACAGCAGTTCCTGGTACCAGGATGGCAGGAACGGACAACATTGGAAGGCAAAGAATTCTTCCAACTCGGGACCTTTTCATCTCAATCTTATTCTACAGGAAAAGATGCCCAACTGGATAGCTCTCTATGACGGAAATGCCGTTGACCTGATAGATTCCGTAAGCGTGCCAGTGTTGGCTGCCGATGAGAGTTTTGAACTGAGTAAGGACTTCAAGACATGGGAGAAAGCCATTGCCGGATCAGTAACTCCAGGCTATCTGCCTCAAAACACAGGTTTGAGTAAAGCCCAGCAATTGAAGAAAAGCGACCCATACGGAATAGGAATCGCCGTACTTTCAATGGGAATCGTATTTGCCTGCCTTGCTCTCCTCTTCATCGTGTTCTGGGTTTTCGGAGCCTACATGAAACATAAACAGCGCATCGCCCGTGCCACTGAGAAGCATGCCACCTTATTATATAAGACAGGAAAGAAGACTATCGAGGTTACTCAAGACCTCAGTCATAAGACCAACGTGATTCTGAAAGATGGTTTAGAAACCAAGGGTATTGATAAGGAGATTTACATGGCAGTCATCTCCCTTGCTCTACAGGAATATCTGGAAGATGTTCACGATGTAGAACCAGGCATTATCACCATCAAGCCAAAACAGACCAGATGGAATGCTCCGAAATTCAACAACAACAATAACAACGTTAAAATATAGAAACTATGGCAAAGTACGAATATAAGGTTAAAGGCGTAGATTACGTCGTTGAAATACAGGATATTGAAGGCAATATCGCCAATGTAACCGTGAATGGAATTCCATTCGAAGTGGAAATGAAACAGCCGGTTAAGGCTGGTAAGCAGAAAGTAAAGTTAAGTGAAGAGCGAAGAGTGAAGAGTGAAGAATTCAACAGTTCTTCTTCTGCAACAAATGCAAGTTCTGCAACAAGCGAAAGTTCCGCACCAACCACCAAACCAGCGGCAGCCGCTGCCTCTGGCAAGCCAGTGGTAGCTCCTCTGCCTGGCACCATCAATGAAATCAAGGTAAAAGTCGGTGACAAGGTGAACGCAGGCGATACAGTTGTCGTTCTCGAAGCTATGAAGATGCAGAACAACATCGATGCAGAAACCTCAGGAACCATTGCCAGCATCAACGTGAATAAGGGCGACGCAGTAATGGAAGGAGACACGCTTGTGACAATCGCTTAATAAGCGATAAAGCAGGAACAACTATGATTACTCTTTCTAACAAAAATACTAATCATAAAGTTCTATGTTCAACTTTCAAAGTTCAAAGTAAATCAATGTCTAACTTTCAAAGTTCAAAGTAAATTATGGATTTCATCATACAAAACTTCCATGAGTTTCTTACCTTCACGGGCTTTGCCAACGCCTCGGCAGGAAACCTCATCATGATACTGGTGGGAGCACTCTTTATCTGGCTCGCCATCAAGAAAGATTTTGAGCCGCTGCTCCTGGTTCCTATCGGACTGGGAATCATTCTTGGAAACATTCCATTCCGTGCCGATGCAGGACTCGAAATAGGTTTATACGAAGACAACTCCGTTCTGAACATCTTCTACCAGGGAGTGAAACAGGGCTGGTACCCACCACTCGTATTCCTGGGCATTGGAGCCATGACCGACTTCTCGGCGCTCATTTCCAATCCGAAACTCATCCTGATAGGAGCCGCAGCCCAATTTGGAATCTTCGGCGCCTACATGATTGCCCTGGCTCTTGGGTTTGAACCTAACCAGGCAGCAGGCATTGCCATTATCGGAGGTGCAGACGGACCAACCGCCATCTTCCTGAGCAGCAAACTGAGTCCGAACCTCATGGGAGCCATTGCGGTTTGCGCCTACTCTTACATGGCACTGGTACCTGTGATTCAGCCACCTTTGATGCGACTGCTTACAACCAAGAAAGAGCGCGTCATCAAGATGAAACCGGCACGTCAGGTTTCACAGACCGAAAAGATTCTCTTCCCTATCATCGGTCTGCTTCTCACAACCTTCATCGTTCCGTCCGGTTTGCCATTGCTAGGAATGCTGTTCTTCGGAAATCTTCTGAAAGAGAGCGGAAAGACAACCCGACTTGCCAAGACAGCAAGCAGCAGCTTGAATGACATTGTAGTCATCCTCCTCGGTCTGACCGTAGGCTGTTCTACCCAGGCATCAGAGTTTCTGACATTGAATACCATCAAGATCTTTGCTCTCGGTGCTCTTGCATTCATCATCGCATCGGCAAGCGGAATATTATTCGTAAAGCTGATGAATCTCTTCTTGCCAAAAGGCAAGAAACTGAACCCACTTATCGGAAACGCCGGAGTGAGTGCCGTACCTATGAGTGCACGCATCTCCAACAACCTAGGTTTGGAATACGACCGCCACAACTTCCTTCTCATGCACGCCATGGGACCAAACGTTGCGGGAGTCATCGGTTCTGCCGTTGCAGCCGGAGCTTTGCTGGGATTCTTCAATTAAAAGTTGAGCCCCCAAGCTATCCCTCCAGGATAAGCACATAAAAAAATAGAATCGCCCTGAAAGGACAAAAGCATCTTACATCCAATGCTTTCCCTTTCAGGGTGACTTTTTTATTTCTTTTTTAGCTCTTAACCCGCATTCTCATTTTTCCTTCAAAGGAAATGATAACCTCAACCTGATAACTCAAACTGCTGTCAGGCATTGCCAGAGCAGCAAAATAATGAATGCCAGATTCATCTATCTTATTGAATACGATGTCGCTCAATATAGCCTGATTCAAGAACGAAGCAGGAACCTGCTTATCGAAATCCTTCTTATGAAAATCACGAGAGAACAGACAGTTGGCACCATGATAAACATGCAAGTTCACAATATTATCATAATAAACATTGTCTACCTCAACACCATCATCATTATAAGAACTCTTGTAGACCTTATAACTTGTTGGGTTAACCTGTACGTAGAGATGATATTTTTCATCGCCCCTTACAACCACCGTATCACGTTTAATCAGCGTATTCTGATTCAGCGCCACGGAAGCATGGTTGTGGATGAACTGCTGCAAATAAGACTTATCTTCCGTCTTCACCAGCTTAACCACATCCCCATTCTGCACCTTAAACTGGAAAATATGCTCAGCCTGTTTTACGATCGGATATTTTGCAATATTAGCACCCTTCATTACAAGCGTATCGCCAGCAATGTAGAAGTAGACAGGCTGACTGGTAGAATCAGGATAATAAATCGTATCGCCTTTTACGCGGAACGCCACATCATCCTCATCGTCATCGTTCAGCCAAATGCCTTGCAACATCTTCTTAGCCGCAGTATCTTCCTTCACTTCCTGTTGCTTTTCGGCCTTCTGCCCACAAGCAACAAGAGTCAAGATACAACTGAGCAGCCATAAATTAACTATCTTTTTCATGATGAGTTCTTTAAATAAATTAATCGGTAAAAGCTGATGCCAATTCTACTCGAAATAATCAGCCTCTCCGAAAGACTTTGCCTTGGTTCTGTCTTTTTCCGACGTAAGCACCTCAACTCCTTCAATAGGCCATTTTATTCCGATAGTAGGATCATCCCAATGAATGCTGGCTTCATGATCAGGAGCATAAACGTTGTCAACCTTATAAGTAAAGATTGCTTCGTCGCTCAGTACCAGAAAACCATGAGCAAAACCGCGAGGAATGAAAAACTGACGTTTGTTCTCTCCACTCAGTTCAACCATTACATATTTACCGAAAGTCTTACTGCCCTTTCTCAAGTCAACAGCTACATCCAGCACGCGACCTTTGATGACACGCACCAACTTAGCCTGCGAGAATTCACCTTTCTGATAATGCAAACCTCTGAGCACACCACGAGCCGACATCGATTCATTGTCTTGCACAAATTCCACATGCCCTCCAACGTGAGCATCAAAGTCAGCCTGCTTCCATGCTTCAAAGAAATAGCCGCGAGCATCATCAAATACCCGAGGTTCTATCAGCCAGACTCCTTCAATTTCTGTCTCTGTATATTTCATTGATTTATACCTTATTTATTTTAGGCACAAAGGTAATACTTTTTCCCGAAACGACAAAACAAATTAGACTTTTTATGATTTCATCGAAAATTTTCTCTATTTTCTGTTGGTCATTTCCGAAAAAATCACTACCTTTGCAAACGTGAATAGACTAGAAAGACATATAGAGATCATACTTTTGAGCAACGATTGCGTGATTGTCCCAGGATTTGGTGGCTTCATGGCTCATCATGTAGATGCGCGTTACGATGGCAGAGACAGCATGTTTTTGCCACCGCTGAGAACTATTGGCTTTAACCCACAGCTCCAGATGAACGATTCTCTCCTTGCACTTTCGTATGTTGAAGCATACGACATCAGCTATCCGGAAGCTTTGAACCGCATTGCTGATGAGGTGACAGAGATGCGTCAGACTCTGGAGAATTCAGGAAAATTTGAACTGAATGATATTGGCACCATCATATTGAACGAAGACGGAAACTACACCTTCGAACCATGTGAGGCAGGCATCCTTACACCTGAGTTGTATGGCTTGGGTGGCTTAAACATGCTCCCACTCGCACAGATTTCTGCAGAAGAGGTTCAGAAGACTGAAGATTCTGCTGCTTCAATCATTGAAATGCCAGCAAAGACAGTAGAAAACAATCGTACAGAAAGCGAAGTAAAGAATCAAGATAGTAACCAGAAGATGGAGAGCGGACTCTCTGTCAACAATTCTGTGTTCGTTAACGAAGAAGAAGAAGAATCAAATACCGAATTTATCAGCATCAAGAAGAGCTGGTTGCGCAATATTGCAGCAGCCTGCATCGCTCTCATTGCATTCTTCACCTACTCTTCTCCATTGGGAACCCCAACCGTTCAGAAGAGCCAAATCGACACAGGTATGTTGAACCGCATCATGCCTAAGGAGATTAATAAAGTTGCTCAACCTCAAGAACTGGTACTTAGTACAGAATCACAGGCAGAAGAGAGTATTCCTGCCAAGTCTGTCAACATGGCTCAGGACAACGAATTGCAAACAGCTTCTTCTTACTACAGCATCGTTTTGGCAAGTCGTGTTACCAAGCGCAATGCTGCCTGCTATGCTGAACTCCTCCAAAACAAAGGATTCAAGGAAGCTAGGGTGTTGATTACGGATAATAATGTGAAAGTTATATACGGAACATACTCTACCGAGGGCGAAGCTTATACTGCTCTCAACCGTTTACACAACTATGATGCTTTTACTGACGGTTGGATTACGAAAGTGAAAGAATAGTTGATAGTTAAGAGTTTATAGCTTATAGCTAGAACAAAGAGCAAGGAGTATCGGAAACTTCTACAACACATTATTATAATAAAGACAGAAAAGTAAGAAAAAGAATATGAAAAGAGTACGTTGTCCTAAGTGCGATAATTTTATCACCTTCGATGAGACCAAGTATCAGGCAGGTCAGAGTCTCGTTTTCGTTTGTCCTAATTGCAATAAGCAGTTTGGCATCCGAATGGGAGTTTCCAAGCTCCGCGAAACCCGCAAAGAGGAAAAACTTGACGAGAATGCCAACGAGAAGGGATACGGCTCTATCGTTGTCATCGAGAACGTATTCGCTTACAAACAGGTCATCCCGCTCCAGTTAGGCGACAACATCATCGGCCGCTACATGAAGAACAGCGGAATCAACTGCCCTATCGAAACCGTAGACCCAAGCGTTGACATGAACCATTGCGTAATCAACGTTAGCCGCGACAAGAAAGGCAAATTGAAATATGTACTCCGTGATGGACCAAGTTATACAGGAACTTTCGTTGACAATGAGATTCTGGGCGACAGAGAACGCCGCGTTATCGAAGACGGAACCCTGTTCACCATCGGAGCAACTTCTATCATTCTCCGCACAGCAGACAGTGAAGAAGAAAACTAAGAAGTTTCGATTATCAAAATAAACACTTCAAAAGGAGCAATTAGATGTTGGTTTACATCCAATTGCTCCTTTTTCACTTAACGAAAACGTAAAAACACGCCATATTTCTAACTTTCTGAAAGAAATCTACTATATTTCGTAATCTTTTTGTTTTTATTTTCTTTAAATTAAAAGAAAATGTGTACCTTTGCATCGAAAAATAAGAAATAGAAATGAATTACGTTAGGTTATGGATGTAGCAATCGTAAAATATAATGCCGGAAATATCTATTCCGTAGTCAACGCCATGAAGCGTTTAGGCATCGAACCTGTACTTACAGATGATGCAGAAATGCTCCAGAAGGCAGACCGTGTGCTCTTCCCAGGACAAGGCCAGGCAAGAGAAGCAATGGAATATCTGAAGGCTCATCAGCTTGATCAAGTAATCAAGAACTTGAAGCAACCCGTCCTGGGCATTTGTGTAGGACAGCAACTCTTGTGCCGCCATTCGGAAGAAGGTGACGTAGATTGCATCGGAATCTTTGATGTAGAAGTAAAGCGATTCCAGCCTCAGAAACACGAAGACAAGGTGCCTGCTATGGGATGGAATGAAATCTATGATTTGAAGACTGACCTTTATAAGGGGTTCGGAAACAGAATGGATTCTGACTCAGACAAGTCTACCGCTGATGCGCTGCTTCATCCCTACTTCTATTTCGTACATAGTTATTATGTGCCACTCTGCGAGGAGACCATTGCCAAGGCAGAATACATTCTTCCTTATAGCGCATCGCTCCACAAAGATAATTTCTATACCTGCCAGTTCCATCCGGAAAAGAGCGGAAAGGTGGGAGAACAGATTTTAAAGAACTTTTTAGAGATAAAATAAAAGAGGAAATACTAATATGATAGAATTAATTCCAGCTATCGACTTGATAAATGGCCAGTGTGTTCGTCTTACAAAAGGCGATTACGACCAAAAGAAGGTTTACAATGACAATCCTGCCGAGGTTGCAAAACAGTTTGAGCAGATGGGCTTCAAGCGCCTTCATGTAGTAGACCTCGATGGAGCCAAGTCAAAGCACATCGTAAATGATGCGGTGTTAAAGGCCATTACCACAGAAACCTCTCTCGTGGTAGATTTCGGTGGCGGAATCAAGACCGAAGAAGATATTGAGAAAGCTTTTGCTGCGGGAGCAAGCATGGTTACAGTGGGCAGCATAGCCGTCACCAATCCTGAACTCTTCATGCAATGGCTGGACAAATATGGAGCTGACCGCCTGATTCTGGGAGCCGATGTAAGAAACGGAAAGATTTCTATCAACGGATGGAAAGAAGATTCTTCTGAAGATCTCCTTCCTTTCCTGAAAAAGTACATCGATAAAGGAGTACGCTATGTTCTCTGCACAGAAATCAGCAAAGACGGAACGCTGCAGGGACCTGCCATAGAACTCTACAAAGAAGTAATGGCTGCCTATCCTCAACTGCATCTTATCGCCTCAGGCGGAGTGAGTTGCAACGAAGACATCGAAGCATTGGAAACTGCAGGAATTCCTGCCGTAGTATTTGGAAAAGCTTTCTACGAAGGGAAAATCGATGTTAAGAAACTAGTTAATAGGTAAATAGTTGACAGTCAAAAAGTTTATAGTTAGGAGTTAAGTAATCATAAAGTTCAAAGTTCAATGGTCAAAGTTCAAAGCAACAAAGGATTAGCTAAACGAATCGTTCCTTGTCTTGATGTAAAGAACGGCGAGACGGTAAAGGGAACCAATTTCGTAAACCTTCGCAGCGCTGGTGACCCGGTAGAACTGGGAAAAGCTTATAGCGATGCTGGAGCCGATGAGCTCGTATTCCTCGATATTACAGCGAGTTTCGAAGAGCGCAAAACCTTTACGGATATGGTAACCCGCGTGGCTGCCGAAATCAATATCCCATTTACTGTGGGAGGTGGAATCAATGAACTCAAAGATGTTGACCGCCTGCTCAATGCAGGAGCTGACAAGGTAAGCATCAACAGTGCTGCCATCCGACATCCGGAGCTCATCGATGAAATTGCCAACCATTATGGCTCACAGGTTTGCGTATGCGCCATTGATGCACGTCTCGATTCTGACGGCTGGCACTGTTATGTAAAAGGCGGAAGAGAACGGGTGGAACTAGGATTGTTTGACTGGGCAAAGGAAGTAGCCGACCGGGGTGCCGGTGAAATTCTCTTTACCAGTATGGATCATGACGGTGTGAAACAGGGATTCGCAAACGAGGCCCTCGCCCGTCTTGCTGAAGAAGTAAGCATTCCTATCATCGCCTCAGGAGGTGCTGGAAAAATGGAGCATTTCCGCGATGCGTTCACCCAAGGCAAGGCAGATGCTGCCCTGGCAGCCAGCGTGTTCCACTTTGGCGAGATTGCCATTCCTGACCTCAAGAAATACCTGAGAGAAGAAGGAATCAACGTGAGAATATAGAACACGTAAGGATACTGAGACACGTGAATATAATAATGTAAGAAAATAAAAACAAGATAAAATGGAAATAGATTTCGAAAAATTAGGCGGACTGGTTCCTGCCATCATCCAAGACGCAGTTACAAAGAACGTCTTGATGCTTGGCTTCATGAATCAGGAAGCATACGATAAGACAATAGCAACCAAAAAGGTAACATTCTGGAGCCGTTCACGCAACTGCCTCTGGACAAAAGGTGAAACATCAGGTAACTTCCTGAATCTCGTTAGCATTCAGAACGACTGCGATAACGACACCTTGCTGGTTAAGGTTCACCCAGATGGTCCAACCTGCCACAAAGGTACAGACACCTGCTGGGCAGAAGAGAATACACTCAACCCAATCCTCTTCCTCTCAGAGCTTCAGGACTTTATCAACAAGCGCCACGAAGAAATGCCAGAAGGAAGTTACACTACCAGCCTCTTCAAGAAAGGCGTTAATAAAATGGCACAAAAGGTTGGAGAAGAAGCTGTTGAAACCATTATCGAAGCAACAAACGGCAACAACGAGAAACTCATTTACGAGAGTTCAGACCTTCTCTATCACCTCATCGTTCTGCTCACAAGCAAAGGCTTGAGAATAGAAGATGTAGTGAAAGAACTTCAGATGCGTCACGATCCGGAATGGGATAAGAAACGCCGCGTTGCCAAGAGCAAGGGCGAAATGAAATAACAAACCAACATTAAGGAGAAAAAATAGAAGATGTTAATAGATTATCAGAACGTCAGCATATATCAGGCCGACAAGTGCGTGCTCCAAAACATCAATTTTCATATTGACGAAGGAGAATTCGCCTACCTTATTGGAAAAGTCGGCTCTGGTAAAAGTTCGCTATTAAAGACACTTTATTGCGAACTAGACCTTGTAGAAGGCGAAACCGAGAAGGCTGAAATTCTCGGCAGAGACCTCAAAACTATCAGGCGAAAGGAGATTCCGGCTCTGCGTAAGGAATTGGGAATCATCTTTCAGGATTTCCAGCTGCTACACGACCGCACCGTTCGCAAGAACTTTGAATTCGTACTCAAGGCAACAGGCTGGAAAAACAAAAAAGACAGAGAAAAGCGTATCGAAGAGGTGCTCAACGAAGTAGGCATGATTGATAAAATCGACAAGATGCCTCATGAGCTCTCAGGTGGTGAGCAGCAGCGTGTAGCCATCGCCCGCGCCATTCTCAATAATCCTAAAATCATCATCGCCGATGAGCCTACAGGCAATCTCGACCCAGAGACTGCCAGCAACATCGTGAGTCTGCTGAAAGACATCACCAAACAAGGCACAGCTGTTGTGATGACAACCCATAACATCCCGATGCTCGACAAATTCCCAGGCATCGTTTACCGCTGTAAGGAAGGTGTGCTCTACGACGTAACAAATGAGTACAACCGTATCGACCTCACAGAGGATGGAGAAGATAATTAAGTGAAATAATTAAATAAAATTACGACTATGAAGGTAATGAAATTCGGAGGTACTTCTGTAGGCTCACCAGAGCGCATGAAGGGAGTAGCCTCTTTGGTTACAGAATCAGGTGAACCAACTTTCATCGTATTGTCTGCGATGAGCGGTACAACAAACTCTCTCGTTGAGATCTCTGACTATCTTTACAAGAAGAATCCAGAGGGCGCCAACGAGGTAATCAACAACTTGGAGAAGAAATACATGCAGCATGTAGAAGAACTCTACTCTACCGAGGAGATGAAAAATACGACTCGTGAGTTCTTGCAGGGCGAATTCAACTATCTCCGCTCATTCACCAAAGACCTCTTCACTTCTTTCGAGGAGAAGAGCATCGTGGCTCAGGGCGAGATGATGAGCACCAACATGGTTGTAAACTACTTGAAGGAACAGGGTGTAAAGGCGGTATTGCTCAACGCATTAGACTTTATGCGAACTGACAAGAACGCAGAACCAGACCCTCAGTACATCAAGGAGAAGTTGGCTGCTATCATGGAGCAGAACCAGGGCTATCAGATTTACATCACTCAGGGATTCATCTGCCGCAACGCATACGGCGAGGTTGACAATCTGCAGCGTGGCGGTAGCGACTACACAGCATCTCTTATCGGTGCAGCTCTCCCAGCTGAAGAGATTCAGATCTGGACCGACATCGACGGAATGCACAACAACGACCCTCGTGTCGTAGAGCACACTGAGGCAGTACGCCAGTTGAACTTCGAGGAGGCTGCAGAGTTGGCTTACTTCGGTGCCAAAATTCTCCACCCTACCTGTGTCCAGCCAGCTAAGTATGCAGGCATCCCTGTACGCTTGAAGAACACCATGGATCCTAAGGCCGACGGTACAATCATCGACAATGTCATCGTACGCGGCAAGATCAAGGCTGTTGCTGCCAAGGACAACATCACAGCCATCAAGATCAAGAGTAGCCGTATGTTGCTCGCTACAGGTTTCCTCCGCAAGGTATTCGAAATCTTCGAGAGCTATCAGACTCCAATTGATATGATTGCCACTTCTGAGGTGGGTGTCAGCATGAGTATTGATAATGATTCTCATCTTAACGACATCGTAAACGAGCTGAAGAAATATGGTACAGTAACTGTAGATTCTGATATGTGCATCATCTGCGTTGTAGGTGATTTGGACTGGAGCAACGTTGGCTTCGAGACCATCGCTACCGATGCGATGAAGAACATTCCTGTACGCATGATTTCTTACGGTGGTTCTAACTACAACATCTCATTCCTCATCAGAGAGAAAGATAAGAAGCAGGCATTGCAGAACTTGAGCAACGTATTGTTCGAGAAGAAGTAATGCAAATGAAAGCGAAGAGTGAAAAGTGAAGAATTCGTATGTAATGCTTCCTATCCACTCTTCGTTGGATATTCTGATTTACTATAAATTGGATATTCTGATTTAACTATAATAAGGTATTAATTTAAGATTAAGTGAAATGAAAGGTACATTTCCGATAGATAAGTTTCAGGAGATACAGACTCCGTTCTACTATTACGACACCAATGTGTTGCGCCAGACATTGAAAACCATCAATGAAGAGGCTGGCAAGCACGAGGGATTTGAAGTGCACTATGCCGTAAAGGCAAATGCCAACCCTAAGGTGCTCAATATCATCTGTCAGGCTGGTTTAGGAGCCGACTGTGTGAGCGGAGGAGAAATTCAGGCAGCCATCAAAGCCGGATTCCCAGCCAGCAAGATTGTTTACGCTGGTGTAGGCAAAAGCGATTGGGAAATCAACCTCGGATTGGAGAAAGGCATCTTCTGCTTCAATGTAGAGAGCATTCCGGAGTTGGAAATCATCAACGAACTGGCTGAAAAACAGAATAAGATTGCGCAGGTTTGTTTCCGCATCAATCCGGATGTCGGCGCCCATACGCACGCTAACATCACAACAGGTCTGGCAGAAAACAAGTTCGGAATTGCCATGCGCGACATGGAAGCCGTAATCGAAGAGGCTGCCAAGATGAAGAACATCCAGTTCCTCGGACTGCACTTCCACATCGGAAGCCAGATTCTCGATATGGGTGATTTCGAGGCACTCTGCAACCGTATCAACGAACTTCAGAACCAACTTGAAGCGCATCACATCGTTGTGAAGAACATCAATGTGGGAGGCGGACTGGGCATTGACTATAATCATCCAAACCGACAGCCAATCCCTGATTTTAAGGATTATTTCGATACATACGCAAAGAAACTGAAGTTGCGCGATGGTCAGAAGCTTCACTTCGAGTTGGGCCGCGCCGTAGTGGGTCAGATGGGTTCTCTTATCACCAAGACACTCTACATCAAGCAGGGCACAGCCAAGCAGTTTGCCATTGTGGATGCAGGAATGACCGACCTTATCCGTCCAGCACTCTATCAGGCTTACCATAAGATTGAGAACATCTCAAGCGATGAACCTGTAGAAACTTACGACGTTGTAGGTCCAATCTGCGAATCAAGCGATGTCTTCGGCAAGGCTGTCGACATCAACAAAGCCCATCGCGGCGACCTCATCGCCCTCCGCTCAGCCGGAGCCTATGGTGAAATCATGGCGAGCCAGTATAACTGTCGCCAGTTGCCAAAGGGGTATATTACAGAAGACTTTTAATATCGTTGAAAGTTTAAAAGTTAAGAGTTTATAGGATTCTCCTTTCTCTAGCTTTCTATATTACGAGAAAAAGAATATGATGATCATTAGTACAACTACTATAATAGCAGGCGCAGTGGTGGTTTTATTGGCGGTTCTCGGATCACTGATAAATCCATTTCTGCGCTCGTTGCGCTTTCAAAAAACAGAAACGGCTGAGAATCAACCTCCTGTCAGTATTCTCATTACCGCACACGATAATCTTGCTGAATTGGAGAGAAATCTCCCCATGTTCCTGCGTCAGCAGTATGCTGCCGACTATCAGGTAATCGTAGTCTGCCAGAGTACAGATGGCGAGACACAGGATTTTCTGAAGCGAACAGCAGCCGAGAACCCTCATCTGTATTATACTTACATTCCTGAGAGTTCACGCTATATGAGCCGCAAGAAATTGCAGATTACACTGGGTGTGAAGGCAGCTAAACATGAATGGATTATTCTGACAGAGCCTAATTGCCGCCCAAGCAACGACAAGTGGCTGCAAACCATGGCCCGTCAATGTCAGGACCCTAACCATCTGGTATTGGGATATGTAGCCCTTGATGAGGAAACTAAGAGCGTACGCCGTTTCGACAGCATCCGCAAGGCTTACTATGTTTTGCGCCGTGCCCAGCAGACCTACGGCTATCGCAGTCACATGCCAAACGTAGCGTTCCGCAAGAGCGACTTCATGAAGGAACAGGGCTATCAGGGCAACCTGGAATATGTTCGCGGCGAATACGATTTTCTCGTCAACAAGTATGCCCATTGTGGCGATACAGCTACAGAACTGGATTGCAATGCATGGCTCATCCGCGAAGCACCATCGAACAAGAGTTGGCACAATGCCCACCTCTATCTGCAGGCTTCACGCAAGAGTTTGGAAAGAGCCGGTTCCATGCGAACCCTCATGTTCTTTGACCATCTCATGCCACATCTCAGCCTGATAGCAACACTGGCCGTTGCAGCCTACTCTATCCTTATGAAGAATTGGATTCTTACAGGATGCGCAGGTTTCAGTTTCCTCCTGCTGTTCATCGTGAGAATGCTGATAGCCAACAAGGCCATCAGACACTTTGATGACGGAATAGCGATGTTCAAACTGCCATTCTTCGAATATGGAATTATCTGGAGAAATCTGGCTACCAAATTGCGCTATTGGCGGGCTGACAAAAACGATTTCACTTCTCATAAACTCTAAACAGGGTAAAAAGGAAGTTAAAGTCTATCATAATACTAACAGTTAAAAATAACCGACAGAACGATGAAAGTATATTTGTTCATTTCCAACCATAAGAAGTTGCTGAAGATGTATCTTCCATACATCGAAGCCTTGAATAAGCAGCTCGACATCACCAACAACCTGGTTGATGCCGACATTGTGTTGATTATAGGAGCATGGACATGGCAGGGAGCCCAGATAGCCAAGAAAGCAAAGCAGATGGACATTCCCTACATCGTTTGTCCACTAGGTGATATTTCTGAGAGAAACTGCAAGAACCCTTACTTGAAGCGTTCACTGCAACAGTCTATGTATCAGAAAGCCATGTACGCCAAAGCCAACCTCATAGTAGCTACTACCCCTATGGAGAAAAACTATCTGGAAAAGAAAGGTTGGAACAAGCGCATCGCCCTGATTCGCTATGCAGGCTACAGTCATCTTACCAACACTGAAGCCATGATGCAAAACTGGCAGGAGACGGATGAGGAGACGCTGGCAGTCTTCGAGCAGCAAAAGGCAGAAGCCATCGCTGCCCAAACCAAACAGGCAATCATCGCACAGATTATGCAGATAAAAAGCCGCATGCCGCATCAGAATATTCCGCAAAAATATCTTGACGATTTACACACTCTGCTCTATGCTGATGATTATGATGAGGATGCTATCAAGCAAGAACTGGCAGAGAAGAAACTATCTTCCTATGCCGCCTCCATTTTCCAGACCATGACAGATAAAACAGGACTCACAGAAGGCTTCATGCCGATTCCTGCCAAAAAGGGCAGAAAGAGTAAAGAGATTCTGAAGTTTGTGAAATAAAAAAGATTCTGAAGTTTGTGAAATAAGAAGAAATGAACTTAGATAGAATAGAACAGCAGGCTGGTCATCTGCCAGCTTACCAGATAGCCGACTCTGTCAATGAAGCATTGATGGAGTCGGCTAACCTTGTTATTACAGCTCCTCCTGGAGCCGGTAAATCTACCCTCCTCCCGCTCACCATTTTGCGGGGCATGAGTGATCAGGCACTGGAAGGTTTCAGCCATGATCATCTTAAAAGTCAGGGTAAGATTCTGATGCTCGAACCGCGCCGCCTGGCTGCTCGCCAGATAGCCGAACGGATGGCACAGATTCTCGGAGAACCCGTGGGCAAAACCATCGGCTATCGGGTAAGATTCGAAAGCAAGGTTTCGGATGATACACGCATCGAAGTCCTTACCGAGGGCATTCTCACCCGAATGCTGGTCAATGATGCAACACTCGAAGGCGTTTCGTGCCTCATCTTTGATGAGTTTCATGAGCGCAGCATCAACTCCGACCTGGCGTTAGCACTGGCCCGGCAAACACAGGAAATCATCCGCCCCGACCTGAAGCTCATCATCATGTCGGCAACCATCGATGCTTCCAGTATCTGTCAAGCACTCCAGGCTCCGCTTATCGAGAGTGAAGGCAGAATGTTTCCGATAGAAACCATTTATGCAGACCACGACATCGACAGATATCAGGTAGCGCAGGAAATGGCAGCCACCATCTGTCAGGCTTTCAGAAATCAGGAAGGCGACATTCTTGCCTTTCTGCCGGGACAGGGAGAAATCATGAAATGCGAAGAACTGCTTCGTTCTGCCTTATCTTCAACGGAAATCTATCCACTCTACGGCAACCTTTCGCCTGAAAAGCAGCGACTCGCAATCGCTCCTTCCAAACCGGGTGAACGAAAAATCGTATTGGCCACCCCTATCGCCGAAACTTCTCTCACCATCGAAGGAGTAAGAATCGTTGTGGATTCCGGACTATGCCGAAAACTGGTTTATGAAGCCCGTACAGGCTTGAGCCATCTCGAAACCGTTCGTATCAGTCAGGACATGGCTACGCAGCGAAGGGGGCGTGCGGGCAGAATCACATCAGGCGTATGTTACCGGCTTTGGACACAGACCTCGGAACATCTGATGCCAGAACAACGGCTGCCCGAAATACTGGATGCAGATCTCTCTTCCATGGTTCTCGACATTGCAGCTTTCGGCGAAAACAAACCGGAACTGCTGCCTTGGCTCACCCTTCCTCCCAAGGGCAACCTCGTATTGGCACAGCAACTTCTTATGTCGCTCAACGCCCTCACTCCAGATCATGATGCTCACGCTCTCAGTGGCAGCATCACCGCAGAAGGCAGCAGAATGGCTCAACTTCCTTGTCATCCGCGCATTGCCAAGATGATGATCAGCAGCGATTCTCCGGCGAGCCAAGCCCTTGCCTGCGACATTGCAGCTCTGCTGGAAGAGAAAGATCCGATGAGCGAAAATGAGGATTCAGACATGACGCTCCGCCTTTCTATCCTCCGTTCCGCACGCTGCAAGAAGAATCTGGGACGTTGGAACCGTATCGCTCAGATTGCCCAGGAATACAGGAAGATGCTGCGTATCAGAGAAGACAACGAGCCAATTGATGCTGAGGAAGTGGGCCATCTCATCGCCCTAGCCTACCCTGAGCGCATCGCTCATGCCACCGACCATGCGGGCAACTTCAAGATGTCGAATGGCAACACGATTTTCATCGACCCGTGCGACAGCATGGCAGCAAACGAATGGCTTGCCATCGCATCACTCAACCTCGCTTCAACCTCATCATCCAGTTCTGGGCAGGGACGGAAAGGAAGGGTATTTCTCTCAGCCCCAGTCAACTGGAAGAACTTGCCGGCACAAACCTGCGAGAATATTTCATGGGACAGCAAAGCGCTGGCAGTAAAGATGCAACAGGAAACACGGATAGGAGCACTCGTCATAGACAGCAAGCCGATACAGAATGCCAGCCGAGAGACAGTTTCAGACATTATCTGCGAAGCTGCCAGAAAAGACGGACTCAGCATGTTCGATTGGAACGAATCGGTTCATCGTCTGCAACAGCGCGTGGCGCAAGTAGCTGAGTGGCATCCGGAACTGGAGATTCCCGATCTGTCAACAGAGCATCTCCTTTCAACTGCCCGAGAGTGGCTCCCATTCTACCTCGAAGAAGGTGGTAAGATGAAGACTTCTGTTACAGAGTTGAAGAAACTCAACCTGTGCGAAATCCTTTGGAACATCCTTCCTTATGAGCTTCAGCAGGAGATAGACCGCCTTGCTCCCACTCACATCCGTGTGCCATCGGGCAGCAACATCCGCATCGATTATCGCCTAGGAGCAGAAGCCCCGGTTCTGAGTGTTCGGCTTCAGGAGTGTTTCGGAATGACATCAACACCAACTGTCGATGCTGGCAGACAGCCACTTCTGCTTGAGTTGTTATCTCCCGGCTTCAAGCCCGTTCAGCTTACTCAGGATCTCGCAAGTTTTTGGCAAGGCACTTATTTCGAAGTCCGCAAGGAACTGAAGCGCCGATACCCTAAGCATTACTGGCCGGAGAATCCGTTAGAGAGTCAGGCCGTGAGAGGTGTCAAACGATGATAAGAAGATGTTTGAACCCGTCAATGTAGCATAGCCTGCCAGCTTACACTCCTTAGACTCCGAGAAACTGAAAAAGTTAAAACAAAACGTTGAAAAAAATCCTCTCATCGTTGGCTTTGTCAAATAAAAATAGTACCTTTGCAGCATCTTATTAATAATCATAGAGCTATGGTAGTAAAAGAAAGAAGAAAGCGAATCTATCGCAAGCGCATACCATACGGTATGCAAAACTTTGAGGATGTGATAAAAGATGATTGTTACTATGTTGACAAAACACCTTTTATCGAGGATATAGAAGAGGCTAACAAATACTTCTTCTACATTAGGCCTCGCCGTTTTGGCAAGACCCTTACCCTCTCCATGCTCGAAAATTACTATGATGTCAATAAGAAAGATGCCTTCGAGGACATTTTTGGCAAACTGTATATTGGACAAAACCCTACGCCTGAGCGCAACCAGTATTTGGTTCTTCATCTTAACTTTGCCCAAATAGTTGGCGGTTTGGACGATTATCAGCAGGGCATGGACAATTATTGCAGTATCCGTTTCAACCTTTTCGTAGATCTTTACTCTCACCTATTGCCCGAAGGTACTAAGGAAGGCTTAAATCAACAGAAAGATGCAGTTTCACAGTTGAGCTATCTTGACGGACAATGCCAAAAGACCAATCAGAAGATTTACCTCTTCATTGATGAATATGATCATTTCACCAATCAGATACTTGCCAACCAAGCGCATGAAGGCAACTATCGTCAGCAAACACATGGTGAGGGGTATCTGCGTAAGTTCTTTGATACCATCAAGGGTGCATCAGTCACAAGCTTGGGGCGTATCTTCGTGACGGGTGTCAGTCCTGTTACGATGGATGACCTGACAAGTGGTTTCAACATCGGAACCAACTATTCATTACATCCTCAGTTTAATGAGATGACAGGATTCACGGAAGAGGAAGTGCGTGAGATGTTGGAGTATTATTCTAGCGTGCTGCCTTTCAATCATACTGTAGATGAACTCATTAAAGAGATGAAACCTTGGTATGACAATTATTGCTTTTCTATCAAAAGATATGGCAAGACCACAATGTATAATTCTGTGATGGTGCTCAATTTCTTGGACAACTACATCCACAATGATTATGACATTCCTGATTCCATGATAGAAAGTAACATCCGTATCGACTATGACAAGATACGCATGCTCATCCGTCATGACAAGGAGTTTGCCCATGATGCCAGCATCATCCAGCAGTTGGTAACCAAGGGATATGTAACAGGCAAGTTGGTGGAGCACTTCCCTGCTGAGCGCATCAATGACCCAGATAATTTTGTAAGCCTGCTTTTCTATTTCGGTATGTTAACGATAGACGGAACCAGTGATGGTGACACTAAGTTTATCATTCCTAATGAAGTGGTGCGAGACCAAATGTATACTTATCTACTAAACACATACGAGGAAAACGACTTGACATACGACACCTACGGAAAAGGCAAATTGGAGAGTCGATTGGCTTATCATGGCGACTACAAAGCATACTTTGACTTTATCGCAGACAGTTTGAAGCGTTATTCTTCTCAGCGAGACAAGCAGAAGGGAGAGGCATTCGTGCATGGCTTTACCCTGGCAATGACATCCCAGAATCGCTTCTACCGTCCTATCTCAGAGTTGGATAATGATGGTGGTTATGCCGACATCTTTCTTTGTCCGTTATGTGACATCTATAAGGACATGGTAGACTCGTACATCATCGAATTGAAATATTGCAAGTCCAGCACCACCGACGAGCAGGTGAAGCAACTCTTCAAGGATGCCTCAGCGCAAATATGCCGATATGCCGATAGCGACATCGTGAGGGAGTCCGTCAAGACCACTACGCTCCATAAACTCGTTGTGATATATCGAGGAGCCGAGATGGTAGCATGTGATGAAGCCAATGAGCAATAAAAACAAAAGCATACCACATAGGTAGCAGCCCTCGCTCTCCGAGCGTGGGCTGCATTAGAGGCAACGCCGCTCGGAGAACTTCGGCTACTAGATGATGGTGATCCAGATGCTCTCGCCTCGGTCTCTCGCCGCCGTGATGGCATTGACGAGGCGATGCAGCCAGATGCGGGAGTTTACCACCATGCCTCGGAGCTTGTTTTCGCCCGGCAGGATGCAGCCCTGCGTATCATCGGGGTAGTTTCCGGCATGGATACGGATGCCCTCAAAGCCAGGAACGCCCTGCAGCAGGGGCAGCCACTGCTTGAATCTCGGCGACTTGGTGATGAGCAGCGGATAGGTGCCCTCGGGTATGGCAGTCTTACCCTTCATCTTCTGCGCCTTCTTCCCCGACACTCGCCCCAGGCGCACATTCTCCTCTTGGGGCAACAGGGTGATGCCCAGCAGGTTGCGCCACGTTGGCTCCAGGGTATCGCAGAAGTAGTGCTCCCCGTCCAGCTTGCCCACATCTACCACATGGCAGAAGCTGCGCTTCTGGTCCTTATTGAGCGTATAGTTCACCTTGCGCTCCACCTCCTCGTCCTTCAGGATATACATACGCCCTATGGTGTAAGTATTCTGCTTAGCTATTCTTTTGAGTACGATTTCCATAATTGTTTCTATTTAGATTCATTTTTGAGAAAACATAGCTTGCGATAAAAACTGTAATTACCGTAATTGTAATTGCAATGGCTGTTATCAGCTTTGTCATTACCAGCATTAACGCCTTGTTCGCCTGCCTCCACTTTCACGATATACTTTCTGAACACCCAGGTGGCTATCATCCGTCGGGTGCCCTTGGTATCCAGCCCCAAGTCGCTTCTCAACTGCTCAGCCTGCTGATAAGAGAACTCATCTGGCAGAAGTTGCAGCATATTGGAAGGCCCTCTTTTGCTCGACTTCACTCCCTCCTGCTCCGACTTCACGATAGCATCTCGGAAGAATCTCATCTTGCAGTACAGGTCATACTGCTCGCTCCAGCGCACAAACTCCTCTATCTCGGATTCCCATTGGCAACCATTCGCCACATAGAGCACGCAAGCCTTCAGATAGGCAATGACATTGGCTCTGAACGAGAGGTTCTCGTAAACCCTGTCTTGGCTCATACGGGCAAAGTCGGCATTCTCCTCTTTCAGCTTCTGTGCCAAGGCGAAAGCCTCAGGGCAATTGATAGTACCAGAAGCCATGTTAAGATGCTCGATATAGGGTTTTAAGTTCTCTCTGAATGTGTTATCGTATGTGCCATAGACAGGCATCTCGGCTCCTATCTCACGCTCTGGGATAGTACAGAAGTTGATTCTAGAGATAGGACCATCGGTCAATACCTTGGAGAAATATCGGATACCCTTGTTGATGGTGGTCGAGGCATTCCAGTTAAATCGGATGGTTACTCGCTCCGTAACACTCTGCGTGCCCACTCGGGTTTGTCCATATTGATTACCAGGGTCGAAGGCGAGGCACATGATACGAAACTGCTGGTTGCCAATGCCCCTTAGGTTATCAAACTGGTCTATCTCGTTGAGAGCAGTATAGAGGAAATGCTCCTGCGCCTCGGCGGTACGCATCACGAAGGCAGGGTTGGTCATATCGGCGTCTATCTCCTGGATCACGAGGTTTTCAGGTCGCTTACGCTTATCCTTGTTAGCACCTTTTCTTGTCACCTCGTCCTTCCACTCCTTCTCTCGTTTCAGGTTATCTTTGTCTCGTTTTCTGATGTCTTCCATAATCAGGTTGATAGGCATCTGCACGCAGTTCTTTCCTGCGCCCGTACCAGCTAAGAGACAACACATTAGCGTAGCCTCATGCTCCACATTGTCGATGTAATTAAAATAGGTGCGGCAGAGGTGGGTGGCTAGCGGAGGAAAGATGGCATGGGCTACGGCAGGCTTATAGATATCCGGTGTCTGAGACACGAGGAGCTCCACGAGCTTAGGCAGCTTCTTCGGCATCTCGGGCGGAGCGGGGTAATCATCTTCGGAACTTTGAACATTGAGGTTTGAACTTTGAACAGTTTGATTACCTGCACTTGCGCCTTGAATTCTTAATTCTTCATTATTAATTCTTAATTGATTAGCCTGAGTCTCCGCCTGCGCATTGATGCGGATCACATCTCTAGAGAATGGCTTCGAACTGTCTCCATATTTCTCATAGAAGTCATGGATCAGCTGCCGGCAGTCACGCTCTTGGGCGAAGCTAGGCATCTTCACTGCCACCACTCTTCTCAGTTCTTCCTCACTCATCACCCTGCTCGCTCCTGCGCTCATGATGGCAAGAAGTGAGGAGTGGCGGGAGCCCTCGGTATCGATATTCACATTCTTCAGTCCAGCTGTCTCCGTGAAGAGGTCAAAAGCGATTAAGCTCTTCTCGCTGGCGGTACCAGAGGTTGGTAATCCGTCAGGAATCTGATAGCCTCCAGCAGAGCCGAGATTACCAGCATCAGCACCATGGCTATTACCAGGTTGGGCAGGCTGAATAGCAGAGCCATGAGAAACAGCAGTATTGCCGTCGTTGCCCGATAGTCTATTATTTTGAACATTGTCATTACTATTGCTATTAACTGTAAACTGTAAACTATTAACTTTTCCAGCTCTTCCGTCGATGGTGAGACCACGCTTCAGATAAGCCTCTCTGCGAGCTTTCAGCTCATCGGCAGGAAGCACGGCATACCAGTCCTTGGAGCGATAGATCTCCGAGTCCTGATCCGTGATAAAGAGGATTCTCTCTGGGGTGAAGCAACTCTCATCGCAGGGCACGCCAAGTGCCTCACAATACGCTCTCTGCGTCTCCTCGATAGTCATACCTATCGGCATTCGGATGTCGATATGCAGCTTCTTTCTCGCCGAGTATTCCAGATGCAGTAGCATTCCCTTCCAGATGGAGTCGGAGCAATTCAGCTGCCTTGCCATTTCGATGGCGATACCCACCAGTTCCTTATCATCGATGTCGATGGTGGTCTGGAAGAGGAAGCTCGTAGGGTCAGCATCCTTCTGCGAGCGATGATTCTTGAGGAATCGGCTGTAGTGGCCGCAGCGGAAGGGCATCAGCCCCTTCAGTTTGTCATTGCCCCCACGTATCTGCTCCACCATATCGTGGAGCCAAGGCTGAGCTATCAGCTTGTCATATTCAGCCAGGGGCAGGCAGCTAGCGCTGCCCTTATTGCCCCCACGCTGAGGATTCATTGCTATAAAGTGGTTCATGCTTAATTATACATTATTAATTATACATTATCTATTACTCCTTATAGTCCTCCCACTCCACATTTTCCTTGAAGGGCTTGATAGCCTTCACCATCTCCTGGTGCTCACCCTTGAGGCAGCGCAGAATCTCCGCCTTGCTCATGTCCTTGGAGAAGGCATAGTTCACCTGCACGGTTCGCTTGCTAGTGCGCACCACCCCGTGCTTGGTCTTGAGAATCTCCGTGAAGGGCTTCTCTCGCTTGCCCTGCACATAAGGCTTGAAGTCCACCCAGTCGCCTCGCCCATTCTCGCCACCCGAGAATATCATTCTGCCCCTGATCACTTGCGGCTTGTCACTGATTACCTCCGTCTCGTTCCATGGCGCCTTGCGCACTGATACGTTACCATTCTCCTCGGTGATCACAGCACCGTCCACCTTTACTGCATTGAGCAGCTTCTTGCTAGTTGCTTTCTTCATAACTTTGTAAAAATAATAATAGGTTATTAATGTCTCTTTAACTTAAAATAAAAATCGGGAACACCTGATGGTTCACCTTCATCACGTCGTCATAGAAGTGGAGGTCAAACTTCTTGTCCGTTCTCTCCATGACGGGCGGCACATCCAGCTCATACTTCTTGCGCTTCACCTCGTCCTGGAAGTCAGCCACCAGCTTCTTCCCTACCCACTCCATGGCTTTCTTGCCCTTCCAGCCCACGTCGCAAGTCAAGTCCAGAAACATTCTCACGTCGCACATCGGAGCCGACACCATGCCGCCCTCCTGTAGCTTCAGGTCAAACCAGTGGAGCGTGCCCTGGGATGCCATCACTCTCGCCACCACTCGTTCGGGCTTCAGCCCAAACATGTCCACCACGTCGTTCACCAGGAAGAGCACCACTCCCTTCTCATTCACTGCGCCTCTCATATCCCCGAATATCGGGTGCTGCGCCATCAGTCTTGTAAACATATTATATGTATTAAAAGATTGAGAACCCGCAATACGCAAAGTCCCCGCAACCAGACGCACTGTGCATCTGATTACGGGGGCAAAGGTACTAAGAAGTAAAATGTTATCTTTATAACAGTTATATAATATTATACGATTATATAAGCTATAAGTATCTGAATATCAAGAGATATATTCCAATAAAATTTTTCGAATATTTTTTGCCTCATTACACCAGGCATTATAATTACTAAACTGTGATATGTTATTGCTCACCGATGCTTTAGCCACACCTTCGATATGCGAAGCATTCAAGAATAGGGCTTGAAAAGGTTTCCACATGATAGTATTGTTAGCAGGGTGCTTCACTCCCAGAATATCGGATACGATATACACCATATATCCATACTCAGCCTGCGTACGATCCCATACATACCAAGAGCCCTCAGTATGAATATACTTATGTTCTGCCAGTGTTTTCCATATCAGGGCAGCCTTCTCAGTCTTGAGTCTGGGGTCCACCTTGATTTCCTGGTCTACTTTAAGATTTTGGGTACCAGCAGCTGTATTCTGCAAAAAATCACTCACCTGCGCATTGCTACCAATGACTACAGAGCAATTCAGTATGGTTACTCCACCAGTCAGAATTGCCTGGGCAAAAATTTCTTCTAACGACATTTTCCTTTTCTTGTTAGAATGTTAATGATAAAGAACAAGTCACGTTTACCTATCGTTGGGGAAAGGACTTCTAGCAAACGGTGTCCGCAAACAACCTTGTTGCATATGGTAGACTTTAAGGCAAATAATCTTCGCCCATTCTGATATGAACTTTCATTTTTACAAGAAAAATTTATTAATTAATAGCATATTAGGTTGCGCTACCCTGGCAAACTCTCATTCTTCACCACTTGGCGCAAGTCTTTCTTCTTATATAAATCCTCCACGAAGCTAGCCATCATGCCATATATCTTCTCATAACGCTCTTTCAGTTTGTTGATTTCATTCATCTCATCCTTCTTTTGTTGCTCCTTGTCTCTCCCCCATCTTACCTTACTTTCTCTGGCAGCCTCTTCTTTCATCAGGTAATAGCCTATGACATAACAAAACTTTCGGATGCTCTCAAAGGTAACAGATGTCTTCTTCTTTCTCAGCGCAGCGATAGTTTTAGGGTCTACACCAAACTCCATATGAATCTCCTTGGGGGTCATCATATCCTCATTCATCATCAAATCGAGCAGTGTTCCCACCTCCTCAATCATATTTTCTCTCATGATTCTATCAGCATAAGAGTTGATGTAACTTCTACCTTTAGTCATAGCTTATTCCAATTTTTTGCCTCAAAATTAGCTTTCTTATTTGGAATAAACAAGCGATATAGGATTCCTTAAATCCCAAAAAGAGTGCTATTTTTTTACTATCTCACAGAAAATTAAGTAAAAATCTAGCAAAAGTGTGCATTTTTATAGTAAAGGAACTGGCAGCCCGGAAGCTACCAGTTCCTTCTACTTTTTGGAAAATTTACGGTAGATGTGCACAGCACATTGTCGTTAATCCTTTATAAAATTCCTTATCATAGGTTACTGCTGGGGCACCTCTTTATTTACCACTTGATAGCTCGCCCCACCATGGGTAATTATTATATACTAAAGTTTCGCAAGTGGTTCAAGTACGGGCTAGGAGCTTCTGCCCTTTACCTTTCCCTTCGGCCGGTGACCGTTGGTTCAGGGCGTATTGGGTAATTTCAACCGTAGGTCGAAAAAATCCCGCACATCGACAAAGTTTTAAATACGTCGATGGCGGGATTAATCTTTGTTGCTGCATCAATAACAGCCAGTCCAATCGCCAATACAACAGATATTCTACCGTTTATTTTACATATTCCGAATTATTCTTGCATAAACAACCAAAATTCACCTCTGCCGTGATACCGGATTGAAATAAAAACATTACCTTGGCACTGACAGAATCCGCCTGCTTCCCGTAAGATTTGTGGACTCAATGGGGCATTTTGTAAGTTGGATATACAACATAAATCTATAACGACAGGAGAACAAACAGATACTCAAAAACTATTAATACTTCAATGAAAATAGAAATTGATTTTGATATGGGTTACGAGACGAATATTCCTTGGATTGAGGCAATCTGAGGCTTTGTTGCTAGGCAATTCAAAATGATTCGTTTAAAACGATACGAGTCAGTTTAAATTAATATAGGTGAATAAGATGAAAAATATCGTAAAAAATAATACAAAATAGCTATTGTTGGCAAAAAAATCACTAACTTTGAAATAAAAAATATGTTAAGCAATGAACATAAATAAAAATAAATTATCACATATAATATTCATATTTATCACGTTGGCCTCACTGACTATCGTGATTTCATGTTCGAGTGAAGAAAAAATTGTTGTTCCAAAGGAAGAAAATGAACAAACAGTCATAATGTTTTTCCCTTGGAGTTCAAATTTGTTACCTTATTTTCAACAAAACATAAAAGATTTTTCTAAAAGTATAGAAGAAAGAGGCTCACAAAATGCACGAGTCATGATCTGTTTAGCTACAACGCCAAATACTGCGGATCTCATGGAATTAAAGTATGATAATGGAAGTTGTATCGTTGAGAATATTAGAACTTATGACAATCAAAGATTTACTTCGCAAGAGGGTATTTCTAATATATTGAAGGCTATAAAAGAATATGCGCCTGGAAAGAAATATGGATTAATTATCGGCTGCCATGGAATGGGATGGTTGCCAGTAATTCATACAAAATCCAATGAAACTCAAGAGATATTTCATTATAATGTAAGTAATGGCCCAATGACAAGATATTTCGGTGGATTAACACAGGAATATCAAATAGAAACGTCTGTCTTGGCTCAAGCAATTTTAGAGTCCGGAATTACTATGGAATATATACTATTTGATGATTGCTATATGTCTTCAATCGAGGTTGCATATGATTTAAAAGATGTCACGAAATATTTAATAGCTAGTCCCACTGAAGTAATGGCATATGGATTCCCATATCATGAATGTGGGAAATATCTTATAGGAAATGTTGATTATAAGGGAGTTATTCAAGCATTTTATGAGTTTTATAGTCAATATACATATCCATATGGTACAGCAGCCGTTACGAATTGTCAAGAATTAGAACAATTGGCAAATATTGTGAAAAGAATTAATATCGAAAATCAAAATAATAATATATCAGCAAATAGTATCCAGGTAATGGATGGATATACTCCGGCTATTTTCTTTGATTTTGAAGACTATATTAATAAGATTTGTAATGATATTGTGCTTCTTGATGAATTTTCAAATCAATTGAGGAAAACAATATTATTCAAATGTCATACTCCACAATACTATTCTGCTTTTAAAGGAATATTGCCCATTAATCATTATTCTGGTATTACTACTTCTGATCCTAGTAGTAATAGACTTTCAAATCCAAAAATATATACACGATGGTACAAAGCCACCCATTAATTTGTATGAATTGGGATTCGATAAAGTCTATATTAAAATTATCAATTACTCTAATTTGCGGTTGTTCCAAGGGTCTATACACCTCGACAAAAGGGTGTATAGACCCTTTTTCCTATTACATGATGTCTTCAGGTAGAAGTATCTTAGCTTCTTCGTTATTATATTCCATCATGTTATGCTTTATAATTATCTTTGTTATCTTCGCACCATCGTATAAGCTTCGAAATATACACTACGCCTGAAGCGGCTTCAATTCTTCTTCTGTCAATCCAGTAGCCTGCATGATTTGCGACCAAGACATACCCATTGACAAAAGGCGGAAAGCTGTGTCTATCTTTTCTTTAGCTATTCCCTTTTTCTCGCCTTCAACATAAGAGCCATAAAGGCCGGAGTAGTAATCATCAACAGCCTTAATACTTTCATCGTATTTTTCCTGCTCCTCACTACTCAAGAAACGAACATCTGGCAATTTTGCAAGATGATCGAGCATCTTCTTTTGTTCCGCTAAAGGCAAATTTTTAAATACTTCATCCATTTCCATATACTTCAATACAGAAATCAATTTTTCAATGCCAGTTCTTATTTCCTCATTTTCTGAATTTCCTCCAGCGGAAGCTCGGTAGCCGTTGATACTTGCGCTTCAGAAAGACCCATTGACAAAAGGCGGTAAGCTGTGTCTAACTTTTCTTTAGCCATTCCTTCTGCTCTACCTTTAGCCATTCCCTTTTCCTCTCCTTCAACATAAGAGCCATAAAGGCCGGAGTAGTAATCATCGGCGGCCTTAATACTTTCATCGTATTTTTCCTGCTCCTCACTACTCAAGCAACGAACATCCGCCAATTTAGCAAGATGATCGAATATCTTCTTCTGTGCCGTAAAAGGCAATCTTTCCAATACTTCCATATACTTCAAAACATAAATCCATTTTTCAAAACCTGTCTCGCATTCTTCCTCACTCTTATCAAAGAAAGGAAGAGAAAGATAGATGAAACGAAGCTTGTCAGAAAATATAGAGTCACTAGACTTCTCCCTCAAAGCAACGTCTGTCCTAAACTTTGTCACCTCATGCTCCTTTGGCATAAAATTCATGATGCAAACCACATAAACCGGTACAAACTGGTATAAAATAGCTGTGCGGACACCAGCTTCATCAAATTTCTTGCGTTGGGCAACAAAAGCCTTACTAGCATAATAGATGGAACGATTCACAAAGAAAGGTACCCATCTGTTCTGCATCTCAACGATGAAATGCTTGTCATCGTCGGTAACACAATAGATGTCAAAGATGCAGCCACGGAGATCATTAGTATCTCCAAGCTGTTCCTTATCCTTGAATGTTACGTCCTTGATTTGAAACTCACCTTCAAACAAGTCGTTCAAAAAATTAATCAGCAAGTCCTTGCTGAACTCTTGACCGAAGAGACGCTTGAAGCCCCAATCGGTAAAGGGGTTGATGTATCTACCCATAAATTATCAATTTAGATTCTGTAAATCTGCCGCAAAGATAAACTTTTATTTCGAAACATGCAAGAAAATCGGGGAAAAGTTTAGAAAAAGTTGCTGGCAAGGGGAAAATGTTTATAAGTGCGCGAAAATATAAGAAAGATGAAATGGTATCCGATTACAATTTCAGTTATTACAGTTTTTTCCTGAGGGGTATATGGGGCTTGAAGGTAGTAACAATCTGTTACTATAAATATTTATATATAAATATATAATATTATATATTTATATATACTTTTCTATACTTACATTTTAAAAGCGTGATATTAGGTCAAAATAAAACTGTAATAACTGAAATTGTAATTTGTAATCGATTTTTTAGCGGTATCGAGATGCATACTTTCATTGCCCCTAAAACTATGACTATCTCATCATAAAGCTATGAGTTATGACCCGCAAAACTATGAGTTAGTTTTTTTTAACATAAAAAAAAATAACTCGCTCTAAATTGGACTTTGATTGAAAATCAAGAAGTTGGGCGTTTGCCTATATTATATAGGTAACAATATGGAAACGAGCGGACTTCTGCTAGTTTCTGTATTTTGCAATATACAAAGAACGCCTTAATTCGGGGACAAAGATACGATAATTTTCTAAATATCCAATGAATTACGATGAGAATTTTATGGCAATTAGAACTTTTTGTGTTAAATCCCATGCATAAAATGCAGTTTTCTAAGAAAATATTTGGAGATTCCGACAAAAAAGCGTATTTTTGCAGCAACAAATCCCACCACGCCTCTCAACGATGCGTACCACGGTGGGACTTCGCTTTTTATATGGGTATATGAACTACGACAAACAACCGATTAATATAGATGAACAATTAGCCTTGCTCCAAAACAGAGGACTAATGATAGAGGATGTTGCTACAGCCAAGTTACAGCTTCGCAATATCAGCTATTTCCGTATCGCTAGTTATCTTCGATACATGGAGCAAGACCGACAACAGCATCTTTACAAATCCGGCAGTACATTCGAGCAAGCCATCAACCTTTATCTCTTTGATAAAGAACTACGCCAACTTATATTCAAGGCTATCCAAGATATTGAGATTTCTCTCCGAACCAAGATGATTCAAGTGTTCTCAATGGAACATGGGGCATTTTGGTTTATGGATTCGTCATTGTTCAAGGATGCAGAGTTTTATGAAGGTTGTCTTGACAATATCAAGAAAGAGGTGTCTCGCTCAAATGAAGATTTCATCAAGGAACATTCCGAGAAATATAATTATCCAGCTCTTCCACCCGTGTGGAAGACCTTGGAGGTTGTTTCATTTGGTACTCTTTCCAAGTTGTTTTGCCTGTTTAAGGACAATCGATTAAAGAAGCAAGTGGCAAGAGAGTTTGGACTTCCTCAATACACTTATTTGGAAAGTTGGATAAGGTGCATTACCGTACTTCGCAATTGCTGTGCTCATCATGCACGTATATGGAATAGGCGTTTTGCCTTGAAACCTCAATTACCGAACCGACTTCCTCTCAATTGGATTACTCCAAGTCAGAAGCCTATCAAGTTGTACCATCAGCTATGCACCTTATTATATTTGGAACAAACTATTAAACCTTGCATGGACTTGAAAAGTTCTCTACTCAAACTCTTTGCAAAATACTCTAATGTAGATTTGCATGCCATGGGATTTCCGCCAGGATGGGAAAATGAACCTTTATGGAGATAGTAGGCATAAAATAATTGCCATTTTCCCTATGTATGAACTTGGCATTATGGCTTATGATGTCGCAGTTATAAGTTGCTTATCGCTTTAACACAATATGGCGGAAATGTTAATGGAATTTCACATAACTCTGCAAGGTGATTTTTGGTGGTGTAGGAAAAATGTAGTACCTTTGCACCTGTAATCAAGAACATTATTAATCACTAAAAAAACTAGAAAATTATGAAGAAAGAAACTTGGAAACAGATTTTTCAGATTGTACTCACAATCTTGACGGCGCTCGGCACTACCCTCGGAGTAACATCATGCATGGGGGTATAAACTATTTTTCAATCACTTTAAAACAAAAAGAACTATGGCAACAAAAGGAACATTGAAGTATCGTAAAGTAACTCGCACTCCTCAGAACGGACCTAACAAGAACAAGCAGATGTATTACGCAACTGCTGTAACTGACCGTGAGATGAACTTCGAGGAGTTTGTAACTCACATCTCGGAGCACAACTCTCCTTACAGTCGAGGCACCGTACACGGCGTATTGATGGATACGCTCGACTGCCTGCAGGAGCTCATCCTCGACGGCAAGAGCGTACGACTCTCCGACCTGGGGCTCTTCTCCATCGGTATGACATCACGTGCCGAGGCTACCAAGGACAAGGTATCGGCAGCGAGCGTGGAGGGCGTACACCTCATCGTGCGCAACACCAAGACTTGGAGCAACGCTGAACTGCGCAAGAAATGCCGCATAGAGGAGTATGACACCTACGGCAAAACTACCGACGAGGGCTCTGTGCCGGGCGACGGCAAGGACAACGACGGAGGCGGCTCTACCCCTAGCGGCGGCAACAGCGGCACCACCACTCCTGGCGGCGACAGCGGCACTACCGCTCCTGGCGGCGGCGATGGACTGGAGTAAGCTACGGCTAATAGAGTAGATGCAGGGAGTTCCCCCCCAGCACCGACACACGAAAAAAAGGTCGCTACCCTGATTTGGGTAGCGACCTTTATCTTTATATTTGAATTTTGATGTAATCTTAATTCAACGATGCATCATCTGCAAGGAAATTAATCCTTGAAGAAATCCTTAACAGCCTCGTTTGGTACCATCTTCTCATCGAAAACGTATGCACCAGTCTTAGGGCTCTTAACCATCTTGATAACCTTTGTATATGCGCGACCATCCATGTTACCTTCGTGGAGGGTAGCGACCGCTTTCTTTGCCATAGTCTATTTAAATTGATAAAATTATTAAACTTGTAAGCTAAGCTTACTTAATCTCCTTGTGAAGAGTCATCTTCTTAAGGATTGGGTTGTACTTCATCAACTCAAGACGCTCAGGAGTGTTCTTACGATTCTTTGTAGTCACGTAACGGCTTGTACCTGGCATACCACTGTTCTTGTGTTCAGTGCACTCGAGGATAACCTGTACTCTATTACCTTTTGCTTTCTTTGCCATGATATTTATTCTCCTATAACTTTAATGTCCTTCCAATCTACGTAGCCCTTCTTTACTGCCTGATTCAAAGCAGCATCGAGACCTACCTTATTAATAAGACGAAGACCAGCAGCGCTGATCTTGAGGCTGATCCAGCAACCCTCTTCTACATAGTAGAATTTCTTGCTGAAGAGGTTAACATCAAAGCTTCTCTTTGTACGGTGCTTTGAGTGAGACACATTGCAACCTAACTGTGCCTTCTTACCTGTAATTTGACAAATCTTAGACATTTCTATCTTTAATTTTGTAATTCGTTAATTGATACCTATTCCAAACAGAGTGCAAAATTACAAAATAATTTGGTAATAACAAAATAATCCCTAAAAGAACGCTGTCTTTTAAGGATTATTAATATTTGGTAGCCTTAAATTAGCAATTTAAGCCTCTTTTTTAAGTTCTTCAGCATGTTCTTTCAAAAATTCGAGCATGCCTTTAAGCGCTGTATTTGTGGCAATTGCAAGGTTGATGTCGCGTCCGAAATCTTCGGTGAGTTTTACCACGCGAACATCGTTCTTATCGCCATAACCTACATAGATTGTGCCCACAGGAATGGCTGGAGTTCCACCCGTTGGACCAGCCACGCCCGTTGCTGAAATGGCGAAGTCTACATTCAGGGTCTTGATTGTGCCGAGCACCATCTCCCTAGCCACTTCTTCGCAAACGGCAGTCTGCTCCTCCAGAACCTCATGGCTCACGCCCAGAAGATTCTCCTTTACCTCGTTGGTGTAGCTTACTACACCACCCTTGAAGTAATTGCTGGCACCTGGCACAGAAATCAGCGCCTCGGCGATACGTCCGCCTGTACAGCTCTCTGCTGTGCCTACTGTCTTGTCACTGTTGTAGAGCATCTCCTGGATGCCCTTGCTCAATATCTTTGTTTCAAATTCCATATTTCTTACTTAAATGTTACTTTACTATAGGCTGGCAAGTCGATGGTTGCAAACTCACCATCACGATACTTGAAGGTTCCCACGCAGCCTATCATCGCCGCATTATCGGTAGTATAGCTGAACTTAGGGATATAGATAGTCCAGCCGAAGCGCTTGGCATGATCGTGGAAAGCGTTGCGCAAACCATTATTGGCGCTCACACCTCCAGCTACTGCCACATGCTTGATGCCGGTCTGCTTGACAGCCATGCGGAGTTTCTTCATCAGAATATCAACGATGGTAAACTCTATGCTGGCAGCCAGATCGTACTTGTTCTTCTCAACAAAATCAGGATCAGCAGCCACCCATTTGCGCAAGCTGTAGAGGAAACTGGTCTTGAAACCGGAGAAACTGTAGTTCAATCCCGGAATATGAGGCTCAGAGAAACTGAATGCCTTCGGATTGCCCTGGCGTGCATACTTATCTACGACAGGACCACCAGGATACCCCCACTCCAGCACCTTGGCACACTTGTCAATAGCCTCGCCAGCCGCATCATCGATGGTCTGTCCCAGCACTTCCATATCGTTGTAGGCATTCACCTTTACAATCTGCGAATTTCCACCGCTCACGAGAAGACAGATGAACGGGAATGGAGGTGCACTCTGGTCATCATCGCTCTCCTTGATGAAATGAGCCATCACATGACCCTGCAGATGGTTTACATCTATCATCGGGATATTGAGCGAACGGGCGAATCCCTTGGCAAAGCTCACACCCACGAGAAGCGAGCCCATCAGACCCGGACCACGGGTGAAGGCTACGGCAGAAAGATCTTCCTTCTTGATGCCTGCACGCGCAATGGCCTGGTCAACGACAGGAACCACATTCTGCTGGTGGGCACGGGAAGCCAACTCCGGAACAACACCGCCGTAAGCTTTGTGAACCTCCTGAGAGGCGGTTACATTGCTCAGCAGCACACCATTCTTGAGCACTGCGGCAGAGGTATCGTCGCAGCTGCTCTCTATACCTAATATATATATATCCTTCATTATATCAAAGTTATATCAAAGTTTATAATTTATAATTTATAGTTTATAGCATAAACCTCAAGCAAAAAATGCCCTATTAACTATCAACTATTAACTAACTATAGTTTATAGCATAAACCACCTTATCCATGAGACTCAAGCAAGAATGCCCTATTAACTATAAACTATCAACTATTAACTAACACTAGTGTGTAAGAATCTCCACACCTGTCTCTGTCATCACAAGCGTGTGCTCCCACTGTGCAGATGGCTTCTCATCACCGGTGATTACTTCCCATCCGTATGGATCGTCGGCATCGATGAATACCTGCCAGGTTCCCATGTTGATCATTGGCTCAATGGTGAACACCATGCCCGGAACAAGCAGCATGCCCGTGCCTTTATGACCATAGTGAAGAACCTCAGGCTCTTCATGGAACTGGCAACCTACGCCATGACCGCAAAGATCGCGAACCACACCATAACCATACTTCTTGCAATGCTTCTCGATAGCATGACCGATATCACCTACAAACGAGTAAGGCTTGGCAACCTCCATACCGATTTCCAGGCATTCCTTGGCTACGCGAACCAGCTGCTCCTTTTCAGGAGTAGTCTTGCCGCCAACGATGAACATACGGCTGGCGTCAGCATAATAGCCATCAACGATGGTTGTCATGTCCACATTGATGATATCGCCCTCTTCGAGCACATCCTCTTCCTTAGGAATACCATGGCAAACTACTTCGTTGATAGAAGTACAAACGCTCTTAGGATAGCCTTCGTAGTTGAGGCATGCAGGAATGGCATTATGATCCTTACAATACTGCATGCAGAGATCATCAATCTCCTGGGTGTTGATTCCCGGGCGGATCATCTCGGCTACCGCATCGAGACAACCGGTGTTTACGACACCACTCTTGCGGATGCCTTCTATCTGTTCTGGAGTTTTAATCAAGTCACGGGTAGGAACAAGTTTACCCTTGTTTTCCCAAAACATTACCTGCTTGTCGAGCTCTGTAAGAGGCTGACCTGGCAAGCAATGCCATCTTTTCTTCTTAATCATTGTATTATGTATTTAATATTTGCGACTGCAAAAGTACATTTTTTATTGCAGAGCACAAAATAAAATGGCAATTATTTGCATTTTAGTGCAAATAATCACCACAAATAATTACTTCAAATGCTCATAAATCTTATCGCACCAGTCTTCTCCATTCTGCGGACAATAAGTAAACAGGCCCAACTCAGATGCTGAGCAGCAGTTACGGGGACCATCATCAATAAACAGGCACTCCTCTGGCATAATCTTCTCCTGAGAAAGGACATAACGGAAGAAATTCTCATCCGGCTTCATATACTTTACCTCATAAGAACGGTACATCGCATCGAAATAATCACCAATAGGATGACCATCCCCAGAGAATGCCTCGCTGTCTACCCAGGCAGAAACATAAGGGTTGGTATTGCTGAGCAAGATAACACGGTAGCCCTGCTTCTTAAGATTGCGGAGAGTAACCAGATTGCGTTCTGGGATTTCCTTCATGTAGCCCAGCCAGCAATGCTGCAGTTCCTCGAAGGTTACCTCGCGGCCAATCTTCTTGCACACTTCCCGACGATATTCCTCCTCGGAAATCTTGCCCTCTTCCAGCTGACCATTCAAGCCCACCTGCTTATAAGGGTCCATCTTCTCCGCAAACTCCTTCATACCCAACTCAATGAAACGTTTGCCTGCCTCATTCTCGTCGAGGGTGATGATGACACCACCCATATCAAAAATCACAGTTTTAATCATATAATTATCCTAAAAACGTTGTATTCTTTATTTGGTCAGAACAGCTCCAGCTTGTTCTTTCTAGCCTCTGAGAGCGAGGCTATCTTAGCCTGCTCTTCGTGATAGTTCTGGCGAAGTTTCTCGTAGCGTTCCTTCAGTTCCGCCTCAAACTTAGGACATTCAGTCTCGTTGAGGAAGCGGGCACAGATTCCGACATTGAGCGATGCGTCCTTCACCCAGATGACCGGTCCGTCATATTCAGGCGCAATCTTCAGAGCCACATGCAGTTCGCTCGTCGTTGCCCCACCTACCATGATAGGAATGCGCAAACCAGCTTTCTGCATTTCTCGGGCCACATGAACCATTTCTTCAAGCGAAGGGGTGATAAGTCCGCTCAAACCGATTGCATCTACCTTTTCATCGATAGCTTTCTGTACAATCTGTTCGGCTGGAACCATCACACCTAAGTCGATGATTTCGTAATTGTTACATGACATAACCACGCAGACGATGTTCTTTCCGATATCATGAACATCGCCCTTCACAGTTGCCATCAGAATCTTGCCGGCAGTTGTTGCTCCACCCTGTTTTTCTGCCTCGATATGAGGCTGAAGGATAGAAACTGCCGATTTCATCGTGCGAGCCGTCTTGACAACCTGCGGCAAGAACATTTCGCCTTTTCCAAAAAGTTCGCCTACCAAGTTCATGCCGTCCATCAGAGGACCCTCAATTACGTTTACTGCATGAGGATATTTGGCAAGAGCTTCGTCAATATCCTGCTGCAGGAAATCGGTGATTCCCTTTCTCAGCGCATACTTCAGACGTTCTTCCACACTCTCCTTTCGCCATTCAGGAGCAGCCGGTTTCTTGGGAGCAACACCGCCTGCCTTAGCTGCAGCCTTGGCAGCATCAGCCTGGGCTTTTATCTCTGCCGCAAGCTCGATGAGTTCGTCTGCTGCACCTTTCCTTCTATTCAGCACCACATCCTCGATGAGCTGAAGCTGTTCTTCTGGAATCTTATTATAATCCATTCTGGCTTTGGCATTTACAATACCAAAGTCCATACCTACCTGCTGGGCATGATGCAGGAAAACACAATGGATAGCCTCACGGATGTAAGTATTGCCACGGAATGAGAACGAGAGGTTACTGACACCTCCGCTGACATGTGCGCCAGGCAGATTCTGATGAATCCACTCCGTTGCACGGATGAACTCAACGGCATAATTATCATGCTCCTCCATACCGGTAGCTATGGCAAGTACGTTCGGGTCGAAGATGATATCGAGCGGATTCATGCCCAACTTGTCTACCAGAAGATGATAAGCACGTTCTGCTATCTCGATGCGGCGCTCGAAAGTGGTAGCCTGACCAACCTCATCAAAACACATCACAACGACTGCTGCACCATAGCGCAACACATCGCGGGCATGAGAAAGGAATACTTCCTCACCCTCCTTCAAACTGATGGAATTGACAATACACTTGCCCTGGCAGCACTTCAAGCCAGCCACGATGACGTCCCATTTGGAAGAATCAATCATTACCGGAACCTTCGCAATGTCTGGTTCGGCTGCAATCATATTCAGGAAATTAACCATCTCGGCTTTCGCATCGAGCAAACCATCGTCCATATTCACGTCAACGACAGCTGCTCCATCAGCCACTTGCTTTCTGGCAATACCGATGGCTTCTTCATAATTCTTTTCGTTAATCAAACGCAGGAACTTCCTGCTACCAGCTACGTTACAGCGTTCGCCCACGTTGACAAACCGGCTGGCGTCAACCGGCAAATGTACGGAATCATCGACCTGCAGAAGGTCTAATCCCGAGAGCCACATATACTTAGGTTTCTCCACCACCTGGTGCGGTTTCTTACCCTCAGCGATACGGGCGTAATGTGCGATGAATTCAGGACTTGTACCGCAGCATCCGCCAATGATGTTCACGATGCCTTCATCGATGAATTCGGCTATTTGCGGAGCCATCGATTCGGCTGTCTCGTCATATTCGCCCATTTCGTTAGGCAAACCGGCATTAGGATGCGCACTAATATAATAAGGTGCAACCTGAGCCATGTGCTCGATGAAAGGCTTCATCTGAGGAGCACCAAAGGCACAGTTCATGCCGACAGAGAAGATAGGATAAGGAGAAAGCGAAGCCAGGAAAGCATCTACAGTCTGACCGCTGAGCGTCCTGCCCGCCAGATCACTTACCGTAAGACTGATCATAACAGGCAACTCTACTCCATGTTTCTTCATCATGGTGAGCGCTGCATCTATCATCGCCTTGCAATTGAGTGTATCAAAGATGGTTTCGATGAGAATCACGTCAGCACCGCCTTCGATAAGTCCGTCCACCTGTTCGCATACATCGGTGAAAAGCTCATCGTAGGTAATCTCGCGGGCGGCAGGATTGCTGACGTCCGGACTCATGGAGCAAGTCTTGTTGGTTGGTCCCACATCTCCTGCAACGAAGCGTGGTTTATCAGGTGTAGAAAACTTATCGCATTCGATACGTGCCAGGCGTGCACCCTCGAATGCCATTTCGCGGGCGCAGTTCTCCAAGTGATAATCTGCCTGCGAAATGCGCTGGCACGAAAAAGTATTCGCTGTAATAATATCGGCGCCAGCCTCCAGGTAGCGTCGGTAAATATCAGATATCACATCAGGACGAGTAATGTTGAGCATGTCGTTGTTGCCTTTCATCATACCCGGCAAATCGCGGAACCGCTCGCCTCTGAAGTCTTCTTCTGTAAGATTATACTTCTGAATCTCAGTACCCATGGCACCATCGAGAATCAGAATCTTCTCCTTTACAATCTCTCTTAAATTCATCATTGTCTAAAAGTGCTTGATTGCTCTATCCATCTCCCTTCTGTCTTCCTTCTCCTTCAGAGTCTGGCGCTTGTCATACTCCTTCTTTCCCTTGCAGAGGGCTATATCCACCTTGGCTCTACCGTGATTATCGATAAAGATGAGGGTTGGAACAATGGTGAAACCAGGCTGCTTGCTGTCCTCCTCAAGACGGCGCAATTCGCGCTTGGTGAGAAGAAGCTTGCGGTCGCGGCGAGCCTCATGATTGCTGAAAGAGCCATAGAAATAAGGAGAGATGTTCATTCCCTTGACCCAAAGTTCGCCCTGATAGAAATCGCAATAACAATCTACCAGCGAAGCCTTTCCGCCACGGATTGACTTTATCTCTGTACCCGTAAGCACAATGCCTGCGGTATATGTGTCAACGAAGAAGTACTCGAACGAAGCCTTCTTGTTGCGTATCTGTATCGGACTCTTCTTACGGAGTTCCTGTTCTTGCTTGTTCATATATATAATAATGTATTATAAGTTTATAGTTTAAAGTTTATAGTTTATAGGGCAAGCCTGCTATACGGCAAAGCCGCTATTAACTATCAACTATTAACTTTTGACAATTTCGCAGAAATTGTCGATATGATCATCGATGTAGAAGGCAACCTTGCTGGTCCACTCTTCTTCGCTCTCTACGAACTCATCGTCAAAATCATCAAACTCAGGAAATTTCTCGTAGAGCGCCATAAACTCCTCATCGGTCAGATCGCGCTCAATCTCCTCATGGTTTGTCTTATACAGGAAATGACTCTTCTTGATGAGTTTGGCAAGATCTGTCAATCCCCAGTTTTTAAACGCCTTGTCGGTAGGGTTCTTCCAGAGGAAAGCACCGTAACCGTTATGTATGAGCTGAACCATTCCGCCATCCATCATCTCCTCATGCAGGATATCCCAAGCCAGAAGAGTAATCTGGTCGCTGTTGAGCTGCGCCATGGTTTCGGCAGTCAGTTCACCACCAATCGCTTCGCGGATAGCGTCCACGAAAGCCTTTACAAATTCATCCATGCCCGCCTCGGCAGCATGCTGAAGCTTGGCATCGTTTATCTTTACTTCGATCATAATCTACAAAATTGCAATTTTCAGTTTGCAAAGATACATGAAATTGTGCATAAACCCAAGAAAAAATCTAAATATTAGGTTAAAGAGTTAAAAAGAATACCCAATTTTAGGTATTTTCCGGATTTTTTTTGTACTTTTGTGCTCGGAATTGAGGTGATGGCACCGATGTTTCAGCAAAACAATATGAATTAAGTACAGAACTTTATACTTATAATATTCATTAATATAAAATTTAGCGAATATGATCTATTCTAAAGAAGTAGACAACATGTGCGTTGTCGCTAAGGGTCCTAACCACGGACCAGCTCCAATTCCTGAAGAGGGAAAATGGATTCAGGCAAAAGAGATCAAAGACATCTCTGGTTATACTCACGGTGTGGGTTGGTGTGCTCCTCAGCAGGGTGCTTGCAAGCTCTCTTTGAACATCAAGGAAGGCGTTATTCAGGAGGCTCTTGTTGAGACTATCGGTTGTACTGGTATGACTCACTCAGCTGCTATGGCTTCTGAGATTCTCCCAGGCAAGACTATTCTTGAGGCTTTGAACACAGACCTCGTATGCGATGCTATCAATACAGCTATGCGCGAGCTCTTCCTCCAGATTGTTTACGGTCGTAGCCAGAGCGCTTTCTCAGAGGGCGGTCTCGTTATCGGTGCAGGTCTTGAGGACTTGGGTAAGGGTCTTCGTTCACAGACTGGTACTCTCTATGGTACTGTAGCTAAGGGTACACGTTACCTCGAGTTGACAGAGGGTTACATCACAAAGCAGTTCCTCGATAAGGACAGCCAGGTTTGTGGTTATGAGTATGTTCACCTCGGCAAGATGATGGAAGCTATCAAGAACGGTATGGACGCTAACGAGGCTGTCAAGAAGTTCACAGGTAGCTACGGTCGTACAACTGCTGAGCAGGGTGTTGTTAAAGCAATTGATCCACGTAAAGAATAATAAGGAGATACAGATATGATTAGAAAAGTAAGTTACGAAAGTCAGGAACGTCGCGAGAAGCAGGTTCTTGCTGCTCTTAATGCTAACGGTATTCAGAGCTTGGAAGAGGCTAATCAAATCTGCGAGGACGCAGGTGTTGACCCTTATCAGATGTGTGAAGATACTCAGCGTATCTGCTTCGAGAACGCTAAGTGGGCGTATGTAGCTGGTGCTGCTATCGCTATCAAGAAAGGTGCTAAGACTGCTGCTGACGCAGCTGAGGCTATCGGTATCGGTTTGCAGGCTTTCTGCATCCCTGGTTCTGTAGCTGACGACCGTAAGGTTGGTCTCGGTCACGGTAACTTGGCTGCTCGTTTGCTCCGTGAGGAGACTCAGTGCTTCGCTTTCTTGGCTGGTCACGAGTCTTTCGCTGCTGCTGAGGGTGCTATCAAGATTGCTGAGATGGCAAACAAGGTTCGCAAGAACCCATTGCGCGTTATCTTGAACGGTCTTGGTAAGGATGCTGCTCAGATCATCAGCCGCATCAACGGTTTCACATACGTACAGACAAAGTTCGACTACTATACAGGTGAGTTGAAGGTTGTTAACCGCATCGCTTACAGCGACGGTCCACGTGCTAAGGTTAACTGCTACGGCGCTGACGACGTTCGCGAGGGTGTTGCTATCAACTGGAGCGAGGATGTAGATGTATCTATCACAGGTAACTCTACCAACCCTACACGTTTCCAGCACCCAGTAGCTGGTACATACAAGAAGGAGCGTATTGCTGCTGGTAAGCCATACTTCTCAGTAGCTTCTGGTGGTGGTACAGGTCGTACTTTGCACCCAGATAACATGGCTGCTGGTCCTGCTTCTTACGGTATGACTGATACAATGGGTCGTATGCACTCAGACGCTCAGTTCGCAGGTTCTTCTTCAGTTCCTGCTCACGTAGAGATGATGGGCTTCCTCGGTATGGGTAACAACCCTATGGTAGGTGCTACTGTTGCTATCGCTGTAGCTATCGACCTCGCTATCAACAAGAAGTAATTTCTTTGAGATACAAAACATATAAAAGCCTTGAGAATCAGCTGATTCTCAAGGCTTTTTCTTTATTTATCCTACTGGAATAATCCTATAGCCTACTGGAATAAAAAAATATCTCCGAAAGATATTTTTTTATCTTTCGGAGATATTCTTCTATCTTTCGGAGAAAATAATTTATCCTACAGAGTTTCTATTTTTATCTAACCAGTTTTCTAATTTTCCTAAAACTAAACGATGTGCTCATGAGTACAATGATAACGCCAATCAGCCAGTAAAGCCAATCCCGATAACTGATCATGAAAACCAGGAACAACATCAAGAGCAGAATCAGAAGCTGAAAGATACAGAATCTGAAACCAAGAGCGGATAACCGATAACCATAAACGGCTCTGCTGAAAGCCAATACTGCTAAGGTCTCTATGGCATAAGCAACGGCAATACCCCCTCCTACTCCTCTCAATCCATCTAACTGATAACCAGCTATTTCACAGACTATCAGCAAGATAACACAAAAACTTTCCTGAATGAGAAAAAGTCTGGAATCTCCCCTTGACAGCGGGAGATATTCTATTGGAAGATAAACCGCCTTGAACAACATGGCAACAGCAGCAAGCTGAGTCATCTGGAGCATCCCCATAAACTGGGCATTGTATAATATCGGAATAATGAGAGGCAGACCTAAAATGATAACTGCAACGATAGGCCCCAGCAACAGGACATTCATTTCAAGCTGGCGGTTCACACAGAGATTGCGCTCTTTAACAGACTCCTCGTTTTTTCTGGAACCCGAAATGCCGGAGAGACGGGGATAAAAATCCTGATCCATGACCGAGAACACCATTCCCGCATAAACAAAGACTATCGTTATGCCGGCATTGAAAAGTCCGACAACTTCCAGATCGCCTTGTTGGTTCAAAAAGGCACGAATCAGAAATTCGCATCCGCTATTCATCAAACCCGAAAGTACAAATGCCCCGCCAAGTCGCAAAAGTGGGAAACCTGCAACTAGCGTCATTTTTCGCATATTTACGCCCCAACGTACAACTCGTCGGGAATATCGAAAATTCAGAGCCCATTGCATAAATGCCAAAATAAACAGAACGGGCAGAATACCTCTCTCACCAAATATCCAATAAACCGGAACCGAAACCAAAAGCAGAAGAATAGCCAGAAGACTTGCCTGCATCGCCAACGCACGCAACTGTCCGGTAGCTTTCAGAATGGCAGTTTCACCTCCAGCCAGAATCGTGAAGAAAATGGTTGGTGCCAGGAGAATGAAATGTAGCGTATGATTGCCCCAGGAAAAAGTAAACCCATTGAGTAACGGACCCAGAAGAACACAGACGATGGCTCCGAAAAATGCAGCAAGCAGACTATAGGTGCGGACAAGAAGAACCGCCCCGGCGATATCAGCCTTTTCGGACTGCGATTCATCTGCAGCATGTTCCTTTTCAGAAATAAATTTAACACCACTTGTAGGAATGCCGAAATTACACGCAGAACTGAGAACAGAAATCGTTGAGCTGAAAAGAGACAGCAGTCCCATTCCAGAAGGTCCGAGGAAGAGCGCCGTAAATTTATTGCGCAAAACTCCTACAAGAATTCCCAATCCTTGCACACTGCCAAACAATCCTGTATATTTCAGAATATGCGAATAACTGTTTTCCTTTTTATCACCCATAATCAAAAGAAACAAAAAAAAGGTTGGATTTCCCGAAAGAGAAATTCAACCTTTATACTTTAAAATCTCAAAAGAAGATTCTGTCGAAGATTAAGCCTCAGCTGGAGCCTCCTCTGCAGGAGCTTCCTCAGCAGCCTTAGCCTCTGCCTCAGCAGCAGCCTTCTTATCAGCTACCTTCTTAGCGATTGCCTCGTTCATCTTCTTCTCAGCCTCGAGCTCCTTAGCAACAGCTTCCTTCTTTGCCTTAGCATCGCCCTCGCGAACAGCAGAAATCTTAGCGTCCTTGCCATTCTTCCAAGCGTCGAAACGCTTCTGAGCCTCAACATCGTCGAATGCGCCCTTCTTAACGCCACCCTTGAGGTGCTTCATCAAGTAAACGCCCTCGCCCTTGAGGATGTTGCGAACAGTGTCTGTTGGCTGTGCACCTGTCTCTACCCAGTAGAGTGCGCGCTCGAAATTCAAATCTACAGTAGCTGGATTGGTGTTAGGGTTGAAAGTACCAATCTTCTCAGTAAATTTACCATCACGTGGTGCTCTAACGTCAGCGATTACGATGCTGTAGAAAGCATAGCTTTTACGACCGCCGCGCTGCAATCTGATTTTTGTTGCCATTTTTAAATCTTAATTTTAATTTAATTTATAATGAGGTTTGAATTTTATGCTGCCATCTCGTGACAGCGGGTGCAAAATTACTACTTTTATTTGAATTGAGCAAACTTTTATCGATATTCAAATGCTTTTTTAGCATTTTTTATCTGATTCGGTCTGCTGCTTTCAAGAGTTTGATGTCATCGTTCACACCTTTCATTGCCATCCATTCGAATATGATTGCTACCAAAGGAAGGCAAGCGGCAAACTGAAACTTCATCGTTCCTTCTGCTTCAGGAACAGGAATCAAGCCCATGAACATCACGATATAATCTACATACCATAAACCTGCAAAAAGCATGGCAAGTGAACAGAGTGATTTCTGAAGCTTCAGATTCTTGTACAAAAAGATGTTTACCAATGCTATGATGGCTGAAACGGCGAGCAGAAGGAACAGAGGAACGCAAGTAGTTGAAATCTGCATTCCTGCCTCCCCTACCACTCCGAGGTTATAAACCATAGTGTCTCCTCCCATCGTCTTAGCTGCGATGCTGGCGACAGGAAGAAAAAGACAGATAGCAATGGCGATGACAGCAAAGAGCAGAAATAATGTCTGTTTACGCTGTATCATATAGCTCTGGAATATTAAATTTCGCTCTCGTGAACCATTGGTGCAGATGTCTTGGTAGGATCGCGCCAATAAATATTGTTCTCAATAAACTCTTCTGTAGCGAGCAAAGTTGGCTTTGGCAACTTCTCGTAGTAGCGAGAGATTTCAATCTGTTCGCGGTTCTCAAAAACTTCCTCCAAAGAATCGTTATAAGAAGCAAACTCCTGAAGTTTCTTGCTCAACTCCTGCTTGATTTCGATAGAAATCTGATTAGCGCGCTTTGCAATGATAGCTACGCTCTCGTAGATATTATGGGTATCATCGCAGAGATCCATAATGTTGCGAGTTACTGTGTTTACTGGTGCCTTTGATTTTTTGAAATCCATAATTATAGTACTATTATTATTATATTGTTTTTACCTTATTATATATATGCTTTTTTTAATTGGCATTATTGCCAAGCTGGTCGAGAGCAGTCTCCGGATGCTCTTTCTCGTACTGCTTGCACTTCTCGATATACTTCTCGGCAAGTGCACGGTCCTTTGAATCAGGATATTCGTTGATAAAGCCATAACACTCGTCCTCAGCATCCTGATAGCGCTCCAGCTGCTTTTTCTCGACACTCATCTTTGCCAGTTCGTATTTACCTTTCATGATGAGCGATGCAAACTCCTCGCGTCGGTTGCTGTAAGGATAATCCTTAAGCGCATTCTGTGCAGTTACGATACAAGCCTCATAATTGTTGCCTCCGCTAGTACAGTTGCCGAAATAGGTGCCCATATCAAAATAGAGCTTGGCACTCTTATACTCCTTCTCAACCAAGAGGTCCTGAAGAGCAAAAAGGCGGTTTGTAGCCTGCTGCTTGAGTCGGGCATCTGGATAAAGATCCAGAAACTCCTGGAAGGCTGCGATGGCTGTAATCGTGGTACTCTGGTCAAGACGAGGCTCTGGAGCATTCTGATACAGACTCTCTCCCACAAAGTACTTTGCATTTTCAGCAAACTTACCTTTAGGATAAGAAGAGTAATACTTCTTGAAATACTCTGCAGCAGTCTCATAATCCTTCATACCATACTCGGCCATAGCCAGCATGTACAAACATTCCTCACCCTCAGTAGAACCTTTCTTCATCGTTACCAGTTCCTGCAGAAGAGGAATGGCACGGGAATACTTGCCCTGGGCATAGCTCTGCTTGGCGTACTCATACTTATAAGTATAATCGCCTGATTTAAATACCTGGTTATATTCGTGGGCACAGCTCGACAAGAGCAATGCAACACACGATGCAATAAGAGTCAATTTTTTCATAATTCTCATTTTGAACTGCAAAGTTACTCATAATTTACTTATTATCAAAAGAAAAGATACATTTTTTCGTAAAAAATTAATCTTTATAACGATTAATGGCGTTTTTTTTGTAATTTTGCACCTTGAAACAGAACTTTTGAGAAGAAATCAGGAAGAAAATGGATTTTAAGATTACATCAAAATATAAGCCGACTGGCGACCAGCCGCAAGCTATCAGGCAACTCACAGAGGGGGTGCTTGAAGGAGACCCTGCACAGGTGTTGTTGGGTGTAACCGGCTCGGGTAAAACCTTTACGGTGGCAAACGTGATTGCCAACGTGGGGAAGCCTACGCTCATCTTGAGCCACAACAAGACTCTTGCCGCCCAACTGTATCAGGAGATGAAGGGTTTCTTCCCTGAGAACGCTGTAGAATATTATGTTTCATACTACGACTATTATCAGCCGGAAGCTTATCTGCCAACGACTGATACATATATAGAAAAAGACCTCGCCATCAATGATGAAATAGACAAGTTGCGACTCGGTGCTGTTTCTGCCCTTCTCTCGGGCAGAAAGGATGTCATCGTTGTCTCATCCGTATCGTGCATCTATGGTATGGGCGGACCTGTGGCGATGCAGGAGAACATCATCAAGATTCATCGCGGGCAGCGACTCGACAGAAATGAATTCCTGAGGAAACTCGTTGATGCACTTTACGTTAGAAATGACATAGAACTGCAACGTGGCAACTTTAGAGTGAAAGGCGAAACGGTTGACATCTTTATGGCTTACAGCGATCATGTTTTGCGCGTAACATGGTGGGACGATGAGATTGACAGTATCGAAGAAGTGGATTCGCTCACTTATCACCGCCTTGCCTCGTTCGAAGATTACGAGATTTATCCAGCCAACCTTTTCGTAACAACAAAAGAACAGCAGGAAAGTGCCATTCGCAGAATTCAGGACGACCTGGTTAAACAGGTAGAATTCTTCAAGAGTATTGGAGATGGAATCAAGGCACAGCGAATCAAGGAGCGTGTAGAATATGATATGGAAATGATCAAGGAATTAGGCCACTGTTCGGGCATCGAGAACTATTCCCGCTATTTTGATGGCAGACACGAAGGCGAACGCCCGTATTGCCTGCTAGATTTCTTCCCTAAAGATTTCCTGCTTGTGGTTGACGAGAGCCATGTGAGCATCCCGCAGATTGGAGCCATGTATGGAGGCGACCGGGCACGAAAGAAGAACCTGGTAGAATATGGTTTCCGTTTGCCTGCTGCCTTCGACAACCGTCCGCTGAAGTTCGAGGAATTCCATGATCTCATTCCGCAGGCCATCTACGTAAGTGCAACTCCGGCAGACTATGAATTGAGAGAAGCCGAAGGCGTGGTTGTAGAACAGTTGATTCGTCCTACAGGACTCCTGGACCCGGAAATCGAAGTCCGTCCAAGTGAGAATCAGATAGATGATCTTCTGGACGAAATATTAACAAGAACACACCGCAACGAGCGAGTTCTGATTACGACTCTTACAAAGCGCATGGCAGAAGAACTCACCGAGTTCCTGCTCAACCACAACGTAAAGGCTGCCTATATCCACAGTGATGTGGCAACCTTAGACCGAGTAAAGATCATGAACGATCTCCGTGCAGGAGTATACGATGTACTGGTGGGTGTCAACCTGTTACGAGAAGGACTCGACTTGCCGGAAGTTTCGCTCGTAGCTATTCTCGATGCAGATAAGGAAGGCTTCCTTCGCAGTCACCGTTCTCTGACCCAGACGGCAGGCCGTGCTGCCCGAAACGTGAACGGAAAGGTAATCATGTATGCAGACAACATCACAGACAGCATGCAGAAAACGATAGATGAAACAGCTCGCCGCCGAAGCATCCAGTTGAAATACAATGCCGACCATGGCATTACTCCAAAACAGATTGTGAAAGCAATAACCTCAGCTCTGCCTACTAGCAAGGAAGAAGGAGCAAAGATTGTTCCGATGGGAGCCGAGGGTTCCAAGCCTCGCGTTTACGTGGAACCGGAAAGTGCAGCCTTCGTTGCCGACCCTATTGTTCGCAGTATGAGCAAGGAAGAATTGGAGAAGAGCATTGCCAATACTACGGCATTGATGAAGCAAGCTGCCAAAGACCTCGACTTCATGCAAGCTGCCCAATATCGCGATGAAATCATCCGATTGCAGAAGGAATTGGAAGAAAAGGGATAAATTCAAAAGAAATAACCATCAAAAAGAGGGTGTATCATTAATTTATGATACACCCTCTTTTTATTTACCCAGCAGTTATTCATCTGTCTGTCAGTTATCTGCTATTCAAACGACAGCTTTTTCAGACGGGAACGTAACTGCTCAGCCTCGCTCTTTCTGATAGAAAGTTTGATGCTGCAAGTATTATCGAAAGTCTGATCCAGGATACGCGGATTCATATCTTTGACTATCCTCATCACATCATTCATCATCGGATAAGTAAAATCATAGGTTACTATTTCCTCTATCTGTTGCGTAACCTCCTCACAATGAGCCAAAGCATCAATGGCAGCTTCACGATAAGCAACAATGAGTCCGCTGGTTCCCAATTTCACTCCTCCGAAATATCGGATGACGACAATTAAAATATCCGTCAATTCTGATTTCGTGATTTGACCGAGGATTGGTTTTCCTGCCGTAGAAGAAGGTTCGCCATCATCATTGGCACGGAACTCTGTCCGTTCAGGACCTAGCATATATGCATAACAACAATGTCGGGCATCGTAATATTTCTTACGGTACCCGGCAACAATTTCCTTCACCTCGTCAACAGTTGTAACATGGTGAGCAAAGGCGAGAAACTTACTCCTTTTCTCGGTGTAATATCCCTCGCCTATCGTATCTGATATAGTCTTAAATTCGTCTATCATTAATCCAACTTGTGAATAATCAAACCGCTACGCAACTTAGGTTCAAACCATGTTGCCTTAGGTGGCATAATCTTACCACTGTCAGCGATATCCATAATCTGCTGCATAGTAACCGGATGCAAAGCAAGTGCCATCTTCATCTCACCGCTATCCACACGACGTTTCAACTCACCGAGACCGCGAAGACCACCCACAAAGTCGATGCGCTTATCAGAACGTAAATCCTTGATACCCAGAATTTCATCAAGAATCAGGCGAGATGAAATATCCACATCGAGCACGCCGATAGGATCTGCATCGTCGTAGGTTCCTGGCTTGGCAAACAAACCATACCATTTACCATCCAGATACAGGAGGAAAGAATGGAGAGCTGCTGGTTTCAGAATATCCAAGCCAAACTGGCTGATAGCATCATCAATAGCCATCTTTTCATAGCAAGGTATGCCCTCTTCATCACCAGATACATTCACATTGATTGCATCAATATCTATCACCTCGAAGTTCTTTGTCAAAGCATCGAGGAACTGATCAGAAGTCAGACCATTCAAATCCTTCACAACTCGGTTATAATCGAGAATGGTAAGCTGACTTGCCTGGAAACAAACTGCCATAAAGTAGTTATATTCCTCCTTACCTGTATGATTAGGATTCTGCTTAGCTTTTTCTGCACCTACCAGAGCTGCAGCTGCAGAACGGTGATGACCGTCAGCAATATAAAGGCTAGGCATCTTGGCAAATTCCGCTGTAATTGTGGCAATATCCTGATCATCGCTTACAACCCAGAACTGATGACGGAAGCCATCAATTGGAGCTATGAAATCATACTCCGGCGTTGTTGCTGCATAACGCATCAGAAGTTCGTTAAGCACCTCATTATCAGGATAAGCGAAAAATACTGGTTCGATATTGGCATTGCATACACGCACATGCTTCATACGGTCTTCTTCCTTATCGCGGCGTGTCAGCTCATGTTTCTTGATGACACCCGTCATATAGTCGTTTACATACGCACCTACCACAAGACCATACTGAGTCTTGCCGTTCATCGTCTGTGCATAGATATAATACTGTTCCTTATCATCCTGTTTCAACCAGCCATTCTCCTGGAACTTTCTGAAGTTCTCTGCAGCGCTTTCATAAACGCGAGGATCGTACTCAGAAGTACCTGGTTCGAAATTGATTTCAGGTTTAATAATATGATAAAGGCTCTTCTCGTTATCGCCTGCCTCGGCACGTGCTTCCTCAGAATTGAGAACATCGTAAGGACGAGACTCAACTTGCTCAACTAAATCTTTTGGGGGACGAATACCCTTAAATGGTTTAACTATAGCCATAATGTTTATTGATTTTAATGAATAAAAGCCCACGAAGGGCAAGTCTATCATGAAGTCTGTAAAGATAAAAAGCCCATAAAGGGCACTAGCTAAAGCACCCTCTATGAGCTTTTTTATATCCTAATTTTTATTTATTTACTTGATATTTTGTGCAGCCATCAGCAAAGAACGCATTAATCTGCTTAGCTGCAGCAATACCGGCATTGATATTTGCTTCTGCAGTCTGTGCACCCATCTTCTTAGGTGTTGAGAAGTAGCGACCCTCGAACTTGGCAAAGTCTGCATCAGCATCAGGCTTGATATCAGTGATGAACTTCAAGTCCTCACGCTCAGCGAGAAGTTTCAGGAGCTCAGGCTCATTGATAACCTCCTTACGCGCTGTATTGATGAGGATGCCACCCTTAGGCAACTGGTTTACGGTCTTGTAGTCGATGCTCTTGATAGTCTCTGGAGTAGCAGGGATATGAAGAGAAACGATGTCACAAGTCTGGAACAACTCATCCTGTGACTTTACAGCATGCACACCGGCAGCCTCGATAACATCAGCTGGGCAGAATGCATCGTAAGCAGCTACTTCCATGCCAAATCCCTTGGCGATGCGAGCCACATTTCGACCAACATTACCGAAAGCAAGAATACCCAGTTTCTTACCCTTCAACTCGCTGCCAGCCTTGCCGTTGTAGAAATTACGTACAGTAAAGACCAACAAGCCGAATACCAATTCAGCTACTGCATTAGAGTTCTGACCAGGAGTATTCTCAGCCACTACATTATGAGCAGTAGCAGCAGCAAGGTCGATGTTATCATAACCTGCACCAGCACGAACGATAATCTTCAGGTTCTTTGCTGCATCGAGCACCTCGGCATCAGCCTTGTCAGAGCGGATAATCATCGCGTCCACATCCTTCACTGCATCGAGAAGCTGAGCCTTCTCTGTATATTTTTCGAGCAGCACCAATTCGTTGCCTGCTCCCTCTATTTCTTTCTTAATGCCTTCCACAGCAGCCGCTGCGAATGGCTTTTCTGTTGCAACTAATACTTTCATACAAATTCAAAAATTAATGTTGTGCTTCAAAATCCTGCATGGCCTTGACGAGTGCCTGAACACCCTCCATGGTCTGTGCATTGTAGCAGCTGGCACGGAAACCACCCACTGAGCGGTGGCCCTTGATACCTACCATGCCACGCTCTGTAGCGAAGTCGAGGAATGGCTTCTCCAACTCCTTGTACTCATCGTTCATCACGAAGCAGATGTTCATCAAAGAACGGGATGCTTCTTCAACAGTACCCTTGAAGAGTTTGTTGCGGTCGATTTCAGCATAAAGAACTTCTGCACGTTCGTGAGCACGCTTATCAGCTGCCTCAACACCACCGTTAGCCTTCAACCAGCGGAGATTCTCCATCAAGGTATAGATAGGAACAACAGGAGGAGTATTGAACATACTGCCCTTCTCTACGTGAGTACGATAATCGAGCATAGTAGGAAGCTCGCGAGGAGCCTTGCCGAGCATATCATCCTTTACGATGATAACCGTAACACCTGCCATAGAAAGATTCTTCTGAGCACCTGCATAGATGGCAGTATACTTAGAAACATCTACTGGACGGCTCATGATATCTGAAGACATATCAGAAATCAATGGTACGTTTACATCTGGATCAACACGGAGTTCGGTACCATATATAGTATTGTTGCTTGTCAAATGCAAGTAATCACAATCGGCTGGTACAGTGTTAGGAACCTGTGGATAGAAAGTGAAATTGGCGTCGGACGATGATGCGATCTCCACGACCTCACCAAAATGCTTCGCCTCTTTCATTGCCTTCTTAGCCCAAGTGCCAGAATTAATGTAGGCAGCCTTCTTGATGAGGAAGTTTGCTGGAATCTGCATAAACTGCAATGACGCACCACCACCAAGGAAGATTACGGAATAACCCTCAGGAATGTCAAGAAGCTCCTTGAATAAGGAGACTGCCTCATCAACTACTGGCTGGAAATCCTTAGCACGGTGGCTGATTTCCATCAATGAAAGACCTGAACCATTAAAATCCAAAATCTGCTTTGCTGTGTTCTCAATCACTTCGCGTGGAAGCATTGATGGACCTGCGTTAAAATTGTACTTCTTCATCTTTGTATAATTATTTAAGTTTTATACGATATAATCCTGTTAGCAGGAAAAATTAGTGCACAATACACCCATATAGGATACATAGTAAACCTTTGGATTGTATTTACGACTGCGAAATTACACTTTTTATTTGAAACTACCAAATTTTTCTGCACATTTTTAGCGTTTTGCGCAGATTTCTTTCATTTTGTTAGTCATTTTAGTATAATAACTGCATATTTATGTCTATTTTTACATTTATTATACATTAGCAAGCAACAGAGAAAAGATAATAGCAGTTTGTCAACTACCTTACCTCTTCCACTATCGTTTTGACGCCTTTTATCTTTTCGCCCTTTACATTATTCAGTACGCTGCGCAACTTCGTTCGGGAAATGGCAGCATAAGCATAACGGTCATTAACATCAATCTTACCGATTTCAGCCGACTGCAGCCCACCCTTCTTACAAAGGAAGCCTAAGATGTCACCCTTGCTGATTTTATCCTTCTTGCCTTTACCTATATATATAGTAGCCATCTTAGGTTTGGCTGGCGAAGGAAGCTGATCAGCAGGCATCTCGTAATCCTCAATTTCAGCATCCACATATTCCGGAATATGCTCTTCAGGACCTAACAGGAAGAAAGCCTTGCCCTGGGCTTCCCATCTTGCCGTACGTCCTACACGATGGATATAACCATCTTCGCTTTCCGGCATGTGATAATGGATAATATTATCTATATCAGGAATATCAAGTCCGCGCGAAGCCAGATCCGTACTCACCAGAATATTGGCACTTCCGTTGCTGAAACGGTAGAGAGAAGCCTCGCGTTCCTTCTGTTCCAATCCACCATGGAAGAAAGAGGTTGAAAATCCCTGCTCCACCAGATATTTATTGGTGCGCTCCACACTGTCGCGATAATTGAGGAATACAATGGTACTCTGATCGCCTAAACTGCGTAGCAAAAGTGACAGACTCTCCAGTTTATCCTTTACCGGACTATCCACCTTATATATATGTACACGGTCAGGAACCTGATCTTCATCCACACGGTAATCTATCTTTTCTACCCTGCCCATGTGTACGAAATGAGGAATCTCCTCCGCCTCGGTAGCAGAAAGCAGGAAATGTCGACGCAAGCCAGGCAAAGACTTGATCAGTCGGCTCATTTCGTCCTGGAAGCCCATCTCCAGACACTTGTCAAACTCATCAATCACCAGGTATTTTATATGATATGGAGAAAGATTTCCCTTATCCAGATGATCATTGAGACGACCTGGAGTTCCAAATACAATCTGAGGACGAACCTGTTTCATCACGCGATGCTCATCCATCGTAGCACGACCACCATAGCAAGCCATCGCACGCAAACCGCTGCCCATATTCTTCAATACGTTAGCCGACTGCAAAGCGAGTTCCCGACCAGGAGTTACCACCACCGCCTGTGCCTCGTCATCAGTAGCATCTATAAGTTGGGTAAGAGGCAAAAGATAAGCCAGTGTCTTGCCACTACCTGTTGGCGAAAGTATCACCACATCCTTGTTCCCGTGCAAGATTGCCTGCATGGAATCCTGCTGCATATCATTGAGCTCAATGCCCAGTTTATCTAAAATTCTGTCTATCATAAATTTCTAATAATCAATTTCTAAAGAGAAGTTTTCTTTTATTAAAGAGAAGTTTTCATAAAATCCTCATCATGAGGCATTATTTCTTTTTCTGATTGAGCAGTTTGTCAATCTCATCAAACTCCTTACCCATGTTCAGGTTCAGATAGATGGTATATAGCGGCAAAGCCCACTGGTCCTGCATATCAGGCGCCATCGTTCTGTACTTCTGCAGATAAGGCATCGCACTCTCGTAAAGTCCGTCTATCTCCTGATGAGTTTTGCGGGATTGCTGCGAATTCTTATCCATTTCAACCGCCTGATTGAAATAAGCCAAACCTATATTATAATAAGCACCAGCCAAAGAATCGTTCACGGCAAGTGCCTTTTTGCTCACTTCGATGCATTGCTTGAAATCACCCATATTCAAGAGAATGGTTCCCTTGGTAAAGAGATAGATATCATTGTCGGGAGCTATCGCCAGCGCCTTATCTGCCACGGCGAGCGCAGAATCGAGTTGGTTTTCCTGCGAATAATACTCTACCAGACGCGGGAAGAAGAACGGGAATTTCGGATCCCGCTCAAAACCTTCCTTCAAGGTCGAGAGATAGCGCGCAGTATCCTTCTCCAGTTTGTAAGTCTCAGCTAGATACTGTAACATATAGTTATAATGAGCCGTATCTTTCAGCGCCTCATAAGAATGATGAAGCGTAGCTTTGGTATCTTTCATCTTATATCCGGCATATACAGCCCAATAAGCTGCCGAAGAAAGATATTTGTCTTTCTGGGCATACTTATAAGATTGGAACATCGGGGCTGTACTGCACTCTATGTACTGGTCAAAGAACTGATAAGCCTCCTTGTATTTCTGCTTCCTGATAAACCAGGTTCCTCCGTTATAGAGGTTCGGACGTATCCTGTTCAAATATTCAGAATGAGACTTGCGGAAACCAAACTCACATTTTCCTTTCTTGTTAGGAATCATCTCAACGGAATCAAGTCCTTGGGCTATAACGAAGAGCTGTCGGGTTGCATTGAAGAGTTGGGCTGTATCATACGCCTGTTTGAGGTAGAGTTTCTCATTACCCTGTTCATACTGCTTCTTCACAGCATCGAAGAGAATATTCCAAATTTTCTTGTTATTCCGGTTGGCAGAATCCGTCAGGAGTTTGCGCATACTGGATTCGGCCTTCGCCAAATCCTTGCCAGCCTTTACCAGATCTTTGGCTGCAGAAATCTCCTTCTTCTGTGCCTGCAGCCCTAATGGCGCCAACAGAAGAAAAGCTATCTGTAAAAACCATAAGTTTCTGAATATCTGTATTTTCATATTAATCTCCTAAATTAAAACTTTCATTTGTTTCCATACTCATAATAATACCAGTAGGTATTTCCATAAGTATCCCGAAGAGCATTCTGCTTTTCTGTCTCATTAGCATATTTGTGATCCATCTGCTGGAAATCCTCAAAGTCTGTATCCATCACATTATCGTGATAAACGATACTTGGATTACTGCGGCGATGCGTATAAAGAACCAACGCTTCCTTATAATGAACAGGCAGTTTGCCCGAAGTTACTTTGTAATGTTTCTGCACCTCTGCTACGAACTTGTCTAGTTGCTTGTCCAGCAAGAGTGCACAAAGCTGATAGTCAACAGGCAGACGATACTTGAGATGATGTTTAACCATCCATGCCGAAGGTTTCTGCATCCATTTTGGCGCCTTCCACATCATAGCCTTCACGGTTACGCTATCCGGCATCATCGCCTTACTTCCACCTACCAGCGGATAAGTAAAGAGACGGCTGCCCAGCTCGCCTGTTTCGTTGAGACAGGCTATACGGAGCATTGTCAGCGAAGAATCTGTTTTCAGAGATTTTTCACCTACCTCCAAAGCTTTTTCATACTGTTTTTCTTTCATCAGATGTTCCATGCGCATACGTCCATGAAACAGCCGATCATTGCTAGCAACAAAGTTGACAAGCAATATCATCATCAGCATCTGGAGCAGATTCACCCACATATAGCGGGAGAACCAGCCGTTGCTGTGAGGCTCTGTTTCTATCGGCTCCAATTGGCGGGCTATCCATATCAATCCGCCCCATAGAATCAGACAGAGTGGCAAGATAATCCACCACGCCCCCAGCGAATGATAACGGTCGATATCAACGGGAATATCGGTAATCATCGTCAGGATGAGGAACGAAGGGAAATAAGTAAGCCCGTGGAAACGGCGTTTCACACGGGTTACCGCGTACACTCCCACTTGCAGCAGATAGAGTACGAGCGTGATAAGCAGTGGAGCCAGCGTGTAACTGTAGTTGGTCAAACCGCCTGAGAAAACATGCTGAGCCACTGCCAGTACGTCTGCCTGGTAAAATGCCAGGTAGACGTAGGTAAATGTGATAAAGATGATAGCACAGGCGATTTGCATCTTCGCAGTACTACTCCTTTTATTTTTCATAAATCAATCTATTAATTTTTCTTCAGCACCAAAGCTGTACGAGCTGGCAGATAAAGTTTCAGCCACTCCTTACGGTCTTTCACATAAAGTGGATCGTAATTAGTCAGATGCGTCATCGTGTCATCATTCAAGCCATTACCGCCGAAATCCTTGCTGTCAGAATCAAGCACTACGCTGTAGGAACCGGTTGGAACCAGGAAGCCATAGTCTGTGAAAGAGCGGGTTGGCGAGAAGTTGAACACGAAGAGCAGATCGCCACGCATAAAGGCGAGAACCTGATCGCCATCATTATGCCAGATTTCTACAACTGGTGTCTTGTTAAAATTCTTTTCGCTTGTGATTGTCTTGAGCATCTCTCGGTCGAAATCTCCAAGATAGTGGTAGCAGAGTTCATGATTATCTACCAGATTCCACTGTCTGCGGGCGTATTTATGGCTCCAGCCATTACCCTCGCGAGGGAAATCGATCCACTCTGGGTGACCGAACTCATTACCCATGAAGTTGAGATAACCGCCATTGATTGTAGAGGCAGTAACCAGACGGATCATCTTATGCAGAGCAATACCACGATGAGCCATTTCGTTTTCATCGCCCTTCTTGAAATGCCAGTACATATCGGCATCAATCAGACGGAAGATGATGGTTTTATCGCCCACCAATGCCTGGTCATGACTCTCACAGTAAGAGATGGTCTTCTCATCCGAACGGCGGTTCTTTACCTCCCAGAAGATGCTGGATGGTTTCCAGTCTTCATCCTTCTGTTCCTTGATGGTCTTGATCCAATAATCTGGAATATTCATCGCCATGCGATAGTCAAAACCATAACCGCCATCCTCAAACTTGGCTGCCAGGCCCGGCATTCCGCTCACCTCTTCGGCAATTGTAATGGCATGCTTGTTAACCTCGTGAATCAGACAGTTGGCAAGGGTAAGATAGCAGATGGCATTATCATCCTCATGACCATTGAAATAATCTCCGTAGTTGCAGAATGCCTCACCCAGACCATGACTGTAATAGAGCATGGATGTTACACCGTCAAAACGGAATCCGTCGAAATGGAACTCATTGAGCCAATACTTGCAGTTGCTCAACAGGAAGTGGATGACTTCATCCTTTCCATAGTCGAAGCAGAGACTGTCCCAAGCCGGATGCTCATGACGGTCGCCAGGATAGAAATACTGGTTAGGATCGCCAGCGAGATTACCCAGTCCTTCCACCTCATTCTTTACGGCATGAGAGTGAACGATGTCCATGATGACGGCAATACCATTCTGGTGAGCTGTATCAATGAGATCCTTCAACTCTTCAGGAGTTCCAAAGCGGCTACTTGCAGCAAAGAAACTGCTTACATGATAGCCGAAAGAGCCATAATACGGATGCTCCTGGATAGCCATAATCTGAATGCAGTTGTAGCCATCCTTGATGATACGTGGCAACACATTCTCCTTAAATTCTGTGTAAGTGCCAACCTTCTCAGCATCCTGTGCCATACCGATATGGCATTCATAGATGAGCAGAGGTGCCACATTTGGTCTGAAGGTTTTCTTCTTCCATTTATATGGTTCCGGATTCCAAACCTGAGCAGAGAAAATCTTGGTCTGGTCGTCCTGTACTACGCGCTGTGCCCATGCTGGAATACGCTCGCCTTCACCACCTTCCCAATGAACTTTCATCTTGAAGAGATCGCCATGTTTCATGGCTTTCTCCGGAAGTTTGAGTTCCCAGTTGCCGGTATTCTTTATTCTTTTGGCACGATACTTTTCGGTTTCCTGCCAGTTGTTGAAGTCACCGATCAGATAGATGTCTGTAGCATTAGGTGCCCACTCACGGAACACCCATCCACGGGCAGTCTTATGCAGTCCGAAATACTCGTATCCATTGGCAAAATCGCTCAATGTCTGTTTGCCGTTATTAGTCAGCTGACCGAGTTTCCAAAGTGCATGGTCGTGTCGGCCCTTGATGGCATCCTCATAGTCTGCCAGATATGGGTCGTTCTTCACGAGTCCGATATGCTTTACCACAGCCTTCGCTGCCTTTTTTGCAACTGGTTTCTTTGCAGTTGCCTTTTTAGTTGCAGCCTTCTGGGCTGTAGTTTTCTTTTCTGTTGCCATATATCATGATTTTAGATGGTTACTCTATATTATTCTTTAATTTTATCTTGAAGATTTCTTATTTAATTCTTAATCTTGAAGATAGCCTTGTGGATATCACCACTACCGATGCATGGCTGATGACCATCTTGTGGCCAGAAGATAGCAAACTGACCTGGCTTGCAGGTAACGAGCGTCTGCGCTTTCACACCAGGATACTTGGTTACATCCTTAGCCTCGTTATATTCCACTTCAGGAAGACCAGCAAGAGGAGTATAGCCATAAGTCTCCTCGTTGTCAAGAGGAATCTGAATATCAATCATCTTGCGATGTGTTTCAAGAACAGCATCTTCCTCGCTTTTTCCGTGAGCTGTCGTTATGTTAACAAAGAGGTTACTCTCCTTGATAAAATGCTTACCGTCCTCCAATTTAGAGAGGTCATTATCTTTGATAAACTTCACTACATCAGCGAAGAGCGGATTGAGAGAAACATATTTCTCCAGATTGTCTAAAGTATCTACTACCATAATTCTAGTTTAAGCTTTGAGATTTGAACATTTACTTTTAACTTTGAGATTTGAAAACAGAACATTGAACATTCAATATTCAACATTATAATATGTTCTTTTTTCTCATTATTTAAAATATAAAGGTTCTCTATCTCGTTATTTATAATTTCTTTGTATTTTTCTAATTTTCTGAAGAGATTAGTCTTCAAATCGTTTGCCGTTTTCGTAGGCTCCCTTGGCTGTAACCTGTCCGTTGCGGTCTTTTTCTACAAATCTTCCGTCACGCACATCGTTACGGTAGGTTCCTTCGAAACGCTTACCGTTTTTATCTTCTTCTATGCAAGGTCCCTGGCGCTTACCTTTGTGATAGGCACCCTTGAATCTTCTGCCATCAGCATAATGAATCACGACATTACCATCAACCAGACCGTTCTTGAACTCACCTTCAAACACGTCGCCGTTCTTCTTGGTCAGTTTACCCCTGCCGTTCTGCAGATCATCCATCCAGTCGCCTACATAGATATCGCCATTCTTCCAGATGAAGGTACCCTGACCGGTACGCAGGCCATCCTTAAACTGTCCGTTATACTTGGCGCCCTTTGCAGAGCGGAAGATGCCTATACCCGTGCGTTCTCCCTGCACATAATCGCCTTCATAAATGTCGCCATTATGAAATTTATAGATACCCTTTCCGTCCTGGATATCATCCTTCCAGTCGCCGATATACACATCGCCATCAGCATATTTGAAAGTACCTTTTCCTGAGCGCTGGTTGTCTAGCCACTGACCGTCATAAGTAGTTCCGTCTCCCCAATTGAAGAAACCGTTTCCATTCTTCATATCGTTCATCCACTGGCCTTTATACTGTGCGCCATTGGCATAAGTATAAACGCCGCGTCCCTGACGCTTGTCCTTATACCAGTCGCCGTCATATTTATCACCATTATAATAGAACATGACGCCATGACCATGCTGGTAATCGCGGAACCAGAGGCCTACATATTTGTTGTTGTTCTGGAAATAGTAGGTGCCTTTACCATGCTGCTGGTCCTGCATCCACTGTCCCTCATACTTTTCGCCATCACTGAAGGTATAAACACCATAACCTTCGCGCTTACCTTTCATATAAGAGCCTTCGTAGGTATCCCCATTCTTATAGATGGTAGTACCTTTTCCCTGCGGCTTTCCGCTCACCATTTCGCCTTTAAACTGACCTCCGTCACGGGTGATGCAAGAGCCTAGCGAAATCTTCTGGGCTGAGGCATCAACCGATGCCATAGCCAAAGCCAAGGCAAGGAAAAAACACTTGCTCCGACAGGACAATTTGGTATGTTGTTTCTTATTGTATTTCATATTCTACAGTTATAGTCTGACTTATCAATCTCCAAAATTACGGTTTTTTCCTCAAATAGCCAAATAGATTAAACAAATTTAAGGTAAAATCATGAAAATAGATTTTTATCTGAAAAAATCTGCAGCTTGACACAATAAACAAACACAATTTTCGTTTTTACGAAAATCGAGAATAAAATCACAAAAACAGTAAAATTATGATTTTAAATTGCGCCATCATAGATGAAGATCCGGAAGCTTTGCAACTCCTGGAACAGTATATAGAGAAAACTCCGACCCTGCATTTGATCGGAGCCTACAAAAGTGCGATAGATGCTGTAGACGGCATCCATCACAACCATCTCGACATACTTTTTCTCGCCATCCACATGCAGCAGATCAGCGGTCTGGAATTTGCAAAGGTTGTACCCAAGAACGTGAAGATTGTCTTCACCACCGCATTCAAGGAGTATGCCATCGAAGCCTACAAAGTGAATGCATTCGACTATCTGCTCAAGCCCATCACCTACGATGACTTTATGGGATCATGCCAGAAAGTCTTCGAAAGCTACATGCAGGACGATAACTACAACCCAATCAAGCGCGACGGTTTTCTGGTGGTAAAACGAGATTACAAATGCGTAAGAATCCCGATAGATGATATTCTGTTTGTTGACTGCGACAAAGACTACATCCGTTTCCATCTTGAGGACAGACCTAACATCAGAACCCTGGGCAACCTCAAACAGTTGGAAGAAAGGCTGCCAAGAGAGAAATTCAAGCGTGTACACCGTTCGTTCCTTGCCAACATGACAAAGTTTGATACGGTAGACCAGCAGCACATTACCTATGGCGACCAGAGCATTCCGATATCAGAAACCTACTTTGAATTTATCAAGAAATATCTGGAAGACCATTCTCTATGATGGTCTTCCAGATAGTTTTATCCTACCTTTCTTATAATATCTGCAAGGGTGATGATACCAGGATAGAAGCTCCATGTGCCAACAGGAAATCGTGATCTCTGAATCCCCACAGCACTGAAATACAAGGCATTCCGCTGTTCTTCGCCGTCATCACATCCACATCGCTGTCGCCGATATAAACCGCCCTGTCTCTATTCGCATGCAGTTGGCGCAAGGCTTCGTTTACGGTATCTGGAGCCGGTTTTTTCTTGATATTCTCCCGCTCTCCTATAGCTACATCTACCAGGTCGCCGAAGAAATGGCGGCAGATTTCCTGGGTAGCTGCATAAAACTTGTTGCTTACCACCGCAATGTTCTTTCCCCTGTTTTTCAGTTCCTCGAGCATCTCCATCACGTCCGGATAAGGTTTCGTATTATCCATATTGTGCACCATATAATGCTGGCGGAAATCCTGTAGGGTTTTCTCAAACTTCTCGTTCTCCAATCCTCCCGGCACGGCACGTTCCATCAGTTTCTTCACCCCGTTTCCTACAAACATGCGTACCTCCTCCAGCGTACGTTCAGGCATCCCGTTCAGCTTCAGCGCATAATTGCAGCTTGCAGCCAGGTCGTAGAGAGAAGAAATCAGGGTTCCGTCAAGATCGAAGATATAGGTATCGAAATTGAACTGGGCATGAACCGGCACCCTCTTGATACGGAACTCACCGCCGTGTAGCACATAAACATCCTGATGGTATACGCGGATTTCACCCTGAGGAGTTCCCTGTCCACCAGCCTGTTCATTACCAGAAATGCCAAAGATTCTGTTATCCCCAAATTCCCATCTCTTCAGTTTCTGGGTCTGTGCATCAATCACCACATATTTATATTCTATCGGCTCATCGATAGCCTGCACATTCACAGATATTTCCCAGTCCTTACCATGATTGTTCTGCATTTTCAGGAAATGAGCCGGATTCCATTTGCCCAGCGTAGGATGATTTCCCAACAGAGCTACAGCCTCACCCTCATAGAGTTTCGGGGCATGAATCTTGAAGATGATAGTACGGTCGAAGAGAGGCAGACGCGCTGGCTTGACATCAGTAAACTTTACCTGCTGCAATACGAAGGCATTTTTTTCCACGTAAGGATTATCCTCCTCCAGCCAATAGTCCTGAAAATAGAAATTCTTACTCTCATCAAAAACATATTGGCGGGCAGAAGCGAGCGATTCCCTACGCAGCACCTTTCCCTCAGCATCTTTCACGCAGTAGCAGTAAGCCACAGCTACGAAAGGGTGATGGCGGTTCTGCCTTGACGCCATTTCCACCTCCCAGTGATAACCGTCCCGGGTGGTCATCGGCAAGTCCATCGTATCTTGATAGCCGTCAGCGGCGGCAAAAGTTAATTCTACATGCAGGGCATGACCCCACTTGGCAGCATACGCTATCGAAAACTTCATTTTCATAATCCTTTTATAATAATGTGCCCGAAAGCACCGATACACATGTTGATTCTCAATGTCAAGTGCAAAGGTAACAAAAAAGCAGACACAACGGATAAAGAAAGATGACAATTAACCTATTTTAAATTCCTATACTTTGCTATTTCCCATTTTTACTGTACTTTTGCACCCGAAAAATAACAAACAAGAAGAATATGAAAAAGAAAAAATCATTTTCTAAGCTCTATCTGTATGGTGCTATAGGCTGCATCGCAGTCATCGCCATCGTGGGCTACATCTATTGTTTCTCTTCCTTCTCGAAGAGCAGCAACACCGAGTATGTTTACATCGACAGCGATGATAACATCGACTCTGTATACAACAAGCTCCGCCCATTTGCCAAGAGCATTCCGTTCCAGGCATTCAAGACCCTGACCCTCCATTCCGGCTATGCCGATCATATCCGCACCGGTAGATACGCCATTGCTCCGGGCGATGGTGCCCTCAAGACATGGCGCCACATGAAGAACGGTTTGCAGGAACCGGTTAGCCTTACCATCCCTTCGGTCCGCACGCTCGACAAACTCTCTGATGAGATTGGCAAGAAGATGATGTTTGGCAGCAACGACCTCTACCATGCCCTGCGCGACGAGAGCGTCTGTCAGAAATACGGTTACGATACTGCCACCATCGCCTGCATGTTCGTACCTAACACCTACGATCTCTACTGGAACATCTCGGTAGATAAATTTCTGAAGCGCATGAAGAAAGAAAGCGACAAGTTCTGGAACTTTGAGCGTACCGAAAAGGCAAAGGCTATGAAGCTGACACCGGTTGAAATCATCACCCTTGCCAGCATCGTGGACGAAGAAACAGCCAACAACGGTGAGAAACCGATGATAGCCGGCATGTATTACAACCGTCTGATGCTTCGCAATGCCGAATATCCAGAGGGAATGCCATTACAGGCCGATCCTACCATTAAATATGCCTGGCAGCGATTCGACCTCAAGCGCATCTACAACAACCTCCTGTCTATCAAGAGCCCGTATAATACCTACAAGAACCCAGGTTTGCCACCGGGGCCTATCCGTATTCCGAGCGTAGCAGGTATCGATGCCGTCCTCAACCATGTGCATCACGATTATCTCTACATGTGTGCCAAGGAGGATTTCAGCGGCACTCATAATTTTGCCCGCACTTACGATGAGCACTTGCAGAATGCAGCCAAATATTCTAAGGCACTCAACGAAAGAGGTATCAAGTAAGATAAGGAAACAAGAAAGGTAAAAATGAGTCAGAAAACTTGCAAAGCGTTAGTGATTTTACAAGTTTTCTGACTTTTTATTTGGTAGTCTAACAAAATAGTTGTAAATTTGCAGCCGAAAACTTACCAATTTAAAATAAGGAATAAATACATGAACAGAACGATTATTACAGTAGTGGGCAAGGATACCGTTGGTATCATCGCCAAGGTATGTACCTATTTGGCAGAGAACAGTATCAACATCTTGGATATCTCTCAGACCATCGTACAGGAGTATTTCAACATGATGATGATCGTAGACATGGGCAAGATGCAGAAAACTTTCGAGGAAGTAGCCGATGAACTCACCAATGTTGGTAAGGCTATGGGCGTGCAGATCAAATGCCAGCGCGAGGAAATTTTCAATATGATGCACAGAATTTAAAAAGCAAACAATATGATCAATATATCTGAGGTTATCGAAACCAATAAGATGATAGAGCAGGAGAATTTCGATGTGCGTACCATCACCATGGGTATCAACCTTTTGGATTGCGCATCTACCGATCTCGATGAGCTCTGTCAGAACATTCATAATAAGATTACACGTCTGGCAAAGAACCTGGTGAAGACCGGCGAAGAAATCTCCAAGGAGTTTGGTGTGCCTATCGTCAACAAGCGTATCTCCATCACTCCTATCTCGCTGGTAGGCGGTTCTGCCTGCAAGACTACCGACGACTATGTAAAGATTGCCAAGACCCTCGACCAGTGTGCCAAGGAGCTTGGTGTCAACTTCCTGGGCGGCTATTCTGCCATCGTAAGCAAGGGTATGAGCAAGAGCGATGAGCTCCTTATCCGTTCTATCCCTCAGGCGATGGCACAGACCGATTTTGTCTGCAGTTCTGTCAATGTGGGTTCTACCAAGACCGGTATCAACATGGATGCCGTTCGACTGATGGGCGAAATCGTAAAGGATACAGCCGAGGCAACCAAGGACAGAGGTTCTCTGGGTTGCGCCAAGCTCGTTGTTCTCTGCAATGCGCCAGACGACAATCCGTTCATGGCTGGTGCCTTCCATGGTGTTTCAGAGGCCGATGCGGTAGTGAGTGTTGGTGTCAGCGGTCCTGGCGTTGTAAAGTATGCATTGGAGAAGGTGAAGGGCGAAAGCTTCGAGGTTCTTTGCGAAACCATCAAGCGCACAGCCTTCAAGATTACCCGTGTAGGTCAGTTGGTAGCTAAGGAGGCTTCACGCCGTCTGAACGTACCTTTCGGCATCATCGACCTTTCATTGGCTCCTACCCCAGCAATCGGTGATAGTGTAGCCGATATTCTCGAGCTCATCGGTCTTGAGCATGCCGGTGCTCCTGGTACCACAGCAGCTCTTGCACTCCTGAACGACCAAGTTAAGAAGGGCGGTATCATGGCTTCTTCTTATGTAGGTGGTTTGAGCGGTGCCTTCATCCCTGTCAGCGAAGACCAGGGTATGATTAACGCTGTAGAGGCTGGTGCGCTGACCATCGAGAAGCTTGAGGCGATGACATGTGTCTGCTCAGTAGGTTTGGATATGATTGCCATCCCTGGCGATACTCCAGCCACCACCATTTCCGGTGTCATTGCCGACGAGGCTGCCATCGGTATGGTTAACCAGAAGACTACTGCCGTACGTATCATCCCAGTTGTGGGCATGAAGGTAGGCGACAATGTAGATTTTGGCGGTTTGCTCGGTCATGCTCCAATCATGCCTGTAAACCCATTCAGTTGCGAGGCATTCGTAAACCGTGCCGGTCGTATTCCGGCTCCAATCCACAGTTTCAAGAATTAAACTGTTTTGATTCAAAATACCAATCCCCCATCCTGCTTTCTCAAGCGGGCTGGGGAATTTTTTCATTGTATAATCACTTATCTATCTTCTAAAGCGGTTCATCATGGCAAAACATAGGTGGATAGATACTCAGAAACATCAACTACAGATATTTAAATCCAATCCTTAAATAAGACGGAAGCTCCCACAAAAGTCAAAAGAATCGGGAAAAAGAAAAATAAAGGGTGAGACTTCTCCCACCCTTTATCTGATATTATAAAAAAAGTTTGTCTAAAGTAAATTACAAACGTTTAAAGTTTTTTCATCTCTTCTTTCCATACAGAATAAGCCTCGAGATAAGCAGAACGGTTAGCCTCATCAGGATCTATGACTGCAAGTTTCTTCAATGAAGCAAAAGCCTCATTATGATCCTTATAGATACCGGCACCAATACCAGCACCCTTAGCAGCACCTGCACTACCATCTGTCTCATAAAGTTCGATAGTAGCACCACTCACACCCGCCAAGGTATCACGGAACAACGGACTGAGGAACATATTAGCCTTACCTGCATGAATATTCTTGATATCCATACCCATCTGCTGCATGATTTCCATTCCATAGCAGAAACTGAAGACGATACCCTCTTGTGCTGCACGAACAATATGAGCACGATTATGCTTATTAAAGCTGATGCCACGAATAGAACAACCAACTTCCTTATTCTCTAATACACGCTCAGCTCCATTACCAAATGGGATAATCTTAACACCATCACTACCTATTGGCACAGAAGCTGCAAGATCATTCATATCCGCATAGCTTACATCTGGAGTGATATTTCGATGAACCCACGCATTCAAGATACCAGTTCCATTGATACACAACAATACACCAAGACGGTCAAGGTCTGTAGTATAATTAGCATGAGCAAAAGTATTGACACGGCTCTTTGGATCATAGTTAACATCACCCAATACGCCATATACAACTCCTGATGTACCTGCAGTACTTGCAATTTCACCCGGATTGAACACATTCAGACTCACAGCATTATTTGGCTGGTCACCCGCACGATAAGATATTGGTGTACCTTCTTTCAGACCAAGTTCTTCAGCTGCCGCTTTACTTACTACACTCTGTACAGAGAAAGTAGGAACAATATCAGCCAGAATGCTTTCATCGAAGCCAAAGTAATCAAGCAGGAATTTAGCAGGCTTTTTCTGGTTGAAGTCCCACATCATACCTTCAGAAAGACCACTGATAGTAGTCTTAACTTCACCTGAAAGTTTCATTGCCAGATAATCACCAGGAAGCATAATCTTATCAATCTTATCAAACAGTTCCGGTTCATTATCCTTTACCCAAGCAAGTTTAGATGCAGTAAAGTTTCCAGGAGAATTGAGCAGATTACGCAAGCAGAAGTCCTCACCTAAATCATGAAAAGCCTTCTCGCCATAAGGTACGGCACGAGAGTCGCACCAAATGATACTAGGACGCAAAACTTGCTGATTCTTATCAACACAAACCAAGCCATGCATCTGGTACGAGATACCAATAGCAAGGATATCTTCACCCTTGGCACCAGATTCTGCCATGATTTTCCTTAGCGACAGCTTAGCATTATCCCACCACATCTGAGGATCCTGCTCTGCCCAACCGGTCTTTACAGCCATAATGGGTGCTTCATGATCCGGATAGAATGCAGAAGCTACGATTTCTCCATTGTCAACATCAGTAAGCGAAGCCTTTACAGAACTTGAGCCTACGTCAAAACCTAATAAATATCTACTAGCCATAGTTTATTCGTTTATATGTTTATTGTTTAACTTTTATCAGTTTTTATAAAGTCTACATATATTATACGAACATACTACAACATTCCCCTCATAAAAAAATAATTTAGAACATATTCTCATCAAAAAGACTTTGAGGAGCACTATCGTCAGCCTTGTTCTCCCCTTCATTACTATTTTCTAATACAGAAGAAGAAAAATTAAGCATCAGTTGCTGTACGGCCTTTGAATCAAAATTAACATGATATACCCCATACCCCTTACCTTTTTCTATAAGCGATTGTGGGTCTTTAGCGCATCTGGTGAGATATTGCGTAACATAGCTATGAACATCCTTGTAATTCAGAGGTGTAAAAATCGAATTACAGGAATTATATACATGACGAGCTATTTTTTCTACTTTCAACCCTTTTGCACCCGCAGCCAAAAGAACATTGAATATCTCCTGATCAAGTTTCATATAATAATCATAACATTCGTCCTCTTTCAAGAGAGAAGACACAAAAAGAAAAAACCGCGGTTACTCACTTACAAGCAACCGCGGCTCTTTGAAAAATAAACCTTATTTAAGCGAGAGCAACCTTGTTGTCCTCATCCTTAATCTTACCCTCTTTGAAGAGCCAACCGATACCAAGGATTACATCCTCTGTACTGATCTTAGCAGCCTTAGCAATTTCTGCTACTGTGAGAGCCTTTTCTGAAGCTGCCAATGCCTGATATACATCACCAGCTCTAAAACCTGCGTTCTCTGCGTTCAAGTAAAGAACGTCCTTCTTTGCTGCAGGAGCCTTCTTTGCTACTGGAGCCTTCTTTGCTGCTGGCTTCTTTGCAGCAGTCTTAGTTGTCGCTTTCTTTTCTACCATGTTTTAAGAATTTTATGATTCTATTGAGCCTCATTTCGTCAGCTCAACCTTAATATCTGCTGCAAATTTATAACTTTTATTTCGAAATAGTGTTAGAAAAATAGAAAAAACTACTACTTATAAACAAAAGTGCTGCATTTCTTGATTTACGTCAAGAAGCGCAGCACTTTATTTACTAAAAATCAATTACTTATTATAAATCATTGAATTTTTCTCAAGGCATTTTACGCATACTCTTTTATGGAGTGAATACCTTCGTTTCTCTATTTTTATTCAGCCTTCAAATCAAGTTTGATCTCCAATTCATCCAACTGCTTAGGGTCAAGTTCTGAAGGAGCATCGAGCATAACATCTCGACCTGAGTTGTTCTTTGGGAAGGCAATACAATCGCGAATACTGTCGAGACCAGCCATAATGCTGACGAAACGGTCCAAACCGAAAGCAAGACCTGCATGAGGTGGTGCACCATACTTGAAAGCGTTCATCAAGAAACCGAACTGGGCCTCAGCACGCTCTGGAGTAAAGCCGAGAACCTCGAACATCTTCTCCTGCAACTGAGTATCATGGATACGGAGAGAACCTCCACCTACTTCGATACCATTGCAAACAAAGTCGTATGCCTTGGCACGAACCTGCTCAGGATGCTCATCGAGCAATGGGATATCATCAGGATTTGGCATAGTGAAAGGATGATGAGTTGCCATCAGGCGCTGTTCCTCATCGCTCCACTCAAAGAGAGGGAAGTCGATAATCCAAAGACACTTGAATACGTTCTTATCACGAAGACCAAGACGGTCACCCATTTCCAAACGCAAAGAGCAAAGCTGAATGCGTGTCTTGTTAGCATTATCACCGCTCAAAATCAAAACAAGGTCACCATCCTTGGCTCCCATTACGGTCTTGATTTCAGCAAGTTCCTCTGGAGAATAGAACTTATCTATGCTACTCTTCACGGTACCATCTGCATTGTACTTAATATAAACCAAGCCCTTGGCTCCAACCTGAGGACGCTTAACAAAATCGGTCAATTCGTTCAACTGCTTACGGCTATAATCAGCACAACCTGGAACACAGATACCGCCAATATACTTAGCCTCATCGAATACAGAGAAATTACCCTTACCTGTGAAAGCATCTTTCAACTCAACAAATTCCATACCGAAGCGCAAGTCTGGCTTATCGCTACCGAAACGGCGCATAGCATCGTGCCAGGTCATCTGCTCCAACTTAGGAAGTTCTACACCACGAATCTCCTTAAACAAATGGCGAGCCATTTCCTCGAAAAGGTTGATGACATCATCCTGATCAACAAAACTCATTTCACAGTCAATCTGTGTAAACTCTGGCTGACGGTCAGCACGAAGATCCTCATCACGGAAGCACTTGGCAATCTGGAAATAGCGGTCGAAGCCAGCAACCATCAAGAGCTGCTTTAAAGTCTGAGGACTCTGTGGAAGAGCGTAGAACTGACCTGGATTCATACGGGAAGGAACAACAAAGTCGCGGGCTCCCTCTGGTGTACTACCAATAAGAATAGGAGTTTCAACCTCCATGAAGTTCTGTGCATCGAGGAAATTACGAATCAAGATGCACATACGATGACGCAACTCCAGATTTTTGCGCACTGCAGGACGACGCAAATCAAGATAACGATACTTCATACGGATATCATCACCACCATCAGTATTATCTTCGATAGTGAAAGGAGGGGTCTGACTCTGAGAGAGGACATTGAGTTCCTTCACCAGGATTTCGATGTCACCAGTATCCATTTTAGGATTCTTGCTCTGTCGTTCACTTACTACACCCTTTATTTGAATGCAGAATTCACGACCTAGCTTGTTAGCTGCATCACACAAGTCTTTGTTATCAGCCTCATTGAAAACCAACTGTGTGATACCATAACGGTCGCGCAAATCGACGAATGTCATACCACCCATCTTTCTTGAGCGCTGTACCCAACCGGCAAGTGTCACTTCCTTGCCGGCATCAGAGAGACGTAACTCTCCACACGTATTACTTCTGTACATACCTTATTATATTATATTATTATTTTCCAAAGTGCAAAAGTACAACAAATAACGGAAAGGACAAAATAAAATCGCGAAAATATTATTAAAAATATCTTCGCGACCCTATTAATGTGACCAAAAGTCACATAAATACATATTAAATAGTTTTATCTCTACTTTTTTAGAGATTTATTTCTTCATCCGTCTGAATGCCTGCCGATGGAACCGTTCCTCTGCCTTGATGACACTGAACACCTTATTAGGTGGCAAGATGGTCATAAATCTAGAATGATACTCTTGCTGCAACTGTTTCAGCTGAATATCCAACTCATCCTGTCTTCTGATAGCTTCGGCACATGCCTCATTATCATTCGGATTCACATGACGGAATCGGCGCATTTCATCGAATATCATACGCATTTTCTTACCCATCTGTCTATATACCGGGAAGAATTTAGCAGCTTCTCTCGGCGTAAGACAGGCATTAGTCGTAATAAACTGTTCTAGTTCTGCCTGAAACCTTTTAGGATCAAATCCATCATGATGTTTTCTACCCTGAGGCTGTGAAGCAAGTGAAACCAGGCTAATCATCAGCATAGCTAAAAGCGCAAGAAACCTATGTTGCATTATCTTTCTCATACCTTATCTTTTTTTAAAATCTTTATCTGTAGACAAAAAGAAATACCAACCATTAATTTTCTGCAATCAGCGATGCATAGATAGTTTCATTATCCATCATTGTATAATCGGCCATCTCATTAAAAGTAGCATCTTCATTATTATTCACAGCAGCTTTCTGAACCATATGGTCCACATGTGCCATAGCAGGCTTACTGCTTCCCGTATATTTCAGCGCCAGTACCGAACCACCTCCCATCACAGCCAAAACAGCAACAGCCGCCGCAATCTTTCGAATCGGCATACGCTGCCATAAGCTAGGCTGCATGTGAATGATGCGGGGTTCCTGCTCCGGCAAATTTGACATCACCCTATCCGTCAGCTGGTCAAAATAACCAGCCGGCACCTGGAAATGGTTTTTCTTACCAAAACGGCTATTCAATATATTGTCTTCTTTTAACATATTCCTCATTCCTTTCTTTTATACTTTATTAAATAGACGAAAACTAACCGAAAAGGTTTAATCCTTGCGATTGAAAAAATCGGTTATTTTTTTCACAGCAAGATGATAGGATGCCTTCAAAGCTCCTTCACTTGTTGACAGCACCTTACTCATCTCTGAATATTTCATATTATCATAATATTTTAGAGTGAAAACTGTACGCTGAACATCAGGCAGTAGGGCTACAGCCTCTTGCAGTTCTGCCTGAATCTGGTCACCATCAAAATAGTCATCGGCAAGAAGACGTGAAGCCAAGCCCGGCTCGTCTTCGGTACTGACATTTACCATCTGCTTCTTGCGTCTCAAGAAATCAAGCGCTTCGTTAATTGCTATACGGTAAAGCCATGTTGAGAGCGAAGACTTTCCCTGAAACGAATCCAGATTGGTCCAAGCCTTAACAAAGGCATTCTGCAACACATCATCAGCATCATCATGATCTAAAACAATATGGCGAACCTTCCAATACAACGGCTCGCTATACCGACTTACCAGTACAGCAAAGCCTTCGCGTTGGGTCTTAGGATCCCTAATCATCGCCAAGAGTTCTTTATCGTTTATCATTGCTTTTACAAATGTGTTGTTTATAGATATTTTCTCAACATATCGAATATTACCGCATCAAATCCATACACATCAGAATATTCAGCTATTCTGCCTTCTGCTAACGGATAGAGTGTATAATAGGTTATGAAGAGAGGAACTTGAGGATTAACCTTTACGTTATTCACAACAAGTTTTTTATTGGCAAGCGAATCTGCTGTCATCGAATAGTATATCTTTTCCTTCAGTTTCTCGTTTTTGTCAACCAATAGGAAGACTGCGAAATCGTACGGTTTTTCTATTCTGATACATCCATGCGATACTCCTCTATCCTCTTGTCCAAACACGCCCTTACTGTTAGTATCATGCAGGAAGACCGAGAAATTATTATCAAAACGGAAGATGATTCTTCCCAGAGCATTCCCCTTTCCGCCCCGCTGGGCGATGCCATAAGCACCAGAAATAAGCATAGATCGAGTTACTCTGTTTAAGTCAACCTCCTTACCTGTTGCCACTTCCCTTACATAGTAGTTACGCGCGCGAAAGTAGCCATGATTCCCCACCCGGTGTATCATATCATGGAGAACGATACTACGGGGAACAAACCATTGAGGATTCAACTCCATACGTTTGATATGACTGTTCAATATCGGGGTCTTGGTTTTACTGGCTCCACATCCTATGCGCATCGAGAGCGTATCCTGATGATCAATAGCCATCAGATGGAACGATGGTATATTGACAACCACATATTTTTCGTGTTGCCAGGGATTATCATACTGTCTCCAGCGGCAACGTTCCATGTTGCAGAGAATTTTGATTTTCATCGCCTTGCCCAGTCCTCCAGCCTTCAATTTCTCCAGCAGTTGATAATAGAAAGGATTCTTAGGCTGTACTTCTTTCAGGAAGGAAGCCACCGAGTCGCATCTAACCATTTGCATAGCCTTCTGATAGAACGCATCATCTGCATGAGCCATTTTTACATCAAACAGACCTCTGAACCTAACGGGTCTCTTGATACTATCATAAGGATTGGGAGCAAGAGTATCTAAACGATTGAAAACAAAACTAGGATTCATAAATCCAAAATTCTGCCCCATCGTATATCTGAAGTAAGCTTTGGTCAAGCGATACTCCAGTCGGGCAATCACTTGATTTATCTGATTATCAGCTGAATCTAGATTTAAATCTCGTAACCTGTCAATATCTCGGGCAATAGCATCCACATAGAACCGACGTTTATCAAATCCCATATCCGCTACAGTACGCAGGCAAGTCACCAGGGAGTCAGCCTGACTATTTACACCATGACGTGTAATCCAAAGCAGATTACCTTCATTCTGATAATAGCGACGGGTATGCAAATCAGCAGCATGTCGGTCTTTATCATTTCGCATGATGCTGTCTATCAGATTCCTTACCGCCCTCGAATTGATAGCATAGGCAGAAGAACGTAAGTCCTGATAATCATCTAACGATAATTGGAAATTGCTGTTTGGCACCCTGTCGTGGCAAGAACAGAACATCAAACAGCAAGAAATGATAAGTAACGAAAAATGAAAGACTTTCACTTTCTGATTAAAGTTAAACGGCATTCTAAGGCCTCTATGGTACTATTAATGCTTTACGCAAATTTTGCGCGTAAAGGCATTCCCCACCTTTACAATATAGATACCATCAGCCAATGGCAAGTTTACGCGCTTGTCATTACCTTCTATGCGGAAGGTCTTGATAGTAACACCTGCCACATTATATATTCTCACCACTTGCCCGCTAGCGCCGGTGATATGCATCACGCTCCCAGCATAGTTCAAGTTGATATCTGCCACATCAAGGTCTGCCCATTCTATGTTTCCCTCGTTGGCCATGGCATCCGAAGGAACAGAAAGTGCTAACATTGCAATTGTTAATATTGAAAGTAAAGTCTGTTTCATATATTTTCAAGTTTCGTTAAACCAATAGTTCTTTCTGCAAAGATATATAAAAAAAAGGAAACTTACCATCTTCCCGACGATAAGTTTCCCAAAAATTAGCTTTTTTAACCTTTCAGAGGAAAAAAGAAGCCAATTCACATTATTTTCTAAAACAACCAACACTTTACATGATGCCATCAGCGCGAAGTTTCTGCTGCCATTTCCAGGCAGAAGCCAACACATCTTCAAGCTTAGCCTCAGCCTTCCAGCCGAGTACCTTGTTCGCCTTGGTGCAATCACCCCAAATTTTCTCAATATCGCCCTCTCTTCGTGGACCATACTTCCAATTCAGTTTCACACCTGTAGCTTTTTCAAAAGTCTCAACAATTTCGAGAGTTGAGTTTCCGTTACCTGTACCGATATTGAAATATTCGATAGGCTCAGTCTCCTTATCAAGAACACGTGCCATAGCTGCTACATGTGCCTTAGCCAAGTCTACAACATAAATATAGTCGCGGATACAGGTTCCATCAGGAGTATCATAATCATTACCAAAGATAGTGAGTTCCTTGCGGATACCCATAGCTGTCTGAGTAACGTATGGAATCAGATTGTTTGGCACACCATTTGGCAACTCACCAATCTCAGCAGAAGGATGTGCACCTATAGGATTGAAATATCTCAATACAATGCTCTTGATGGCTGCACCACTATGGATATAATCAGCTATAATCTGCTCATTAATCTCCTTAGTATTGCCATAAGGTGAAGTAGCCTTCTGATGAGGAGCCTCTTCTGTTACAGGCAAATTCTCAGGCTTCGGCTGACCATAAACGGTACAAGAAGAAGAGAAGATGATACCCTTAACCTGATACTTTGGCATAAGTTCCAGGAGATTGATGAGCGATACGATATTGTTGCGATAATACAACAATGGTTTCTGTACGCTCTCACCTACTGCCTTGCTTGCAGCAAAGTGAATGATACCCTTAATATCAGGATATTTCTGGAATACAGCCTCGGTAGCAGCCTTGTCGCGCAAGTCAACCTGTTCAAAAGCAGGGCGGATACCAGTAATCTTTTCGATACCATCGAGTACTTCAATCTTTGAGTTTGAGAGATCATCTACGATAACAACATTGTAGCCTGCCTGCTGCAACTCTACTGTAGTATGGCTACCTATGAAGCCTGTACCACCTGTAACAAGAATAGTTTGTTTCATAATCAAATATAGTTAGTTTGAAGAATTATTATATTTCTTCTGCAAAAGTACTGCAAAAATCTGAAAAAACAGAAAGATTTTTCAAAAATATACTTTTTTCCTTTGTTTTATCTATTATTTATACTATCTTTGCAAAAGATAAATAGTAAAAAGGCTCTAAGAAAATGGAAAAAAACATGAAACATTATAATATAGAACAAGACATGAGATATTTGCAGTTGCTCTCTCAGTCGTTCCCTACTATAGCAGAGGCGAGCACCGAGATTATCAACCTGCAAGCCATCCTCAACCTGCCAAAGGGTACCGAGCATTTCCTTGCCGACATCCATGGTGAGTATGAGGCCTTCCTGCATGTACTGAAAAATGCATCAGGAAATATCAAGCGTAAGGTGAACGAACTCTTTGGCAATACCCTTCGCGAACAGGAGAAGCGAGAACTCTGCTCTCTTATTTACTATCCTGAACAGAAACTGGAACTCGTCAAGCAGAACGAACCCGACATCAACGACTGGTATCACATCACCCTGCACCAGTTGGTGGCTGTATGCCGTGATGTTTCCAGCAAATATACCCGAAGCAAGGTGCGCAAATCGCTGCCATGCGATTTCTCGTATATTATCCAGGAGCTTTTGCACGAGCACACCGAAGATCATGACAAGACAGCCTATGTCAATGTTATTGTTGATACGATTATCAGCACAGGCAGAGCCGATGATTTCATCATCGCTATAGCCAACGTCATCCAGCGCCTGGCTATCGACCAGCTCCATATTCTGGGCGATATCTACGATAGAGGTCCAGGAGCCCACATCATCTTGGACAAGATGCGCCGCTACCACAGTTGGGACATCCAGTGGGGTAATCACGATGTACTATGGATGGGTGCAGCTGCCGGCAATGATGCCTGCATCTGTAATGTGATACGTCTCTCCCTGCGATACGCCAACCTCTCGACATTGGAAGAAGGCTATGGTATCAACCTCGTACCACTCGCTACTTTTGCGATGGAAACCTACAAGGAGGATGATTGCAAAGAATTTCTGCCTAAGCTCAGCGGAGGTGCAGCGGCAATGGATGAAAAGACCCAGCGGCTCACCTCTCAGATGCACAAGGCTATAGCCATCATCCAGTTTAAATTAGAGAGCCAGCTTTTCAAGAAGCATCCGGAATGGAAGATGAAAGACCGTTGTCTTTTTGACCATATCGATTACAGGAAAGGCAAGGTAGAGATTGACGGAAAAGAGTATGACATGACCTCATGCCACTTCCCTACCATCGATCCGGACAATCCTGACAAACTATCTGAAGAAGAGGAAATTCTGATTCAGAAACTGCATCATTCGTTTATGGTCTGCGAGAAGCTGCACAAGCATATCAACGTTATGCTGCAGCATGGTTGCATGTACGCTATCTTCAATAACAACCTGCTTTTCCATGCTTCCTGTCCGCTCAACGAAGATGGTTCATTAAAAGAGGTAGAAATATATCCTGGCAAGAAATTCAGCGGCAGAGCCCTGATGCATCATACGGGCATGCAGATACGCACAGCTTTCCAATCAGATTCTGATCCGAATGAAAAGGAATATGCCATCGATTATTTCATCTACCTATGGTGCGGTCCTGACAGTCCGCTCTTCGACAAGAGTAAGATGGCCACCTTCGAACGCTATTTCATTACCGATAAGGAGACTCATAAAGAAGAGAAGGGATACTACTTCCTGTTGCGCGATAACGAACAGGTTATCGACCATATTATGGATGAGTTTGGGGTAACCGGTCCTAACCGCCATATCATCAATGGGCACGTGCCCGTTCGCACAACCAAGGGCGAGAACCCTATCAAGGCAAACGGCAAGCTGATGGTTATCGATGGAGGTTTCTCTAAAGCCTACCACAACGAGACTGGCATTGCCGGCTACACCTTAGTATATCACTCCCGCGGATTTCAGCTGGTCCAGCACGAGCCATTTACGAGTATGGAAGATGCCATCAAGCAAGGTACCGACATCAAGAGTACCACACAGATTGTAGAAATGTCGAACCGCCGAATGCTGGTAGCCGACACAGATATAGGTTGCGAACTCCGTAAGCAGATAGAAGACCTGAAGGAGCTTCTCTATGCTTACCGACATGGTTTCATCAAGGAATCAGAAAGGAAGAAGTAAGAAACCGAGCATACAAAAAAGCCCCCGGTGCTACATGCATCGAGAGCATACAAAAAGCCCCCGGTGCTACATGCATCGAGGGCTTTTTTTCAGAATTTTCTGAACCGCAATCTCAGGGTTTTACTCTTCAGTTGCATCTTACCTCCGGTCATTACCTCCTTGGCAAAATGCTCATTCAGATGATTGATGCCACAGCTACGCAAAGAATCATTCATTTCTGTTAAAAGTACATCGCCTCCATAATCTTCATGCCATTTATTACGATAAACAGATGTAATCAGCAAACTGTCGGAGGTTTGCTCAAAACGCAGATAAAATCCTCTACCATCACCAAAGTAATCATAATCAGCAACCTGAATCAACTTATACTGGCAGCCCCAGAACACGCGCTTATCAGCAAAGTTACAAGTACCCCCTATAGCTAAAGTATCTACCTGCTCCAGATGCCAGAAACCATCCAAATCACCATTCTGGCTTGTTTCTACCTCACATGAGCTTAGAGTGAGCATCATAACAGCAAGGGAAAGCACCCCTATTATCTTTTTCATATTTTCTATCTTATCGATTATTATTTCTTTTCGTCAGCAAACCTCTTTTGCTGATGGTTATCTGCATACCGGCATTATGTCCCAGCATCTTTTCGCTACCGAAATCCATCGCATAGCCTGCCTTCAACTGCCACTGATGCGGGAAATCATAATGGGCCTCTACCAGAAAACTTGCATTATGATGCTTTTTTGTAAACGGGTTGCTATATGTACCCCAACCTTTCTGATAGGTGCCTAATATACGATAGCCCAACCGCTGTGTAGGCTGACCATCAAAACCCAGATGATAAGCTATGAAACGGTTGTTTCTGATATCAATACATCCGTCGTTATTATAAATAGGCGAACGGTAGAGTGGATTTCCTATCACCTGGCCCCAATGCTGCCATCCTGGATAGATGCTGTGGTTATAATAATCATCAGTACCCGCTATATGGTCTGCGATACCCGATGTACGGTCATGATTGTACGGACCACTCTGATATTTGGTATAGAGATACTCCAGCACCACATTTTTCAGCCAGCGCGAATACTTCAGATTCAGTTCGAAGCCCAGCATGATGTCCTTCAGCGAATACATGAAGAAACGCCGTTTTACTTTCTTATTCCAGTCTGCGCCCTCACCATATCCATTATAGTCGAGGAGAAACATCTGGCTGTGATCTTCAAAATAATGATCGGCATAGATGGCAGCTTTCCAACTGTCAGTGTCATAATTGATACGCATCAGCCAACTGCCCAACTGGTTGCCGGCAACATTGGCATAAGCCCCTTCACCTGCATCAGAGCCCGTTGCCGACAGCGCATGCCAGAAGCCTTTCAGATTTTTCTCGGTAGGAATCTGTACCATATTGCCATTTATTAAATGATACGCATTGCCACCAAACTGAGCAACCATCTCCAGTCCCATTTCTATGCTGAGCGGACAGAAAGCATTCTCGTTTCCGATACGCAGAAAACCTGCTTTGCTGTGATAGAGCATGTGGTCACAATATTTAGTCTGCCGTTTCGTAAAATCATGCTGCCAGCCATCATCCGTAGTCATACCATAAGCCAGATGACCTTTCAGTTGCAGCCAGCCTCTACCAAACGGAAGCGTCCAATATTCAGGAAGCGCCAGACGAACCTGAGGTATCGGACGGGCATTGATTCCCAGACACTGGCTACCACTGGAGAGCGACTGGTTTTTTAGCTCCATCGGATATTCCTTGGCACCTGCAGTCAGCACACCATAAAGCCAGCGGGCCTCCACATAAGCCTGCTGCACCACTACATGGCTGGTATAGTTTACCGGTACTGCCACATCTACTCCATATCCTACAGCCCAGCGGCGAGCAGAATCTGCAGAAAGCGGACGAACCAGACTACCTCTGAGATAGCCGTTATTCTTCTCTAAAGAACTTAAACCATGTTTGTTTGCGTTAAGCCACAATGGGGTTTTACCTTTCGAAAACGACCCTTGCATCTCAACACCATATTGTATATCTTCCCGAAGATCTATCTTCTCCGTGCCATCCCCCTCCTGCCACATATACTGTGCCATAGATGGGGCTGCCAGACTGCAAAGGGCAAAACATACACCTACTTTTATCTTATTCATAATTAAATCTATACTTTCAAGATAAAAACGTAATTATCTCTATTATATTGTATATATTCAGAAAAATAAAAAAGAGCAACACTTGCCTCTCATTTTTTTGAGAACAAGCATTGCTCTTTTGATTGAATTATCGTTTTATCCGAAGTTATCGTACATGATGCTCTCAGGATCAACTCCGAGAGAATCCAGATAATCTGTTACTGTCTTGATCAGCATTGGAGGTCCGCAGAGATAGTACTCGCAATCCTCTGGTGCCTCGTGATCCTTCAAGTAGGTGTCACGGATGCAGTTAACAGCAAAGCCCTCGTAGTACTTCACGCCCTGAGCATCTGCCACTGGGTCCTTGCGGTCCAATGAAAGATGGAAGTGGAAGTTAGGGAATTCCTTCTCAAGTTCCCAGAAGTCCTCAAGGAAGAATGCCTCACCCAATGCACGCGCGCCATAGAAGAAGTGCAACTCACGGTCGGTAGTATGCAATGTCTTGGTCATGTGCATAATCTGCGCACGCAATGGAGCCATACCGGCACCACCACCAATCCAGATCATCTCCTTGCCCGATGTGAAGTTAGGATGGAAGTCTCCGTAAGGACCACTCATCATTACCTTGTCGCCTGGCTTCAATGAGAAGATGTAAGAAGAAGCAATACCTGTTGGTACGTTCTGGAATCCTACCTGTGGACGTGGCAAGAATGGAGTTGTGGCGATACGTACGGTCAGGGTGATGATGTCACCCTCGTCAGGATAGTTCGCCATAGAGTAAGCACGAACGGTAGGCTCTGGATTGTGAGCCTTGAGAGAGAAGATGTTGAACTTCTTCCATGCTCCGATGTACTCCTCGCCAATGAGATCCTTGTCGAAGTCCTTGTCGTAATCGATGCAGTCGTATGCAGGAATCTTGATCTGAGCGTAAGAACCCGGAACGAAGTCCATGTGCTCGCCTGGAGGCAGAGCCACCTTGAACTCCTTGATGAATGATGAAACGTTCTTGTTGGAGATAACCTCGCACTCCCACTCTTTCACGCCCATCACGCTCTCAGGCACCTTGATCTTCAGGTCGCCCTTCACCTTGCACTGGCATCCCAGGCGCCAGTGGTCCTTAATCTGCTTGCGGGTGAAGTGAGGCTTCTCAGAATCGAGAATCTCGCCGCCGCCTTCGAGCACCTGAACCTTACACTGGCCACAGCTTGCCTTACCGCCACAGGCAGAAGGCAGGAAGATGCCGTTCTCATTCAGCGTAGTCATCAAACTGCTGCCCTGAGGCACGTTGATGGTCTTGTCGCCATTGATTTCGATATTTACATTTCCGCTAGGGCTCAGATACTTCTTAGCCACGAGCAGGATGATAACCAGCAGGAGAATCACCACGAGGAAAACTCCGATACTAGCCAATATAAATGATGTATTACCCATATCTATAGTCCTCCTATTTTAGATTTTCAAGCCTGAGAAGCAAAGCATAGCCATTGCCATGAGGCCTACTGTGATAAATGTGATGCCGAGTCCCTGCAATGGCTTTGGCACGTCGCAATACTGCATCTTCTCGCGGATGGCTCCCATCAGCACGATGGCAAGAGTCCAACCCAGACCGGAACCTACGGCATAAACGATGCTATCCCATACTGAGGTGATAGCCTGAGTATTGGTAGGCTCCATCAGGATGCGCTGCTGCATGAAGAGCGATGCACCCATGATGGCACAGTTTACGGCAATCAGTGGCAGGAAGATACCCAGCGCTGCATAGAGCGATGGTGAGAACTTCTCTACAATCATCTCGACCAGCTGCACGATACCGGCGATGACGGCGATGAAGAGAATGAAGCTCAGGTAAGTGAGGTCAACACCCAGGATTCCATCGGCGCTGAGCACCTTGGTCTGCAACAGGTAATCTACAGGCACGGTGATGAGCAACACGAAGGTTACTGCCAAACCCAAGCCCAAAGAGGTCTTCACGTTCTTGGATACTGCCAAGTATGAACACATACCCAGGAAGTAGGCGAAGATCATGTTATCGACGAAAATCGAACGGAAAAACAAACTTATTGCGTGCTCCATCTTACTTCTCCTCCTTATAAATATAGGCACGATGTACCCAGATTACACATCCAACGAGAATCAATGCCATGGCTGGCATGGTCATCATACCGTTGTTAACATATCCAAAGTCGTAAGCTCCCTCTGGAATCAGCTGGAAACCGAGCAATGAGCCGCGGCCCAGGAACTCACGAACTGCACCCACAATCACGAGGATGAGGGCGTAACCCAAACCATTACCTACACCGTCGAGGAATGAAGGCCATGGCTTGTTCATCATGGCAAACGCCTCCAAGCGACCCATCAGGATACAGTTGGTGATGATAAGACCCACATACACTGAGAGCTGCACGCTCACGTCGTAGGCGAAAGCCTTCAGCACCTGGCTCACGATGGTAACCAGGGCAGCAACCACTACCAGCTGAACGATGATACGGATGCGCTGAGGAATGGTGTTGCGGATGATGGAAATAATCACGTTAGAGAATGCCGTGATGATAGTAACGGCAAGTCCCATCACAATGGCTGGCTTCAGCTGGGAAGTAACAGCCAGGGCACTACAGATACCAAGCACCTGGACGAGGATAGGGTTGTCGCCGTTCAGTGGCTTGATGAATGCCTCCTTATTTTGTTTACTAAATAATGCCATAATTTCGCTTAATTATTTAATGAATTTAGCAAGACCTTCCTTGAGCATGGCATCCACACCGTTGGATGTCAATGTAGCACCGGTAACGGCATCCACATTGTTAGGGTCGCCGGCAGGAGCGTCTTTCTCAACGCCCAGAGCGATGCCCTCTACTCCATCCTTGTGAATCTTCTTGCCCTGGAATTTCTGCTGCCACTTCAGGTTGTCCTTGATTTCAGCACCGAGTCCGGCTGTCTCGCCTTCGTGGTTGAAATATACGCCATAGATGGTGTTGTTGTCGGCATCCACGGCGATGAAGCCTGAAATGCCGCCCCAGAGACCCATACCCTTTACGGAGTAAACAGTCTTCTTCTGACCATCAATCTCGCACTCGTAATACTTCATGCCATCCTTCTCCTTCTCGTCTTTCACCACCTCTTTATATTTGGCAGCCGCAGTAGCGTTGTCAAGGTCGCGCAGGTTCAGTGAGTTCAGAATCTGCTTCTGAGTATCAAGAGCCACGTTGGCATCCTGTGTTGCCTTCAGTGAAGAAGACACGAACGCGAGCAGGAATGCCACGATTACCACGATGATAACCGAATAGATAATAGTATAGCTATTTGAATTTGTCTTCATATCTACATTCCTCCTACATTATTTAATAGCACGTTTAGCACGGCGAGAGATGTTGCCCTGAACTACACAGTAGTCGATGAGTGGAGCAAACATGTTGCCGAAGAAGATAGCGAGCATCATACCCTCTGGATAACCTGGGTTCATCACACGTACGATGACGGCGATGGCACCGATGAAGAATCCGTAGAAGTACTTACCCTTCTCGGTACGGGCTGAAGTTACAGGGTCGGTAGCCATGAATACGGCTCCGAAGCAGAAACCACCGAGAACGATGTGCTCATACCAGGCGATAGGTGTCATGCCGAGAGCCTGGAAGATAAGCGCCATCACGATGCCGCCTGCAAATACTGAGCCCATGGTCTTCCATGATGCGATGCCTGTCCAGAGAAGGATGATGGCACCGATGGCGATGGCGATGACTGAAGTCTCGCCGATACAGCCAGGAATGAAACCGATGATAGAATCGCAGAGACTAGCTGAAGGCATGCTGCCCTGAGCCAGCTGACCGAGAGGAGTAGCAGCTGTGAAGCCATCAGGCAGGGTGTTACCCAGACCGAAGATAGCATCCTTAGCCACCCAAACCTTATCACCACTCATAGCCAATGGATATGAGAAGAAGAGGAACATACGGGCACCTACAGCCACATTGAAGATGTTCATACCCGTGCCACCGAAGATTTCCTTGCAGAAGATGACTGCGAAGGCGCACGCCAGGGCGAGCATCCACAGCGGTGTAGAGATAGGAATGATCAATGGGATGATGATACCGCTGACGAGGTAACCCTCCTGGATTTCCTCGTGCTTCCACTGAGCCCAGGCAAACTCGATGCCGAGACCCACGATGTAGCTAACCAGCAACTTAGGGAGGACCGCCAGGAATCCGAAGCCGAAGACCTCGATGAAGCTGGCAGCATCCAGTGTACCTGCAGCCTTGAAATTCTGGTATCCCACATTATACATACCGAAGAGCAAAGCAGGAATCAGGGCGATTACCACAAAGCTCATGATGCGCTTCGAGTCGATTGAATCGTGGATGCTGGCTCCGCTCTTCGCTGTCGTATTAGGCACGTACAGGAAGCTCTCAAAACCGTCAAACACGCTCTCGAAGGCATGCAGCTTACCTCCCTTCTGGAAGTTAGGCTTTATCTTATTGAGATAATTTCTTAATGCACTCATTATTATAATAATTAATAGTTAAGAGTTTATAGGGGTTTAGCAGCATTGCTATCAACTATAAACTGTCAACTGTAAACTAAAACTAAGCGTTCTCCTTGCGCAGGGTATTCAAGCCCTCGCGTACAATCTTCTGCAATTCGAGCTTAGATGAATCCACGAACTCAGCCACAGCAAAATCTTCAGGACTTACCTCGTAGATACCGAGCTGCTCCTGCTTGTCGATATCGCCGGCGATGATTGCCTTGATGAGATACTCACCATAGATGTCCATCGGGAGCACCTTGTCATACTCGCCGCTCATGATCATGTGGCGCTCGCCACCCTTCACGCGGGCATCGAGATTATACTCCTTCTTCTTGCCGAAGAGCCAGGAAAGATATGAACGCGATGTAGAGAACTGATCGGTACGTGGAAGAATCCAACCCAGCATTTCGTCGTTGTCATCACCCTCTGGGATGGCTGTAATCTCTGATGTATGACCACCTACAAAATCGGCTGTAGTCGTCTTTACACCGGTAAGAGGATTACCATTGATAAGTCTCACATGGTCAGTAGCTTTCAGCTGATTGGCTACAAAACTGCTTAAAGGTGTACCTATCAATACTTCAGCATAGCCAGGAGTCTTGATTTCACTACCAGCCACAGCTACAGTCTTGTGCAAATCAACCTTACCTGTCAGGAAGAGTCTTCCGAAGAAGATAACCGATGCAGGATCTACTGTCCAAACCACCTCGCCCTTGTTAACCGGGTCGATGTTGTTCACCTGTACGCCTACATTACCTGCCGGACAAGGACCGTCGAATACATTGAGTTCTACGTTCTTAGCCTCGCCGAGCGCATTGCTGTGCTGGTCAACGCCAACACCCAGATAAGTTTTCGCAATCTTGCTCAAGGCTGTCAAACCCGTCTGGAAAGCCTCTTCGTTGCCTTCGAGTTCTACCTCAAAGTCGGCTGCGAGCGGCATGTCGCGGAGGGCAGAAACGAAAATTGCCTTAGGCTTGGTGTCGGGAGTTGTGGACACAGCATAAGGCAACTGGTTGATGTATCCGAAGAGACCAGCCTCAAGCAGCGCCTGCTTGACAGCCTCACCGTCTAACGCATCAACGTTTTTCTTACCAAAATCCGTAGAGGTCTGTACTGCGTCGGCCTTCACCTTCACGCAGAGCACCTTTCGGCGCTCACCTCTCTCAATGGCGGTTACTTCTCCGCTCACTGGCGAGGCAAACTTCACCTCCGGGCAAGCCTTGTTCACAAACAAGGCATCTCCGGCATTGACATGATCGCCCTCGCGTACCACTACCTTAGGAGTCACACCCACGAAAGCCGCAGGAACCAGCGCATACTCGCCAGCCTGAGCCACCTGGAGCGTTACATCCTTGGAAGCCTTACCCGTAAGGTTAATGTCCAAGCCTTTACGTAACTTAATTACATTTGCCATAACTACATTAAAAAATATTATATATAAACTTACTAATCACTTCAAGATATATGCCTCAGCGCCCTCATCAAGACGCTATCCTGGCCATCTGCCATAAAACATATATTTTATCTACTTCTATGCTGAAACTTCTAAACGTGCTGCAAAAATAGTGAAAAAAAGTGATATAAAAAAGAAAAATTGTGTGAATTATTCGATTTTATGCCGATTTTTCAGTAATTTTGTCGCAAAATTCAAATTAGTAACATTTTTGTAAACTAGAGAAAGCAACTCTGAAACATTTAAAACATATCATCAATAGCATTATATGGACGCTGGCTGCTGTCTATTTCTTGCTTGTCGTACTGTTGCACGTGCCACCAGTACAGGCCTTCATCGGCTCTGAAGTAGCCGGTGCACTGGCTAAGAAATTCGGCACTCAGGTAAGTATCGGAAAGGTGAACCTGGGCTTCTTCAACCGCATTATCATAGATGACGTGATGATGCTCGACCAGAAGGGCGACAGCATGATCTGTGCTTCGCGCGTATCGGCAAAGCTCGATTTCCTGCCTTTGAAGGATGGCAAGATTTCGGTTTCATCTGCCCAGCTCTTCGGTCTCAACGCCAACATCTACAAGCAGGATGCCAAGAGCCCGATGAACATCCAGTTCGTGCTCGATTCGCTGGCTTCGAAAGATACCACCCGCCATACTCCGCTCGACCTGCACATCGGAAGTCTGATTATCCGCCATGGTGCCGTTGCCTACAACCAGCGCGATATTGCGCCTAAGCCGGGCGTCTTTTCGCCGCAGCATCTAGGCATCACCGACCTCTCTGCCCACATTATTCTGGGCCATCTCACCGACAAGGATATCCATTTGGCTGTCAAGAAGATAGCGCTGAAAGATAAATCAGGACTTCAACTCAGAAATCTGAGATTCAAACTCGATGCCGACCAGCAGCAAGCCCTGCTCAGAGACTTCAGCATCGAGCTCCCTCATTCGCAATTGCAGTTTGATGACCTGCGCGCTACTTACCGCATCGAGAACAAGCATATCGTAAAGCCTACACTCCAGTTTCAGGGCGGCATCAAGCCATCCGTCATCACGCTTGCCGATATTGCCTGCTTCGTGCCTGAACTCCACAAGTTCAAGGATGCCCTGCAGCTTCATCTCCAGTTTTCGGGCACCAGTACATCTGCCCGCATCCATAACCTCGAATTCAAGACTCAGAGCGGCAGTCTGCTGCTCAGGGCTAACGGCCGTGTGAGCGATTGGGACCATCTTCTGCGCTGGAAGGCCGACATCTCAGCCCTCAAGATATCAGGCGATGGCATCGGAGAGGTTTCCAGAAATCTGGGTAAACGCATCAGCATTCCGAAAGAAGTGCTGCGCCTGGGCGACATATATTATATAGGTGAAGTATATGGTGCTGGCAAGAACGTAGGCACCCGCGGCCAGCTGAAGACCGGCGTGGGCGAAGTAGCCATCAAGGCCGAAAAGGCTGGCTCCGAGCTCAAGGCTAGCATCAACACCCAGGGCATCAACCTGGGCCGAATCCTCGACAACGGGCAGTTCGGCATCCTGGCAGCCTCGCTTTCGGCTCACGGCAACAAGCAGCATTTCTATGCCAAGGGCAGCATTCCGCGCTTCGATTTCAACAAGTACAGCTACCGCAACATTCAGATAGACGGCAGCTATAACCGGGGATTGCTCGAAGGACTCGCATCCATCGCCGACCCTAACGCCAACATCCAGGTAGAAGGCTCCTACTCCATCCCCCGCAAGCAGTATGCAGCTACTGCCCATGTACAGCATCTGCTGCCAACCATCCTGGGACTGAAGGTAGCCGACAAGACCTACAGTCTCAATGACATCACCGTAAGCGCCAAGAACCAGGGCAAGGACAGCTATTTCGACCTCGAAGCCCCGTTCGCCAGCATCCATGTTGACGGAGAGTACGATTACGCTACCCTCACCAAGAGCTTCACCAACCTGGTAGCCAGCAAACTGCCTACCCTTCCGGGCATCGGCAAGGTAGACAGGAGTGCGAAGAACCATTTCACCTTCCAGGCAGAAATCACCTCTACCGAGATACTGCAGCGCATGCTGGGCATTCCACTGCAGATAGAGCAGCCCGTATTTGCCGATGGATTCATGAACGATGCCGAGAAAACCGTCAACATCTATGCCAGCGTGCCTGGCTTCAACTATGGCGGCAAAGACTATCATGGAGCCAAAGTGCGACTGCATACCATCAACGATTCGCTCAAGGTAGATGCGCAGATCAGGCAGGGCAAATGGGGCGATAACGGACCGGGCATCCACGTAAAGGCAGCCGCTGCCGACAACCAGCTCTTCGCCAAGCTCTTCTACAACAACCATTCGGCTAAGCTCCCTATCCAGGGCATCATCGATACGAGGGCGCAGTTCTTCAAGAACGAAAATCAGGTTTCTACCGCCCACGTAACCATACACCCGTCTGAAATCAGAATCGACGGCACGCCGTGGGAGGTTCATCCTGCCGACATCATCTACAGCAAGAACCGCCTGCTGGTAGACCATTTCGCCGTGAGCCACGACCAGCAGCACGTCATCGTTTCTGGTCTTGCTACACCCGAGAAGACCGATTCTATCGTAGCCGACCTGAAGGATGTGGATGTGGCATACGTGCTGAACCTCGTCAATTTCCATTCGGTAGATTTCACCGGCAAGGCTTCGGGCAAGGCTATCATCAAGAGCCTCTTCAACGACCCTGATGCCTACGCCCAGCTAGACGTGAAGGAGTTTACCTTCGAAAACGGACCGCTCGGTGTGCTCCATGCTGGCGTCAACTTCAACAAGGAGCTTGAACAGATTGATATTCATGCAGTTGCCGATGATGGTTCGGAGCATCAGACGCTCATCAACGGATACGTCTCGCCTAAACGCAACTATATCGACCTGGGTATTGATGCCCAAGGCACCAGCATGAAATTCCTCGAGAATTTCTGCGGCAGTTTCATGAACCAGGTAGAAGCCTGGGGCGATGGCCATCTCAATGTGATAGGCGATTTGAAAAACATCAATCTCGTGGGCGACCTTACCGCTCACGGCAAGGTGCACCTCAAGCAGCTCAACACCGATTATACCTTCGATGCGCTCCATGCCCACGCCATCCCAGATGATATCCTCATAGAGAATGATACCATCTTCGACCGCAACCGCAACATAGCCATCCTGAGCGGAGGCATCCACCACAAGCACCTCACCAGGCTGAGCTACGACCTCGATATCAAGGCGCACAACTTCCTGGGCTTCGATACCCGCGAGTTTGGCGACAACACCTTCTATGGCACCATCTATGCCACGGGCGAGGTAGGCATCCACGGCAAGAGCGGCGAAACCGTCATCGATATCAACGCTGAGCCCGAACCGGGCAGCATCTTTGTATATAATGTGGCAAGTCCGGACGCCATCAGCGACAAGAGCTTTATCCACTGGCACGAGATTGTGCCGGATATCATGGACAGCCTGAACGGGGCTCCAACCACGAAACAGAGAGAGGATGACATCGATTTCGAATCGGATATGCGCATCAACTTCCTCGTAAACACCAACCAGAACCTCACGCTCAAGCTGATTATGGACGAGCAGTCGGGCGATTACATCACCCTGAACGGAGATGGCGTAATTCGCGCCAACTACTTCAACAAGGGCTCGTTCGACATGTTTGGCAACTATGTGGTAGACCACGGCACCTACAAGCTCACCATCCAGAATCTCATCAAGAAGGAGTTCGAGTTTATGCCGGGCGGAACCATCGCCTTCGGTGGCAATCCATACAACGCCCCACTCAACCTGCGGGCTAAATATACCGTAAACGGAGTGCCGCTGAGCGACCTGCGCATAGGCCGTTCGTTTTCGGGCAACAACATCCGCGTAGACTGCCTGATGGACATCACCGGCACTCCTCAATCGCCTAAGGTAGATTTCTCTATGGACCTGCCTACGGTTAACAGCGATGCGAAGCAGATGATCTACTCTATCATCAATTCGCAGGAAGAGATGAACCAGCAGGTGCTCTATCTCTTGGGCATCGGCCGGTTCTACGCCCAGACCAACAACAACCAGGTGAGCGAGGATGGTGAACAGCAGAGTCAGACTTCGCTGGCGATGCAAAGTCTGCTGAGCGGTACCATCTCGCAGCAGCTGAACACCGTACTTTCCAACGTGGTGAAGAGCAACAACTGGAATTTCGGTGCCAACATATCTACGGGCGATGAGGGTTTCAACAATGCCGAATATGAGGGCATTCTGAGTGGCAAGCTGCTCAACAACCGGTTACTCTTCAATGGCCAGTTCGGTTATCGCGACAATCCGAATGCCACGCAGAGTTTCATCGGCGATTTTGACCTCCGCTACCTCATCTTCCCTAACGGCAACCTCGCCATACGCATGTACAATCAGACCAACGACCGCTATTTTACGCGCAACAGTCTGAACACGCAGGGTCTCGGTCTCATCATGAAGAAAGACTTCAACGGCCTCCGCGATTTCTTCGGCATCAAAAAGAAGAAGAAGAAAAAGAAATAAAAAGCCAAAAAGAGGGTGTGTCACAACCAGATGACTCACCCTCTTTTTATTTTCAGATAACAGTCGCCTAATATGAGTCCAGTTAAGATTGTGTACGAACTCGTACGCTTTTCCAAAATCAGGAAACAGAATATAGAAATTCCGATAATGTTAGAGATTGTTGAATGTTGAGTGGTCTATATGCCACGATGAAAAGGTGGCGTATAGACCCTTGATTATATGGTGATATTCATAATCTACATCTCCGCTTTCTGTTTTTTATGAATTGCTCAGATTCTTAATGATATCTAAAGGCAGCTGGGTAGCCTTGACAACCTGTTCGGCAGAAAGTCCCATTGCCAGCATATTCTTAGCTATTAAGCAAATTCCCCCATCCTGCTTTTGATGGCAGGATGGGGGAATTCTTATCTGTTACCTCTAAGATAATATCTTATTTCAATTTTTCTATCTGTTCCT